>Ga0182030_10004681_pt1 | contig 29205 bp, 34 predicted proteins | sample 812S3MmetaG_FD_121299 | JGI IMG/M metagenome (GOLD analysis project Ga0182030, IMG submission 121299) | Permafrost microbial communities from Stordalen Mire, Sweden - 812S3M metaG (Illumina Assembly) | ecosystem: Environmental > Terrestrial > Soil > Wetlands > Permafrost | place: Sweden...
CACCTCCGGTCCCCAACACGCCATCTCGCCCTTCACCTCCTCCAGCTCCTTCCCATTCTTTCCCAATCGCCTCCACCCCCTGACCTCCGCCCTCCTCTCCGACCTAAAAAATTCCACCAATACCCCAAAAAACCTCTTCTCTTCCCCGGGCCTCTCATCCCCCCACTCCATATTATCCTTCCCATACAAAACCTCCTTCTCACTCGGCCTCAACCCTTCCTCTTCTTTCTCCACCACCCAGCGTAAGACGGCAGCAGTGGCTTTACCATCCCAAACACCCTCCCTCCCCGCACCCTCCATAATCTCAATCGCTCGTCTCCTCATTTTCCGATCCCTACACTTCAGCGCAACGAAATTAAGGGGTTGGATGACGCTGATGTCGAATGCTACTCTTAATCCGGGGTAGGGCTGAGAGGTTTTGGTGTAGGAGATTACGGTTTCTGAAAGGGAGATAATGTCGGAAAATTGTGGGGTGTAGTTGTCGTACATACATTGGGTGTTGCGTTGGGTAGTTTCGATGGAGATCTCGGCCACGAGATGCGAGATGCGGAGAGTAGTAGCAGCAATATGATCACGGCGCGTAAGCTGAAGAACATGCGTATCCAGGTAATTGTCAAAGGTCGTCTTCCATGCTTGAAGCAGCGCTCGAATCTTCCCCACTTCACGAACCTTATGCTCCCGAAATACTAATCGCTCGGACATCACAACCGTATCGTGAGATACTTGACCCAGTCGCAGGGGTACACAAGTCAGAACCGTTACTGCATGCAGGATTTGCCTCGCATGGTGCATCGAGGAAAACGTCGCGGGGACTTCGGGTGGATGTACACATTTGACCTGGTACTCGCATGAGAAAGACCAAGTTTGTAAGTCGAGGCGGGAGAATGCGCCGATGAGGAATTCCAGATCGTCTGATTTCTCCGTATGCTGAATCGCTTTGATGATTCGGAAGCCAGCTTCTATATGCACCATGGCCCCCGTTTCATTGCCGCGAAGAACCTCGAAAGACGTAAATAGTAAGCTGGCGAATAATGCTAATTCATAGCTTTCGCGATCGTTACAGAGGGTAGAGTTCAGAAGTGAGATTGCTTGGGTGTAGCTTGAGAATGCGTTTTCGAAGGTTGAGATTACATTGGTGGTTTGGGATAAGGTGGGGAAGGCGAGCAGTCGATGAGCGGCGGCGACTGCGGAGGCGGCGTGGCGGATGCATGGTTGGTGGATGATTCGTTGGAGGATGACGCGGGACCAGAGCGCATCTTGGAAGAAGCCTAGGAAGTTTGGGACGCAGATGGTGCGGAAGTAGTCGATGTTTTGGACTTCGAGGGCGGAATGAGTGGGTATAAGACTTGGAGGAGGAGTGATTTGGGATTTGGGATGAGAGAGTGAGAGGGGAGTGGAAGGATTAGTTTCGGCGAAATCACAGATGCGGTTGGTTTGGAGGCATTGGGAACAAGATGGCCGCTTCTCGTCGCATTTTGCGTGCCGGATCCTTGATCAGGTTAGCTTGTCTCTAATTTGACAGCAATGGGCCAAAAGAGATAGGTGCAGTGCTTCGATGGGGCTCAGGCTAGACCAGAATGATGGGACGACTCACTTGCATGTGCGGCACCCCTTTCTTGATTTGGGAGCGCTCTTGCGGCTCCTCTTGGATTGGACTTTCACGACAGCACCACATTGATCCTTAGCAAGGTGAAAAGGGAAAGGCTTGGAACGGCCTGGCATTTTTGAGCTCATGCATCTCGGTCATTGAACCAAACAAACAGACTGCAGTTGGGTACGAGAAACATCTAGCAAACCAAAGTTTCGCGTGCTCCCACTTGGAAGTTGCTATGGATAATATTCAGGCAAGGTCCTTTCGAGTATGGTTGATGAAGGTTAAATATGGGGAGGAAAATTCATGCCACTGATGTCCTCTGAACCTTGTTATGTGGGTCTGAGATAAAGCATTGATTGGTTGGGGCGTATTCCTTGACTCGAGAGTGGCGCCAAGACATCTCGTAAAAGGATCTTGCCTGGGGCTATGAATATATTCGTAGGCTCTCCTTTTCGAGGTACGAATCAATGACGTGTGAGCAACGGTGGGGGATTCCATTGGTTTTCACGGTGGCATATAGCATCCACCCAATTACTTCGATACCTCATTATTCAAATAGCCTTAAATCCCAAATATCAAATACCCAAATCCATCTTCCTTCCTCTCACACACCCAAGCCCGCTTCCCCCAGCATCTAATCAACCTTCTCAACAGTAACAATATTCGCCTCGCCATCCAACGCCAACTTCCTCTTCTCCAAGCTCGCTTTCGTCGGATTCGGGCTATTAAAAATATCATCCAGTTCCTCCAACGTCCTATTCTTCGTCTCCGGGATAAAGAAATAAATAACTAGGGCTTGGACGGGACACCAGAGCGCGAAGACTATATAGGTTTTCCATTTGATTTGTTTGAGGGCGACTGGGTAGGCGAATTGGTTTACTAGTGTGGCTGGGGGGTGTTAGCGTAGTTTATGGGGAAATGGATAGAGGAGGGAGGGTACATACCAGCACTGACAGCGAAATTCGAAAACGCCATTCCCTTAGCCCGCATTTCGAAGCTGAGAACCTCAACCGGATACAATGCCTGCAAAGGCGTAAACCCAATACTAAAAACGGCATCAAATAAGAAAACCATAGCCAAGAACGCTGATCCCGACGCCTTAGAATTCGTCCTCTCGTTAACGGATGCGGCAACACAAGCTCCGATCCAGATTATAGAGCACCCGATATTGGCAAAGAGGAGGAGGGGACGACGACCTACGCGGTCGACGAGTGATGCGCCGAATAAGGCGAGCGCGAATTGCATGCAGTTTAAACCGACGTTGACGTTCAGTTGGGTGATGGAGTTTTTGATTCCGGCGGTGTCGAGGACGGCGGAGATGAAGTAGGAGATTGGTCCTGTTTGAGAGTCAGCCAAGTTTTAAAGTTCGAGACTGGGGAAATTCACCATTTCCTGCCCATTGGCCGAAGATTGAGATGGTGCAGTTGCAGGCTAGACGGTAACATGATGCTCGGTTTTTGAAGAGTGCCCTGTTTACTATCAGCCTGAGTCCTTCAAGTTTCTGGATTTTTGGACTTACCTGTAATCCCACCATCTCTTGTCCGCACCCTCCATTTCCAAATACTCTTCATATTCTCGGAGTTGCAATTCCACCCAAATACTGTCCGGATTACCCTCTCCATGGTATCTTGTGAGCATTGCTTTGGCTTTATCGCGCTTTCCATGAACATATTGCCAACGTGGAGACTCTGGAAGAGCCCAGGTAAAGAGAACGCATAAGGATGGAAAAGCCAATTGAAGCCAGACTGGAATTTGCCAAGCTGGGTTGCCAGCAAGTGATGCCGCGCCGCGGGCGGAGCCCGATGCTAGGATGGATCCAACGAACCTGCGAATTGGGTCAGTCTACCATTCTGATTTCAAGTTCTGAAGAATGTTTTCTCGCAATACAGAACGCGACTTACCAGAAGGTGTTGTAGAACTGAAAACAAACGTCAGTAAATTTCCTAAGCTTGGAGGATCTCTTGACTCACCGCAGTTACTACACCTCGATGAGCAGGATGAGATACTTCGACAACATACATCGGCCCCGCGCTCGCCACAATCGCAACCCCCCAGCCGAGAAAAAACCTTCCCCCCATAAACTGCCCAATAGGATTCGAAGAATGCAACGTCGTAGACTGAATCACCGTTCCCAGTATAATAGAAATAGCACCAATATAAATTCCCACCCTACGTCCCCAAGTATCAATAGCGGGACCAATAAATGGGATTGCTACTACACTTCCGATAGAATACATAGAAGTGATGATACCTGTCCAAGCGCCGTCGTTTGCAACTTTGAAATAAGTCTTAAATTGATCCTCGGCGAGGAGGGCGTTGAACATGGACCCATCGAAGCCGTTGCAGGTTGAACAGAAGAAACCGACGAGGGAGCAGAGGTAGAGGACAAGAGCGCGGGAGGACCATGCGTTGGGGGGCTCTTTGAGCATGGCTGCGTTGAAAGCTTCATTGCCTTTAACGATCCTGGTTTGGACCACATCTTTGTCGTTGAACTGGACGTGTTAGACTTTATGCTACAAAAAGAAGAGCTATGTTGGTGAGATTACTTACATGGTCCTCCTGTTGGACTTGTACATTGTCTTGCTTCTCTTCCCCGGCAGACATGATGATCAGACTGGTGTCGTTGGCCGGATAATTCTCTCAGATGTAATCCAATTCTAACAGAACTCTGAAGCTCTTCCAAAGAGTCAAAGCCCAAGCTTATTCGGGGTCCCAAATATATTACAATAGGGGCCGATGTCCTCGTCTCCAACTTGTTCGCCGCGTACATGCATCGGTTCAACCCTCGTCGTATGTCGTGCTACTAGACTTATACAAATTTTGACGCGGAGAGTAAATTCCGGGTCCCAACTGACTGGTATCTCTCAAAAGTTTCATCGTGAGGGGATGCATGGCCAGGGTATAGACGAATCCTCCAGTCGTTTTACCCTACGCCACGTGCAAGTGCGGGGATGTGACTACCCCCATGAAAAGAATTGGTTCTCATGATGTACCGCTAGGATGTCTCATCAAACAATTCGATAAGTCGCGTTGCGTGGACTATGTACTTCGTCAGCTGGAAATGAACATCGGAGGTTGAGGTTCCATGGTTGACGTTTGTTTAGAAGGAAGGTGGAACGGATGGGCCAATGAGGATGAACGGCTCGTGATGCGGTTGGAATTCGGAATACTGAGGGGGGACGGAGAGTAAGATATGAAATTTATTACAGATCAGAAATTTGAAGTGGAAGAATTGATTCAAGAAATGTCTTTGTTGTCCGTGATGGTAAAAAGAGGCGTAGAATAATTCCGAAATGGAGATGCGGGGTGGTGGCGCGGGGAAGACATCGCGAACGGTGCCAGGGAGTGTATAGTTGCGATCTCATTTGCTGAACCTCTGTAATGGAGATCTTCCTTCTGCTTTACCAATCTTAATGTCGCAAGTTGGAGATACCGGGGACTTCAAGTAAATGAGTTCATTAGATACCAAAATATTTACAATACCAAGAAAAACTTCATATAGCTACATAGCCGCGAATTTCCATTCCCATCCCATTCCTGATCCTTATTCCACCGTTAACTCCTCATCTCTCCTTTAGTTGCTCAGTACCTTAAGAAAGCGCAACCTCAGTAGGCCCAGCCAAAGTTCCAAAGCTCGTCAACTGTGTCTCATTCAGCCCTTGAGAGAACGTAGTAAGGACCGCAAACGCAATCCCTTCAACACCCTTCGGGAGAGGCACAAAACCCTTTCCAGATCCCTCCTGATTCACTTCCTCAAAGATTGGCGCTTGGTCTTGGTTGATGAATGCGATGTAGAGGGGAGAGTTGGGATCGACGTGCACGAAATATTTACTTGGGTCCCAGGTGAAGGTCTGATTAGGAAGGTTAGTGTGATAGTCGATACGATGAGTGGTAAAAGGGGGGAGGGAAAGATGTACCAAGGTAGTTCCGGCAGGAGTAGGTGGTAAGTTTGGAGCGGGAGTTGGGCTCTCAAGTTTCAGCATGGGAAGAGCAGTGAGAGGTAGGTATTGAGGGCACGAATCGATGAATTGCAGAGCCAAATTGTAAGCCCATTCAGCAGTTAAATAAGTATCGAACGGGGTAGGGAATGGAGAGGCGCCGTTCCCGGCGCGGAGAAAGGCGTCGTGCCGGGCTTCGGTGGTGAGGATGGCAGCTGCGTCGGTAAGGAGGCTGGGATTATCCATGAGAGGGACGGCCCCGCCGAGGTAGGCTCCAATACCGACGGTGGTGATCATGTTGCTGAGTGCAACGAATGACTGGGATTGTTAGAAGAATTTTTGACTAGGAAGGGAGGGAGGCGTACCTTTGGGTCCGTGTATGGGAAGGTATAGGTACAGTTTGGCACTGGAGTAGCTCCATTGGAAGACAGGACAGACTCCAATGTAGAAGCATGAACACCTTCTTGCTAATCACGGTATCAGCCTGCAAATTTCGAACAAGAGCAGCCTCTACTTAAGCTAGCGATGACCCCGACGTTATCACGGAAGCCTGCAGGGAATCCAGCAGCTTGATACTGGGCTTCTGTAAAGTTCTCATATCCACCAGTATACAGGTGGTACTCAAGATGCTCAAGGAAAAGTGCCAATTGCGCGACTGAGACGTCGTTGGCGGAGAGGCTGCCTGATGCTTGGCGAGGCTCAAGAGGATGGGCTGATGCCAATGGCATTAATGCCGCAACTGCGAGGGAGAGAAGTTGCTTGTACATTATAGAAAACCAGAGGTTGTTTGAAATGGGATGAGAAAGGAGAGTAAGAATGATGAAGAGAGGGTATGGGAAGGGGAAGGGGAAGGATATTAAAGGGGTCCAACCAAATAGTGAAATCACCTCTTTCTCGGTCCCTTTCCCAGGTACCCAGGAGGAATTGCAGCCGTTCTGGGCAATTGAGGTCCGTCCAAAGACCAATCTTTAATTATAACGCGTTATGATAGTGGTGGGATGGCAGGTATAATTACTTCCCCAGATTTCAACGTCCTGTCCAATGAGCTTGGATATATTTGGAAGTGAATGTGGCTAAGCTTTTTAGTCGTAATGCTAATGAATGCCTTAACGTAAAATTCGGTGACGAACATGCAATTGCAGACGGAAGCTACTGAACTCGCTATTGCGGAAAGTCAATGACGCGAACTCTCGGACATGGCTTTGAAATAACAACCACGCATTTCTCATCACTAGATTAAGAGGTACTGCGCTATCATGTTCGCAAAAGCGTCTTCCGGCACGTAAAAGAGTGTTTGATGAATTGCAATTATCTTGGTATAATCTCGCAAACCGCGTTTAGCAATAGCTCCATCGTTCCATCCGCATATAAATCATTGCAAGCTCCGAATTGCCTTAATAACACTCTGCGGATCAAGTCCTTGATGGAAAATTTGCTCGCCCAGCCCTCCACATCCTTCCTTCGTTGTACCAATATATTTGTACTTTGGCGTCAATTGCCTCTCCAACAACCACGTGCCCAACTTGGAACCCAAGCCAGTCTTCTGGTTCAACGACTCAACCACCAATACGAAGGGCGTAGATCCAAACTTCCGGATCGCATCCTCATCCACAACATTCAATGTTGACTTGTTGACAAGACCCACATCCACTCCCTCGCTTCGGAGCCTGTCGACGGCGTCTAGAGCCCGGTAGACCATCTCACCGAATGTGACTACATAGCCTGCAGTTCCAGTTCTGATAAACTCGTCCTTGCTAGGGGTAAATTCGTATCCTTCTCCATAATAAGGCTCTTCGGATTTCTCTTTGAGGACGAGGGGAACTTTGGCACGAGTCGAAATGACTAGACGAATGCCCTGATCCCAGAAAACTTTGCTGACGACTGCCCTCATCTGGTTGGCGTCCGCGGGAAAGTAGAGTCTTGTCGTGTCTCCGTCAATCAGTCCATTGTCGGCGAAGAACGTGTTGAGACCGAAATGGCAGGTGTTGTCAGCCATTTCATCTACGCCAGAGTGTGAGAAATGGCACAGAACATTCGCGAAATTCAACCTCGCCATGGTGATCTCCGAAATAATCATCTCACAGAATGCTGAGAAAGTGGAGAAGATGCCAACCTTGTCCTTCGAGGATCCGAAACCAGCTGCTGCTGAGAAGTTACCGCGTTCCATGATTCCAGATGAAAGAAAGACCTCTGGGCGCTTCTTGTGGATGACGCTGAGTCCTGTGGAGCCCTCGAGATCAGAATCAACCACGAGAACTCGTTTTTTTGCCTCCTCTTTAGACAGAGGTTCTAGGACTGATACGACGGCTTCACCAAAAATGACGCGGTTGGCGAATTTCTCTTGAGTGGAGCCGGTATAAAGGTATGCCAATGAATTGGGGGTAATTGCCTTCAATTTCGCAACGGCCTCCTTGTAACCACGCTCCTCCAAATACTCGCTAGCAATCTTTACTGGAATGACATCGTGGGCATGAGTACTACCTTCCAAGCCCTTGATACCAGGAGCCATAACTCTCTTGACAATGACAGCAGCCGGTCCATCATGGGTGACTGCAGCGGAGACAGAAGCGTATAACTGGTCGATATCCTCTCCTGGAGCTTCAAACACCTTCAATCCGTGTCCTCTCAAGGTAGAAACGAGCGAATATCCCTTCAAATACTCAGACGGATGACCGGCAATGGTAACATCGTTATCGTCAATCAATAGCTTGATGTTCAAGTTCTGAGCAACAGCAAGCCGAGCAGCTTCAGCATCATCTCCTTCCTGTTGAGATCCATCTGAACCCAACATGAAAACGGTCTTCTCGGGATTAGCAATGCATACTCCATTGATGTAAGCCCAAAGATGTCCAAGTCGTCCTGAGCTGAATTGAATTCCAGGGGTAAGTCCAAGCTCGGGATGACCCGGCAACTTCGAATTGGCCTCACGGTAATGAAGAAGATGCTCAAAAGGAATGTGCTTGTGCAGTGCACTGAGCAGATATTGTGTAGCGACTCGATGTCCTGACTCGTCGTACACAATAGGTAGATATTTCTCAGACGAGTGTTGAAAGAAGGCTTCAAGAATGCATACTTCCGGGATGGTATCATATGGGCCTCCAGTGTGGCCGCTGACACCTCTAGCTGCTCCTGAGGATGTGAAGTAGACAATAGTATCTCTGAGAAGTGAGATGTTGCATAGGAGATCACTCTTTTGCTCCTCCGATAGCTTCGAGTTTGTTGGATCTAGGGAGATTGGTTTGTATCTTGCAAAGACATCAATGCCGAAATCTGCAGTTGCGCTGGCCATTGTGAATCGCGTTTGTATCAATGATTTTCAATGTTTGAATTATGCTCCTGGAAGACGGGCTGTTGAAATATTTATTTGGTGACGGTGGGGTGATAACTTTGATAGTGGGGAGACGTTGGGACGCGAGAACGGAGATATGACGCATGTACGCTGACTAATACCGCTCCTTGCCGAATTCGGAAAAAGAGGATATATCGTCTTCACGAAGAGTAAAAGATATTGGCTGCGGTACAAGCTTATTACGCTGTATCTTAGGTAACTTATCTTTTGGGTCTCGACTAGTGTTGACATGTGGAGATTTTGTGGTTAATAATACCGTACTGAGCGTGTTTTGACGCGGGTCGCTTATTAAGGGGGAAGACGACGAATGGGCGCGACCGAGTATTCCGGGATGGCTCCTCCGAAAGGATTGTGAAAAAGGGTGATGGAGATAATTATAATTCAATCTCGATGAAATGTTCTCGAAGGCTTGTGTACAGAGGGATTCGTCCGAAGGCCTTTAAAAGAGAAACAAATGGCTGCGAGTTGCTGAGTGATATTCATACATGGCCAGTGAGGTGTTTGAGGATGTAGATGCAAGTTTTTTTGTCAGTACCTGCATATTCCCCCAATTTAACTTTCTTAGCATGTAGCCAGAGTGGAACCTAAAGACAAGGATCTGTAGTCACGGACCCTAGATTAGCCAGAGTGAATTCATGGCAAAATGGAGCGGCGAGGCTAGGTCTTCGACTTTTGCAACTTTGACTTATTCACACTTTATCTCCTCACATCAATAAAATCTTCATGTCCATCCTTTCCATCGTCGATCTCCAACACTATGTCACAGCGTCCGCCTTCCTCAGCCTTCAAAACTCCTCCATTACTTTCGTCCCCTTCCACGTTGTCCCCAACGCCTGTCCTGCTTTTAAAGTCCTTGCAAACACACCCCCAAACATCTCATATTAGGCCTCTTTCACCATACACCCCACAATCGTGAACGTTCAGCAAGTTCTAGTCAACAAACGAGCCGGAAGCACCTCAAACCTCTCCAGACATCTCGTCCTACTATGCTTGCTCTCTGGTGTGTATGGAGAAGCCCGAGAAACCATTTTATGCAAGTCGATAAGAGCCGCGTATGATAAAATCAAATTTACGGCTTCGCTGGCGCTCGATTTAGAGCTGTTGCGGATTCGGGCGGATGAATGTCGAGAGTGAGGTGGTCGTTCAGGACTGTAGCTCTTGTTACTAGTTGTGTGACGCTCAGACAGTCTTGCAATATTTTGAATCTTCTTTCAGGATTCGATTGCCACAATCTCTATGATCGTTATCATGATACAAATTTGGCAGCCCAGCACCTCCAGCGGTTTGAAATAGCGAGTTTTAAGGAGAGGGAGGTAGTCGAAATTCTTGGCATTATATAGCGATAGCCCATATATAGTGTTTGTGACAATATCGATCCAGACGAAGGAAATGATAAAGAGTTTAAGAGCCTTGAAATCATTCCGGGAACGTCTTTCCGCTAATATATCTCTAATGCCCGAGGATTCTACTATTTCCTATTGGGTGAATAGCAGCTAAGCGCATTTTTATTGGAACATTCCCCAAATAGCTCGAGCGGCTTGCAAGTGCATCTCCCTAACACTGAATTTAGATTTGAAGCTCCAGTTGGATAACGGTTATGCACCCCAGCTTCAAAAGGAACGGGAATGCTGAGGGAAGCACAGTAGAGCGGCTCCGTATCAAGGCGAGCCAACTCACCATCTATCATCAGCGCGGTACGGAACTATCGGCGGCGTGAAGATCTTCCCCTGTGGAGCCAAATGTCGATAGAGAGGTACCTTAATCAGCGAGATAACTTCTCTACCCTTGTCTTTGTAGGTCGCACTCATATCTCCTCAATCTCAACATTGGAGAGACCGGAATCGGAAGATTTGGGTATCTCTAACCGGAACAAGGTTTTGAAACAAGTGCAATGAGCTCAATGATCTTTGGAACTTAATTTCGAGGCAAAACATGCTCATCTCAAGTACTCGGGTACTAATGCATCAAAGGAATCCTCGACCTCATTAGCATCCGCATTTCCGTCTTCGTCGAGAGCGACAAATGTGAGTCCTCCTTCTCCATTACCAGACAGAGTTCTCCAGGCCACTTCTGCTCTGATTCGCATCTCATTCGCCTCGCTCTGGTAAGTGCCAAAGGTGTCGTCTTCTAACACCACAGACATCTTCCACAAGACTCGGGCTATGGTGCCGTCATCGCGATTAGGACTTCGTAGCTGAGCTATGGTCATCGCCTTGTCGAGGTAGCCTCTATTTCCGGTCTGCATTAGTAGTTGTTTCGCTTCTTTCTAAGGTTGGTGGGAATGAAGCAGAAGAGACTTTGGGAAGGATGTTTACCTAGCATTATCATGGTTTCTCCTTTCGTATTCCACACATCCTAAACTATAATATGCCGCGGCAGTGACAGGATGGATTAGCCCGGTTGCAAGCCCAATTTGAAGGCTCGTTTCGTACGACCGCTTGGCCGCGAGCCATCTTTTTTGAGCATACTCGAGGTTGCCATAAGCATAATGGACGCTAAAAATAATCAGCTGCTATCGGCAGGTTGAGAGGTGAAGATGTACTGGGCCATGAAATGAGCATCAGCGCCAGCACTTCGAAAGAAAAGTGCCTCTGATTTCCCCAACAATTCAAACGCTTCCTGATACTTAGAACATTGAAAGTATACTCTTGACATACATAGATACGAATTTGCAAGTAGATTAGCAGCCATGTCACCAGCAGCGCTTCGAATGGCAATTGCCCGTTTAAAGCTAGAAGATCAGGGAGTCAGCAATTACTTCTTTGGGATATATGTGGGAGTCAAGACGCATTCCAAGAGTAAATGTGCTCTATATCTCGGGAGCAAGTCTGTTTACTCATGAATCCGTCTGGAATAGGGAGCTTTTTGCTCGCCGATGTTCCTTACTAGGCCAGAGCCCCATCAACATTTTCAGCTGCACTCTCTAACATTCCCATGTTGTGGTACGAATTGGATCGCTATAGAAATGTCAGCAGGATGGCCAATTGAGAGGTTACAATCGGGTCTAGACTCGTTTCAAGCGTAGCGATTCACAAGTCAGGGTCTAGATCCACGTCATAGAGATCTGTTATATGAACTTACGTAAAGATCATCTTCTGGTAGCAAGGCTAGTTGAATTTTAAAGGACTTCTCCCAATTCTTCCGGCATTCACTCAACTTGTTGAGCTCATAGTAGGCTGTGCCCGCGATATCGTAAAGTATGCTGTACTGTAAACCATCCTTGTCATCACAGGCTGACCATGCAATGTCAACAATACGGAGACACAGTTCATAATCAGAGGCTTCGAAGAGATGCCATGCGCAATTAGACAAAAGACCGATAAATTGTGTGGAGCTGTGCGCAGAGAAGTCAGCCAAGGATCTCGAAAGCGCTGTTTCTCAACATACCCTTTTACCGTACCTCGAGCATCTGCTCGATGAAGATTAGCAAATTCGAACGCAAGATGAATGCCGTGGGGGATATAGGATTGGCATGTCCCTTTCTGCTCTTTCGTGAAATAATCGCCATAAGTCTGTTTTGGGAATGCCTCGAAACAAATGGCTGAGGCGCTATCGAAATAGTCTTGTAGTTCTCGGTCAGAGTGATAGTTCATAGCCTATATTTGGAGGTAAAAATGTAAGCGTGGGAGTCAATGGATAAATATATGACAAACAACAACTAGCTGAGTCTGTTTTTCGAGGCTGCACATCTGCCCGTCGATTGAAAAGAATAAACGTGTGCTTAAAAGGCGATATTACCTCTTGCACAACCCGATGAGCCCAAAGCTCACGACGTTCTTGCTTGATTAAGCGGAATTTTGCTAGTTCAGCTATAGCAGCTTGGAGAGGCGGAGGTGCTGTAATAACGGTGGAGAGACTAGCTTGAGAAGTTGGATCGATTTGCGTGGGATGCTGTTTACAGAAATTCAATTTTCCATCCAGTGCGCTCTGGTTTCGCGGTAAAAACAAATCTATCAAGATGCCATCTCCAAAGGATCAGCTGCGTGAGACATATGATTGAATGGTATCGAACTGACCTGGTGCTAATAATGACAAAACGCTCAGTAAATCTCGGGCGTTTCTTGTCAGATTTGAGAATGTCATATTCCATAGAGTATCGAGCGAATGAACCAAGACTGAGCGTTCTCCGGAAGGGCGTGGGGGAAGAATCATCTTATGCTCCTTGAATAATTCATAGGTCGACTTTATGGTGTTGCCACCAATTGTGGGGTCTTTGATGAGTTGAGCTGCTTGTTGAATCGCCAGGGCAAGCTAAGTCTTGTTAAGCTAGTTGTTTATATGGCAGAGAGTAACTCACACCTCCGAGCTCGCGTGTCAGTTCTTTGGCGGCCATCTCCTCGGAGGCTTTGATGAGGCCTTTTCTGTCCAAATCTTGCCAATCTGGACCAAGAAGTTTCATAAGAAGATCCCAGCTCTGCCTGTCATTGAATGGTTTGACCGTGTCGCCCTTGCGTTGAGCATCATTCGTGAAATTATAATATTTTCTCGACGTGATTCTTGTAATCGCGTTAGCATTTCATCTCGATGGTTTCTTCGCAAAAACTCTTACAGGATAGCTCCCGCTGCCCCAATTGGCCAATAGCCCCTCATGAATGACTCTCTTTCTAATTCTGTATCAGATACCATGATATCAAAGAGGGATGGTAGGCACTCACCCGCATTATCAAATATCAACAACCATTTTCTCCCTAAAGTTGAGGTAAGTTACATATTCTATCCCAAGATCATAGGAACGTACTGGTCGTTTTTAACCATTTGAGTACTGCCACTTGATTCTCCTCATGATGGCCTCAGACTGAGTCAGCATACGAATTCCTGAAGCAATCCCAACAAATATACCATTTCTATCGGCACCTGGGAGTTCTAAGGATACTGCCATATCCGTGAAACTCTGTCTCAGGGAAACAGATGTTTCGCACTGAACCCAGAAAATTGCGTCAAAGCCTGCTGGATTAGTGTATGCGTATTGTAGAGCTATGTCCGTTTTGCCAACTCCGCGTCTAGGGAAATTAGCTGCCTTTCATTCTTGAAGGTCCGGAGCATAAGGCATCTCCCACTCCATTCGAAGATTGGAAAGCTCATCTCTTGTCTTCTGAACCAAGTAAGAAAGGATTCCTCACTGACCTGCCGTAAATTGTGTAAGTGCGAAGATTTGAATTATTGCGATAGTCCAAATGATGGTCTATCCGTTCCAATTCTTCCATCCGACCATAAAAATATTCATTTGGTTGCCTCGGTATCATCATCATCGGAAACGTGCAATGTTCTTCCGGCAGTACAACTGGAGCATGACGGAGAGACAGGTTTTTGACTTGTCGCTCGTGATTGACCGTTGAGTAAGAGGTTATTTCGTTGAGATGCTTGACGGCAGTTTCTATCTCGCTCAAGTATTCATTGATTCTTGATTCCAGAGCTTTCCACGTCCTCTTGGCTTCGCTCTCTGTTGGTAAAGGCATTCAGCCGAGAATTCAAAATATTTTTCTCCAGTGAACAAACTTACCTGTTGGGTTTCTACGCAGATGTTGAACCGATTCTCCCAAAATCTGAACGACGAACTCTATTCCAGGTTAGATTCGCATAATGCAGAGATGTGCAACCCTACCAAGTACATCGACCATCGCCAATCGTGCCTCATTCAGATCTTCACAAACATCTAGACAACGATTAAATAGCTCTAAAACACTACGTAGCCTCTTCGTCCAGCTTACGGTACGAGTGAGCTTATCTGTTGACGTGCACGACAGCTGGTGAGCTACATGTTAACCTCACTCCAGTCTACATTAAGATCGAAACTCACAGCAATATTGAGGTCCAACAGGCCCCAAAGAACATTGAAATCAGCTTCATTTGGACTTATTGCCTTGGTAAATATTCCAATGAGCGTTGCTAATGTCCTTGGTATCAGTTGAAGGTGGTTTAACAGTCGTTTAGTGGCTGGTAGAGCATCTTTGTCGAGCCCCCGCCGTCGAATATCACTGTACAGTGTTTGCCAGTCTCTGGGCTCTTTTATCTTCTGCTGATCTGCGGTGCTCATTGTAAGTATTTGTTCGAGAATTTTCTTTAAAAAAAAGACACGTACCAGCTGGAGAGAGCGTCTGCTGCACTCCCACAATTGCGTCGCTCCATTTTTGGCATGCGAAGGATCTCGTATCACTGACAGCAGAATCAATGCATGCTTTGGATGTGAGCTGGTGCTCGATCTACCTGAAATTGATATCAAATTCTTCCTCTTTGAAGTTCAATCGGTCCCCCATCTCTCAGAACTGCACCCTTGACGGTGAAGCTCAGAGCACTAGATGAGTACCAGTCGTTGCCAACGCCACTTAGAGCGAACAGAATATTGGCAATGAGACGTTCCCTGAGGGAGTAAGGATTGGATCGTGGTACGGAAGACCTTTGGCCACAAGCTCGGCCATATGCGAGTTGCTTAAAAAAACGAATAGATGAAGAACAAGGTCAGTTCGTGGGAGAAACTCCGAGTTCCCGTGGAGAAAGCCTTGCGGAGAGCCCCGTAAAGCTGGGCATTGGGCGTTGTCCTTGGTGGGGTTTAGCGGCATGCGAAACCCCATGCCTTTGGGCTCCAATCCCCCAATGCTACCTTTCTCGCCAATCCGGGGACGAGCTGAAATTCGGTGGCGTCAAATCAATTCGCAACCCAGGTCAGGGCTATTAATAATAGCATACGACTGGTATGGGATCAACGATACGAATTCTCTCTTGTCGGTGTCTCGTTGCGGTCAACAAATTACAGAGCCGCAAAAATGCTGATCGCATCACTTCGAGCTGTTCTGGATGACCTTTAAAGGCGATCGAGAGGACTTACAACGCGTATTATTTATGAATTGTCCTTTCGAATGGTTAAATATGCTACCCAGGTCGGAAGGCTTGCTCGATAAGACCATTAACTTTAGGGAGCCTTGTCATCTTACAATTCGTCATGGACGATAAACATTCTCCGAGCCTTGAACTACAAGACCTCAGTCAAGACCCAGAACAGCAGGCCCCGCCAAGAAGGCGGTCGACGTGGTTCAGTAAATCAGTAATCATACACATGCTGCTCTTACTCGACATGTATTGACTTTTCGTAGGTCGATGAGGCTGGAACCGAGCCAACGCCCCAGAAGGCTGAGCGCTCCAATTCGGGACGCGTCACGACGTCCTTGAGCATCTTCGTCGGATGTATGATCTGAATCCCTCCTTGTCGAAGAAAATTTCTCATGTGTCATCTAGGGATATCGCATCCTAACGGAATACCAACCATTGAAGCACCAGTGTCTGAAACTTCAGGCGGCAATACTCCAATTGTGGCCGGACCACCGCAGGATATTTTTATCTGCGCGGTGACGGGAAAGGGTCCCAAGTCTGACGGTCATGGTCTGACTATGGCTTACAAATGGTATATAGAATACCTTGAGAGCAAGATCAGGGAAGCTTGGATTCCGCTTTTCCGACGCGTCCTCTTGAATATCAGGCAGTATTCTGACGTCCCGAACGGCCATGATATTGCGACGGCTTTTGAATTCTTTACCGCGGTAGTTTTAGCCTTCGGCAGGAAGGATTTAGCTTTGGTTGAAATTGTTGATGAAGTTTATAATAAGGGACTCTTGAAAGACTCGGAAGATGAAGATGATGAGCGGTCCGCCGCGAACCAGTTGGTCTTTGCCGCTATTGGGTGGATCAGTATGTTCCTCCACGAATATTTAGTAGTATACAACGTTGACAGCAGTGCAGGTCATTTATATTCCCCAAGCACAAATCCAGAAGAGAACTCTATCCAAATAGCAGATCAGACGATATTTCCAGGAGCCCGGAACAGAAAGTCAAGCCGGCGGAATTCTCGTTTCAAGTCAAAGACGTTTGTTCTTTACAAACAACCTTTAGATAGCAAAGATCTTCCTCTTCACACTTTGCTTGGAAGGTTTGGGAAGGTCGTACCTGCTTATGATAAAGCTGCCTTTAGCTCACAGGATACCTCAAACACACCGGGACGCTATGATGGATGGATTGACCCATTATTGGTTTGTTTTCATACCTTGAACAAGTGCACTTCTATCAAGGTCCAGTGGGTCGACTGCTTAAGCCTCCATTTAGAGTTTGATAGTCGGACCAAGATCCTGAAGCTTTTCCGTTTTCCATCCCTTTGTCTACTCATGTGCGCCAGCGAAGAAAATCATCCCTCGCTCATGGCCCGGTTAGTAGGGCATGATTCCTGAAGCAGACTGTCAGCTAACACCATTGATGAGAATTTTCCAGGATTCTGCAACATCGAGTGATATTTGCTACGAATCATTTCGTACTGAAATAGAGGACACGCGAGAATTTTTCAAAGAAGTTCTCCTGTCATACCGTCTCATCTTCGGCCAGACCAAGAACTCCCATCGTGACTTCAACAGACAGTTTCGAAAATGGAGCAAACATTGGCGCAGCACTACGGAATCTCAAAAGCAAATGGACCACTTACTTCAAATTATATGTGGCAACCATTGGCAGTCCTCCGCGGCGGGCCATATCTGGGACGAGATCGAAGCAGAGGATCCGGCAAACATCTACTCACCTACGACTGATTTTCCTTTCTTCGGAGAGCGTCTCATTGAACTTCAGAGCTATGTTCGAGGCCATAATTTTATGGCCCTGTGGTATGATCGCAGAGACGTTTCGTGGTGGTGGACATTCTGGGTCAGTGGAGAGTTCACCTTATGGGCTGTTGAGACTAATATTCAACACATAGGCGGTCATTATCATCGGTGGTGCTACATTGATACTTGCGCTACTCCAAGTAAGTTTTCAGTTCGTAGGTTCCTCATGCGAAATAGCACTGATGCGTATGTTCAGTCTGTTCTCCAAATAATGCAGGTTGTGTTGGCACAGAAGCAGCTTGATCAAGGTTCCAGTCATTAAGCGCCAGGAACAATCACAATCAACGCAAACTTTGGGATTCTTATTCATAGTATTCAGAATATCGACGGTAAACCCTTGGCCCGCATTGCAGCAAATTCCAAATGTTTGCGTCTAACGGCGGGCATAAATCATTGTACGAAGAAGCCCCCATCAACCCCAACAACTTTATTGGTCACATATCCAGTCTTTACCATCCAGATGACAGTTTCCGCGACTTCCTCTGGAAATCCAAGTCTTCCAATCGGTATCTCTGTATAAAGTTAGCTCAATTCTCTCCTCAGAGATCCCCCAAAGGAAATGTGACCTACTTTTCGCAAGCTCTTCATTATTTCCAGGAAGCATTGTTGTATCTTGAATTAGAGCGGGCGCAACTCCGTTGATGGTGATTCCAGCTTTGCTATATGCACTCGCCAGCCAGTGCACTAAACCATGGAGAGCAGACTTCGAAGATCTGTCCCCACATGTCAATATCTTCCAGCAAAAAATGCAATCGAAAAGAGCTCACGCATAATGTGGACCCACAATACCACCATTAAATCCAGCTACACTCGAACAGAAGATAACTCTCCCCCACCCAGCTTTCTCCATAGCTGGAAGACAGAGCTGTGTCATGAGGAAAGCAGAGCCGCAATTCGCACGCCACGTATACTCGAAATCATCGATGCTGATTTCCGTGATGGATTTAATGCCACTTTTGACTGTCAGACCCGCATTATTGAAGAGAATGGTTGGATTTCCCATTGTTTTGACGACTGATTCGTGTAGACTGCGGACCTGAGATGTGATCAGTTATGCCACTTTTGAAACGAGCTTGGGATTTTTATTCAATGGAAATATAGAGGAATGTCAAAGAAATACCTCCTCATATTTCGTCAGATCAGCCTTAAAGGCTTCAGCCCTGACACCCTTTCCTCTCAACTCCTCGACCAGCACATTTGCTGCCTCGGTTGAGGAATGATAATGCACCGCCAATGAGCATCCCATCGCAGCCAGAGCTCTACATGTTGCCTTTCCAATACCGCCACTAGCACCTGTGACCAATGCAAGATGCGGTCGAAGATCTGTAGTGAGCACTGACATGTTTAAAAATTCATTTATTGCGGATCTATGAGTCCTGAGCGATGAGGGCGGGGCATGATCTCATACCCCTCATTTCACGTGATATAGCCCACCATGAATAGCAATTCATCATCTCAAAGCTGTATATGCCCCTAAAATATCCGAATGAAATAGAACAGTATGTAATCATCCTGCCCAAACGATTCCCTCATCTCTCATTCCATCCCGCAGCCCTCATACCTGCGCAGCACCCAACCCCAGCAAACTCCCCACCACCAAGCCCCCCACCAAACTTCCCCCCATAAACGCGCCAGCCTGTTCCCTCTCCTCCTCCTCTACCCAAACCGGTACCCCACTCATACAACACCCACTCACCCACCCATGACTCAACCCAAACACAAACTGCACCACCACAAGATAAAACCAGTCTCCTGCAATTGATCCCCTGCCGTCAATATTACACATCAAATAAAGCGGGATGAAAATTATTCTTGTGAGGGAGACTGTGGTGAGGAGATATGGTCTACGGATGAGGAAGTGGGAGAAGAGGGAGAGGATGGACCCGAGAAGGTCACCGATGTTCCAGAGGACGATTGCTAGGGGGATGAATGCTTGTGGGCGGAGGAGGATGGATGTTGTCGCGGATTGGGAGGGCGATTGAGAGGTTATTTTGCTGGCAAAGACGGGGGAGATGGAAGAGATGCAGAGGCAGAGGAAGTTGGCTGTCGCGGTCCACTTTAATTTTTTCCACATGTTTTGGAGGCTGTGTTGTTGGTGGTTGGTGATGTGGGATTGCTGAGTTTTGTGACGTTGGGTGAGGATGTGGAGGGCGATGAGGGCTGTAATACCGAGGACTATGCCGGTGAAGAAGTAAGTTGTTGTGAGGATGGGGGTTTGGGGGTTGGTTATGGCGATGGTTTCGCTGTTGTCAAAGTATGTTGAGGGAAAGGCAAGGGCGGATAATATCTCTGAGGTGGCTTAGAAATTAAGTGCATGGGCTTGTGAGCTTCAAACTTACCAATTGTTGATGGTAGAAGGCTTGCTAATGCTTCTCCTGTCATGATTGTTGGCGCATATTCTGTTTTTCCAAAGCTAGCAACAAAAGCAAAGGCTGCCTGTTGGCTCGAGGCATTTGCTATACCCGTGATCAAGACCATAGAGAGAAGAAAAAAGAAGTATATTTCGGCTGGGATGTTGAAAGCGGCAAGTGTTGAAAGTGTCAGCGACGCAGCTACGAATATTTTCGCTATCAGAGCAGCCTTGAGAATATCTGTGTAAGAAGCTTTGACTTTTAATTTTAGCCTTGAGAGGCCGATTGTAAAACCAGAGATTGTGACTGCAAAGACGACCAGATTATATGCTTGAAAGTTTCGCAGAATCCAGGGATTGGACTTGAAACGTCGCTGAAAGTATGGCACAGCTTGTAGAATCATCGACCTAGTTGAAACCATCAGAAACGTGTAAGATAGAGTTGGAGGCTTGACTGACCATGTCCACATCATGGATATCCCAATGATAAAGAAGCATGTGTATTCAAGCCAAGAGAATTCTCGCTTGGGGCCTTCTGTCATGGGCTTCGAGGATTCCTCATCAAGTAATCTTGTTGCCGGAGGGAGATCTAGATCGTCCAAAGGCTCGTAGAAGTGGTCATCCTTGAATATCTTGGAATTGTTTTGCATGTTTGTCGTTTTCTTAGATGTCATCTTCCTTTGGGAAGGGGCAACAATGTACAAATTGAAGATATTGGAAGTGATGATAAGCGTCTAAATCAGAATTGGCAGACGCGGTATTTTTTGAACAAATCTTGACCCCACCATCTGGACCAGCGCAGGAATGCAAGCAACTGCTTAATTTCCGCTTGCTTCGTTCATAAAATTCTGAATATGAACAGCGTAGCTCATAGAGATGGTTTCATTCGGACTTTGGTATGGACCGAATTCACCAGAGACATGGATACGAAAAACGCCTATCGAGGGGGAAGCATAGAAAAAGTACGGAATATGCAGGAAGGTGAAGATACTATTCACGAATTGAATTTCATAGAGCTACGTTACTTCAGAAATGTGGGTGTTGCGATTTGGAAAAAGCACTATAAGCATCACAAGTTGCCCGGAGGTTATCGGATGCTTGCCCCGGCAGTATTTCTATTCGCAGGTTCGGAATCTGTCTTCGAATATTTCGATATTAAGTAAAAAAAGGTCGATAATGCACAAAGAGAATGGTGCATGAGGCTAAAACTATGAATTGCGGGAATAAGCAGGTCAAGGTGCTGCGTACCCACAAGGCTGACACCAAGGCTTTGTATATAATCTGCAGTCACTCCACAACTACCCCAAACAATTAACAATGCTTCAACTATAGCGCTCTTAAACTTGATCTGGATGGAAGTTGAGAGCCTTGTCGGTGGATTCGCGAGATTCGGTCAAGAATTCTCATCAGACATACACGGATTCGGGCATTTCGGCAATGCAGTCGCAAGTTCGCAGATAATTTGCTGTTGTAAAAGAAGCGGTATCATCATTAAGAAATTCGAAACTAGCAATAGCTCACACTCGGGTCCCAAGGCTCCGAAGTCGCTGGTTTGTGAACGACGATAACAGCGGTGAGGAAATGACTTCGGCATAAGACGAAGGTAACAATGCATACACACGGCAGATGAGACATGAGAGGTACATAACCCGAAACCACTCTAAGATTCAATCAGATTCTATTTAATGATTGCGAGTACAGGCAAATCCCCAAGGCTTCGCTTGGCCCTGTAACTTCACAATAGCTCTGAGCAAAATCACAGACGGTCCCTGTATAAATTGAAGAATCTACCAGGAATCGCTTTTATAATGAAACGATGAAAGAATTGGGTGAATACGTTATGAAACTTCATGTGAATGTGCTCTTGTTGCCTCTGCGGTGTGGTTGACTTTGTCGCGGTGTGGCGACCAGCGAGACCAGCAGAAGTAGAGGACGCATTAGGAACAACTTGTCCCTGCAATGGCGAATCTCGATGAAGCTTCGGCACTTTTTACATTTGCGCACAGCTACTTGGCATAAGCTGATAGGGACGGATTCCTTCTGAGAATAGTGAGACGCGCGCAACGCGTCAGCTACTATTCACGTGATCATGATACTCCCACAACACTAGGACACTAGGTAGGTATGATCTCTAGAGCTTTCATACGAGACGAAGCAGAGAGAGCATTAATATCTACCCTAGTAATAGTAGCAGGGAATCTGCGTCTTCTTTCTGAGCTCACATCGATGTCTCAGTGTGCTTTGGCAATTTGGAAGGTGCAAGCCCTAAGACAGCCCTTCGCTAATAAAACAAATCTCAGCACCGTTCTCGATATCGAAGAAAACTCAATGCGCAAGAGAAGTTCAGTCCAAAGTATCTCTTCGTGGCTCATTCGCATTTGAACTTATTCAAATTGAGGCAAGTGCCACGACCTTCATCAATATGTGTCCATATGCTGTACACTGGACGCGTCCCACACCCAGAAGCCTAAACTCGTCCCCAGCGCCGTATGTTGGCTGCAGTCAATGCAACATGTCATTATCTATCGTCTTCAATTCTTGTGACTACTATGGACCGCGTCTCAACACTCTTCCGTCGTGGTGCATCTGCGCTGGCCATCGGGTTCAGGAAGGAAACATGGGGACAGACTGCAAGGTCAGATACTGGACTCTTACGCGTCATGAAAGCCCTTACATCGAGCATGCTTGCCAGCTTTGGTATCGTACATAACGAATACATACGGTTCCGAGTTTGTCTGGCTGGAAAGCCAATACCTGGTACTATCAGCTGCAGAAAGTTTTGGGTGATGCTATCAGAGACTCACCACTTGTGATTGGGGTTATATTTTAGATGATATACCTCGCCGACCTGTCCAGGAATGATACGGTCGCTGGCAACAAGGTCTGATGGGGGTACGGATCGGCTATCACACAGGGCTAATGGTCTATCTTCCACGACTGGAAGTAGACACCGCCAAGTACTGCGAAGGTTTCGTTACCTTCATCTTCTTTTTGCATGTCAGGGATGCAACTTACTTGATAATTCTCACGCGATATTCTGGTTTCAGAAAGGCATCCCGTTCCCGTTCTGAAAGGTATCTATTGATGACATATGGCCCAGAATCACGTGTAATGTCTGCGTTTACATTAGTAAATCTTATGATATGTAGCTTGAAAATCTCTTATGACCATTGTGTGCTCCTCTCGCTGGGCCCTCTTGATGCAATGGATTATTGAGATCAAATTCGCTCCTTTGGAATTGGATATTTTGACGCAGCCTAAGATCATAGCATTTAACGTACGACGCGTTCAGGGAATCCTTCAGCATCTGCTCCGTCTCTGCCCTATATGTTTGTATTGCTTCAGCTGTTTCGAAAGTTGGAATTTTACTGGTATGTGAGAGTATTTCGAATCCATTGCTCTCGAGCCGAATGTCTTTCTCTGTCAGTTTTCTAAGATCAGTGATCAAAACGTCTCGATGTTCGAATTCCAGATTGTCGACCCTTTCTTTGTCTGGATCGAAGCCATCATGAGGTGGTAGGAAGCACCAGTATGGCTTCTCCGTATTGTAAAGTTCAAGATCTTGCAGATATCTCTAACGTATTAGTTGAGGCACATTTCAAACGAACGGCCCCGCAACTCACTCGATGCTCGTATGGACGTCAGGCATGTCGAATTATCAAGCGATTATATTTCTATGGAATGCGAACGAGAGTATAAATCGAAGGTCCCAGGCTGGGAATTGTTCAGTTGAAGTACTCCACTAAATTGGTCCAATCACCAAGTACAAGGATCCCTTTCAGCCGCGCATCTTCTGTCAGACTGCACCCCCACCTTTCTCATTAGCGGAGGCTGCCTATCTGAGCTCTGTACTTGATTCCTTTCTAACCTCTGTACCCGTCAAATAGTGACAACAAATAACGAAGACCTGAAAACTTCACTACGTATGTCATTTTATCACAGTAATTTGAGCAAAGTGCTGAGAATGAATCAGGGCGACATTTGTAACTGTACATTACAGTTCCAACCTAACTTGCAGTACGTCGAGCAATATCCTCCAGGATGGAATCTCGTTCAGGATCAGAGTCTGCCCGAACGTCTTCAGAGAGCATTCGAAGGACATTTTCTGAAGAAATAGAACCCCTCAAAGACACTAAAAAGAACAATGTACGTCTAATGGTTCTCTGGAGCTTCCAATCGCAGTAGCTAACTTCTTGTCAGGACACCCGAAATTCGCCATCCACATCCGTTGAGAATCTACCTCCTTATTCGAGTCACAATTCCACTCCGTTATTAAGCCCATTACCCAAGCCAGTCGCAAAGTTTTTCAATTCAGTCAATACAGAGGAGTTTCCAACGCCTACAGAGAAAGTACAGCCATGGAGGAGAATATGGAAAGGGACACAAGAGCCGTCTCCAGATGGCAAACTTTTGGTCGCGTGTCCTAAAATATGTACTTATGGTATGCCACCATTTGCGTTCCCTTTGGTCTGTTCGAAGGCTGGATGACCTGGAAGGTTTTATATAACTCTACATAATTCCTATTTCTGGAATGGAGAATCATGTCAATTCAACAACATAGTCTGCTGACAAATTCCATACAGGTAGTAATAATCTTGGGGGGCTTTGAGTAGGTTTGACGATTGTTTGTATACCTGGGTTGGCTTAGTCGGAATATCGATTTGATGGAATTATCGCAGCATGCAGGACCGGAATACAGGTATCATGAAGGGAAATAACCCGGCATTGGCTCGTTCATTATTCAAGCATTTATTCGCCATCCTAACTCCACTGCCCACCAGGCTGTGCGTTCAGATGCTTTTCTCAATCTTCAACTTCCACTTTCACAATTCTCCAGGGAGCACGACAGCGACTTGTCAATGCTGCGGGGAAATCAATTGAGGCTGTGTGTGTCACGATCATGGCGGATGATCGAGTCGTGATCGCTGCACGCAGCCTGATTCGGGTTGTCAGAGTTCCACTGCATACTGCGATATGCGGGGCAGAGCACAACCCGCGCATGACCCACCCCTCCTCATACCCCACCACGGCCCAAGCCATTATTGACGGCAACTCTTCGCGCGCAATTTGTTTCTGTTTGGTGACAGCGCAGCATGCCACACCAAAATATCAGGCCGCCCACAAGGCTCTCCGTCTCATCGCTCTCCAAATCAGCGAAAGATGGAAGATGTGCCTGCAGGCACTCTGTTTTCTGATCGCAATTACCTCTTCACCGACTCGATTTCGCATAAGGAAATGAGCCTTCATGCGCAAGGCTTAGGCAGCTAGAGTTTCAATATTCACATTTCTAGTACTTCTATTCAGATATTACTCAATCGAATACCTCTGAGATGGTAGCAGATCAAGATACCGAGCTTGGACAAGTACCGCCAACCAGGACGCCTAGCTGGATGAGCAGGTTGGTGAGTTAATGGATACTCCTATCATTCTGTCCTACTGTTGTATTGGTCCGATTGAGAACCTAACTAATAACGAATTAAGACGACGTCCAGCATGCCGTCAGTAACATTCCGTCGTAGTTCCCTTTCGCCGAAGGCGCTCTCGCGAATGCGAACGCACGATGATCGAGAATCTGGTAAGAAAACTGCTAATATTTGGAACAATTGCGGAAAGAATGGCGCAGCTGACAACCCAAGCAGAGAAAGCGGTGATCCTGACTGATGAAGAGCTACAACGACAAGATACTCTGATCCATTTGATAAATAACGAAGATTTCAAAAAAGGATCATTAGCAAGTGCCTGCATTTGGTACACACAATATCTCCAGTCAAAATTCAACAACAATTGGCATCTTCTCGCGCCGGCTCTAGTTGGGTTAGAAGACTTCTCGTCAGGCCCAGCTTCTGGAGATCTGGTTATAGTGTATGACTTTATCATTGCTGTGGCCAAGATTTTCAAAAACAGGAGGGATGTAGCTCTGACCGATGTTGTGGATGATTTGGACAATCGCAACATATTCAAACCACAGCTAGATGACGAGCGTACTATTCCGAATCAGATAGTATTTGCTACCCTAGGATGGTTAAGTAGAGATTTCAGTTCTCAAGAAGCCGACATGAGCTAATATGTCAAAAAGCTGGGCTATTCGACGCAGTCTCAAATCCGAAGTCCGAAAGTCTAGAAGTAACCAGACTTTCCACGAGCTCCTCGGGCCACCGGAATCCTCTTGATACCAACAAATACAGCAGCTTTAAACAAGGGTTCGAATATATCGACCTTCCTCTCCATACTTTCCTAGGGAGATTTGGGGATCTGATCCCAGAATACCAGAGAAACCAAGTTTGGGAGTCCGGCTCTTCAAAGAGCAGATCAACAGAGATTATCTTAGTCCAATCAGTCTGCTTCTACACCCTGCAACATCTCGCAGAATTAAAAATCGAATGGGTCACATCTCTTAACCTTCATCTTGAGCTCGATACTGGCAGGAAAACACTGAAACTATACCAATTCCCCTCCTTTTGCAGAATGATGGTCATCGAAGGCGAGAGGAATCTTCTATCCAGGTACATTAATAATTTTCAGCCTAAATATAGCTATTTAATTGAATTTAGATTTCTCAATGATCATGCAGCCAGAAACTCCGAAGATGCCCGAGCCCCCGAAATCCCCATCTCAAAATTCTTTGCCGAAATCCTGCTGTCCTACCGCCTAATCTTCGGTCAAGACGAGCGCTCCTGGAAAGCATTCTCACGAATGATGCCCGTCTGGGAAGAGCAACGAGGACGCTCTTCATGGGAGACGACATGGGACTGCGACCCCCTAATACAGACATTATGCGGCAAAAGTTCGCTCGACTCCGAGGCTCGTAAGCTATATGAAGAATTAAGACTTTGCGAGCCTACGAATAGCTATGATCTTCATGATCAGTTTCCTTTTTTCGGGAAACGATTGGTTGAGTTGCAGCAATTTATGAAGCAGCATCAGCCGCAGACTGTGAGGTCGCTTCTTAGTGACCGGAGGGATGTTGCGGCTTGGTATACGCTATGGAATAATCAGGTGAGATTTATAGCCCGGGGTGCTCTACTGTTATGCTTACAGGGAAATAGGTCGTGATTGCGTTTACTACCATCACCATATTCCTTATGTTTCTTTCCCTGTTTTTCCAAGTATGGCAAGTTATACTTGCAAAAGAACAAATAGCCCTCGCTCGTGAACAGCTTCAGCAGCCCCCATCTTGAAGGTCTTGCCACTCTATCAAGTTTGCAACAAGCCTGATTGTAATGGCGTCCATAAATCACAATTCAGATGGGACTACTGATTCGCGTCGATTGGGTTGGGGAAAGAGGTTGAAGGAACATTAGTGGCGAAAAGCAGAGTCCATTATTTCATGAGAAAAGCCAAGTTTATGGCCCAAAATTGTATATAGAATAATGAAATCAATCATTAAGCCTTCAATATTTACTCCCGCTCAAGATTTCACCACTTTCCGTGCCCGTTTTACCTGAAGAACAAAGGAACCAAAGCGTCGTAGCTGTCTTCCTCTTCGTTTCGGTCCGCATCATCTTCATCGATGAATGGAATTTCTCCACCTTCCCCTCCCGCACGCAACAATTGGCGAGCCTCCTCTGCCCTGTTCTTTAAATATTGTGCCTCTTTGGCATAGATACCGAACGTGTCACTCTCCATGACAACAGACGTTTTCCACAATATTCTAGCGATCACTCCGTCATCGCGGGTGGGGCTTCGCAATTCTGCGATTGCTCTAGATTTGTCGAGATATGTTCTATGAGTAGTTAGTAGATAGTAGTGTTTTTTGCGAGACACGATTGCTTACCTCGCGAAGTCATGATGTCCCAATTCAAACTCCACGCAAGCAAGTGAGTAGTAAGCGGCAGTGGTAAGAGGATGAATTGGCATCTCCAATAGCCCGATATTCAAACAAGCTTCGTAGGACCGTTTCGCAAGTGGCCACTGCTTCCTCAAAAATTGAATATTTCCGTGGGAGAAATGAACGCTGTAGATAAGGTTAATCATACCCCAATACATGATATTGAAGAAACCTACTGGGCCATGAAACCCTTGTCAGCACCAATCGTCCGGAAAAACAACGACTCGGAATAGCTAGTCAACCTTTCCGCCTCTTCCAAATTACCGTTCAGCATGTGATTTCTAGCCAAATACAGGTATGTAATGGCCAAGGAGAAGGCAGTCTTGTCTCCGCCTGAAACCCAAATTGAGATGGCTCGATCGAAATACTTTCTCGAAGCCTCGAGGTTCCCGGAAGCAGTCTCTAGATTTCCGAGGTTGTTGAAGATAGCCGCGACTAAAAGACTCAGAATAAGGTTTATCCAATACGGGTTAGAAACTTACCTCTAGGAGAATCATGGTCGAGGCGGTCTTCTCGGATCTTCCGAACTGTTTCCCATACAGTGCGGCATTCTGCAAGTCGGTTCAACTCGTAAAAGCGACAGCCAGCTGTATTGAGGAGTTGTGAATAGAGCAACGACGTCTTGTCTTCACAAGCTGCAACTGCAGTCTCGATGACACGTCTCGAGACCTCATAATCACCGGTCTCGTGTAGGTACCTAAAATTTCATCTCAATTGAAGCCACAAAGGTGCCGTTATCAGTAGGACTTACCAGCCACAATTGCTCAGGAGCCTCACAAAGTATTCTGATCCTTTGACAATTCCGCTCCTCGAGAATTCATCTGAAAATTTCTTGCTAAGATGGACACCGTGATGGATAAAATTTCGGCATGCACTCCACCGATTCCAGAGACTTTCATCATCTACTTGTCGGGGGAATTGTTCAAACACAAGTCGAGACGCCATGTCAAAACTGGCTTGAAGATCATCCACATCATGAAACTATCCTCAAGATCAACGAAGGGATCAATATTTTCATTCAGAGATTGAGGACAAAGACCAGACGAGGTTTCTGAATGAATCTATCAAAGAGAAATAAACAATGAAACTTACATTTACTGCTTCTTGAACCACTCGATGGATGGAGAAGGTACGGTAATCTTGCTTGATGAGCTTTTTCTTCAACAACTCCTCGATAACCTTTTCCAAAGCCGGTGACGGGGTAATAGTGCTAAATAGCGAGGCTGTTTCTTTCTCATTGACATGTATAGGATCTTGCTTGCAGAAAGATAAGATGCCGTCCAACTGTATCAGGTTAATCAGTTGGAGTGACTAATAGAGTAACTGGTACATACAGCTTTCTGGTTCCTGGGCAAGAAAATATCGATGAGAATGGAGTCTGTAGTATGCAAGTCAACTCAATGTTCCGAAAAAGTACAGTTGACTAACCAGGAGAGAGCCATGAGAGGACTCCGAGAAGGGATCTCGCATTCTTGGACAAGGAGCTGAAACTTATATCCCATAGTGCATC
>Ga0182030_10004682_pt1 | contig 29200 bp, 22 predicted proteins | sample 812S3MmetaG_FD_121299 | JGI IMG/M metagenome (GOLD analysis project Ga0182030, IMG submission 121299) | Permafrost microbial communities from Stordalen Mire, Sweden - 812S3M metaG (Illumina Assembly) | ecosystem: Environmental > Terrestrial > Soil > Wetlands > Permafrost | place: Sweden...
CCCGTACCGCCCGACGCCCCGCATTGCTTCGCGTTCTCCTTCGACAGCAGCAACTCCCCGTCGCTCAGCACGTTTCGCGCGCAGGCCCACGGGGACCTCGACGGCGACGGCATCCCGAGCACCTTCGAGGTGACCGGCCACTACGCCGACGGCGACGCGCGCGGCCCGGTAGTCGATCCGGGCATGTTCATCGACTCGGAGGTCGAGTGACCCCGTCCGGTCGGGCGACCATCGGCGCGGCCGTGCTCCTGGTCGCGTGCGTGGCAGGCGTCGCCCGTCTGCAGCCGCGCCTCGCGAGCGCAGCGCACGACATCAAGGAGGCCCGCGACGTCTATCCCTTGCCGCCGCCGGCGGAGCTCCACGCCGCGACTCTCGGCTGGGACGCCGCGGCGGTCGACCTCCTCTGGTCGAAGCTGCTGGTCGACTACGGCACGCACTGGACCGAGCACCGTGAGTTCCTGGAGACGCCGAAGTACGCCGACGCCATCCTGGAGCTCGAGCCCAGCTACGCCCCGCTCTACCGGTACATCGACACCATGCTGGCCTATCGTCCTCTGCAAGGGACGGACGACGACGTGCGCATGGCTCGGGCCTACCTCGAGCGCGGGACGCGTGAGCGCCCAGGCGACCGCGACCTCTGGATGGAGTACGGCGAGTTCGTCGCGTTCATCGCGCCGTCCTTCCTGCACGACGACGCCGAGGTCGCGCAATGGCGCGCCGACGGCGCTGCGGCGATCGGGCACGCGGTGGAGCTCGGGGGTGACGCCGAGCTGGCGCTGACGGCGGCGACGTTGCTGACCGCTGCGGGGTCGACCGAGGCCGCCATCCGATACCTCGAGAACGCGTACGCCTTCACCGAGCACCCTTCGATGGCGTCCGTTCACGACGCGATCGGGCGACGGCTGGTCGCGCTCGAGGCCAACGGACTGCGCCAGGCGGCCGACGCCGCGGCACGGGCCATCGACGACCGGTGGCAGGGCGAGCTCCCGTTCGTGTCGCGCGACCGCTACCTGATGCTCGGCCCCTCGGTCGATCCCTTTCGCTGCGCCGGGCTCGAGGGCGCCGACGATCCGTCCTGTGCCCGCGACTGGCGCACGCCCGCCACACCCTGAGCGAGGCGCCTCCGGTCGGTCACTCCCCGCGGGAGGCCAGGCCGCTCCCTGGCGCCCCCAAGCCGTCCAGGGTGAGGTCCTCCGCGTCGTCCTGCAGCTCGATTCGCGCCAGCAGCTGCTTCTCGTCGAGGCCCGTCAGGTCCGCCGTGGACTTCGTCACCTCTTCGCCCAGCTGCTTCTGCTTTGCCTGCAGCGTCGCCTTCAGCGCGGCCGCGGTGTGCACACCGTGCACGGCGGCGATCTGGGCCCGCAGGTCCTCGATGCGCCGGCGATGCTCGGCGATTCCCGCCCGGAGGGCCGCGGCCCGCCGATCCGTCTCCGCAATGGCGTCTTGAAGGCTCGCCAGCCGATCGACCTTCTCCTTCAGGTGCGCGTCCCGCGACGTGGCCAGGAAGGTGCGAACGAGCTGCATTCCGTCCGCCGTACGGATGTCCATCGCGCGGTTCACCGGGACCGCCTCCTCCAGGACGACCTCCTCCTTGCCGTAGCCGTCGACCTCGACGCGGTACAGATCCGCTCCCGCCGCGTGCTCCGGATCGGTCGGCGCCTTCGAGGCGCGGAACCCCGCTGCGACGGTATGACGGATGTAAACGACCGTACGGCTGGCGAGCTTGTTGTGCACGACGAGCGTCGTCTGCCGCACGTGCTGCACGCGCGTCGCGAAGACACCGCGCTGCACACCCGCGATCCCCGCCACCTCGTCCCGCTCCGCCACCGAGCGATCGACCACGACCTGGCGGTCGAGCGCGAAGGGGACGAACGCGAGCTCCTTGGGAGGGATCGGCTCGCTCAGCCCCTCGCCGATGAGGCGTCCTTCCCCGAACACGGTCACGGGGCCGGCCTCGAGCTGGGAGTCGGTCGGGTTGCGCAGGCGCAGCGACTTGAAGGCGAGCTGCGCGCTGCCACGTGGGCTCTCGGGATCGTAGAGGTAGACGACCTCGCCCTCGGCCTGCGCGTGCAGGATGGAGACCATGGCCGATGTGCCGTGGAGCACGGTCATCGCTCCGGCGGACTCGAAGTGCGACGTGCCGATGGGGTCCACCGAGCCGTCTCCCGGCGGCGCCCTCATCGCCGCCGGGGCGGGGGTCGGGGCCGCGCTCTTGCCCGCGGGCGCGCTGGCCTGAGCCGCGCCCACGACGGGGGGCGCCTGGGCGAAGAGGCCCTCGGGCTGGAGCGTCTCGCGTTCGACCGGCCGCACGGATCGCAGATCGAAGCGGAACGACAGCGCGGAGCTCGCCCCGACCCCCAGGCGCACGTTCCGCCAGTCCTCGCCCGACGTGTTGTCCACCACCGCCCACCCGGCGAGGTCCACCTTCTCGTGGTCACCCAGCACGACGCGGTAGCTCGGCTTCCACGCCGGAGCCTCGGTGACGTAGGACAGCTTCACCTCGTGCGGGTGGTGCCCGGACAGCTGGATCTCCATGTCGACGAGGCCGTTGCCATCCGTCTTCGGCTCCGTCGGATACGCGACGTTCGCCGATTCACCCGTTCTGGCGTCGACCACGGCCAGCGACTTCAGAAAGTCGTCGACCTTGTCGGCCGGCACCGACAGGGTGAGCGTGTCGCCCGGGACGCGCGCGGTCCGCTCGAAGTACGCGACGCCGTTCCGGTAGACGACGATGCGACCGATGGTCGCAGGGGCATCGGGGTGGGCGACCACGGGGGACACTGCGCCGCCGCATGCCACGAGGGTGGGGGCCAGGACCGCACAGCAGAGGAGAATGGGACGCATGGCCCCTTCGACGCACGAGGAAGGCGGTCGATCTGTCGGTCGTTGTTGTCCCGGCGCATTGTCCCAAGCCACGCTCCGGCGGCGTTTCCAGAGCCGGTCCCGGGGCCGCGGGTAGGTTGGCGTTCGTGATGAAGCTCCACACCGTGTTCCCCCTCCTCATCGCCGTCGCGTGCAGCAGCTCCAGCAACGGCGCCGCCCCGCCGGCGAACGACGCGAGCGACGAGGCGCCCGCTGCCGACGCGGGAAGCGCGGACGCCGAGGATGCCGCGGGAAGCTATGCGGAGGCCGTGCTCTCGGCGACGTGGAAGGCAGTCCCCGGCGCGCCGACCGTGACGGGCGGCGCCAAGCAGGACGACGTCGTCTTCCCGTCGGCCAGCGTCGGCTATGCCGTCAGCGGACCCGCGAGCACGATTTACAAGACAACCAACGGCGGCACGACGTGGAAGTCCGTGTTTACCCACACGGGGACCTACTTCAGGAGCCTCCTCTTCATCGACGAGAGCCACGGCTTCGCCAGCAACCTCGGGCCCATCGCGCAGTCGACCATCACGGACACGAACGTCCTCTACGAGACGATGGACGGCGGCGCGAGCTGGAACCCCGTCACCGCGATCACGGGCCCCATGCCGACCGGCATCTGCAACCAGACGATGATCGACCCGCTGCATCTCGTCGCCGTCGGCCGAGTGGAGGGGCCCTCCTTCTTGATGATGTCCGGCGATGGAGGGGGCACCTGGACCTCGACGGACCTGAGCTCCCAGCTCCAGATGCTCATCGACGCGCGTTTCACGTCGCCGACCGACGGCATCGTCGTCGGCGGGAGCGCGGGCAGCACCATGTACTGCTCGATCCTGCACACGACCAACGGCGGGGGCACCTGGCAGCCGGTGTTCCAGTCCGCCACGCCGAGCTCGCTGTGCTGGAAGATCAGCTTCCCCTCGTCGCTGGTGGGCTACGTCTCGGTCCAGGACACCGCGGGGGGCACGTCGAGCTTCGCGAAGACGATCGACGGCGGCCTCTCGTGGAAGGAGATGCCGCTCGAGAACGCGGGGACCGGCTACGCTGGCATCGGCATGGGCTTCATCACGGAGGACATCGGCTGGATCTCGGCGGACGACGTGTCCGCCCCGACGCTGCGCACGACCGACGGCGGCCAGACGTGGGCGAAGGACTCGGCTCTCATGTCGCCCATCAACCGCTTCCGCTTCCTCAGCCCCACCACGGCGTTCGCGATCGGAGCGACCATCTGGCGGCTCGACGTGCCCTGGACCGGCGGCGAACCCTGACGACTCTCAGCGCGCCTGGATCGTCCGCAAGCTCACCATCGTGAAGTCGTGGGTCCCGGGAACGCTCGCCCACACGCTGAGCTCGTACATCCCCGGGCGTCCGCCGTCGCTCAGCGGAAGGTTCACCGAGAACCGGCCCCCGCCCACCTGCACGGGGATGGGCGTCTGGAAGCCGGGCGGCCAGAACATCTGGTACGGCGCCGGGACCGTGTACGAGCGGCGGCGGTTGAGGTCGGCCACGGTGAGCGGCCGGGGCCCGTCGACCCGCGCGAGGCCGACGCCCGCGAAGGTCGCCGGCGCCGTGATCGCCCCCTCGACGTGCAGCGTGTCGCCGACGCGTATCGACGCCGGCACCACGGCGTACGTCCCGTAGGGATCCACGAACTCCTGCGCGAAGCACGGGATCGGGATCTCCGTCGGCGTCGCCCGGGGCTGCGCGACGCCGATGCCGACCCGCTTGTGCCATGGCTTGAGGATGTTCTTCCGGTGCCCGTCGTTCGGAGGCACCTCGTGAAAGAACATGTCCTCGGCCTGGTCGACGTTCTTCACGTCCACGAGCGCGTCGCGATCGAGCGTCCGCGGCTGCTCGTCGGTGAAGCAGCTCGCGTTCTCGAGGACCATGTCGGTCCCGCCCGCCTCGGTGTAGCGCTGCTCGGGGACCGAGCCGTCCGTCCCCCAGTGACCGAGGTAGCCGTTCCTGGCCATGTCCTCGGCGTGGGCCTGACCGCCACGCGTGGGCGGCCCCTCGTCGAGGTCGACCTGCGCGAGCCCCATCGACGCACGGTCGCGGTTGATGAGCTGCACCATGTACCGCCGTGCCTCGGCCAGGGTGAGGCGCCTCTTCGGACCGTCGGCGCGCGCGACGTCGACCGGGACCGCCGGAGCCGGCGGCGCGATCGCGGGCGCGGCGACGGCGACCGGCGGGGGCGATGCCGGCGCCTGGGCCGGATCGGGCTGCGGGAGACAGGCCGCGAGGAGCATGGCAAAGAAGGCGGTGCGGGCGACCATCGTCACACCGTATCGCTAGCACGATGGATGCCCGGATCAGGAACAGCTATGCGTAACGCCATGATCGCCGTCGGAGAGCTCGTCATCGGCGGCTTTCCGGGGACGTCGCTTCCCGAGGGGTTCGCGCGGGCCCTTCGCGAGCGGCGCCGCGGGGGCGCCATCCTGTTCAAGCCCAATGTGGACGGGGGACCACCGCAGGTCGCCGCGCTCGCCCGCGCGATTCACGCCGCCGCGCCCGAGGCGCCGTTCGTCGGCGTCGATCAGGAGGGCGGACGCGTGGCGCGTCTGAAGGCGCCGCTGCTCGAGGTGCCGCCGATGCGCACCGTCGCCTCGTGGGGTGACGCGGCGCTGGCCGAGCGCATCGCGCGCGCCGTCGGGACGGAGCTCGCTGCGCTGGGCTTCACCATCGACTTCGCGCCCGTGCTCGACGTCAACACCTGCCGGCACAACCCGGTCATCGGCGACCGAGCCTTCGGGGACGACGCGGACACGTGCGCCCGGTTCGGCGCGGCCTGGGTGCGCGGCCTCCAGGCGTCGGGCGTGCTCGCTTGCGGCAAGCATTTCCCCGGCCACGGCGACACGTCGAAGGACTCGCACGTCGACCTGCCGGTCGTGAACCAACCGCTCGAGCGACTGGAACGGGTGGAGCTCGCTCCTTTTCGCGCTGCCGTGGGGGCGGGCGTCGCCATGTTGATGACCGCCCACGTCGTCTATTCGGCCCTCGATGCCGCCCGGCCCGGCACGATGTCCCCCGCTGTGTGCACCGCGCTCCGCGAGCGCCTCGGCTTTCGCGGGGTGCTCGTCAGCGACGATCTGGAGATGCAGGCCATCGCCGCGCGCTCGACGATCGAGGACGCCGCGGTGCAGGCCATCGCCGCCGGGTGCGATGCCCTGCTCGTATGCTGGAGCGACGAGAAGCAAGAGCGTGCGATCGACGCGCTCGCCCGCGAGACGGAGCGCTCCCCGGCCTTCCGCGCCCGCTGCGAAGAGGCCCACACCCGCGCCAGCGAGGCCAGGCGACGGGCCACCGCACGCCCCCTCGACGACGCCGGGATCGCGAACATCGTCGGGGGAGCCGAGTCGCGCGCCGTCGCCGCGGAGATGGCGCGGAGGTCGGCGTGACGCTGCGGGGATTCGTCGCGAGGCGCGTGGCGACGTGCGATCCCGAGCGGGGGACTCTCGAGGACGCGGCCGTGGTGCTCGACGGGCCCCGCGTCGTCTACGTGGGGCCACGCGCCGGAGCGCCTCCCGGCGCCGCGCTCGTGGATGTGGGGGACCGCGTCGTCACCCCCGGGCTCGTGGATGCCCACACCCACGCCTGCTGGGTGGGCTCGCGGCACGGCGAGTACACCGTGCGGATGGCCGGGGGCGACTACGGCGACATCGCGAAGGCGGGCGGAGGCATCCTCTCCTCCCACCGCGCCGTCGCTGCCGCCACGGAAGACGCGCTGGTCGAGGCGCTCGTCCGGCGGTTGCGGCGGATGGCGACGCTCGGAGTGACCACGGTCGAAGTGAAGAGCGGCTACGGCCTGGAGCCGGAGCACGAGCTGAAGCAGCTCGCCGCCATCGCGCGCGCCTCCGCGAGCCCCGGGGTGCCCGCCGTGGTGCCCACGTTCCTCGCGCTTCACGCACTCCCGCCGTCGGCCGATCGCGTCGCGTACGTCGCCCACGTCGCGCGCGAGCTCGTCCCGCAGGTCGCGCGCGAGCACCTCGCCCTGTTCGTCGACGCCTACGTCGACGCGAACGCGTTCACGGTGGCCGAGGCGCGCGCGGTCGGCGAGGCCGCTCGGACGAACGGCCTGGGGGTGAGGCTGCACGTCGGGCAGTTCGCCGACATCGGCGGGGCAGACCTCGCGGCCGAGCTCGGGGCGGCGTCGGTGGACCACGTCGAGCACATCTCTCCCGCCGGCATCCAGGCCGTCGCCCGCGCCGGCGTCGCCGCGGTCTTGCTTCCGGTCGCCAGCTTCACGCTCGCTCAGCCGCCGCCGCCGGTGCGCGCCCTCCGCGAGGCGGGCGTGTCGCTCGTCGTGGCCAGCGACGCCAACCCCGGCACGGCGCCGACCGAGAGCCTCCCGCTCGCCCTCGCGCTCGCCGTGCGGCTCTACGGCATGACCCCCGACGAGGCGCTCGTCGCCGCGACCCGCCACGCTGCTGCTTCGCTGGGCTTCCGCGATCGCGGTGTCCTCCGTGAAGGCGCGCGCGCCGACCTGGTCGTGTGGGACTTGCCCCACGAGCACGCCCTCGTGCAGCCCTGGGGAGTCACGAAGACCTGGACGGTCCTGGTCGAGGGCAAAGAGGTCAGCGAGGCACGCGATGAGCAGTGATCTCCCCTGGCGCCCCGCTCTGGAGCTGGCCGCGATGCTTCGCCAGCGGCGCGTGTCCTCCGAGGATCTCGTGCTCGCGTGCCTCGAGCGCATCGAGGCCGTGAACCCGCGCCTGACCGCGTTCGTCCAGGTGCTCGGCGACCGGGCGCTCGCCGAGGCCCGGTCCGCCGACGCCCGCCTTCGCAAGGGCCGCGACGACCTGGCCCCATTTCTCGGCGTCCCCCTCGGCGTGAAGGACCTCAACCTCGCGCGCGGCTCCTTCACGCGGTTCGGCTCGCGCGCCTTCGAGCGCCTCTTCACACCGTTCGACGACGCCGTCGTGGCGCAGCTCCGGCGCGGCGGCTTCGTCATCGTCGGCAAGACCTCGACCAGCGAGCTCGGCTCGCTCCCTGTTACCGAGCCGGACATCCATCCCCCCACCCGCAACCCGTGGGATCCCGACGTCACCGCAGGCGGCTCGAGCGGAGGCGCCGGGGCGGCCGTGGCCTCCGGGATGATCCCGATCGCGCAGGGCAGCGACGCCGCCGGCTCCATCCGCATCCCGGCGTCGTTCTGCGGCCTCTTCGGCATCAAGCCGTCGCGCGGCCGCATCGAGAACCCGTTTGGCCTCGACGACCGCGTCCTCATCTGGACGTGCGGCCCCATCACCCGCACAGTCGACGACGCTGCGGCCATGCTCGACGTGATGGCGGGCATCTCCGTGGGCGAGCCGCACTGGGCCCCTCCCCCGCCCCGGCCCTTCGCGGAGCTCGCCCGCGAAGTGCCGCGGCGGCTGAAGCTGCGCGTCGCCCTGCGCTCGAACCACGTCGACACAGATCCCGAGATCGCCGCCGCCGTCGAACGCGTCGCCCGCACCCTGGAGAAGCTCGGGCATAGCCTCGAGGAGAAGCCGATGGAGCTGCCGGCGGGCGTGCTCGAGGAGTTTCTGCCTGTGTGGCAGGCCACAGCCGCTTCCGCCCCGGTGCATGATTGGTCCCTCACCCAGCCAGTGACCCGGTGGCTCGGCGAGAAGGGCCGCACGGTCGACGCGAAGCTCGTCGAGCGAACGACCGAGCGGCTCATGGCCATCGTGCTCGAGCAGTTCGGCGATTGCGACGCGTGGATCACGCCGACCGTCGCCGTGCCGCCGCCCCGCGTCGGCGCGTGGCGCGACATGGCCCCCCCGGACGTCTTCGCCGAGGCCTCGAAGCTCGGCGTCTTCACCGCTCCGTTCAACATCAGCGGCCAGCCCGCCGCGAGCATGCCGGCGGGGCGGTCGAAGAAGGGCCATCCCATCGGGGTGCAGATCGCCGGGAGGCCGCTGGCGGACGGGTTGGTGCTGGCGCTGGCGCGGCAGGTGGAAGAGGCGATGCCGTGGCGTGAGGAGCGACCGGAGCCGTGAAGCGCTGGCGCCGAGGCGCCCCACGCGAGCACGACCGCCACAGCGCGTCGGGAAGGCTCAGCCACACTTCGGCGTGACGGAGGCTCGAAACCCATGGCCTGCACCTTGCTGCTGTCCTCGGCTCGGAGAGCCATGACTACTGCCGCACCCGAACCCACGAACTCGGTCGCCAACGGCAAAGGGCCCGCAAAGCCCACGAAGGACCAGGACCTCGGCGCGTTCTACGCCGACCGCGCGCACCAGCACCGCGAGTACGTTGCCGGCTGCATCCAGCTCGCCGACAAGGTGACGCGCGCCTTCCAGCCACGCCTCGGCGCCGACGCGCGGCTCGCGGTCCAGTCGCTCAAGCCGTCACCTGACCAGAGGCAGATCACCCCGAACGGCGTCCTCCAGGAGAACGGCGTGGCCGTCTTCGGTTACGCGGTCGACTTCGAGGCGCAGCAGATGCCGCCGCACGTCATGAACTTCTTCCTCAGCGTGGGCAAGCTCACCGGGGAGAAAGGCAAGGTCGACGACTGGTATGTCGGTCACGACGGCCAGAACTTCTCCTTGCCGGGCGGAGGAGAAGGCCAGGAGCTCGACGCGCTCTTCGCCAGCGTGGTGGGGGCGCTGGAGGCGCAGATTGTGTCGGCGTATCCGACCGACGCCCAGCAGGACAACAAGGCCAAGGAGGGCGCCCAGGCGAAGGACGAGAAGGCGGACGGGCCCAAGCCCGACGCGCCGAAGCCGGCAGAGCCGAAGGCCGATGCAACCACAGCGAAGTGAGTCGTAGAGACTGCGGAAGAAGCCGCGCGTCAGTCGACCGCCCTCCCGAGCCCCGCCGGCGGCCTCCCTTCGATAGCCCCCGCGCCCCTCCTTCGCGCGATCGCCCACAAGGCCACCAAGGTCGCGACGTATGGCAGCATCTGCGCGACGTACCCCGAGGCCGCCCGCGCCTGGTCCTGCACGAGGATCTGCGCCGCGTCGAGGGCCGCGAAGGCCACGCACGCCGCCGCCGCGCGTCCGGGGCGCCACCCCGAAAGGATGACCGCCGCCAGCGCGATGAACCCGCGGCCCCCGCTCATCCCGGACTGGAACTGATGCTGGTCGTACGCCAGCGCCACGCCCCCCAGCCCGCAGATCGCCCCTCCCAGCGACACGGCCAGCAGGCGCACGCGCGGTACGTCCACCCCCACGCTCGCCGAGGCTACCGGATCCTCGCCGCACGCCCGCACCCGCAGCCCAAAGCGCGTCCGGTAGAGCGACCAGCCGCTGGCGGCGACGAGGAGGGCGGTGGCGATCGTCAGCGGGTCGACCAGCGTACGAACCAGCAAGGCCCCGCCTCCCGCACCGCCGAGGAGCGCGCTGCGAAAGCCCTCGACCGGCGGCGAGTTCGAGCTGGAGTCGTAGAGCGAGCGGAGGACGAAGCGGGTTGCTCCGGCGGCGGCGAGGTTGATGGCGATCCCGCTGACGATGGCGTCGACCCGCCCGCGCACGACGATGAGCGCGTGCCCGAGGCCGATGGCCGCGCCGACCAGGGCGCCCGCGAGCACGCCCGCCCAGGCGCTCCCCGTCGCCACGTGTGCGACCACGCCACCCAGCCCTCCGGCGAGCAGGATCCCCTCCAGCGCGATGTTCACTACGCCGCTTCGCTCGCTCCACACGCCACCGAGGCCCGCGCACACATACGGCACGGCCATGCGCAGCGTCTGCGCCAGCATCGTCATGCTGAGCAGGGCCGCGAGGAGGCTCACGGCGTCCCCCGCGATCGCTTCGGAAGGGCGAGGCTGCTCACGACGAACGCGCGGACGCGGGCGTCGGCGAGGGCGACGGCGACGATGACCACACCCTGGAGCACCGTCATCACTTCCATCGGGACGCGCGCGTTGATGACCAGACCCCCTTGCTCGAGGGTGCCGAAGAGGAGCGCCGCGAAGAGAAGGCCCGCGGGATTGCCCCGGCCGAGGAGCGCCACGGCGATACCGCCGAAGCCTGCCCCTGCGCCCATGCCGCTCTCGTAGTAGCCCTTGTAGCCGAGGACCGGCGCCAGGGCGGCGAGCCCCGCGACGGCGCCCGAGAGCACCAGCGCCCCACCCACGCGTCGCGCGACCGGGATGCGCTCCGCCGCGCACGCGGAGGGAGAGAGACCCACGAGCACGGTCTCGCGTCCGACCCGTGAGCGCGCGAGCCACCAGGCCGCCAGAACAGCGATGAGGAGCGCGAGAGGGAGCGCCAGGCTGACCGCGCTGCCGTGGAGCGAAGGTAACCCGAACGCCTCGAGGCGCGGCAGCCGCGCGCCGGCGACTACGTCCGGCGACCGCACCGTACCGGGCAACGCCAGGCCGCTGGCCAGAGCGAGGCCAATCGCGGCGTCCGCGATGCGGTTCATCATGATGGTCGAGATGACCTCGTGCGCCCCGAAGCGCGCGCGGAGGAGGGCCGGCACGGAGGCCCACGCGGCGCCGGCGACGGGCGCGACCGCGATGACCGCGGGGAGCGCGATCCACGCCGGAGTTCCCGGCGGAAGGCTGGCGCCAACGGTGCCCACCGCGAGCCCCGCCACCGCGAGCTGTCCCTCGGCGCCGATGTTGAAGAGCCCCGCCCGGAGCGCGAGATCGACGGCGACGCCCGTCAAGAGGAGCGGCGTCGCCTTGTAGAGCACCTGCCCCACGCCGTACGCCATGCCCCAGGTACCGGCGAGGAGCTGACCCGCCACCTCGCGCGGCGACTCGCCGTAGATCCACACGAGCAACGCCAGCGCCAGCCACCCCGCGGCGACGCCTGCGAGGGTGGCCACCGCGGCTGCGCGCCCTCGCTCGCTCACGCGCTCGCCTCAGTCCGCGCGTCGTGCGCGCCGCCCAGCATGGCTTCGCCCACCTCTGCTTCGGAGGCATCCGGAGGCAGCTCGGCGACCACGCGGCCGCGCGCGAGCACGAGGATGCGGTCGCACAGGGAGCGTAGCTCGGCGAGATCGGCGCTGACGAGGAGCACCGCCTTGCCCGCGTCCGCCGCGCGGGCAATCTCGGCGTGGATCGCGCGCGCCGCGCCGAGGTCGACCCCACGCGTCGGCTGGGCGAAGACGAATACCGAGACGCGGGCCGATCGGGCGACGGCGCGCGCGATGACGATCTTCTGCTGGTTGCCACCCGACAGAGCCCCGGCGAGGGCGTCGAGGTCCGGCGGAACGACGCCGCCGTTCTCGAGCCGGGCGCGCGCCTCGCGCTCCAGCGCCTCGGCGTCGACGAGGCCCCATCGCGTGAAGCGCGCCAGCTCGCCGAGGACCAGGTTGTCACGCACGCTCGCCGCGACGACAAGGCCTTCGGCGTGGCGGTCCTCGTGCACCACCGCGGCCGCGTCGCAGCGAACCTCCCCCGTCTCGGGCGCGTCGATCCTTGCCAGCACGCGCACGAGCTCCCGCTGCCCGTTGCCCTCCACCCCCGCGATGCCCACGATCTCCCCCGCGTGCACGCGCAGCGTCACCCCCCGCAGCGTCCGCCCGAAGTGCACGTCCGTCATCTCGAGCCGCACCTCACCCGGCGCACGCGCCCGCCGCTCGAGCGCCGGCGGCGGCTCCTCGCCCATGATGTCGCGCATGACGTCACGCAGGATGCCGGCCGCGCCGTCGCCGCGCGCGATGGCCCGGGTCGAGACCCGCCTTCCGTGACGCAGCACGCTCACCTCGTCCGCGTGGTCGCGGACCTCGTCGAGCCGGTGCGTCACGACGACCACTGCGCGACCCCCGTCGGCCAGGCGCCGCAGTGTGGCGTAGAGCTGGCTCACCTCGCCCGCCGTCAGGACCGCCGTCGGCTCGTCGAGGATGACGACGCGCGCCTCGCGCACGAGCGTCCGCACGATCTCGAGCCGCTGACGGTCCCCGACGCCCAGCGTTTCCGCGGGCGCGTCCCAGGGCAGCGAGACGCCCATCTCCCGCGCCACGACGTCCGCCCGGGCCCTGGCCCTAGCGACGTCGAGCCGGCCCAGCGCCTTCACCGGCTCGGCCCCGAGCATGACGTTGTCGATCGCGGAGAGGACACCGACCAGCGCGAAGTGCTGCTGGACCATCCCGACCCCGCGACGGATCGCCTCGGCCGCCGTGTGTGGGGCGAGAAGCTCTCCGCCGATGCGCACCTCGCCTGCGTCGGGAACGACGACGCCCGCCGCCATCTTCAGCAGCGTGCTCTTGCCAGCGCCGTTCTCGCCGACCACGGCGTGGATCCTCCCCGCTTCGAAGGAGAGCGACGCGCCGTCCACCGCCCGCACCGCGCCGTAACGCTTGTCGAGACGGTCGAGCGTGAGGAGCGCGGGCACGAGCGGAGCACTCTAAGTCAGGCCCTCGCACCCAGGGTGGGACTTCGCCTATGGTGCGCGCACCATGCCCAAAGCTCCCCACACCTGGAGGTTCTTCCGCGCAGGTGGCGTCGACCAGGTGGTGCTCGCGGACGCGGCGGACGTCGAGAACCTGCACACGCTCGACCAGAAGCTGTGGGTAGCGCTGGCGTGCCCCACCGTGGGGCTCGAGTTCGACGCGCGGACGCTCGCGCTGATCGACACGGACGGTGACGGCCGCATCCGCCCCCCGGAGATCCTCGGTGCCATCGCGTGGACCAGGGATGTGCTCCGCGACCTCGGCGAGCTGTTCGATCCGTCCGACGAGCTGCCGCTCGATTCCATCGACACCCGGACCGGCACGGGGAAGGATGTCCTCGCCGGCGCCAAGCTGATCCTGAAGAACCTCGGCAAGGGCGACGCGACCTCCATCTCGCTCGCCGATGTGTCGGACACGGAGAAGATCTTCGTCGCGACGAAACTGAACGGCGACGGCATCGTCCCGGCGGACTCCGCCGACGACGAGGAGACGAGCAAGGTCATCGCCGACATCATCGTGGCGACGGGCTCGGTGCCGGACCGGAGCGGGAAGCCGGGGGTCGATCAGGCGCGGGTGGACGCGTTCTTCGATCAGGCCAAGCTTTACGCTGACTGGCTCGACGCGGGGCGCGGCCAGCCCTTGCCGCGCGCGTTCGGCGACGCGACCGACGCGGCCGTGGCAGCGCTCGACGCCGTGCGCGCCAAGGTGAGCGACTACTTCGCGCGCTGCCGTCTCGCCGCCTTCGACGCGCGGGCCGTCGCCGCGCTCAACGCCGCGGAGCTCGATCTCGTGGCGCTCGGGCCGCAGATGCTCACCTCCCTGGCAAACGACGTCGCGAGACTTCCGCTCGCGCGCGTCGAGGCCGGGCGCGCCCTTCCGCTGAACGATGGAGTCAACCCCGCCTGGTCGGTGAAGATCGCCGCGTTCGCGCAGGCGACCGTGGCCACGGTCTTCGGGGCCGCGAGGACGTCGCTGACGGAGGCCGACTGGACGGTCCTCGTCGGGAAGCTGGCTCCGTACGAGGCATGGATCGTCGCGAAGCCGAAGACGGAGGTTGCCAAGCTCGGCGACGAGCGGGTGACGGCGCTGGCGCGTGGGGACGCACGAGCACGCGTCGGCACGCTCATCGCGAAGGACGCCGCGCTGGCCACGGAGAGCAACCAGATCGGGGCGGTGGAGAAGCTGATTCGTTTCCGGAAGCACCTGGTCGCCCTCCTGAAGAACTTCGTCAATTTCTCCGAGTTCTACGGCAGACGAAGCGCCATCTTCCAGGCCGGCACGCTCTACATCGACGCGCGGAGCTGCGACCTCTGCTTGCCGGTCGACGACGCGGCCCGCCATGCGCTGCTCGCGTCGATGTCGCAGGCGTGCCTCGCCTACTGCGAGTGCGTGCGCCGCAAGGACAAGGAGAAGCGCAGCATCGTCGCGGCCGTCACGGGCGGCGACACCGACAACCTGATGGCGGGCCGCAACGGGGTCTTCTACGACCGTAAGGGCGACGACTGGGACGCGACCATCACCAAGTTCGTCGACAACCCCATCAGCGTGAGGCAGGCGTTCTGGACGCCGTACAAGCGGTTCATCCGCCTCGTCGAGGGGCAGCTCGCCAAGCGCGCCAAGACCGCGGACGAGGAGAGCGCGAAGAAGATGGAGGCCGCCGCCGTGGAGGCGCCGGCCACCGACGACACGAAGGCGGACGACAAGCCGAAGGACACGGCCGAGATTCCCGCGGCGGCACCCGCGGCGGCAGCCGTCGCAGCGCCGGCAGCACCGCCCGAGAAGGGCATCGACATCGGCACGGTGGCCGCCATCGGCGTCGCGGTGGGCGGAATCGCGACGTTCTTCTCGAGCATCCTGGCGACGTTCCTCGGCCTCGGCATGTGGATGCCACTGGGCTTCGTGGCGCTGCTCCTCGCCATCTCTGGTCCGTCGATGCTCATCGCGTGGCTCAAGCTCCGCCAGCGGAACATCGGTCCGCTCCTCGACGCCAACGGGTGGGCCGTCAACGCGCTGGCGTTCATCAACGTCCCGTTCGGCGGTGCGCTGACGGGCGTGGCGAAGCTGCCGGAGGGAGCGTCGCGCTCGCTCGTGGATCCGTTCGCCCAGAAGAAGCGGCCGTGGCGCTTCTACGTGTTCCTGTTCGTCGTCGTCGCGCTGGGCCTCGCCTGGTTGCTCGGCAAGCTCGACGGCTACATGCCCGACCGATTCAAGGCGTCGACCATCCTGCACCGGACGCCCACGACCGCCGGTGCCACGATGCCCGCCGCTCCGTCGGCGGGAGCCAGGTAGCCCCGCCCACGCCGTCGAGAGGCGCTCAGCCCGCGGCGCGCCGCTTCAGCGGCTCCGACTCGTCGTCCCCCTCCACCACGTTCACTTGCGATCGCTGCGGCGCCCGGCGCTGCGACGCCATCGCGCGCTCCTCGCTGCCCGGCAGTCCGGCGTGCAGAGCCGCGCCGTCGAGGATCGCCTCGCACAGCGACGGGTAGTCGAGCCCCGCCTCCGCCGCGATCTTCGGCAAGAGCGACGTCGGCGTCATCCCCGGCAGCGTGTTCACCTCGAGCACGTACTCGTTCTCGCCCTCGGTCACGAGGAGATCCACGCGGCACGCGCCCGTGCATCCGAGCGCACGCGCCGCTCGCTCGGCGAGGTTCATCACGCCGCGCAGACGCGTCGCGGGCAGGCGCGGCGGGGAGACATACTCGGTCATCCCCGGCGTGTACTTCGCGCGGTAGTCGTAGAGTCCGTCCCTGGGAACGACCTCGATCGCGCCGAGGACGCGCCCGTCGAGGACGCCCACGTGCACCTCCGTGGCTTTCACGAAGCGCTCCACCAGCGCGTGCTCGTCGAACGCCAGCGCGCGCTCGATCGCGTCGGCCAGCTCCGCCACGTTACCCACCTTGGCGAGGCCCACCGACGAACCTTCGCGCCGCGGCTTCACGATGGCCGGGAAGCCGAAGCTGCCGTGCACTTCCTCGAGATCGTGGAGGTCGGCGCGCGTTGCCACGTAATACGGCGGCGTCGGCACGTTGTGCAGGCGGAACATCTCCTTGGCCTTGAGCTTGTCCATCGCCAGCGCGCTCGCGAGCACGCCGCTCCCCGTGTACGGAATCCCCATCAGCTCGAGCAGGCCCTGGACGCAGCCGTCCTCCCCGCCTCGGCCATGCAGCGCCAGGAACACGACGTCGACCCGGGCGGCGCGAACCTTCTCGTCGAGCCCCGGTCCCTCGCCTTCCCACACGACGCGCACGACGTCGTGCCCGCGTGACTTCAGCGCGGCGGCGACCCCATCGCCCGTCCGCAGCGAAACCTCGCGCTCCGCGCTCCATCCCCCCATCAGCACCCCGACGCGCTTTGTCTTCATGGGATTCTCCGCGGGAAGTCTCACTTCAATCGGCACGCCAACGTGGCCGTCCCTGTTTTCGCGCTCCCCCGCGCGTGCCTCGGTGCGGCAACGTGTCCGCTGCAACACGGACCCGAGGACGCCCAGCCACCCCAGTAACAGGAGCCCCTCCGGAGGGTCAACTTACGTGCGGCTGAATCCGCCTCGGGCCTCTCAGTCGATCTCGACGAGGATCGCCGTGATGTTGTCCTTGCCGCCGCGCTCGTTGGCCAGATCGATGAATCGCTGGACGGCCGCCGTCCCGCCCATCGCCACGATGCCCGGAATGTCCTCGTCCTTGAGGTAGCCGTGGAGCCCGTCGCTGCAGAGGAGGAGCCGCATACCCGGCAGGAGCGGGACGCAGGCCGTGTCGACCTGCACGTACTCGCGGTTGCCCACTGCCCGCGTGATGACGTTCTTGTGCGGGGAGCGCAGCGCCTCTTGCGGCGTGATGAGCCCCTGCTTCAGCTGCCAGGCGATGAGCGTGTGATCCTCGGTGAGCTGCTCGCTGCTGGCGTCGCCCACCTTGTAGATGCGGCTGTCGCCCACCGACGCCGTGACCGCGTAGTCACCGAGCACGAGGAGCGCGCTGATGGTCGTCCCCATCCCGCTCTTGTCTCGATCGATCTCCGCGATGGAGAAGACGAAGTAAGTCGCCGCTTGCACGGCGCTCTCCATCAGGCGGCACGCCGCGCGCGAGTCAGCCGCCGAGAGCGGGTCGACCAGCTCGTGCAGATCGCCGATGCCGCGCTTGACCATGCCGTACAGCGTGTCGACCGCCTCGCGGCTGGCGACCTCCCCGGCCGCGTGGCCTCCCATGCCGTCGGCGACGATGTAGAGCCCCAGCTCGTCGTCGAAGTAGAGCGCGTCTTCGTTCAACGCGCGCTTGCGGCCGAGATCCGTCAACCCGTACCCCGTGCGACGGAGCGGCGGCGGCGCGAGCTCTCCCTCGGCCGGCAACCGGCTACTGGATCGCGGATGCGGGGCGCGTGACTTGGCCATGGGTCCGCGATCGTCGCTCGAGGTCATCTGGGGGTCGCTCGGGGAGTATAGCTCGACTGCGGGAGATCGTGTTGTAGCCTCCCGCCGTGGCTCGCCCTTTCCCACGACTCCCACTCCTGCCCGGCCACCTCGCGCGCCGCGCCTTCGGGGCAGCGGACATCGCCCTCGCCGCCCTGGTCATCCTGGTCGTCGGGTTGATGATCGTCCCGCTACCGACCTGGACGTTGGACCTGCTGATCGCCACCAACCTCTCGGCCGCGGTCGCCATCCTCCTCGTCGTCCTCTACGTCCCCGACGCCATCGGCATCGCCACGTTCCCGACGCTTCTCCTGCTGACGACGCTCTTTCGCCTGTCGCTCAACGTCGCGTCCACGCGCCTCATCTTGCTGCAGGCCAACGCGGGCCAGGTCATCAAGGCGTTCGGCACGTTCGTCGTGCGCGGAAACTACGTGGTGGGGGCGGTCGTCTTCCTGGTCCTCACGATCATCCAGTTCATCGTCATCGCCAAGGGCTCCGAGCGCGTGGCGGAGGTGGGCGCCCGGTTCGCGCTCGACGCGATGCCTGGAAAGCAGATGGCCATCGACGCCGAGCTCCGCAGCGGGACCATCGACGGCAACGACGCGCGTCGGCGACGCCGGCTGCTTCAGCGCGAGAGCCAGTTTTACGGCGCCATGGACGGCGCGATGAAGTTCGTGAAGGGCGACGTCATCGCGTCGCTCGTCATCCTCGTCGTGAACCTCCTCGGGGGGCTCGCGATCGGCGTCGGCATGAAGGGGATGCCTGCGGTGGACGCGCTCAAGCGCTACGGGCTACTCACCATCGGCGATGGGCTGGTCACGCAGATCCCCGCGCTGATTCTCTCGACCGCCGCCGGCGTGCTGGTGACCCGCGTGGCCAGCGAGGAGGCGGACACTCCCCTCGGCGAGGAGCTGGCGCGACAGCTGCTGAGCGTGCCCAAGGCGCTCCAGGTGGCGGGCGTCTTCGTGCTCCTTCTCGGTGCCGTGCCGGGGCTACCCACGGCACCGTTCCTCGTGATCGGCACGGCGCTGCTGCTCGTCGGTCGTGCGCGCGCTCGTGCCAAGAGCGTCGAAGAGCAGCGCGCCGCAACGGAGCCGACGCCGAAGGAGCGCGCCCGGGGCCAAGGCGCCGGCCCGCGCGAGCCCTCCTTCGTGCCGCTGGTCGTCCCGTGGAGCGTCGAGGTGAGCGCAGACCTGGAGCCGCTGCTCGACCGCGAGCCGGACGGCCTGCGGTCCGCGGTCCTCTCGCTGCGCGAGCAGGTCTTCGCGGAGCTCGGCGTGCCCTTGCCCGCGCCTCGCGTCCGCGCGCGGTCCGATCTGGGGACGCGCCTCGTCGTCCTGTCGCTCCACGAGGTACCGGCGAAGATCCTCTCCGTGCCGCTCGACGTGCACGACGATCACTTCGTGGCCTGGACGCGCGAGCGCGCGCTCGATCTGCTGCGCGCACGCGCCGCCGACTTCCTTGGCCTGGCGGAGGTGCAGCGACTCCTCGACGAGCTCGAGCAGTTCGCGCCGGCCACGGTGCGCAACGTCGTCCCCAAGCCCGTGAGCCTGGTGCTCCTGACGGACATCTTGCGCCGGCTGGTCGAGGAGCGCATCGGCGTGCGGGATCTGCGCGGCATCCTCGAGTCGCTCTCGGCCATCGCCACGACGGAGAAGGACCCGCTGAACCTGGCAGAGTACGCGCGCAGTCAGATGCGCCGGGCGATCACCTTCCGCCTGACCGCGGGTGTGGGTCAGCTCGACGTCGTTCTGCTCGACCCGCTTCTGGAAGACACGGTCCGGCGCTCGGTGACGCGCACCGCGGCCGGGGCGTTCCTCACGCTGCCCCCACAAGCCTCGCGCGATGTCCTCAGCGCCTTGCGCCGAGCCGTGGCGAACGCCGAGGCCGCCACGACGGGCGAGCGGTCCGATCCGGTCATCCTCACTCAGCCCGACATCCGTCGGTTCGTGCGCAAGCTGATCGAGGTGGAGCTCCCCGCGGTGTGGGTGGTGAGCTTCGCCGAGCTCCTGCCGGAGGTCGCCCTGAAGCCGGTCGCGCGGGCCGTCCCGGGCGCTTGAGCGCGCCCCTTTTCGTGCGGCCAGCGCTCCCGGTGAAATCACGTTCTCTCGCGGCTCGTTTCGGTTACCCTCGGCGCGGAAAGAGGAGATCACGATGAATCAGCCCCCCGGCTACCCGCCTGGTGGACCGCAGTATCCCGGTCAGCCCGGAGCGTTTCCCCAGCAGGGTCAGCCCCAGCAAGGTCAGCCGCAGCAAGGACAGAAGCCGTTCCAGGGCACGCAGCTGATGCCCGGCGCACCGCAGCAGCCGGGCGGGCAGCCGCAGTACGGCCAGCCGCCGCCCGGATACGGACAGCCGCAGCCGGGGTACGGGCAGCCGCAGCAGCAGCAGCCGCAGTATGGCCAGCCGCCGCAGCAGCAGCCGCAGTACGGCCAGCCGCCGCAGTACGGCCAGCCGCCGCAGCAGCAGCCGCAGTACGGCCAGCCGCCGCAGCAGCCGCAGTACGGCCAGCCGCCGCAGCAGCAGCAACCGCAGTACGGCATGCAGCAGGCGCCGGGCTACGGTGCGCCGGCGGCGGGGCAGGCGTTCGGTCAGATGCAGCAGGGCTTCGCGGGCGCGGCCGCCGGCATGGGGCTTCAGGCGGGCTCGGGCAAGCCGCGGATGCGAAACCCGGTGATGACGCTCCTCATGCCGGTCATCCTGGTCTTCGGCGGGGGCATCCTCGCCACGATCATGGGCATCGTTGCGAACGCGACGGAGATCGGCGCTCTGGCGCTGATTGGCAGCCTCTTCTACATGATCGGCGTCTTCGGCGGCGGCATCCTCTGGTTCATCAGCGGCGCGCGCATGATGGGCGAGCTGAATGGGGTCACCAAGAGCAACGCCGTCGCGTGGTGGCAGCTCCTCGTCCCCATGTACAACTACTACGTCATGTGGATCCTGGTGCCGGGCGAGATGGCGAAGGCCAAGCAGATGGCCGGCGTCCAGCAGCCGGCGCGCGGCATCGTCGTCTACTTGTTCTTCTGGCTTTACGCCTTCGCCGCCGATCTCAACGACATCGCCAAGGTGATGCCGGCCTGAGAGGTTCACGACCGTATCCCTGCGTCGCTCGACCAAGAGGCCTCGATGAACCAGCCCCCCGGCTATCCGCCTGGTGGACCGCCCTACCCCGGTGCGCCGGGGGCGTTCCCGCAGCAAGGACAGGCTCCCCAGGCCCAGCCCCCGCAGCAGCCGGGTCACGGTGTCGCGGGGACGCAGCTGATGGCCAACGCGCCCATCAACGTGGCGCAGTTCGAAGCGCAGGCGCGGGCGCAGGCCGCGGCGGCGCAGCAGCAACAGCAACAGCAGTACGGCCAGCCTCCGCCCGGGGGGGCGCCGCCAGGATACGGCGCGCCTCCCCCGCAGTACGGGCAGCCACCTCAGCAGGCGTACGGTCAGCCGCCTGCGCAGCCCTATGGTCAGGCGCCGGGAGGATACGGACAGCCGCAGCCTCAGGCTCCCTACGGACAGCCTCCCGGCTATCCCGGTGCGGCGGGCTACGGGCAACCGGGGGCGCAGCAGCAGCAGGGCATGCAGGCGCCACAGGTCGGTATCGGCGGCTTCGGACCGGGTGGGATCCCACGCATCAACTTCTCGGGCGGTGACTTCAGCCCGACGAAGATCATGAACGTCATCGTGAAGGGCGACGGCTACGAGAGCCCGCGCAAGATGGGAGCATTGTTCATCGGCGCGGCCATGGCGTTCTACATCGTGAACACCGTGCTGATCTTCGCCCTGCACCTCTACTACCCGTACTTCTACTCGCTCGGCGCCATCATCTGGTGGGCCGGCTGGTGGCTGCTCATCTTCGGCCAGCCACGGAAGACCGCGGACGGTAGCCCCTCGGCCATGTGGGGCCGCATCGGCCTCGCGATGTGCCTCGCGTTCGGGCTGCTGTCGGCGCTCGGAACTGTGTTCTCGATGCGCATGGCCTTCTGAGCCGAGGCTGATGCCCGCGGCCGCAAGCGCGGCCCTCACATCTTCTGGCGAACCATCTTGCGGGGCACCGCGCCGCTGCGCATGAGGATCTGTTTCGCCTCCTGCTGCAGCATCGGGTGCACTTTCCGCGCGCCGACGAACATGCCGAGGAGCTGCGGGCTCATCTCCGCCAGCTTGCGGAGAGCCCTCCCCGCGGCCTTCATGTCCCCCGCGCCGGCGGCGGCGAACGCGCGCGCGCGCCACATCTGCACGCGCATCTCGGTGAGCTCCGGATCGTCCGGATTGAAGACCTCGAGCAGCTCGAGCCCCTTCTTTCCCTGCCCAGTGCGTCCCCACGTCTCTCCGGCCACCGCCGCGAACATCGCGCGAGTCTTCACGTCCTGCTGCTTGCCGAGCTCCATCCTGTCGACCAGGGCACGCGCCTCCTGAAGCTCGCCCAGCTGCAGGTGGATTGTCGCCCGGGTGCACCGCACCTGATCGGCGACGGGCCCGAGCTGCTTCGAGAGGTCCACGCTCTCGAGCGTCGCGAGGGCCTTGCGAGGATCCTCCTGCATCTCGAGCTGGGCGCGCGCGATCGACGCCTGGACGTCGCCCTTCTTGTAGTCCGTCTCCAGCCGCTTCAGCGCTTCCTGGCGGCCCTCTTCGCTCTCCCCGGCTCCCTTGAGGAGCGCCCCGAGCTGGCGCGACTTCTTCACGTAGCGCACGATCCAGACGCTCGCCCCCGCGCCGACGGCCGTGAGCACGCCGGCCACGACGACCGGGATGATGCTCCAGCGCACGAGAAACAGCGCCGCGACCCAGACGAGCGCGAGCACGCCGCCCACCCGGATGAAGATCTTCTTGAAGTCCGCCTGCGGCTTCTCTGGCGCGTCAGACGCAGGCTTCGCCAGGTCGCGCAGCTCCTGCTGCATCGAGGCAACGCTCTGTTTTTTCTTCTTCTTGGAGAGCGGGGCGTCGGACTTGGCGTCGGGCACGATGGCCGCGCTTAGCTAGCCCGGCGGGGCCCCGGGCGCAAACCTCGGTCGTCACGCCACCGCGGCGGACACCTCGGTCGGCCGGGCGGGCTGACCCGACCGCTGGCTCTGCGTTTCGTTGATCTTCACGCTGACGATCTTCGAGACCCCGGCCTCGGGCATCGTCACGCCGTAGAGCACGTCGACCAGCTGCATCGTCCGCTTCACGTGAGTGATGAGGATGAACTGCGAGCGGTCGGTCATCGACCGGACGATGTCGTTGTAACGAGCGACGTTCGCCTCGTCGAGTGGCGCGTCGACCTCGTCGAGGATGCAGAAGGGCGACGGCTTGATCTGGAAGATGGCGAAGATGAGAGACACCGCCGTGAGCGCCTTCTCGCCGCCGCTCATCAGCTCGATCGACGAGAGCTTCTTGCCCGGGGGCTGCGCCACGATGTCGATGCCGGTCTCGAGCAAGTCCTCCGGGTTCGTCAGCCGGAGCTCGGCCCGGCCGCCACGGAACATGCGCGGGAAGATCTCCTTGAAGCGCTCGTTGACGAGGTGGAACGTCTCCTCGAAGAGACGCCGGCTCTCGCGGTTCATTTGCTGGATGGCGCGCGTGAGGTCGGAGAGCGCCTTCTCCAGGTCGGCCTTCTGCGTCGTGTAGAACGTGAACCGCTCCTCGGCCTCGGCGTGCTCGCGCATCGCGTCGAGGTTCACGCTTCCCATGCGCTCGAGGAGGCGCGCCAGCTCGTCGACCCGGGAGCGTAGCTCCTCGTCGGGCGGCGGACGCATGTGGTAGTCGCCGACCACGCGCGCAAGGCGCAAGCCTCGGAACTTGTCCGCGACACCGCCGACCAGGTGCTCCATCGCGAGCTGCTTCTCGCGCAGCGTCATCTCGTGGGTCGCGAGCTCCTCACGAACCGCGTCGACCCGCGCGCGCAGGTCCTTCAGGGCGCCCTCTCTCTCGAGGAGGCCGGCGCGGAGCTGCTCGAACTCCCCGCGCACCTGAGCCAGCGCATCCTGCGCTTCGCGGGCACGGTCCAGCGCCCCTTCGAGCAGCTCACGGTGCGCCACAAGCTGCGCCGCGGTCTCGCCGAAGGTGCGCGCGTTCGACAGCATCTCGTCTTCGAGACGCCGCGCCCGCTCGTTCAGCTCCTCCGCGCTGCGCGCCAGGCGCGCCTCGGTGCCGCGCGCCGCCGCGAGCTTCTCTCGGGTTCCGGCGATGGTGACCTTGCACGCCGTCACGGACTCGCGCTGCCCTTCGAGCCGGTCGACGGCCTCGGCGAGGGCTGCTTCGCCCTCGAGCAGCTCGCCCTCCGCGCTCTCGACCCGCGCCTGCGCCTCCCCGAGCACCCGCGCCGCCTCGTCGCGCTCGAAGGCCGCCTCGGTGATGGCGCGTCCGAGGTCCCCGAGCTCGCCCGCGAGCACCTCCAGCCGGCGCTGCACGCTCTCGAGCTGCGACTCCGACTTCTGAAGATCCTTCTCCGCCGTCACCAGCGCCAGATCGCTCGCGTGCGCCTCGTGGCGTGCCTTGTCGAGCGCGGCGCCGGTCCGGGCGATCTCTGCGCGCGATGCCTGAAGCATCTGGAGGCGGTTCGTCACCGCGAGATCGAGGTGCCCGATGGCCTCCGCCAGCTCGCGGGCCTCGCGCTTGCCGTCGATCATCCCCGCCGCGAGCTGATCGCCCTGCCCGCCCGCGATGCGGCCATCCGCATGGAGCACCGTGCCGTCGAGCGTCACGATGGCCGCGGACGTGCCTGCGTCGCGAAGCCGCCGGGCACACGCCCGATCGCGCACGACGATCGCGTCGCCGACCAGCGCCCGCACCATGGCCTCGTCCTCTTGCGCGAACCTGAGCGCGTCCGCCAGCCGCGTGACGACCCCCTCGTCGGCCGGCAACGCCGCCTGGGCACCTGCCACGAACGCCGCGTGCATCGGCACGATCGTCGCGCGACCCCGGCGCCCGTCGGCCAGCGCGTCGAGGAGCTCGCTCCCGCGCTCGATGTCGTGCACCACCACGTCCTGAAGGCGCGTCCCCAGGAGCCCGGCGAGCGCGTGCGTCAGCTCGGCTGGCGCCTCGACGCGGTCCGCCACGAGCCCGGCGATGCAGCCATCCCGCGTGCTCATCAGAGCCTTCGTCCCCACGCCCACCCCTTCGAGGCGGGTGTGCATCTCCTCCAGCGCGACCCAGCGCGAGCGCTTCTTCGACAGCTCGCCCCGGGCGTCTTCCAGCGCTCGTTCCTGCACCTGGATGAGCTCCTTCAGCTCGCCCATGCGCGTCTCGAGGCGCGCCTTCTCCGCAGCCGTCGTCACACGCCCCGAGCGAAGGTCCTCGATCGACCGCCCGAGCTCCTCCGCTCGCGCGGCGTGCTCCACCCTCGCCGTGTCCAGCGACTCGCTCTCGAGCGTCACCTTCTCCAGGCGCGCCGCCATCTCGCCCTGTCGCCGCTCGAAGCCGGCCATCTTGGCCTCGGCGCTCGCGATCTCGGCCTGGGCCCGGGCGATGGTCTGCCTGCGCTCGGTCACGCGTGCGTCCGCGACCGCGTGCGCCGCGGCGAAGTCCGCGAGCTTGGCGTCCTCCTCGGCGATGCGATCGGCCTGCGTCCCCTCCTCTTCCGCGAGCGCCACCACTTCGCGCGCCACGAGGTCGCGCTCCACGCCGAGTCGCGAGGCGTGGTCCGTCATCTCGTGCTTCTCGCCCTCCGCCTGCTGCTCGCGCTGCCTCAGGCCCGCCATGCGGTCATTCGCGCGTTCGATGGCCGCCTCCTCGGCGCGCACGGAGTTCTCGGCCGCGAAGCTCGCGTTCGTCGCCGCGTCGAGCGTCTGCTCCGCGGCGTGTACCTCGAGTCGCGTCGACTCGAGCTCGGCCTCTCGCGCGCCGAGCTCGGTGCGCGCCTCGTCGCAAGACTGCGCGAGCCGCTGGACCTCGCCGCCTTCGAGCTTCACCCAGCCGATGAGCTCGAGGTAGCGGTGCGACGCCTCGTGGAGCTGCAGGTCCTCGAGCTCTCCCCGGTACGCGACATACCGCTCGGCCTTCGCGGCCTGGCGCTTGAGCGAGACGAGGTTGCGGTCGATCTCGGCCACGATGTCGCCCACGCGCAGCAGGTTCTGCTGCGTCAGCTCCATCTTCTTCTCGGCCTGCTTCTTCCGGCTCTTGAACTTGGTGATGCCCGCCGCCTCTTCGATGAGCAGGCGCCGATCTTCCGGCTTGGCGCTCACGATGAGGCCGACCTTGCCCTGCTCGACGATGGAGTAGGCCTTGGTGCCCGCGCCGGTCCCGAGGAAGAGGTCGGTCACGTCGCGCAGGCGCACCTGCGTCTTGTTGATGAGGTATTCACTCTCGCCGCTGCGATGCAGGCGTCGCGTCACGGCCAGCTCTGCATACTCCTTGTATTCGAGCGGCATCTCGGAGGGATTGTCGTTCTCGAAGGTGAGCGTCACCTCCGCGAAGTCGTGCGGCGTGCGCGTGTCGCTGCCGCCGAAGATGACGTCCTCCATCGACCGGCCGCGCAGGTGGCGCGCGCTCTGCTCGCCCATGCACCAGCGGATGGCGTCCACGATGTTGGACTTGCCGCACCCGTTCGGCCCCACGATGCCGAGGACGTCGTGGTCAAAGCGTAGGACAGTACGGTCGACGAACGACTTGAAGCCGACCATCTCGAGCTTCTTGATCTTCATGACAGGCTCCCGAGTGCTCCCGACGGGTCCGCGCCCGGACGTAGTGTCACTTCACATAGCGTCACGAGCGCTCCCCACCTGTATCGCCTCTCGCGTGTTCAGGACAAGGGCAAAGGACACGGCAAGCATGCGAAAGGTCTGGACCTCCCTCCTTGGCACTCGACTTGACCAAGTGCCAGGCGGGTCATACGTCTAAGACATGCCGACGTACGAATACGGCTGCACAGCGTGCGGAAGCGAATGGGAAGAGGTCCAGCGCATCACCGCGGCCCCCCTCGAGGTCTGCCCCAAGTGCGGCAAGTCATCTGCCCACAGGCTCATCAGCGCCGGAGGGGGATTCATCTTGAAAGGGGGCGGCTGGTATTCCGACCTCTATTCCTCGGCCAAACCTGCGAGCAACAAAGCGGACGCGAACGGTACGACCTCCACCGATGCCGGTAGCAAGGATGCGGGCAGCAAGGCGGAGGGCACGTCCGAGAAACCTGCGTCTGGCGGCGCCGAGACGAAGACCGCCGACACCAAGGCGAGCACATCCACGGCGCCCCCCGCGCCGACCAGCCCCACCACGCCCGCCTCGTCGACCTAGCTCCCCCGCCGCTCACGCCGCGGCTCACCGAAGACCAACCGCCGGGCCGCCCGTTCGCTGATCCCGAGCTCGCCGGCCAGGCGCGCGAACACGACGTCCATCACCCGCCCTCGCGGAGGTGAAGCAATGCGAGCGAGGTCGCTCCTCCAGGCCCGTGCATCCTCGGGAAAAAGGAGCGCCGGCAGCCCGCGTTCGAAGGCCTGCTCGACCTCCGTATCCACGCGCTTCCGCCCCCCCAGCCAGCGCTTTGCGCACAGCGCACCGCGCGCCATCCCGTGAAAGAGGGCGACCGCCTCCATCCAGGGCTCCGCTTCGCGACGCGCCTCCACGACCTCGTCCAGCACCTCGATACGACGGCGGATCTCGGCGAGCTCGAGCTCGTCGATCTCCCTCAGCGCACCCGGGAACCGCGAGGCGACCTCGGCCATCCGTGTGCGGGCCTCGTCGGCGTCCTCCTCGCCGGACGCGTGGGCAACCCGCATCGCGAGCATCTGGGCGTACTTGGCGCGTAACTCCTCCAGCGCTGCGAGGGGCACACGCACGAGGGGCGAGCCTACGCGATGTGACAGGGACGCGCCCGAGGGTTAAGTTTCGTTCGTGGCCGAGGGCAAGCGGGAGATCGACGAGCTTCGTCAGGAGGTGGCGAAGCTCGACGCGCAGCTGCTCGTGGCTCTCGACAAGCGCGCACGAACGGCGCGGCGTCTTCGCGAGGTGCGCAAGGACCAGGCGCCGTCGATCCCCCTGACGGACCACGCCGCCATCCGGGCCCTCGTGGCGCGGTCGAACGGCGACATGCCGCAGGAGTCGTTGCGCGACATCTTCCGGGAGATCTTCGCCGCGTGCCTCGCGCTCGAGCTCCCGGTGAAGGTCGCCTACGTGGGACCCGAGGGCGGCTCGGGACACGCCGCCGTGCGGGGGCGCTTTGGTCGGAGCTCCTCGCTGGTGGGCGCGGAGGCCACGGCCTCGGCACTCGACGAGGTGACCCGGCGGCGAGCCGAGTTCGCGGTCGTCCCCTTCGAGACGGCGGCCGAAGGGCCTGTGCAGTCGAGCATCCTCGCCCTGATGGCGAGCGACCTCCGCATCGTCGAGGTGCTCGACGCGACGTTCGACCTTCACCTGATGAACCGGACCGGCAATTCGGCCGACGTGGAGAAGATCTACGCCACCGCCGCCGACCACGCGCTCTGCGAGCGCTTTCTCGCGGGTCAGACCCCGCGCCCCTCGGTGCTCGACGTGAAGACGCCGCTGATGGCCTGCCAGCTCGCGGTCGAAGACCACGGGGCCGCCGCCATCGCCAGCGAGACGTTCGGCGCCCAGCTCGGGCTCGAGGTGGCCCGGCGCAACGTGCTCGACGCCGGCGGGGAGCGTGTCCGCTACGCGGTCGTCGGCTCGCGCCCGTCGAGCCGCACGGGGGACGACGTGACCTCCCTTGTCTTCAGCGTGCAGGACGCCCCGGGATCGCTGCTCGACGTGCTCCGCGTCTTCGCCGAACGAGGCATCAACCTGTCGAACATCCAGAGCCACCCCGTCGAGGGGCAGACCTGGCAGTATCTCTTCTACGTCGACACGACCGGGCACTTCACGGATCGGCCACTGGTGATGGCCCTCGAAGAGATGAAGCGCATCACCCGCTTCTTCAAGGTCCTCGGCTCCTACCCCGCCCCCTGACGCGCTGAGGGCGCGCCCGGTGAGGGTACCGATGGTAACCTCCAGCGCGCCATGCCCCGCGCGCTCGTCCTCCTCGGCCTCGTCGCCTGCCTGGCGTTCGTCGCGTGCGGCGGCAAGGGCGCGGCGACGCCCGCCGAGGCGAAGCTCGACCTCGACTCGGATCCGCTCGCGCTGCTCCCGAGCTCGGCGATCGTCGTGGCCAACCTCGACGCCAAGGCCATGTTCGCGAGCGCCAGCGTCGGCACGCAGCTCGCGGCGCTGGCCGACTCGCTGCTGCCGCTCGGCCCCGACGCCGGCTTCGACGCGAAGCGCGACGTGGATCGCGTCGTCCTCGGCGCGTACACGACCACCGGAGCCGACGCCGTCGCGATCGTGAGCGGGCGGTTCGACGTCGCGAAGATCGCCGCGACCACGCAGAGCAAGGGCGGCGCGGCCATCGTCCACGGCATGTACGCCGGCCGCGACACGTACACCGCCGGCCCCGCGATGTACTCGGTGCTCACGGACAAGACCGTGCTGGCCGGGACCGGAGACGGCGTCCGTCGCGTGCTCGAGCGCGTGCAGGACAGGAAGATCGAGCGCGCCATCCCCAAGTGGGTCGACGAGACGCTGTCGACACCCGGGGCCGAGCTGGCCCTCGCCGCGGACTTCACGTCGCAGCCGATCACCGTCGCCGCCATCGGCGCGGTCCCCCTCCCCTGGCTCAGCGGGCTACGCGTGGCGAAGGTCATCGGCAACTTCGAGAAG
>Ga0182030_10004684_pt1 | contig 29190 bp, 30 predicted proteins | sample 812S3MmetaG_FD_121299 | JGI IMG/M metagenome (GOLD analysis project Ga0182030, IMG submission 121299) | Permafrost microbial communities from Stordalen Mire, Sweden - 812S3M metaG (Illumina Assembly) | ecosystem: Environmental > Terrestrial > Soil > Wetlands > Permafrost | place: Sweden...
GACGCGCGCGCCGCACAGCTGCACGGCGTAGATACCCGCCAAGGTGATGATCGCCACCGCGGCGAAGGCCAGGGGCTGTTGTATCCACAACGCGATCGGCGGGATCGCGACGATGAACAGGATCCACACGTACCACCAGCGAACCGGCAGCAGCTCGGCCAGCCGGAACGTCATGGGAACCCGGCGCGGCGGCGGCGCGAGGTCCGTGTACGCCTGTTTCATGGACTAAAGACCCCTGTTCGATCGTGACCAAAAAATCTAAAATTGAGCGGAACAGACTCAACCTTGACGACGTTGAATAACGCGACAAGCATTTTCCCTATACCCGAACGGAGGTGTCGTGGACTCTTTCAACCCGACCACCAAGACGCAAGCGGCCCTGACATCGGCTCTGCAGGCGGCCTCATCCGCCGGCAACCCCGAGATCAGGCCCGCTCATCTGCTGTTGGCGCTGCTTACGCAGAACGAAGGGATCGCCGCGCCGCTACTGGAGGCTGTCGGTGTAGAGCCCGCCACCGTCCGAGCCGAAGCGCAGCGCCTGCTGGACCGGCTACCCCAGGCCAGCGGCTCCAGCTCGCAACCGCAGCTGTCCCGCGAATCGCTGGCCGCCATCACCACGGCCCAGCAGCTGGCCACCGAGATGGACGACGAATACGTCTCCACTGAGCACCTGATGGTCGGATTGGCCACCGGCGACTCCGAGGTCGCCAAGCTACTGACCGGCCACGGCGCGTCCCCGCAGGCTCTGCGGGAGGCGTTCGTCAAGGTGCGCGGCAGCGCCCGGGTCACCAGTGCCGAACCCGAGGCCACGTATCAGGCGCTGGAGAAGTACTCCACCGACCTGACCGAACGGGCCCGCGAGGGCAAACTCGACCCGGTTATCGGGCGGGACAACGAGATTCGCCGCGTCGTGCAGGTGCTCTCGCGTCGCACCAAGAACAACCCGGTGCTCATCGGCGAGCCCGGCGTCGGCAAGACCGCGATCGTCGAGGGCCTGGCCCAGCGCATTGTGGCCGGCGACGTGCCGGAGAGCCTGCGCGACAAGACCGTCGTCAGCCTGGACATGGGCTCAATGGTGGCCGGCGCCAAGTACCGCGGCGAGTTCGAGGAGCGGCTCAAGGCCGTGCTCGATGACATCAAAAACTCCGCCGGGCAGATCATCACGTTCATCGACGAGCTGCACACCATCGTGGGCGCCGGCGCGACCGGTGAGGGCGCGATGGACGCCGGCAACATGATCAAGCCGATGCTGGCCCGCGGCGAGCTGCGGCTGGTCGGCGCCACCACGCTCGACGAGTACCGCAAGTACATCGAGAAGGACGCCGCTCTGGAGCGGCGCTTCCAGCAGGTGCTGGTCGGCGAGCCGTCGGTGGAGGACACCGTCGGCATCCTGCGCGGGCTGAAGGACCGCTACGAGGTACACCACGGGGTGCGCATCACCGACTCCGCGCTGGTCGCCGCGGCCACGCTGTCCGACCGGTACATCACCGCGCGGTTCCTGCCGGACAAGGCGATCGACCTGGTCGACGAGGCCGCCAGCCGGCTGAAGATGGAGATCGACTCGCGGCCCGTCGAGATCGACGAGGTCGAGCGGCTGGTGCGCCGGCTGGAGATCGAAGAGATGGCGCTGGCCAAGGAGGAGGACGCGGCGTCCAAAGAGCGGCTGGAGAAGCTGCGCTCCGAGCTGGCCGACCAGAAAGAAAAGCTGGCCGAGCTGACCACCAGGTGGCAGAACGAGAAGAACGCGATCGACGTGGTCCGCGAACTCAAGGAACAGCTGGACACGCTGCGCGGGGAGTCCGAACGCGCCGAGCGTGACGGCGATTTGGCCAAGGCCGCCGAGCTGCGGTATGGGCGGATTCCCGAGGTGGAGAAGAAACTCGACGCCGCGTTGCCGCATGCCGAGGCCCGCGACAACCTGATGCTCAAAGAGGAAGTCGGTCCCGACGACATCGCCGACGTGGTGTCGGCGTGGACGGGCATCCCGGCAGGCCGGATGCTGGAGGGTGAGACCGCCAAGCTGCTGCGGATGGAAGACGAGCTCGGCAAGCGCGTCATCGGGCAGAAGAAGGCCGTGCAGGCCGTCTCCGATGCGGTGCGCCGCAGCCGGGCCGGGGTCGCCGATCCCAACCGGCCGACCGGCTCGTTCATGTTCCTGGGACCGACCGGTGTCGGCAAGACCGAGCTGGCCAAGGCGCTGGCGGAATTCCTGTTCGACGACGACCGGGCCATGGTCCGCATCGACATGAGCGAGTACGGCGAGAAGCACTCGGTGGCCCGTCTGGTCGGCGCCCCGCCCGGCTACATCGGCTACGACCAGGGTGGTCAGCTGACCGAGGCGGTGCGGCGGCGCCCGTACACGGTGATCCTGTTCGACGAGGTCGAAAAGGCGCACCCGGACGTGTTCGACGTGCTGTTGCAGGTGCTCGACGAGGGCCGGCTGACCGACGGGCAGGGCCGCACGGTCGATTTCCGCAACACGATCCTGATCCTGACGTCCAACCTCGGTTCGGGCGGCAACGAGGAGCAGGTGATGGCGGCGGTGCGCGCGGCGTTTAAGCCGGAGTTCATCAACCGGCTTGACGACGTGCTGGTTTTCGACGGGCTCAACCCCGAAGAACTGGTGCGGATCGTCGACATCCAGCTCGAGCAGCTGAGCAAGCGGCTGGCCCAGCGGCGGCTGCTGCTGGAGGTGTCCCAGCCGGCCAAGGATTGGCTGGCCCAGCGCGGGTTCGACCCCGTGTACGGCGCGCGGCCGTTGCGCCGGCTGGTGCAGCACGCCATCGGCGACCAGTTGGCCAAGATGCTGCTGGCCGGCGACGTGCACGACGGCGACACGATTCCGGTCAACGTCAGCCCGGACGGCGACTCGCTGATCCTGGGCTGAGCCCGGCTGCATTACGCCGAACGTGCTCTCACGGTGAGAATCACGCGATTTTGTCGCCCTGAGAGCACGTTCGGCATGTCAGGCGCGGATGGCGACTCGCTGATCCTGGGGTAGCTGTAACTCGGTTGTGACCTGGTCGCGTTCTCGGTTCTGGCCTAACAGCAGATACCCTGTTGGGGATGGTGCCCCTCTGGTTCACGCTCTCCGCGCTGTGCTTCGTCGGTGCGGTGGTGCTGCTGTATGTCGATATCGATCGACGCCGCGGGCGCAGCAGGCGCCGCAAATCGTGGGCGCGGTCGCACGGATTCGACTACGAGCGCGAATCGACCGAGATCCTCAAGCGCTGGAAGCGCGGCGTGATATCGACGGTCGGCGACGTGCCCGCGTACAACGTGGTGCTGGGCCAGATCCGCGGCGAGGCGGTCTACATCTTCGACCTCGAAGAAGTGGCGACGGTGATCGCGCTGCACCGCAAGGTCGGCACCAACGTCGTGGTGGACCTGCGGCTCAAGGGACTCAAAGAGCCACGGGAAAGCGATATTTGGTTGCTGGGCGCGATCGGTCCGCGCATGGTGTACTCCACCAACCTGGACGCCGCCCGGCGCGCCTGCGACCGGCGCATGGTCACCTTCGCGCACACCGCACCCGACTCCGCCGAGATCATGTGGAACGAACAGAACTGGACGTTGGTCGCGTTGCCGATCGCCAGCACTCGCACTCAATGGGACGAGGGCTTGCGTACGGTGCGCCAGTTCAACGACTTGCTGCGCGTGCTGCCGCCGTTACCTGCCGAGACGGACGATGGCGCGGGGCCCCGCAATGTGGCGCCGAGCCGCCCGCTGGCGCCGGCCGGGCGTGCGGAGTTGCCGCCCAGGCGCGCGGACCAGGACGTGGCCGGGCTCCTCGGCGATGCGGCTCGCCGCACCCCGGAGCCGGTGCGACGAGATGAGGCACGCACGGAAGGGGTCCGGCGTCCGCCGCCGCCCGGCCGCAACGGCCATCAGGCCTCGAACTACCAGCACTGAAAACCTCTGCACCGCAATCGCCAGGCGCTTCGCTACGCTGTCGGTCATGCCTGACCTCGACGAGCTGGCCGACCTGGTGCGGGAGCTGTCGGTGGTACACGGTCGCGTCACGCTCTCGTCGGGCAAGGAAGCTGACTACTACGTCGACCTGCGCCGCGCCACCCTGCATCATCGGGCTTCCGCGCTGATCGGCAAGCTGATGCGCGAACTCACCGCGGACTGGGACTACGCGGTGGTCGGCGGCCTGACGCTGGGCGCCGATCCGGTCGCGACCGCCATCATGCACGCACCCGGACGTCCGATCGATGCCTTCGTGGTGCGGAAGTCTGCCAAAGCCCATGGGCTGCAACGTCTTATCGAGGGATCAGAGGTATCCGGGCAGCGGGTGCTGGTGGTGGAGGACACCAGCACCACCGGCGGCTCGGCGCTGACGGCGGTGCACGCCGTACAGGATGCGGGCGGCGAGGTGATCGGCGTGGCCACCGTGGTGGACCGTGCCACCGGCGCCGCCGAGGCTATCGAAGCCGAAGGATTCGCCTACCGCAGCGTGCTGGGCCTTGCCGATCTGGGGCTGGTGTAGGCCGCCGGCGTGCGCATCCTCATCGCGATGGCCGCCTGCGTGGCGGTTTTGCTGGCGGGCTGTTCGAGCTCGAAGCATCCCGGCCGCCCGTATGGGGCCCAGGGCGCGCGGTTCGGCGAATCGCTGGCGTTGCTGGGCTGGAACATGGCGGTGTCGAATCTGCGCTGGGATGGCGACTATGTGCTCATCGACGTCGACGCGTCCCCGGCCGACCCCAAGGCGCCGCACGCCAAACAGGACGACATTCGCTTCGGGCTCTACGGTGCGCTGGCGCACCCGCTGGAGACGGCCGGACTGGGCAGCTGCGACGTGGCGACGGCCAGCGTGCACGACATCACCGCGCCGCTGTCGGCCCCACCCGACCGGCTGACCGGCACCGTCTGCCTGGGTCCGCAGCGCGACCACAGCCAGGTCCGCGGGGTCTACAGCTACTCGGCGCGCGACCGGATCCCGGATTCTTCGGCGGCCTATCCCGCCGCGTTTCCGGTGGGGTTGATGCCGACAAACGTCAACGACACCGGCTTGGTGGTGAAGACCACCAGCCTGTCGGCGTGGCGCGCTGATGGAACGCCGTTGACCCAGGCCCAACTCGGTGACGCGGGGGCGTTCACCGGCAACGGCTACATGCTGTTGGGACTGCAAGCCGACGCTTTCGCGGACCGCTATCGCGACGACTCCGCCAGACGCGGCGGTCCGATGATGCTGCTGGCCTCACCGACGCTGCCCGGCCGGGGACTCAACCCGGCGTGCGCCACGTACGGCGCGTCGGTGCTGATCCTGCCCGATGCGTCGCTGGACGCGGTGCGCGTCGACGCGTCGTTGTGCACCCAGGGCGAGATCAACCAGGCGCTGCTGTATGCGACGGTGGCGATCGTCGGCACCCACGCCGGTGTGTGGACACTGCGATGACCGAACCAGGGCCCACCGAATGGGCGGCACCGGCCACCGGCGTCGGCCCGTGGGCGGGCGACCCGCCCGACGACCCGCGGTATGACCCAATCCTGTTGCGCGACGGCGATACTCGCAATGTCGTCGACGCCTACCGGTACTGGACCAGGGAAGCGATCATCGCCGACATCGACAGCCGCAGGCACCCGCTGCACATCGCGATCGAGAACTTCGGGCACGACGCCAACATCGGTTCGGTGGTACGCACCGCCAACGCCTTCGCGGTGGACACCGTGCATATCGTCGGGCGGCGGCGCTGGAATCGCCGCGGCGCCATGGTGACCGATCGCTACCAACGGCTGTGTCACCACGACAGCACCGCCGAATTACTGGGCTTCGCAGCCGACGCTGGGTTGACGGTGGTCGCGGTGGACAACGTGCCAGGCGCGGCGCGCCTGGAGGACACGACGCTGCCGCGCAAGTGCCTGCTGGTGTTCGGCCAGGAGGGCCCCGGCATCACCGACGACACCCGGGCGGGCGCGGTGACAACGGTCTCGATCGCCCAGTTCGGCTCGACGCGCAGCATCAACGCCGGCGTCGCCGCCGGGATTGCGATGCACGCGTGGATCCGCCAGCACGGCGACCTGAACCGCGCCTGGTAGGCCGCTGAGGCGGCGTCGCGTGTGCATTCGGGGCGTCGCGGGTGCGCTGAGGGCGGGATTTCGGCGGATTTCCCACCCTGGATGCACGCTCAATGCCGAGACCGCACACTCGACAAACTCGGCGTGAGGCAGGATCGGCAGGTATGGACCAGCTATGGGTGAACCGGGCGGCCAGCTCAGAAGCCGCTGTCGCACAACGACACCTGCGGCCGCTTTGGGCGTTACCGGGCACTCAGCTGGGCGTGGTGGCGTGGCCGTCGCTACGGCGGGACCGGTTGTTCGGCACCTGGCACTACTGGTGGCAGGCCCATCTGCTGGATTGCCTGATCGACGCCCAGCTACGCGACCCGCAGCCGGAACGGCTCGTCAAGATCAACCGCCAGATCCGCTCGCACCGCCTGCGCAACAACTTGTCCTGGACTAATGGCTACTACGACGACATGGCCTGGCTGGCGCTGGCGCTGGAACGTGCCGCCCAGCTGGTCGGCGTCGAGCGCAGACGCGCACTGGCCAAGCTCACCAAAGAGCTCGTCGACTCCTGGGTTCCCGAAGACGGCGGCGGCATCCCATGGCGCAAACGAGAACAGTTCTTCAACGCCCCGGCCAACGGCCCGGCCGGGATCTTCTTGGCCCGCCAGGGTGACCGGCTGCGGCGGGCTCAGCAGATGGCCGACTGGATCGACGAAACGCTGATCGACCCCGAAACCCACCTGGTCTTCGACGGCATCAAAGGGCGTTCGTTGGTGCGCGCGCAATACACCTACTGCCAGGGCGTGGTGCTCGGGCTGGAAACGGAGCTCGCCGCGCGCACCACCGCCGAGCGGCACGCGGCCCGGGTGCACCGACTGGTCGCGGCCGTCAGCGAGCACATGGCGCCGTCGGGTGTGCTGAGAGGCTCCGGTGGTGGCGATGGCGGTTTGTTCGCCGGCATCACCTCCCGCTACCTTGCGCTGGTGGCTACCACCCTGCCGGGTGAGTCCGCCGCCGACGTCGTCGCCCGCGACACCGCCCGCACAATCGTGCTCGAGTCGGCGAAATCGGCGTGGGAGAACCGGCAACCGGTGGACGGGCTGCCGCTCTTCGGCGCTTTTTGGGACCGCGAGGCGGAGCTACCGACGGTGGGCGGCCAACGTGCGCAGTTCGTCGCGGGCGCGGTGAACGCCTCCGAGACGGCCGAGCGGGACCTATCGGTGCAGCTGTCAGGCTGGATGCTGATGGAGGCCGCCTGTAACGTCACCGCGGTGAGCCAGAAATGAGCGAACTCGACGGCGGCTGGAGCCCCGACGAGGCGACCTTGGCCGCGGCGAACCTGACCCACTTCCAGGCCTGGCTGGCCGAGACGGGGCGCGGGCGGTACGCCAATTACCAAGAGCTGTGGGCGAAGTCGGTGGACGACGTCGCATGGTTCTGGGACGCCGTGTGGAACTACTACGACATCGAGGCGGACAGCCCACCGACCGCGGTGCTGGCCGACCCGAGTATGCCGGGCGCCGACTGGTTCCCAGGTGCCACGATCAACTACGCCACCGAGGTGTTTCGGCACGCCACCGACGAGCGCCCCGCCCTGATAGCCGCCGGCGAGGACGGCTCGACCGAGTGGTCGTGGGCCCGGCTGCAGCGGGAGACCGCCGCGTTCACGGCCTACTTGCGGGGCGTCGGTGTGCAGTCCGGCGACGCCGTTGTCGGCTACCTGCCCAACGTCGGCGAGGCCGTCGTCGCGGCGCTGGCCGCTGCGAGCGTGGGCGCGATCTGGGCGGTGTGCAACCAAGATGTGTCCGTCGACGGCGTGATCGCCAGGTTGGGCCAGGTGGAGCCCGCCGTTCTGATCGCCACGGACGGCTCGCTTTATGCCGGCAAGCGCATCGATCGGCGCACCGAGCTGGCCGCGATCCGCGAGGCGATGCCGACCCTGCGGGCCACGGTGGTGGTGCCGCGGCTGGGACTGGACATCGAAGCCGGCGCTGCAGACCAAGCGGCGCAAGTGGTTTCGTGGGCGACGGCCGTGGCATCGGACGCCCCGCTGGAGATCCTGCCGGTGCCGTTCGGGCACCCGCTGTGGGTGATGTTCTCCTCGGGAACCACCGGCAAGCCGAAGGGCATCGTGCACGGCCACGGCGGCGCGGTGCTGGAACACCTGAAATACCTGAGCCTGCAACTGGACCTGCACCGGGGCGACCGGTATCTCTGGTACTCGTCCACCAGCTGGATGATGTGGAATCTGCTGGTGTCCGGGCTGCTGGTCGACACCACCATCGTGCTCTACGACGGCAGCCCGACGTACCCGACGACCGACGGCCTCTGGCAGGTGGCCGCCGATGCCGGCGTGAATGTGTTTGGCGCCGGGGCGGGCTACCTGCTGGCCTGCGCCAAAGAGGAGCTCTCCCCGGGCAAGTCGTATCAGCTCGACGGGCTGCGGACGGTGGGGTCTACCGGTTCACCGCTGCCGGCGGCCGCATTCCGCTGGGTGCAGGAGGGGCTGCGCCGGCGGGTTCCGGTGATCTCGATGTCCGGCGGCACCGACGTCTGCACGGCCTTCATCGGCGGCAGCCCGATGATGCCGGTCGTTGCGGGCGAACTGAACTGCATCTGCCTGGGCGCCGCCATCGAGGCATGGGTCGGGCCTCAGAGCCCGGTCATCGGGGAAGAGGGCGAACTGGTCCTGACCAAGCCCATGCCGTCGATGCCGGTGTTCTTCTGGAACGACGCCGACGGCAGCCGCTACCGCGCCGCTTACTTCGACAAGTACCCGGGTGTGTGGTGCCACGGCGACTGGCTCACCATCACCGACCGGGGATCCGTTGTGGTACATGGCCGTTCGGATGCCACCCTGAATCGGTTGGGCGTCCGGATGGGCAGCGCCGACATTTACGGCCCGGTGGAGCGCATGCCGGAGGTGCGCGACTGTGTGGTGGTCGGCATCGAGCAGGGCGACGGCGGCTACTGGATGCCGCTGTTCGTCGACCTGGCCGACGGCGTCGAATTGGACGAGGAACTGCATTCGAGGATCGTCACGGCGATCCGCAACGGGGCCTCCCCGAGGCACGTGCCGGACGACATTCTGGTGGTTCCCGGTATCCCGCGCACATTGACCGGCAAGCGGCTGGAAATCCCGATCAAGCGGATTCTGCTCGGTACCGCGCCGGCGGACGCGGTGCAGCAGAGTTCGGTCGACCGCCCCGAGTTATTCGACGGTTTCGTTCAGTACCGGAGAACTAGCGTCTCTTGACTGGTCTCCCGATCCACTCGCGCGGCGCCGCCCCAGGTAGGCGCGCCCTGCTGCGATGAACGCCGGCAACATCGACACGAACAGGATGGCCAGGATGATCTTTTCGAGATTCTGGTGGACGAACGGAACGTTGCCCAGGAAGTAGCCGGCAACGGTGACACCGCCGCCCCACAGGGTGCCGCCGACAATGTCGAATCCCAGGAAAACCGGGTAACGCATATACGACACCCCGGCGACCACCGGCGTAAAGGTGCGGATGAACGGCATGAACCGGGCCAGGATGATGGCCCAGGGCCCGTACTTCTCGAAGAAGGCGTGCGATTCGGTCACGTAGTGCCTTTTGAAGAGGCGTGAGTCCTCTTTCTTGAAGAGTGCCGGCCCGATGCGGCGGCCGATGAAATATCCCGTCTGGTCGCCAAGGATGGCGACCAGCGCGACGGCAGGTGCCAGCACCCAGATGTTGAGGGTGCCATGGGCGGCCAGCAACCCGCCGGTGAACAGCAACGACTCACCCGGCAACAAGGGGAACAGCAGGCCTGTCTCGACGAAGACGATGACGAGGATCGTGGGTAGCACAGCAGAGGCGAACAGTCCCTGGGGGCCGATCCAGAACATCGGGTCGAGGATGCTCCCCGAGGCCATCACGGCGGTACTCACGGTGTCTCAACATACCGGCCCCCCACTGGCTGCCCGCGATCAACGCCGAGTTGCGATACTGGGTCCACCCAGTCTTTCCAGGAGGAACTTCAATGCCCATCGCAACGCCCGAGGTCTACGCCGAGATGCTGGGACGCGCCAAGGAAAACTCCTATGCCTTCCCGGCCATCAACTGCACCTCTTCGGAGACCGTCAACGCCGCCATCAAAGGCTTCGCCGACGCAGGCAGTGACGGCATCATCCAGTTCTCTACCGGCGGGGCGGAATTCGCCTCTGGCCTGGGGGTCAAGGACATGGTCGCCGGGGCGGTGGCGCTGGCCAAGTTCACCCGTTCCATCGCGGCCAGGTACCCGATCAACGTCGCCCTGCACACCGACCACTGCCCCAAGGACAAGCTGGACACCTACGTACGGCCGCTGCTGGCGATCTCCGCCGAACGGGTGGCGGCCGGTAAGAACCCGCTATTCCAGTCGCACATGTGGGACGGCTCGGCGGTGCCGATCGACGAGAACCTCGAAATCGCTCAGGAGCTGCTGAAGTTGGCGGCGGCCGCCAAGATCATCCTCGAGGTCGAGATCGGCGTGGTGGGCGGCGAGGAGGACGGCGTCGAGGGCGCCATCGACGACAAGCTCTACACCACCCCGGAAGACTTCGAGAAGACCGTCGACGCACTGGGCCACGGGGAGCACGGCAAGTACCTGCTGGCCGCGACGTTCGGCAACGTGCACGGCGTCTACAAGCCGGGCAACGTCAAGCTGCGACCCGACATCCTGGACGAGGGCCAGAAGGTGGCCTCGGCCAAGCTGGGACTGGCCGACGGGTCCAAGCCGTTCGACTTCGTTTTCCACGGCGGCTCGGGTTCGCTGAAATCGGAGATCGAGGAGGCGCTGCGCTACGGCGTGGTGAAGATGAACGTCGACACCGACACCCAGTACGCGTTCACCCGCCCGCTGGCCGGTCACATGTTCGCCAACTACGACGGCGTGCTCAAGATCGACGGCGAAGTTGGCAACAAGAAGGTTTACGACCCGCGCAGCTACCTCAAGAAGGCCGAAGCCTCAATGACCGAGCGCGTCATCGAGGCCTGCAACGACCTGCACTGCGCCGGCAAGTCATTCGGGGTCTAACAGGCGGGCTAGCCGCTGGGTGACTGGCAGATCTTCCACTGATCGTCGCGGAACTGTAGGTCCAGACTGCGCGTCGAGCGCACCTGCGGGTCGTAGGCCATGAAGGTGGTGATGTTCGCCTCGGCGTGCTGGCCGTTGACCACGACCTGGTCGATGCTGGCGATCACCGGATATTGCTTGGCCGCCGAAACTCGGTGGTACGTCTCATCCCACGCGCGCTCGTCGTAATCCACATACCCGTCGCGGGCGGTGCCGCAGGTAATGCTGCGCAGCTCGGTCAGATCGCCGCGCTGCACCGCAACGTCGTACTCCTGGATGGAGTGGCGCACCTGGTCTTCTTGCGAAACCTTGGCGTGCTTGCCGCGGGTCAACAACACGGTGCCCAGAATCGCGATGGCCGCCAACGCCAGCACGATCACGGTTATCGCCAGCACCCAGCCCCAGTTGAAATTCCTGGAAACTGACCGCAGCTTGCCCCCTTCGCGGCCTGGGATAGATTGCGGCACAGCGTGACCCGGCCCAAACCCCTGGCCCGGCGCAACCGGCTGTCCCGGGGGAGGCGCCTGGCCTGGCGATGTTGCGAACACCTCCGTGGCGGGTTCCGGGGTGGTGGCGATGATCGCCGTTTCCTTCTCGTCGAAGCCGGGGGCGGTGAATCGGCGTTCGGGCTGCTCGGATTCCGGGTTCGGATCGAGCTGGTTGTCCGGATCGCGGTTGATCACCACGGTTTCGGTTTCAGGATCCGGCGGCACCAGAGGGTAGGCCTCGGTTGCCTCTTCGGCTTGCTCCGCGCCCGGCTCGTCACCAGGCGTGGCGGCGCCGCGGTCGGGCTCCGGTGCGTTAGGCATGATTGGAGCTTAGCGACTTGCGGAGCAACGACAGAATGGAAGCTATGACCCCGATGGGTGATCTCCTAGGACCCGATCCGATCCTGCTGCCCGGCGACACTGAGGCCGAGGCCGAACTGCTCGCCGGCGAGAATCCGGCCATTGTCGCCGCCGCACACCCGTCAGCGTCGGTGACCTGGGCGACACTCGCCGAGGAGGCGCTGGCCGACGACAAGGCCATCACGGCCTACGCCTATGCCCGCACCGGCTACCATCGCGGCCTCGATCAACTGCGCCGCAACGGCTGGAAGGGTTTCGGCCCGGTGCCGTATTCACACGAACCCAACCGGGGTTTCCTGCGGTGTGTGGCGGCGCTGGCGCGCGCCGCCGACACGATCGGCGAGACCGACGAGTACCGGCGCTGCGCGGATCTTCTCGACGATTGCGACCCCGACGCCCGAAAAGCCCTGGGGCTCTAGAAGGTATCCGCGCAGTCGCCGTTGCCGCCAGGGCATTCGATCTGGACGGTGGCGTGGTCGAGCCCGCGGGCGTGCAGCACCGCACGGGCGTCCTGCAAAACCCGCGTAGAGTCACCGGCGCTGGTCAGGTGTGCGGTGCACATGTCCTTGCCCGGCGAGAGCGTCCACACATGCAGGTCGTGCACCTCGGTCACGCCGTCCACGGCGCCCAGCGCCGACCGCAGCTCCTCGACGTCGATGTGGGCCGGCGACGACTCCGACAGGATCCGCAGCGCCGCCCGGGCCAGTGCGATGGCGCGCGGCAGCACCCAAATGGCGACCAGGATCGCGACGACGACGTCGGCATACGGCCAATGCGTGGTGATGGTGACGATGCCGGCGATCAGCACGCCGAGGCTGCCGACGGTGTCTGCGACGACCTCCATGTAGGCGCCTTTGACCGCCAGGCTGCCCTCGGAGTGCGACCGCAAAAGCATTGCCACCACGAAGTTCGCGGCCAGGCCGGCCAACGCCACGACGACCATTGGCACGCCGGGGATCTCGGTTCCCTTACCGAGTCGTTCGATCGCTTCGTAGAGGATGAACAGGGCCACCCCGACCAGCAGCGCGGCGTTGGCCACCGCGGTGAACACCTCGGCGCGGTGCCAGCCGTAGGTGCGGTCGGGGGAGCTGCTGCCGCGCTTGGCCAGCGTGATGGCGGCCAGCCCCATGAACACGGCGACGACGTCGGTCAGCATGTGCCCGGCATCGGCCAGCAGCGCAAGCGAATTGATCAGTAGCGAGGTGGTCAGTTCCACCACGAAGAACGCCGCCAAGATCGACGCGGCCATGATCATGCGGGGAATCATCCGAGACGCGTCGGCCTCGGCGGGGGTGTGGCTGTGTCCGGCGCCCATAGCCGATTAATATATGCGTACTAACGCATATATGGCAACCGCTAGAACCATTGGCTCCAGAAGCGGGTCAGCGAGTCGCCGGCGTTGGCCAGCAACGGCGGCACGCCGGAGAACGCGAAGAACCACTCCGCGGCGCCGAAGAGCCATTGGCTTACCGCCGGTGCCAGCAGCAGGAACAACAGGATGAACACGCCGTACTGCTTGGCCGGTGCCACCGCGCGCTGGGTCTCTGGACTCAGATGCGGCTCCAACGCGTCGTAACCGTCCAGGCCCGGGATGGGCAGCAGGTTCAATATCACCGCGATGATCTGCAGCAAGCCCAGAAACCCGACTCCCGCCCACAGCACCCAGTGGTTCGGGTCGAAGAACAGCCGGGTCAGGGCCAACAGCAGCACCGCAAGCACCACATTGACCGCGGGGCCCGCGACGCTGACCAAGGTGCGGCGCCCCGGCGTCATGAACCATGTCCGCAAATACACCGCGGCACCCGGTAAACCGATCCCGCCCAGCGCGATGAACACCATCGGCATCAGCAGGGACAGCGCGGGATTGCTGTAGTGACGCGGATCCAGCGTCAGGTAGCCACGCACGGCGGTGTCACGGTCGCCGTAGTGCCACGCGGTCGCCGCGTGCCCGAATTCGTGCAGGCACAGCGAGACCAGCCAGCCGGCTATCACAAAGACGAACACCCCGGCGTAGGCGAGCGGGCGTGCGCTCGCCCCGGCCAGCCAGGCCAGCACACCCCCGACGGCCGTCACGCCGAGCAAGGCCAAAAAGATTGGGCTGGGTCGCACCGATTCCTGGGCCCTCATGTTCCTCATCGGAAGCTCACCGGATGAAACTACCGGACCAATAACCAACCTTCGACGTGGCGGTAAAACGTCGAGCGGCGTGCACTGCGGGCGGCTCGGACCCCGTCACGCACCACCACAACACCGGTGCAGCCCAGCTGCACGGCGCGGCCGGGCACCCATCGGCGCCAGACTTGGTGCGCCCCGTCGAGCGAGGCCCGCAGGCCCGGCACGGCCAGTGTCGGCTCAATGCTGACGCCCGCGACATCGCCGTCGAACAGCGGGGTGTCGTCGACGACCGCCTCACCGTGCAGCGGCTGCCGATCGCCGGGCGGCAGCCAGCCGGCCCGGCCCACGATCACCGCGCCGGTCTCGTCGCGGATCAGGGTGACGCGCTGCGCCGTGCCGAGCCGGGCTCGCCGGGCCGCGCGGCGTCCCGCCGGTAGCCGGTATATCCCGGTCGCTGAGCTGCGGCGGCGCGGCACGAAAGCCACCTCGACGTCGAGTCGCTCGGCGCGCAGCAGCCTGCTCAGCACGGCGGCCAGGTCAGCGTCGGCGCCGACCACCACCAGCCGCCGATACGGCCCGATCGCGGCATCGATGGCGGCCACGTCGGCCGCACTTTCGGCTTTATGGACCGGCAGGCCGTTGAGCGGACCAGGCAGTTGCCGCGCGCCGAATCGCAACACCGCCACGCTGGCCGTGTCCGCGGCGATATTCATGGGCTCCTCGCGACCTGCTGGGATATGGTTGGTCCCCGGCTGGACCACAATAAGCAGGCGAGACCAGGCGGGAGCGAGTCAATGCCGGCAATCGTCCTCATCGGCGCCCAATGGGGTGACGAGGGCAAAGGTAAGGCAACTGACCTGCTCGGCGGCCGCGTGCAGTGGGTCGTGCGCTATCAGGGTGGCAACAACGCCGGGCACACCGTGGTGTTGCCGACCGGCGAGAACTTCGCGCTGCATCTGATTCCGTCGGGAGTGCTGACACCCGGAGTCACCAACGTCATCGGCAACGGTGTGGTGATCGATCCCGGCGTGCTGCTCGACGAGCTGAAGGGCCTGGAAGACCGCGGTGTCGACACCTCGAAGCTGCTGATCTCCGCGGACGCGCATCTGCTGTTGCCCTACCACGTGGCCATCGACAAGGTCACCGAGCGCTACATGGGCAACAAGAAGATCGGCACCACCGGCCGCGGCATTGGCCCGTGCTACCAGGACAAGATCGCCCGACAGGGGATCCGGGTCGCCGACGTGCTCGACCCCGAGCTGCTCACCCACAAGGTCGAGGGCGCCCTGGAACTCAAAAACCAGATCCTGGTCAAGATCTACAACCGCAAGGCGCTGGATCCCCACCAGGTCGTCGAGGCTCTGCTGGAACAGGCTGACGGGTTCCGGCACCGCATCGCCGACACCCGGCTGCTGCTCAACAACGCTTTGGAAGCCGGCGAGACCGTCCTGCTGGAGGGCTCGCAGGGCACGCTGCTCGACGTCGACCACGGTACGTATCCGTATGTGACGTCCTCGAATCCGACGGCGGGCGGCGCGGCCGTCGGGTCCGGCATCGGGCCGACCCGGATCACCACCGTGCTGGGGATCCTCAAGGCCTACACCACCCGGGTGGGCTCGGGCCCATTCCCCACCGAATTGTTCGACGCGAACGGCGAATACCTGTCCAAGACCGGTGGCGAATTCGGTGTCACCACCGGACGGCGCCGCCGCTGCGGCTGGTTCGACGCCGTGATCGCCCGTTACGCGACCCGGGTCAACGGCATCACCGATTACTTCCTGACCAAGCTCGACGTGCTGTCCAGTTTGGAGACCGTCCCGGTCTGCGTCGGGTACCGGATCGACGGCGCGCAGACCAGCGAAATGCCGATGACCCAGAGCGAACTGCACCGCGCCGAACCGATTTACGAAGAGCTGCCCGGCTGGTGGGAAGACATCTCCGATGCGCGGCAGTTCGACGACCTGCCCGCCAAAGCACGTGACTACGTTATGCGGTTGGAAGAGCTTGCCGGAGCACATGTTTCGTGCATCGGCGTGGGCCCGGGACGGGATCAGACCATCGTGCGGCGCGATGTCCTGGCGGCCCGCCCGTGACGGAACCCGACCCAGTAGAGCTCGACCCGGAATACGAACATCACGGCGGCTTTCCCGAATACGGGCCGGCCACCCCGGGCCCTGGATTCGGGCGGTTCGTGGCAGAGATGCGGCGTCTGCAAGACCTGGCGGTGTCGGCCGACCCCGGCGACGATGTCTGGGACGACGCGGCCGATCGGGTCACGGCACTGACAGCGCTGCTGGGCCCGTTTCAGGCCGATGTGGAAGGCAAGGCGCCGGCCGGGCGGACGCCCGACCTGCCCGGCATGGGCAGTCTGCTGTTGCCGCCGTGGACGTTGACGCGGTACGCGCCCGACGGCGTCGAGATGCAGGGCCATTTCACCCGGTTTCATGTCGGCGGCAACTACGCGGTGCACGGTGGTGTGCTCCCGCTGTTGTTTGATCACATGTTCGGGATGGTCTCGCACGCCGCGGGACGCCCGATCAGCCGCACGGCGTTCCTGCACGTCGACTACCGCAAGATCACCCCGACTGACACGCCGTTGGTGGTGCGCGGACGCGTCACCAGCACCGAGGGACGCAAGGCGTTTGTGTCCGCGGAACTGGTCGACGCGCGCGGACCTGGGGACACGTTGTTGGCCGAAGCCAACGGCCTGATGGTGCGGTTACTGCCCGGCCAGCCCTGACGCGCTCGTCCGTAGGATTCAACCGTGACCGATGGCGTGACCGAACGACAGCCCGAGCCCGTGCGGCCCCGAGTGATACTGCTCGGCTCCGATGAGCTCAGCCGGGAGTTGGCGGTCGCCCTGCGGCACCTCGGCGCCGAGGTGATCGCCGTCGACGAGTACCCGGATGCGCCCGCGCACGGGGTAGCCGATCAATCCCTCGTGCTGGAGATGACCGACACCGACGAGTTGTCGGCTCTGATCAAACGGCTGCAACCGGACTTCGTGGTGACCACCGCCGACGCGGTCTCCCTCGACGCCCTGGATGCGCTGGCCGCCGGCCCCGACAACGAGCTCACCGAGCTGGTACCCAGCGCCCGGACCGTCCGGCTCACGGCCGACCGGGAAGGCCTACGCCGGCTGGCCGCCGACCAGCTGGGCCTGCCCACCGCGCCGTTCTGGTTCGTCGGATCGGTGGACGACCTCAAAGCGGTGGCCGCCCACGCCGGGTTTCCGCTGCTGGTCGAACCGGTGGCGGGGACGGCCGACCAGGGAGGCTCGGTGGCCGCGGGACCCGACGACATCGAGCCGGCCTGGCAGCGTGCGGTGGGGCCGGAGCGCCAGCGGGTGCTGGCCGAAACCGTGGTCGAGATCGAGTTTTACGTCACCCTGCTCGCAATTCGCAGCGACGGCCCGAACGGGCCGGTGATCGAGTTCTGCTCACCCATCGGTCATCGCGGCGCCCAAGCTGACGTGCAGGAATCCTGGCAGCCACAGCAGCTGAGCCCGGCCGCGACCGACGCCGCCAAGTCGATCGCGGCGCGGATCGTCAAGGCCCTCGGCGGCCGCGGCGTGTTTGCCGTCGATTTGATGATCAACGGCGACGAGGTGTACTTCGCCAATGTCAGCGCCCGGCTGCCCCAGAGCGCCTGGGTGACCCTGCGCAGCCAGCGCCTTTCGGTATTCGAACTGCAGGCACGGGCAATTCTGAGCCTGCCGGTGGACACCCTGATGATCTCGCCGGCGGCCGCGCGGGCAATTCACCGCGGCCCGGAAACGCGCCAGGCCTCGCCCGGGGGCTCGCTCAGTGCCGACGCGCTGGCCGGTGCGCTCAGTGTCCCGGAAACCGATCTTCGGGTGTTCGGGCGGGGATCGGCACGCCAGGTGGGGGTTGCTGTGGCCATGGCCCCGGATGTCGCGACCGCGCGCGACCGTGCCCGCGCCGCGGCCACCGCACTGTCCGGTGCGCCGACGGTGGGTTCGCAGCGACCCAGCTGAATATGCGAGACTCACGCGAATGAGCTACGCAGGAGGAAGTAGTCAGCCTGACGGTCAGCGTGTCGCGACCCGGCCAGGCAGGTATCACCGCCCCGTGGGCAACCTGGTGAACCTGTCTCGTCGCCGGATCATCAGCATCGTCGAGCTTCATGCCCGCGATGTGTCCACCCTTGGGCATGACGTGCGGTAAATGAGGCTCCAAAAACTAGGAGCACAAATCTTATGGCATTACTCGAAGGTGCCACTGGCATACCGATTCTCAGACCAGAGCAGGTAGCAGCTTTGGTCACAACCCCTTGGCAGGCAGCAAGTTTCGCGCTGGCCGCCACCACACTGATCCAGGCGCAATCGCCGACCGTCCGAATCCCCGTCATCGCAACGGATTTGACGTGCGGCTTCGTTGACGAGAACGAGCAAATCACTCCGACGGACCCTGATATCGACGAATTGCCGTGTGTCCCAAGGAAATTGGTGTGCATCACGAGAATCTCCCGAGAGCTGGCGATGGATTCGACGCCGGAAGTCCAAGGCGTGGTTGGCAGTTCGATCAGCCGCACCCTGGCTAGGGCTACCGACGCGAATTTCTTTGCAGCGTCAACAGTTAACGGTGACCCCGGCCTGTATTCGTTGCTCGCCCGCTACGGCCCCACGACCGCGACCGGCTTCCCGGCGCAAGAGGTTGTGGGCTACGGCGGCATCCTCAACCTGGACCCGTTCCTGGAAGCGCAGTCGCTGTTGGAAGTTCACGGGGCCAAGCTGAACCACTATTTCGCCGACGCCAGAACCGTCCTGGCGCTGTCGCTGTTGAAGACGTTCACCGACACGGACCTCACCAGTAACGTGCCCTTGCTGCACGCAGAGGCCGAGGGAGCCGTCGACTCCAACGTCAGCGGCCCTTTGGTGCGGATGATCAACGGAGTGCCCGTCCACGCGCTGCCAGCCAGCGCCGGAATCAACGTCGGTGACATTTGGGGAATCGACGGCACCCGCGTCTTCGGAGTGATCCGCGAAGGGGTCACGCTCGCAACGAGCTCCGACCTGTGGTTCGACTAAGACGCGATCGCCATCAGGGCGACGACGCGAATATCGTTCGCTTTCCCGGACCCGATGGCGACAGTGTTGATCACCAGCGGCGGCAGCTAAACAACCGGCCCCGGCCTGGTCGGTGACATCTAACCGGCGTGGGCTTGCCGGTCAGGCCGGGTGCCACCCGTTGAGAGCACACCACCATGAGATCAACTGTTAGATTTGAAACCTTTGGCCCGCTTGACGATGTCATCGTCACCATGTCGTACAGCCAACCCGCTGTCCGCGTCATCCGCGAACTGCCAAGCTGGGCCAGGGCTTTCGACGCGACATCGCGCACCTGGCGCATCCACCCGAGCTTTGCCCGCAACCTCGCGGCCGGCCTGCGCCGCATCGGCTACGAGGTCGTCGGCGTCGACCTGGGCCGCGCACCGCATGAGGCAGGTCATTGCGCGCAGTCAACCCGGTGATTCCATTCCCACTTCCACCGTTCCGTAAAGTAGTCCCACTCGTCACCGTCGCGGCAGAACAACGGCCGCAGCACCGTCCCTACCTCAAACTCGGAGGCGGCCCCCAGACAGTCAGCGACGATGGCGCTGGCCTCTTCCCTCAACTCATCCGGCCCGTCGAAAACACTGGCCCACGCCACTTCTAGGAAACCGGCGCACGCCACGACAAGATCATCCGTGTCGAGATCGACGTCACGGACCATTAGCACAGTGGAGGGCGCACCTGAATTGAGGCCGACGTGGGAGCGCTCGCAGCCGCAACCCCTACTGTCGCAGACGATCATGGTGGGGATGGCGATCTCACCTTCGACGGCCGAACAGAAGTCGGGCCAGCCGAGCCCCCCCGGTGAACTGTCAGAGCCTTCACCGCCACCATTCTGCCGCAATGTGAAGATGAGCCGTCGAATAGTGAAGTAATGCCACGGCGGCAATGCAAGTCAATGCAAAGCGAAGCCCGACAACGGCAGCGCGGAGGGTGTCAGCAACAACGCCACGCGGAGGGTGTCAGCAACAACACGCCCCGGAGGGTGACCGTCCCAACGCATTTCAGTTGGAGGGTGCCGAGTCGATAGCCTTGACCATGGTTCATCTGCCATGGTCCAATCATGCTGCGGCACAGCCACACTCGACGCCATGGTCAGCCTATGCACTGAGATTCCGTGCAGCACAACACATGTCAAGGCGCTGGGATGGTAGCCATGGCACCCCCACGGCACCCCCCCAAGCCCCTTCGGGCCGCGAACCGGCCGCCACGGCTATCTTCCCCGGCCGCACGCATAAACGCTGAATCGGCATAGGCTTGCCGCATGGCACATTGCGCTGAAGCCCGCCGTGTCCGGCGTGAACTGGACGAACAGCTGGCCGCAGCATCCGCCGCGACCGGCCGCGACCTTGTCTGGACGGCCCAGGATCGAGTGCTTCTGTCGCTGATCGCGTCGGCTGTCGACCGCAAATGTGACCTACAGCGGGATTATGCGCAGGCCGAGCAGGCCAAGACCCGCGTCAAGATCAGCGCGGAGCTGCGACTGGTCGAGGCCCAGCTTGCCCGGTTGGTCAAACAGGTCAACACCGACGTGCCGGGGCCGATGAGCCTGCGAAGCGTCAAGGCGCAGCGGGCCGCCCGGGCCAGGTGGAACAAAGATGCCGGCTGATCGACACGGGGCCGGGTTCGCCGGCCACCGACTAACCGCTGGCAGCTACGCCAAGCTGCTCCGCAATGACTGCGATCGACGCTGCGCACCGGATCCGCGGCTGTACCCCGTGGAGACGGTGCCCGATGGGGCCGCGGAGTGGGAGGACTTGAAGGCTGCCGGCGTGGCCCGGGCCGCGGAGATGTTCGACGAGCTGGCCGCCGTGGGCGAGCCGATCGTGGTGCCGACCGGCTATGCCCCCCGCGCCGGCGGGCCGGAATGGCTGTCCACACCCGCGATTTACGGCGGCGCAAGCTTGGTGCGGGTCCACCGCGACGACGTCTGCGAGCCGGCCGAATTCTACGGCGACAGGTTGCCTAACGGGGCGTTCGACCGTATCCCGGTCCAGCCGCGGCACCGGCCGGCCCCGTGAAATGGACGACACCCCGCGGGTGCAGGGCCTGCGGCTGGCGTTGGCCCTGCACCCGCGGGGTGCAACGCGGCGGCCAACGCAGTGCTCGCGGAGATCGGGTCCGGGCGCGGCGGGCTGACTTTGGTCGTTTTGGCGTTGGCCGATCTGCTCGATGAACTCGCAGGCGCGGAACAGATCACGTCCACCAGACGCAAAAAACCGCCGCCTTGGCCGCCGAGCTCGACGCCGCCGGCGGTTTCTAGTGAGTCAGATCCGATCAAGACGATTCCAATCTCGTCCCCACTACCTAGGTGCTCACGCTCAGGTGATCGATCTCCTTGCAGGTAGGGTTGGGCGGCTTGCCTCAGGTTGCCGGCGGTGAGCCTACCGTTACAGCTGGGGCTTATCTCAGGCGAGGATATTGTGACCCTTAGAGGGCAGGAAAGGACCAGGTAAAACGGCTATGAGTAAAGAGGTGGGGCGTCCCTACGCAGGAGATATCACGCCGCTGGAAGCCTGGAAGCTGCTCAGCGACAACCCGGACGCGGTCTTGGTCGACGTACGCACCGACGCGGAATGGCGGTTCGTCGGGGTACCCGATTTGTCGAGCCTGGGCCGCGACGCGGTCTACATCGAGTGGAACACCACCGACGGGCGCCGCAATCAGAACTTCCTTGCTGAACTGAAGGAACAGGTCCCGGCAGGTTCGGGGGAGCGGCCGGTGGTCTTCCTGTGTCGCTCGGGCAACCGCTCTATCGGGGCCGCCGAGGTCGCGACCGACGCGGGCATCGCCCCGTCCTACAACATCCTGGATGGCTTCGAGGGCAACCTCGACGCGCATGGACACCGAGGGGAAACAGGCTGGCGGGCACTCGGTTTGCCTTGGAAACAGGGCTGAAGCAGCGATGACCGATAGCGATTCGGTCCGCACACCGAAGCCGTTGCCCGACGGGGTCAGCCAAGCCACCATCGGCGTGCGCGGGGGTTTGTTGCGGTCCGGGTTCGAAGAGACCGCCGAGGCGGTGTACTTGACGTCCGGCTACGTCTATCCGTCGGCGGAAGTCGCGGAGCAGTCGTTCACCGGCGAGCTCGACCACTTCGTGTACTCGCGCTACGGCAACCCCACCGTGACCATGTTCGAGGAGCGGTTGCGCCTGATCGAGGGTGCGCCTGCGGCTTTCGCCACGGCCAGCGGCATGGCCGCGGTGTTCACCTCGCTGGGCGCGCTGCTGGCCGCCGGGGATCGATTGGTTGCCGCACGCAGCCTGTTCGGCTCGTGCTTTGTGGTGTGCAACGAGATCCTGCCGCGCTGGGGAGTCGAGACCGTGCTGGTCGACGGCGACGACCTTTCGCAATGGGAGCAGGCCCTGTCGGTTCCGGCCCAGGCGGTGTTCTTCGAGACGCCGTCGAATCCGATGCAGTCCCTGGTGGATATCGCCGCAGTCACCGAGCTGGCTCATGCCGCGGGCGCAAAGGTAGTGCTGGACAACGTCTTTGCCACACCCCTTCTGCAGCAAGGCTTTCCGCTCGGTGTCGACGTGGTGGTGTACTCCGGCACCAAGCACATCGACGGTCAGGGCCGGGTGCTGGGCGGCGCCATCCTCGGCGACAAGGAGTACATCGACGGACCGGTGCAAAAGCTGATGCGACACACCGGCCCCGCCCTGAGCGCATTCAATGCCTGGGTTTTACTCAAAGGCCTTGAGACACTTGCTGTTCGAGTGGACTACAGCAATTCCTCGGCGCACCGGATCGCGGAGTTCCTGGAAAGCCATCCGGCGGTGAGTTGGGTGCGCTACCCGTATCTGTCGTCGCACCCGCAGTATGACCTGGCCAAGCGACAGATGAGCGGTGGTGGAACGGTGGTCACCTTTGAGCTGGACGCCGCGCCGAGCGCCGCCAAGGGGCGGGCCTTCGAGGTGCTCGACAAGCTGCGGCTGATCGACATTTCCAACAACCTGGGCGACGCCAAATCGCTTGTCACGCATCCGGCGACGACGACTCACCGGGCGATGGGACCGGAGGGCCGGGCCGCGATCGGGCTGGGTGACGGCGTGGTACGCATCTCGGTCGGCCTGGAAGGCACCGACGATCTGATCGCCGATATCGACCAGGCCTTGAGCTAACTGGCCGCTTGTCGTTCGGCTTGTTGTTCGGCTTCGGCCGTCGCTTCTTGCGTTTGCGCTTCCATCCAGTTCGTCACCACCCTGGCGTACATCATCTGGTTGGTGATGGCCATCTGGCCCCGACCGTCACCCAGGAAGGTGATCGCCCAGGCGAGAAGCGTGGTGAACCGGTTCTTGAAGCCGATGAGGTAAAACAAATGCAGCCCTAGCCATGCCAACCAGGCGATGAAGCCGCCGAATTCCAGTTTGCCGACCTGGGCGACGGCGCTGAACCGGGAGATCGTCGCCATGCTGCCCTTGTCGAAGTACTTGAAGGGCTTGCGGGTGGTCGCATCGTCGGTGCCCTTGACCATGTGCTTGATCAACGTCGTCGCATAGTGCGCGCCCTGGATGGCGCCCTGGGCCATCCCGGGCACGCCGGGCACCGACATCAGATCACCGACGACGAAGACGTTCGGGTGGCCCTTGACGGTCAGGTCGGGTTCCACGACCACCCGCCCGGCACGATCGACTTCGGTGCCGTCGGACTGCTCGGCGATCATCTTGCCCAGCGAGCTGGCCTGGACGCCGGCCGCCCACACCTTGCACGCGGATTCGATGCGGCGCTCTTGCCCGTCCTTGTCCTTGACGGTGAGGCCGTGATAATCGACCGTGCTGACCATCGCGTTCAGCTGGACCTCGACGCCCATCTTTTCCAGGCGCTGTTGCGCCTTGAGGCCGAGCTTCGTGCCCATCGGGGGCAACACCGCCGGCGCGGCATCCAGCAGGATCACCCGGCAGTCCTTGGGTTCAATTGTCCGGAACGCCCCCTCGAGGGTCCGGTGTGCGAGTTCTTTAATCTGGCCCGCCACCTCGACGCCCGTCGGTCCGGCACCGACCACGACGAACGTCAGGCGGCGGTGCCGCTCGACGGGATCGTCGGTGAACTCGGCGGCCTCGAACGCGCCGAGGATTCGCCCACGCAGCTCCAGGGCATCGTCGATGGTCTTCATCCCGGGCGCGTAGGTCGCGAACTCGTCGTTACCGAAGTAGGACTGCTGGGCGCCGGCGGCCAGGATCAGGCTGTCGTAGGGCGTCACGGTCTCCATGCCCATCAACTTCGACGTCACCGTGTTGGCCGTGATGTTGATGTCGTAGACCTCGCCCAGCAGCACCTGCACGTTTTTCTGCCTCTGAAGAATCAGTCTCGTCGCCGGGGCGATCTCGCCTTCGGACAAGATGCCGGTGGCGACTTGGTAGAGCAGCGGCTGGAACAGGTGAGTGGTCGTCTTCGAAATCAGGGTGACGTCGACCTCGGCGCGCTTGAGCGCCTTGGCCGCATTCAGGCCGCCGAACCCACTTCCGATGATGACGACGCGATGGCGCGACATGCTGATCCCTTCTGTGCCTCGTCCCTTCAGGCTTCCATAGTTGCCGCACCGCGTGTACCCCGCACGACTATGCGTAACGCCGTGACGAAATCTTGGTCACGGCAAACGACCAACCTCCGCCCTTCTAACTGCGTATATTCCCGTCTCATACAGCAAGGAGACTCGGGTGTTCGCCTGTGAAGCCGTCGATCTTGGGTTCCTCAACACCGCCCCCGTCCGTCTTACTGCCACCGTTCGAGTGGGGCGCCCGCCGAGCGAGGTGTTCGCGGCGTTTGCACACGACCCGGCCAACTGGGGCGAGTTTTTCCCGGGCTTTGACACAACGGGTCGCTATCACACGTCGGCGCCGCAGGGTGTCGGCTCTCGCTGCACGAAGCGAGTCGTTGGCATCAAGGTCGACGAGACGGTCCTCGCCTGGGACGAAGGGGAACGGTTTGCCTTTCGCGTCGACAGCACGGCCGCACCGGCATTTCAGGCCTGGGTTGAGGACTACCACTTTGAGCCGCACGGCGGTGACGGCACCCTGTTGAGCGTTGCAATGGGTTGCAAGCCGCGACTTGCCTTCAAACTGGCCAAACCCGCACTGCCCCGAGCGCTGCCTTTAGTGCTGAACCGTGCGGCGCACAATCTGGAACAGGGGCGCTGGCTCTAACGGCCCTCAGGGTCAGTCTCATTTCGCTGAAAGCTGCGGCTGTCATGGTCAGCTGGTGATTTTTGGGATCGGTAGCTGCCAGCTCGGCATTCACTTGCCACTATGCAACCAAGGAGAGTCATGAACGCCGCCGTCAAGACACCGCGGTTCGCGCTTACGGCTTTGGTGTCCACTGGTGTGGGTCTGGCCGGTCTGGGGTTGGCCCCGGTGACCGCCCATGCCGACCCCACCAGCGATTGGGGGCCGGCAAAACATTGGTGCCCAGGGGAGCCGCTACCAGCGACCGGAAATCACGTCACCGACCCGTTGCATGACTGGAACACGTCGGTCTGCCACACCTACTACTACCTGTGGCCCGGAATGGGCAACGTTTCCAACTTGATCTGGGACGGGGACAACCCGCCACCGAAACCGCCGCCCCCGGTTGGCCTTTATTGCGACCCGGGGACGTTTTTCGGAAATTGTCGGATAGGAGACCACCCGTAAACTCACGGCCACGCGGCCGCGGTGCCATTGTAGTTCTTGTTGAGCGCGCTGCAGAAGTCGGAGTTGCTACCGGCGAGCATGACGGAATAGTCGCCCCCCTTGTTGTTGAACTGCTGCGGGGGATAGGTCCAGCTGCTGTTGCACATCGAGGTGGTGCTGCCCGCCGAGGGCCGGCGCCAATTGGACATCTCGCAGGCTTTCATCGCAGCGGTGTCGGGGTACGCGCTTTTGGCGATGACCAGCATGGCGCCTCCCCATTGCCCGTCATTGCGCCGGTATGCGCGTGCCCCGAACCCGGCATTGTTCTGCTGGCAGCTCAACGCGCGCTGCAACGCCATGAAGGGCGAGGCGAGGTCGCGATTCGCGATACCTGCTGCGGCAGCGATGAATTGAGCGGCATCCGGACCGTCGACCTCTTGGACGTTCGGGTCGTTCAGGCTCTTGAGTTGCTGTGACATCTGCGACGCGTTGCCTCCGCCGCCGATGATCGGCCCGCCGCCGGTGGTCGCCATCGGCGGCAGGGCGCCGGTGGGGTCGGCGACCGCCGTGGGCGGCGGAGTTAAAGCGCCCACCGCCAGCGTGCACGCTGCGATAGCACGGATCCACATACCTCGACTCCTTTGGTTATCTCCCCGGCGGCATCGGCGGGGCTTCGCTAGGAGCCATCACCGCACCGATCTTGCGAAACAATATGTCGGCTTGGTTGCTGTAGTTGCCCTGGTCGTCGAACGCCTCGGAGGCGTAGGTGACCGCGACCGCGATCGCAACCTTCTGTGCTGGCAAATATGCTTCCACACCCGCGCATCCGGAGAACAGCGGATTCTGCAGCAGCCAATCCCCCGACACGATGATTCCCAGGCCGTAGGTGTAGCCCTCGTTCTGGTCGAGGCAGGTCGGGCAGCCCGGTTGGGTGTGCGTCTTGCCGCGCAGCGCGGTCGACACCATCTTCTTGTAGGAGTCCGCCGAGAGCAGCTTGCCGGTGCCGACTCCCACCGCGGTGGCTTCCATGTCGTAGATGTTCGTCGTCTGAATGGCGCCGTGGTTAATGGTCCAGGACGGGTTCCAGTACGTCGACTCTTCGTAGAACGGTGTCCCAGCGGGGATTTTGAGGGCCGCACGCCGCTCGGAGGTGAAGGTATGCAGCACCGGGTCGGGAATTTCGGGTGTGTCGGAGTTGGCGGTGGCTTTCAGGCCCAGCGGTCCGAGCACCTCGTTCTGCAGCAAGGTCGGCATGTCTTGACCGGTGGCCTTTTCCAGCGCCAGCCCCAGCAGCACGTAATTGGTGTGCGCGTAGTTCCAGTTCGTCCCCGGCTCGTAGAGCAGCGGCCGCCCCGAGACCTGGGCAAGAATGTCCTGAGTTGTCCACTGCTGGAACGGATTTGCATATGATGCGTTGTCGAACTGTGGGTTGCCGATGACGTAGTCCGGATACCCGGACGTCATTTGCGCCAGTTGCCCCAGCGTGACGCGTTGCGCCTGTGGGAAGTCGGGCAACCATTTCGACAACTTGTCGTCGAGGCTCAGTTTCTTTTCATCGACCAGCTTGAGCAGCAGCGTCGACACATAGGAGATCGCGACCGCGCCGTTGCGGAAGTGCATGTCGGTGCTGGCCGGCACACCGGTCATGGAATCGCCGACGGCCTGGGTGACGATCTGCTTGCCGTCCACCGTGACTCGAACGATCACCGCTCTCAGGTGAGCTTGCGTCATGAAGTTGCGGACCACCCGCATGACGGCGTCGGACTTGGCCGTGTCGGCGGAGTTCGGCGGTCCTGGACTGTGCGGCGCGCCGCAGCCACAGGACATCGCGAAAGCGAAAACCACGCAGACGATGCGCCGCGCAATCGGCATGATCCGTCAACCTAGCAGGAGTCAGCGGAAGGCGTCGCTACCGGTGAAAGCGTGGCCCAGCACCAGCTGGTGCATCTCGGGCGTGCCCTCGTAGGTCAGCACCGATTCCAGGTTGACCATGTGCCGGATCACCGGGTATTCCAGCGATATCCCGTTGCCGCCCAATATGGTTCGAGCCGTCCGGCAGATCTCGATCGCCTCGCGGGTGTTGTTGAGCTTGCCGAAGCTGACCTGTTCGGGACGCAGTCCAACGGTGTCCTTGAGGCGACCGAGATGCAGCGACAGCAGCTGCCCCTTGTGCAACTCGACCGCCATATCGACGAGTTTGGCCTGGGTCAACTGGAATCCGGCGATCGGACGGCCGAATTGGGTGCGCTGCATGGCGTAATCGAGCGCGGCCTGCCACGCGGACCGCGCCGCCCCCATCGATCCCCAGATGATGCCGTAGCGCGCCTCGGACAGACAGGACAGCGGTCCACGCAGCCCTTTCGCTTCGGGCAGCATCGCATCGGCGGGCAACCGCACGTCGTCGAGCACCAGCTCGCTGGTGATCGATGCCCGCAGCGACAACTTGTGGTGGATGGTGTTGGCAGTGAATCCCGCGGTCCTGGTGGGAACGACGAATCCGCGGATCCCATCGTCGGTGGCGGCCCATACGACCGCGACGTCGGCGACCGAGCCGTTGGTGATCCACATCTTGCGGCCGTTGATCACCCAATCCGAACCATCGCGTCGCGCACGGGTTTTCATCGCGGCGGGATCGGATCCGACATCGGGTTCGGTGAGTCCGAAGCAGCCGAGCAGTTCGCCGGTTGCCATGCCGGGCAGCCACTGCTGCTTCTGTTCCTCCGATCCGAAGTTCCAGATCGCGAACATCGCCAACGACCCCTGCACCGAGACCATCGACCGCAGGCCGGAGTCGGCGGCCTCCAGTTCCACGCAGGCCAGGCCGTAGTGCACCGCCGAGGCGCCGCCGCACCCGTAGCCGTCCAAGTGCATGCCGAGCAGGCCGAGTTGGCCGAACTGTTTGGCGAGTTGACGGACCGGTAGGTCGCCGATCTCGAACCACTCCGCGATGTGCGGCAGGACGTGCTCGGCGCAGAACTCTCTGACGGTGTCGCGTACCGCGATCTCATCGCTGGACAACGATGCGTCGAGGCCCAGCGGGTCGTCTCGGTCGAAGGCGGGTGGTGCTTGTGTGCTCATAAAGTCAGCCTGCCACTAACCGGTAGTCTCGCTGCATGCAACGGCTGGCGTGGCTGGCGTACCTTTCGGCAGACGTCGCTGCCGTTTTGGTGTTTTGCACGGTAGGGCGACGCAGTCACGCCGAAGGAATAACCATCGCCGGCGTCGCAACCACGGCCTGGCCATTTCTCACCGGAACCGTCGTCGGGTGGTTGGCCTCCCGCGGCTGGCAACGGCCAACGGCGGTGGTCCCCACCGGGCTGGTGGTGTGGCTGTGCACCGTGGTGATCGGCATGTTGTTGCGCAAAGTCAGTTCGGCGGGTGTGGCCGCGAGTTTCGTGCTGGTGGCATCGCTGGTCACCGCGGTGTTATTGCTCGGGTGGCGAGCGGCC
>Ga0182030_10004685_pt1 | contig 29185 bp, 23 predicted proteins | sample 812S3MmetaG_FD_121299 | JGI IMG/M metagenome (GOLD analysis project Ga0182030, IMG submission 121299) | Permafrost microbial communities from Stordalen Mire, Sweden - 812S3M metaG (Illumina Assembly) | ecosystem: Environmental > Terrestrial > Soil > Wetlands > Permafrost | place: Sweden...
GCCACCCAGGAGAGTTCCTGCGCGACCGGGTCCACTCATCGGCTTTACACGGTTCACGTGGCCGGGTAACGCCCGATGCATGGATGTGGCGCCGTTGTCTCCATTGGTTCCGCCCCGATCCGCGCGTGGGGGTACGGCAACAGGCTTGTCGCCGGGCGGAGTGCCAAGCCGCACGCCGCCGCCAAACCCAAGCCGCTTGGCGGGCGCGGAACCCGGATTACTTTATCGCCCGTCGCATCCAGGAACGCGGGGCGCTTCCCCGGCGGCCCGAACCCCTGCGGTTACCTGCTCCTTTAGCCCAACTTCCCTGGGACCTCGCGCAAGACCAGTTCGGGGTCCAAGGGGCTGATTTCATTGGGGTTATGGGAGCACTCCTGCTGCAAGCCACGCAAGACCAGTTGCGGGCTTATCGCCTTGATTCCAAGACCGTTGCCGACACACTTCCCCCGCCGGGCGAGCAAGACCCGATGCCGACTCGTCCACAATAGCTCCCGTCCGTCGCACAGGAGCTGTCGATGCAACTGGAGTTTCACCAACTGGATCGGCGTTGGGAGCATCTGCGGGTCCGCCATCCCGCTCGGCAACGGCGGTTGCTGGCCTCGCTGGCCGAGGCGGGGCAGCAGACGCCGATCGTGGTGGTGGCGGTCGAAGGCCAGGCAGACCGCTACCTGGTCATCGACGGTTACAAGCGCCTGGCGGCGCTCCAACAACTGGGCCGGGACACGGTGGAAGCGGTGGTCTGGCCGATGAGCGAAGCCGAGGCTCTGGTGCTAGACCGCTCGCTGCGCTTCTCCGAACACGAGACCGCGCTGGAACAAGGCTGGCTGCTGGCGGAGTTGGAGCAGCGCTACGGCTACGGACAGGAGGAGTTGGCGCGCCGCTTTGATCGCAGCCTCAGTTGGGTCTCGCGGCGGCTGGCCCTGGTCGCTCTCCTGCCGGAGGCCCTCCAGCAGCAAGTGCGCGAGGGCAAGATCTCCCCCCACGTGGCGATGAAGTTCCTGGTGCCGGTAGCACGCGTCAGCCTGGAGGACTGCGAGCGGATGGCCGGCGTGTTCGCTCCTCTAACATCATGCCAAAGGAGGACTCAAATATGCGCCAATGTTACCAACGTGGTTGTCTAAGGCGTACGCATCGTAAGTCAGGGCCGGATTGTTGGGAGTTTCTGTGGCGCGAGAATGATGCAACCGGAAAGCAAGTGCGCCGGACGATCGTGATCGGAACCGTCACCGAGTTTCCAACGGAAGACGCAGCCCGGGCTGCGGTAAATGGATTGCGAATGCACATCGACCAGAATCGCAGTCGTCAACGAGAACAGACGATTCGCGTAGCGGATTTGGTGGATCATTACGAGCGGATTGAGCTTTCTGACGGTGCTGACTGGCACTCTCACGCGACGCGAGTTGTTTACCAGCATTTTCTCAGAAGATGGATAAGACCACAGTGGGCCAACGTCAATATTGAGGGTGTTAGGACGATAGCCGTTGAGCATTGGCTGAGACGGCTGCAACGTGTCGATGGCAAACCCCTAGCGAACGGGGCCAAAGCGAAAATTCGAAATCTCATGAGTGTTCTGTTCAACCACGCCATTGGCTGCGAATGGTTTGAACAGGGAAGGAACGCGGGAGGGAAACCTTCCGCATGTCAGGGGGGAATATCAGGAATCTCGGCGGCCATCGTAGGTCCTCCTTGCCCTGGGTGGGCATAAGACCGACGCTACCACAATGGCATACTTGAGTTAAGCAGGCTTACCGAAAGGACACGCTCTCGTCAAGGGCAGGACAGACAGGTGTCACACAAGACCAAGCTCAGGGCATCCGCACCGCGACCGAGTGGGTAAGGAATCATGGTTCATTGGCGGGAAGCAGCGCGCAAGGGTCGAAGTCGTGGCTAACCAAATGCACATCCTGGACCGACTCCCCCAGAAGAGCAGCGGTGCGAAGGCGGCTGAAACATCGAAGCCATCGGAGCCCGTCGATGACGGGCGACAACTCCTTCAACAGCTTGGGAAGCGAGCCGACGACGCAAAAAACTCCGTTTTAAGGCCGCTCTTCGACAGTGCCTGCATTTTACCTATTGTAGGATGAGTCGATCGCCGGTTTGGACCGAATGAAATGCGCCGCCAGTTCCCAAAAGTCCCTTCGAGAATTCGCCGAAGACCAGGGTAGCTGGCTTCTCTAGCCAGCCCTCGTAAAGAGCAAAAACTCTAACCACTCCCCACGAACCTGGCGATCACGCTTCGGGCACGTTCGCGGGTATCAGGGTTTTTAGCTTTCTTTGCAATCTCCTCCAGCGGCGCCCTCTCGCAGAGTTTTTCGACCGCTGCCCTGCCCACACGCCAATCGTTGGTCGTCGTCGCAACCTTGACCAACAGGGATGAGTCTCGCAGTCTATGGACAGCCTCCAATCGTCTCTCAACATTAGAGGCCTCCATCGCCACCCTTGCTAGAGACGCAGGGTCTGTTAGCTTCTTGAGTGCCGCATCGCGGACATAACTGTTCTGGTTCAACATGAACACTCTTGCTAGGGCTTCCTGGTCAGTCAGTTTCTCGACGGCGTCCTGCGGGACATAACAACTGTGTTCCGCTGCTATCTTTGCGAAAGCCTTCTCGTCCGACGCCAGAGTCACCTGGTCCAACAACCTTCGAACCGCGGCCCTGCGTAAACCATGATTCTTAGCCCTTGCCGCGACTTTCGCTAACAGAGCTGGGTCCGACAGCCGCTCGACGGCAGTTCGGCCGCTAAAGTAATCCTCGATCACTAGCGCCACCTCCAGCAGAACCGCATGGTCCGTTAAACTTTTGACTGCGGCTTCCGTAACGGACAGATCTTTGCTCACCAAGGCCAGCATTGCGAGAGCGGCTTGGTCCGTCATTTTCTCGATAGCTGAGGTACGGGCATCCGAATCATTTGCCTCCGTAGCCACCTTGGCCAGGAGACTCTGTTCCGTCAACTTCCTGGCTGCCGCATCGCGGACCTCGCTGTAGTTCGCGGAGAGCGCCACCTTCGCTAGAACCAACTCATCGGTGAGCTGACCATTACGAACAGCGGCTTCGCGGACCAATGGGTCCCTGTCTTCAACTGCTACCCTTGAAAGGACTACTTTGTCCGTCAGAAAACGGACTGCTGATGCCCTAATTTCGGGTTTTTCGTCGTGCATGGCCATCTCAGCTAATGCCTGTTTGTTGTCGAGTCGGGTTATCGCCGCCTTCCGAAAATCCGAGTCCACGGCCTTCATCGCAATTTCCAGCAAGGCACCTTGATCGGTCATTTTCCCAATGGCCTCAAGGCGACTCTGCCTGGCAGCCTCCTGAGCTCTGTACTCACGAATCTTATTTGGGTCAGACCCGCATCTCAGACAATCGCTGCGATGGAGGTCGTCATTGCGCTCGAATCTCGGATGGTATGTTTTATGGCACAACTTACCGCCGCACTCCTCGCAGTCCCTCAACCACTCAATATCGCACCACCCATCGCTTATCATGAAACTGAGCGACCTCCGTTCGCCATCAACTCGCCACCATCTTGTCTTGCAGAGTGGGCACTCCCAGTCTGCCATCTTGCAGTTTCCGGCAAGCGCAATTGTGACAGGGGCGCGTGGATTACATCGGGGACATCCAAACGGCAAAGTCAGTTCAATGGTCCTTTTAATTGAGGTCGGGCCTTTCGGACCCTCCGCCCTCGTCACAGGGATGTGCGAAGGGGTCCGCTTCATACCTGATCCAAACAAACGCGTAAACAGATTCATCTCTGCTATCCTTTGGGGATTGCACAACAGGAGAAGATGGTACGCTTCTCATTTCCGCCCTGCATTGCCCCAGTAATCGTTCGGCGATCGGTAGAATGATTGCTGCGAGGCATTCAGAATGCAGGACAATACGAAGCGCATGGCCTTCCAACGCGTTTGTGCCCTCCCCGGTGGTAATCGCAAGCGGATTCAAAGGCCTGGTACTCAAGACAGGCTAGGAGTCTAGCTACGGTGGCAAGCCACACCAGATGCTCAACAATCCGGGAACGGAGCGTGGAATAGAAAAAGGCCAGCGCGGTAGCGAGCACCTCACCAAGTATTTCCCTATCGTCTTCCATCGTAGTCACCTCGGTGTCACAGGTTCGCAGACGCAGTAGCTCCGCCCAGTCCTCGCCTCTCGCCGGTGTCTCATTCTTATGTCGGCCACATCATCATTCAGTCCTTGCTCACGTTTCCGTCTCAGAATCCTGTGTGCACGTCGTGAATTTTTTTTGGGCGCATGGCAGATGTGGCAATAATTTCTGCAAGTCCTTGCGAAAAAGGCGATTCTTTGCGAGCAACGATTTCGAAACCGCATCCAGGTGAAGGCGATTCTCCGCCAGCAGCTTGAGGGTGTTCTCCATTTCCTGCTTGAGAATGCGGGCGGCAGTGTCGCTTACTCGCTGGTAAATCGGGCTGCCGACGGCTTCGGCATATTTGAATAACTCGGGGATGGACAATAGGCCAAAATCTTCGTCCATGCCGTAACGGCAAATCATCTGACGGGCAATCTGGGTGGCGTGTTCCAAATCCCCCGAGGCGCCGGTCGTAAGACCCATTTCCTTTCCGTAATAAATGAACTCCGCGGCGCGCCCCCCAAGGCAAGTGCGAATCCGGGCCAGCAATTCCTCTTTCGTTTGGCTTTCGCGCTTCATTTCTTCCTCGCTGCGCCGCATGCCGCCCCCGTGGTCAGCCCTTGCCACGATGGAAACTTCGGGAGACCACCAGCCGGCAAGCCAGTACATAACGGTGTGCCCGGCCTCATGACGGGCGGTGCTTTCCAGAAACTCAGGTGACCACTCCTTGGCCTCGCCCTCGCGCGCCGTATCGAGCGCTTCAACCAGCAGGTCACTCGTCAATGCGTGGTTCTTTTGAAGGGCATTGCGGCCGGCAGACTCAATAACCTGCTCGAGATTAGCAATGCTGAGTCCGGTGGATTTCTCGGCCAAAAGCTCAATTACTGAATGGGGTATTTCCACTCCCCTTATCGTTCCCAGTCTCAGCGCAAAATACTGCTGCCGGGCTGCTTTGTCAGGAAGGTCCACTAAGATCGCTCGCGAAAAGCGCCGAACCAAAGCTGGATCAAGGGTCCGCGAACGCCGCTCCGGCGTGTCCTGGTCCTCCGTTTGCACGTTGAAGTTCGTTCCCGCCAATACAAATACGGGCCGGTCTGGAGACGGCCCCGTGAAACCGTCCATTTCCGTTAAAAGCGCGTTCAGAGTGTTCTCTTCGGCTTGCCCGCTTGCGCCACCCGTGCGCAGCTTCCCGATGGCGTCAATCTCGTCAATAAAGATAATCGCGGGCGCATATCGCCGTGCCCGGGCAAACAGATCTCGAACGTTCTGCGGACCACTTCCCTGCCAGATCGTCACGAAGTTCGTGGATGACACCGGGATAAACGCCACTTTGGATTCTGCCGCCATCGCTCGCGCCAGCATGGTCTTGCCCGTGCCGGGCGGCCCATAAAGCAAAACTCCCTTGGGCGGCTTGAGGCCCAACGCGGCGAACCGGCGCGGATTTCTCAGGAAGTTGATGAAGAACTTCAATTCGTTCTTGGCGCTTTCGGCGCCGATCACTTCGTCGAAGCGCGTCCGCGGGCGCTCCACTTCATCCAGAATCTCTCCCGCATCCGCCGCGGCGATGGCGCGGGTGAGGCGGAGATTGCGCAATCGGATGGAGATTCGTCGTCCGTCCACGTTCGGCGCCGTGTCGAAGCCGAGCACCTTCCGTTCCTGGCCTAAGCGAGCGGCCGCCTTCTCGCGATACAGGTGGCGAGTTATCGCGAGCAGACGGCCGGCAAAGTCGTTGCGCTGCTCCTGCCAGTTTCGGACAAATCCGTCAATAAATCGGCTCTTAATCACGCCGCGTGCGCCCCCGGCCTGAACGCAAGCAAGGTACACCTCGTTATCCACCGTGTCTACGCCTGCTTCACTTGAGTCTGATTCGGCAAGCGCAAGCAGGTAAACTGGAATCTCCGGAAGCCGTTCGCGAATTTTCCGCAAGATCTCTTGTCCTTGATCAAGGCCGCGCGCTGCCGCCGGAATGTGGTCAAATTGCTGGACCGTTTTCCCCGGTCCTTCCAATCCGGCTCCCAGTAACAGATCCACTAGCACCATGTCCACTTCTTCGTCGGCGAGTGTTTGCAACGCCTCCGCCGCCGACTGGCCTACGCGCCAATCCACCTCGGAGATCGATTCCCGGTAAAGGTCAGCCACCTCGGGGCCAGCGAGCAACAGAACGCGGGGGCGATCGACGGGTTCAAACAACGCGGCGACTTCGGAATTCAGGCCTCCTACGTCCCCATCCAGTTCCACCCGCAGGCTATCCACTTTCTCCCAGATCTGTTCGAGGCGATGTGTATTAAACAACTGGCAGAACTTGAACAACTCGGTCTTGAGGAACGTCTCCGCCTGGGACCGCAGCGTCCGAGCATCCCCGCGGGCGCCCTCGCGCAGGACAAGGCACATTGGTAGCAGTTCGTGGAAATCAACCTGTTTTCGGTATTGCCGCTGCAGCAGCCTCGCGACGCGAATCAACTCTGCTTGCACCACGCGCTCCAGTTCATTGACGCGAAGATGATTGAACAAGACCGGGTAACCCGCGGCCAGGCGCGAGCAGATGGCCTGAGGGAAGCAGGGTTTACCGGTCCGGGGGTCGGTCTCGTGCTCCAGTGCATCGAGGATGGTCTTGCGATGGAAAGCCGCGTTGGCGCTGCGAACCGCACCCTCGCTCGCCAGGTCGTAAAGCTTGCGCCCTGCGTTGGTAGTGAAAATAATGGTGGTGTCGGTGAAGCTGATGTCGCGTTTCAGGAATTTGTCTTCCAGCCGCCCGGCATCGAGAAGCTGGAGAAAGAGATGAACGGTGTTCAGGTGCGCCTTTTCAATCTCGTCAAAGAGGAGCACCGCATTCGAATTCTTATCCACGAAACCGGTGAGCAAGCCCGGTTGCGCTCCCTTGTAGCTTTCCTCCCAGCCGACCAGCGCGTTCTGCTGCTGATGATCGGCATAGGCGCTCATGTCAAACCGCTTGAACGGACGGCCTAAATGCGTGGCGCCCAGTTCGGCCAAAAATGTTTTTCCCACGCCGGGCGGGCCGGCGAAGACGAAAACTGCTCGCGGGGCCTTGCGCTGCCGATCTGATGCCGCCACGATTTCGGCATTGAAGAGACCCTCTACGAAAGCCTGCACCGCATGGTCTTGCCCAAAGACCTTCACCAACAAATCCGCTCGCAGAACCCGCAGTCTTTCAGTCAATTCGTCTAACCGCGGAGCCAAGCCCTCCTCAATGCACCAGGCATTGAGGAGGGAAATGGCATCTTCCTTTCCGAGCGAAGATGCACCGAGCAGGCCACACAGCTCGAAGGACGTCGCCATGGCGCAAGCCAAATGCCGCAGGTCCACTAACCCCGGATGCATCCGGTCAGGTACTTCCTGGGCCAGTTCCCTTGCAGTCTGCAAAAGGGTTCGGACCGGTTCCGCCACGGGCAACTTGCCCCGGCAAGGAGAAGGCTCTCCCACGGTGGGCAGCGCGGCCTCCAGGCTCTCCAGAGTCAGTCCGGTGCCCTCGCACAAAAGCATAGCGCCTTCTGTGTGGTGAAGCATCGCCAATACTAGCGACGAGAGATTCAGTTCCTTAGCGCCGACGGTTTGGGCAAAGTCTTTAGCGAGGTCGACGATGGTTTGTGCTTTGTCAGTGAACATTCACACTCACAATTCTCTCGGGACGCTGCCGAATGCAGCCGGCCGGGGCCAAACCGCTTCTGCCCGGCGCTTCCATACCGGGTCTTTACGAAGGTGTTTCTCGAACACGCCGGGCGTCACACCGCAGATCAATTGAACACTACCCTTCGCAAGGGTTTCGCGAAGAAGACGGGTCCACTGGCCTCCCTGCGCCGATTTCTCCTCGTCCTCAACTTTGGGAACGAGCATGAGAACCTCGGGATGGGATTCGCCTTCTGCAAGGAGTGCCCGTAACCGCTCCAATTCCTCCTTTTCCTTTTGAGAAGAGATGTGCCGTCCTCTACGCGGTCGGACGGCAATGTCAATCAATCGGCGCCCTTTTAGGCCGGCGGGTGGTTCCTCAGCGGTTATCGCGAACGCAATCGCAGCCGCAATGCCCGCGATGAGTGCATCGTTGTCACTCACTAGCAGTACGCTCTTGCGATCTTTGCGCAGCAAAATCTGAATTACCGCCTTGCTCGATGCTTGTACGCTTGAATCGGGCTTGAGCTTGCCCTCGGACGCCTCCTTTACAAGGTCCTTTCCATACCTATCGAGCAGCGCCAAGGCCGCCGCTGGCGGCGGAGGTGCGGCCTTCCCAAGCACAGCCTGGGCGACGGCTGGGGTGGGAGACTGAACCAGCGCCGTGAGGAGGTGGAGCGGAGTGACCACGTCGCTCCCGAACTCCTGCGCCAGTTTCGTAGCGGAATCAAACAGCATTCGGCTGGCGGCGGAACGGTGAATTTGGCCATCCTGGCGAGGCGTGCCGCTTTTGCCAAGTTGACTGCGCAGCTTGCGCCGGGCGCGAGTGCTCTCGATCCCGCACTTTTCGAGCGCCTCGCGCACCAACTCAACGTCGGCGGCCACTGCCTCGGCTATCTCGACGTTCTTGTCATCCGCCTTGATCGCCCCGGCGGGAAACTCCGCGAATTTCAGCAAAGCCATGCAAAAATGCTCTGGCTCGATTTGCTTGAACTCGCCAGCAGCCATTTCACTCGCGGCCAGCCGCCAAATTAAGTCAACAGAGGGTGATAGTTTCATAAAATTACTGATTCTGTTCCCAAGGCATCGGCGGCGGATCCTGCCATTCGGAGGCCATTCTTTCCAGTTCGCGGCCTGCTCCCTCGGGATTTAGCCAGCCATATCCGGCGTATTGCAAGGTCATGAGCAAACCGTGCCATTCTTTATCATTCCAGCTTGGACGGCCGCGCCGCTGAAGAAACTCGGAGTGATGCGGATCTGTTGAGACGTAAGGGGTGTGCAAGGTAAGGAAATTCACGAGATATGTACGAGCGCCTTCGTCCCAATCCTTTTGTTCCGGAAATTCATAATCCCACTCCAACTCCCATATGCGAAGGGTTTTGTCATTGCTTCCTGACGCGGCCCAGCGCCCGTCCGCGCTCAGGGCCACCGATCGCACTGAGTCCGTGTGTCCCTCAAAAGCTCTAACGCAGTTGCCGCTGCTCACGTCCCACAGGCGCAGGGTGTGGTCCAGGGATCTTGACGCGGCCCAGCGCCCATCCGCACTCAGTGCCAGAGAAGTCACCCCCCCAGAGTGTCCTACAAAGGTTCTAAGGCATTTCGCGCTCTTCACCTCCCACAGCCGAAGGGTATGGTCAAAGCTTCCCGACAAGGCCCAATGCCCAACCCCGCTCAGGGCCACTGACTCCACTGAGTACTTGTGTCTCTTCATGATTCTGAGGCACCTCCCGTTGCTCACTTTCCAGAGGCGTAGCGTGTTGTCCCCCCCTGCAGACTGCGCTCCTCCAGACAAAGCCCAGCGCCCATCCGCGCTTAGGGCCACTGACCGAACTGGGTTCGTGTGTCCTTCAAAGGTTCTGAGGCGGTTCCCGTTGCTCACCTCCCATAGCCGAAGGGTGTGGTCAAAGCTTCCTGACAAGGCCAAGCGTCCATCCGCGCTTAGTGCTACTGAGTCTACTCGTCTCGCGTGTCCCTCAAAGGTCCTGAGACACTTCCCGCTACTCACCTCCCAAAGGCGAACGGTGTAGTCCGGACCTGCTTCTCCGAACCCACTCCCCGACAAGGCCCAGCGTCCATCCCCACTCAGCGCCACTGATGTTACATCGTCCGTGTGTCCCTTAAACGTTCGCAGGCAGTTCCCGCTGCTGGCCTCCCAAAGGCGAAAGAATTTGTGATGTTCTCCCACCGACAAGGCCCAGCGCCCATCCACGCTCAGCGCCGCTGAACGTACCGGCTGCCCGTGTCCCTCAATGGTTCGCAGGCAATTCCCGCTGCTCACCTCCCAAAGGAGAAGGGTCTCGTCCGAGCTTCCTGACAATGCCCAGTGCCCATCCCCACTCAGCGCTACTGATTTCACTGTGTCCGTGTGTCCCTCCAACGTTCTCAGGCACTTGCCGCTGCTCACCTCCCACAGGCGCAGAGAGTCCCAGCTTCCTGAGAGGGCCCAGCGCCCATCCACGCTCAGCGCCACTGAATGCACATCGCTCGCGTGTCCCTCAAAGGTGCTGACGCACTTTAGGATGCTGGATTCCATGCGTCTAGCTTCTGCCAGAGCCTGCTGAATCTCAGCACTGTCTTTGAGCTTCTCGGCTGCTGACAAGGCGGCCACGGCTCCCTCCGCGTCCCGCCGCTCTAGATGAATACATCCGAGGAGATATGGCACATTCCAATCGCCAGGCCGGTTCTTCCACGACTGCTCCAACGCTTGCACTATAACGTGGTCCGTCTCACGCGCGTTACGCCATAAATGTAGGCCCCGGTTATAGGAGGCTTGAGGATGACCGGGATCCCTTGCAAGTACCTCGTCAAAGAGTTTCTCGGCCTTAACGGTGCGACCAAGGTCCAGCAGAGAGACCGCTCGGTTGTTCAGTGCGTCGGGCTGAAGTTCAGCGGCTTCCGGAAGCTGGCGAGCGTAGTCGTCACCGGCGAGCACGCGGTAAATGCCCTTCAAGCTGTCTTCCACTACGCGAAAGCTCTCCGGCCGTCCATCCGGCGCCGCGACAAGGCATTGGTCCAACAACCTCACTAACTCACACGGCGGTTCGGGGATGGCAACGCCTTCAAACCCCACCTCACTCAAATGCTTCAGCAGTTCCGGCGCGGCGGTACCGCTTGGCCATCTAACTTCCCCCACCAACATCTCCAGCACGCTTACTGCCCAAGACCAGATGTCGGTTTTGCGGGAGAGCGGTTTCCCATTTGCCTGTTCCGGAGAGCAGTAGGCTGGGGTCATACCCCCGACGCTGACAAGAATGCTGCGACCAGCGCCTGCCACGAGCGACTCACCCGCTGCCGCCCGCGCTTTCGCCAGCCCAAAGTCTGTGATCTTGGCGGTCCCATCCGGCATCATCAGGCCGTTGGCGGGCTTCACGTCCTGGTGAATCAAGCCCTGCTCATGCGCATAGTGCAGTCCCCACGCCATCTGAATCGCGATGTCCAAGATGCGCTTGAGCGCCTCTTGCGGCCCACCTTCGTAAAGCTTCCGGTCGTCAATCCAGTCCCTTAAGCTCCCACCTTCGACATACTCAGCAAAGACGCGCGGGATGCCTCCTAGCGTCCGAACGTAATAGCAACTGACAATGTGTGGGTGCAGGCCGAGGTTGATCCAGGTTTCGCACTCCCTGACGAAATTCTCCTTTTGCGCTTCGGTCTGGAAGTAATCGTGGCGTGGGCTTTTGACGGCGAGGTCCATATTCCATCCCCGGTTATGGACACGATAAACCAACCCCATCCCACCAGCTTCATGGATCTGCTTTACCTCGTAAAGATCAAGGACGACATCGCCCACTTTCCATTCCGCCGTCACTTGCGCTTCCGCAGCTTGAATGGCCTGCGGCCCATCGGAAGGTAAGGCAGGAACCGTCAGCTCGGCGATTGTCTGTTCTACGGCCGACGGATCGCTGGCAGGTTCACGAAGCGCTGGAGGCATTCGACTTTTGCCTCCACCCAGAACTCTGCTCAACCAGTTCCTCACCTCGCCCCCCCTTGTTCGTTCCGATCGCGGTTCACCGCGCCACACATTACTACCCGAAAAGCCTGAGGATTCTGCCTGGGGGCCGGTTTTGCGGTGCTTTTTCTTCCCCTTCGGCAAAGCCAAGGAGCACGACGGTGATGTTGTCTTTTCCACCCGCCGCATTGGCAGCATCCACCAGACGACGGCATTGCATCTCCAAAGGCGCAGGCTCGCTGAGGATTGGGAGGATTTGCCCGTCACTCACCATGCCGGTCAAGCCATCGGTCGAGAGCATAACCACATCGCCGGGGTGGAGTTCTAACAGACGGGTCAGGGGAAGCGGCTCACCGACCATTCCTACGGCTCGCGTCAGTCGCCCCCGGGCCGGATGGGTGGCGGCTTCTTCCGGAGTGATCTCCCCCGACTGAAGCAGGGCCTGGACCAGGGTATGGTCTCTGGTAAGTTGTTTCAGACGGCCGGCGCGCAGAAGATACGCCCGGCTGTCGCCCAAATGAGCCACCAGCGCCTTGCTGCCGCGCACCAGCGCACACACCACGGTCGACCCCATGCCTGCCAAGCCTGGTTCGTATTGCGTCTGCTGGCGAAGTTGCGTGCTGAGGGTGGCGATGGCTTTGCCCATCCGCCAGCCGGCTCTGCCGTTAGGCAGAGTTTCCGTTGTCCCAAGATGCTTTCGCACCAATTCGGGCAGTGTGGCTATGACGGCCCTCGATGCCAGCTCCCCCGCCAATTCGCCTCCCATACCATCGGCCACAATAAACAAGCCCTGTGCAGGATCGGCAGCCCAGTTGTCTTCGTTCGTCCGGCGAACGCGGCCCGGGTCAGTCCGTCCAGCATATTGTAGTGTCATAATGCTGCTTCCAAGGCTTTCTTCAGCTCCGCGGCAGTCTTGAACACGATGTCGGGGCGGTCGATCAATGCCTTGTCGATAACCTCAGCCAAGCGCGCGGGGATGCGTGAGTCGCGCCGGCGGATGGGCACAGGCTCAGATTCCAGAACCACCTGCCAAACGTCTTTGCCCCGGGGAAAATCGCGCGGACACTCCCCCGTCAGCATGTTATAGAGAGATGCCGCAGCCGCCCACATATCAACCTCGGGCCCGGCATACTTGAAGTTGACCACCTGTTGACGGGGCATGAACCATGGTTTGCCCGCAGCGGTTCCTGTACGTGCGAGTCCGCTCAATCCGGCGAGGTCGAACGCCCGGCTCATGCCGAAGTCGGAAATCTTGGCAATTCTAGTTCCGCGAACATCGGCGAGCAGGATATTGTGCGGACTCAAATCGCGGTGGGTCAGCCCGTGGCCCTCTGCGTACCGGCCATCCTTGAGCTTCACGTTCGGAATGGTAGCGAGATGGGCATACGCCAGCCCATCGAGAACATCGCGGATGATGGCCATAGCTTCCTTCACCGAAAGCTTGCCGCCGCGCTGCTGCATCAGCTTATCCACACTTCCTTGCGCACAGAATTCAATGGTGAAGAATAAAGTGCCGTACGAACAACCGGCCTCGCGGAATTCGACAATGTTGCGGTGCTTCAGCGCCCTGGTGTTGGCGACCTCCCGCAGAAACGACTGCTTGGCCCGTTCGTCCGCCGCCACTTTGGGCAACATGACCTTCAGGGCCACCAACTCGCGGGAAGCTTCGTTCCGGGCCAGCCATACCACGCCCATGCCGCCCCGGCCCAGTTCACGCTCAATGGTGTAGCCGCGTATCGCCTCTAGCTCGCGCACGCCAGCTTTGGCCTTGTCGAGCATCCCTTTGAGGATTTCGAGAGCGTCCTTCTGGCATTGAGTGCAGACATAGTCTCCCTGGCGATTCTCACCGATCTCGGCGGCAACATCGCGGCCGCACTTGGCGCAAACCTTCACCTTCTTCTTAGGTGGCTCCTTGCGTTGAGCCAGAGCGGCCTTCTTTCGGCAGCTCTCGCACTGAAACACGCCGGGGAGGCGTTCTGCGTCAAGTTTCTTCTCCGGGGTTATTTCCGCCGAGCATTCCGCACACTGCGCCGGAACGAAGATTTCGACTTGAAAGATGTTGTCGCCTACCCGGACTTCGTCACCGTGTTTCAAGTCATGCTCCGGGAAGGAAAGCTTGGCGCCGTCTTCCGCGGACATCCCCTTTTGGCGCTGGCCAATCTTCCTCCCGTTGACGTAGGTGCCATTCAGGCTGCCAAAGTCACGCACACGAATGTCAGGCGGGTTGATGTCCAGCAGGCAATGATGGCGCGAGACGGTCCGGTGGGCTTCATCGGTGGGCAGCCGAGGCGAACAATCACTTGCCCGGCCGACGATGCATGAGGACGTTTCGTCAAAGACAAACTCCCGGCCGCTCAATGCGCCACGAGAGACTTTCAAGATGATCTTTGGAGGCATATTCGTCTTTTCGCAGCTACCGTGCTGGCGCAGCAATTGCAACAAGTCCTTGCGGCCGTTGACTCCCGCCACGTTCGAAGGCGTAGTTCCCACCCTATCTCTACTGAAAGTCGAATCAGAATGGTCTTTGGGCAGTTAAGTGACCTTCTCCGGCAAAAGTGTGGTGCGTGGCGCTCCAGATCGGCGCCGCACAACACGGCACAGGTAACTTTGAAAAGGGCCCCCGCAACCCCGAAATGGGAGATGATCCTGGTTGCATCGCGGCAGTTACAGGAGTCCTAAGTGTCGGCCAAGTTCAATCCGCCGCTCCCGCTGCAAAACATGCACCGGCCGGTACCTTTGCAATATGCGCATGGCACTCTCGCCAGGTAAGGCCCGGGCGTCCACGAATAGAAACTGTAAGGGTCTCGCTTCGATCTCTTGGCGGCTAGTTCCCGCTCATATTGCTGACGGGCCTGTTGTTGCTGGACTTGGCAGTGGCTGCAAGTGCCAGTGCCGCCGCAAGCTCCGCATCGCTTGAGGTATATCTGTCCCATGGTTGTTCCTTTCCGCGCCCAAATGTCGCGCGCCTGCAGTATTTCCGTCTCGTCCGCGGCCACCTTCCGCCGCCCGGACTAAAGACGTATCGCCGTCCTTTCGATGGGTGTTCGCCACTCTGCATCTTAGACGCTGGATGTAAACCCCAGTAGCCCCAGCGAACCCCTGGCCGAGCTTTAGTTACTTTTCCAGATCAGCAGCGACTATCGTGCCGAAATCACCGACAGCGAATAACCGATCATCCGCCTTTACGATTGACTTCAGATTAGACTCCGTGCCGGAGTTATGCACCCGCCAGATATCACCGTTCGATGACGAAAGAATGAGTCCGCGATCTCCCACGGCCACAAATTCAGCGCCCGTCCATAACACGCAGTTCAAATCTATCGTGTAGCCGGTTTTGTGCTCGGTCCAATTCACTCCGTCTGGCGAAGAAATAATCAGGCCCGACTCCCCGACCGCCAGGAGTTGACTGCCGGTCCAAACGCCGTGGTCCGGACCACGGCTAAGATACTCTCCGTTCAGTTTCCGACTCGTCCAGTTTTTACCATCCGATGGGGTCTGAATTCCTCCCCTTACGACGACCAGCAGACGTCCCGTAAAGGCGATCGATTGAATATTAATCGGCACAAAGCCAACGGATTTCAAGTCTACGCCATCGAAGGAAGACAAAAGCCACCCATTGTTGTCACCCGCAAAAAGGCGATCCCCCGTCCAGATAACCGAATTCAACACGTCTCTCCGGCCCCACACATAGAATGACCATTGTTCCGCATTTTTCGACTCATGATGACGCCTTGGTATCCGGCGGCTACGAGTCGATCACCGGCCCAAACAATGGAATTCATATATGCGTTTGAATCCGATTGCATTTTCATCCAGGTTGAGCGATCTTGCGACTTCAAAACCACAGGGCCATCAAAATCATACCCAACAATTACAAGTTCTTTCCCCATCCAAGCAATTGAAGAGAGCGATTTCCCTGTCCCTGAAGCTTGAGGAATCCACACTGTCGTTTTGTATCCGCAGTTCTTGCATGCTGCACCGTCGAAGTCGTGCCCTTTGGGGCGCTTCGTGCCACAACTCGAGCATTGCTCACAGTCCCTTCCCCAATCGTGGCCGTCGTCGCCAATGGATCCACATTTGGAACACTTGCAACCGTCCCACGTATGGCCTTCCGCACGGACTCTTCCGCGATTGGAGCATTTGCACCCATCCCACCCATGGTCGTGATCTCGCGTCCTTCCACAAGTGGGGCATTTGCAGCCACTCCATGCGTGGGAGTCTGATCGTGTCTTGCCACACTTGGCGCATCTCTCGCAATCCTTCCTCCAGTCGTGCCCTCTCTCTCGCAATTTGCCGCAGGTGGAACACTTGCAGTCCTTCCATTTATGCTCGTCAGGCCGGGCCGCTCCGCAGCGGGCACATTTTTCGCAATCCTCGCTCCAGTCGTGCCCTTGGTCGCGCGTCTTGCCGCAGTTGAGGCACTTGCACGCGATCCAAGCGTGGGAACCCAGAATGCACCTGAGGTTCATTTCTTATCTCCTGGCAGCCTGAAGGGTTCACACATTCGGGAACTTACCAAGCGCTTCGAGCGCTTTTCTGGCGTCCACGCGGACGTAGAGGCTATCTGCTCGCAGGCAATCCATCAGGTAACTTACACCCCGTGCATCGCCAAGCTTGTATAAGGCTTCGGCGGCTGCAATACCGACATATACGCTCCGCCATCGGTCGTCGCCTTCCCACTCGAGGGCCGCCGCAAGCGACTCAATAGCCTTGGGGTCGCCCAGATAACCGAGCCATTCTGCCGCCTCCTTAGCGACAAACCAGTTTTTGTCCTTGAGTGCCGTGGTCAGGGTCATGCCGCATTTTTTGCAGTCGCCCCCGTTCCACTTGTGACCCTCGCCATAACCTATGGCCCCGCAGCGGACACACTTCTTGCAATCTTTGTCCCAGTCATGCCCTTCACGACGCGTTTTGCCGCACGCTGTACATTTGCATCCGCCCCATTTGTGTTTTCCCAAGAGGCAATGGAAGTCCATCGCGTCGTTCCTCTCCTGGCCCCTGAAGTTGTAGCGCCGGGCTTGAGCCCGGAATGTGCCGCCTCCAACACATTGTGCAAGAATGGTAATCTCGTCACCAAGGATGCAAAAGGACCGGCCCGCGGCCAAATGAGGCTATTCCGGCGATTCGATCCACACTTAAAGTTCGACCTGAAAGTTACGCCGGTTGGAATCGGCCTTGGGTCCGTGTGACTGCAAATTGACGACCAGCGGAGCGGCTGTCACCCGTCTCCTTAATATGGTTCCCAGTTCTTAGGATCACAAAAGCATCCAATTTGGAACTGAGGGCCTTTCCAAACTCCCACGATGGCAATCTCGGCCCCAATATTTAGGTTCAGCTCGGGAGGGATATTGCAATAATGTGCGTTGGCAAAACATTCCAAATTCCATGGAGTGCCGGCTAGGGTGGCCTTAAAAATGGGGCCTTGACCGCCATCGGCGGTTTCTATTTTTGAAGAGACTGTGGCTTTCATGCGTGTTTTCTTGCACCCACCGCAGAACCAGCATTGAATCACCTCGCCGGGGGCTGTCTTCCAACCATTCATATCCAAAATGGCGTCAAGAGACTCCCATTGAGGCTCGTTGCGCAAAATTGCCTCAAGATTTAAGTCGATATGTCCGTATGGCTTCGCTCCGCCGTCAATAAGCCCCAGCAGGCCTGCTTTCCGGCCGCGCCATTGATGTCCCTCGCTGCGAAGTTTTTCGCACCGGTAACATGTGCAGCCTACCCATTCGTGAGCTATATCGCGCTGCCCGCCGCAACGCCGGCATTTCTGGCAATCCCTACTCCAGTCATGATCTCCGTCGTGAGTCTTTCTTTTTCCACACTTCCAGCATTTACAGCCATTCCATCTATGAAAACCGACAATACACATGATGTTCATAATTCGACGGGCCTAAACGCCAAGTCATCTTCCCCACGACATTACTAACCGGGATGCGGGCAAATTCTGCGCGGCGACACCATGACGTCTTTCAAGTCACTTTCCTCTGTTGTCTTAAGTTTGGATTAATAGTACGAAATCACTTTATTCGTGCCCGCCATGCTGGTGCAGGAGTTCCGCCACGGGCCTGCGGCCTTTGCGTTCGGCGACTGGCAGAGGCGTGTCATCGCTGTTATCCTGAGCATTGACGTCGGCCCTGTTCTCCACCAGGAGTTTCGCCGACTCCGTTCGGCCAGACAGAGGAGCTTGATGCAGTGGCCTGTCGCCGTCATTACTCTTGGCATCGACATTAGCTTTGGAGCGTCGAAAGAAAGGAGAGAAGGGGGGACACCATCTCATCAATTCTTTTATCAGTCATATTGGCGCTTCCCCACGATATCGCTAAATCGGGATTATGGTGCCTGTCCCGCTTTTCCCCGCCTTAACAAAACTAGTATTTGCTGTTTAAGTCGTTCATGTCTCCCCTTTCTTCTCCGGAGAATGACCACCCTGATTTCGATGACCTCCGACTTTCTCATTCGCTTTCGCCCGAGTCATGAAACCTACTTTCTCTGTGCCCCGTTTATTTCCCAAACACCATCGGTCAAATAGACAAAAACGCTGAATCTGCTGCTTTCCATTTGAAAGCCTCCAGCTATTTTTGGATCAGGCGTAAGTCCTGTCGTTCTTACGCTCTGTAGAATCTCTTTTTTCTCATATTGAGAGAAGCTCTCATCGTAATTGTATTGCCAATGCCTTGACCATATGATTTTTTCGTACGGTTCAACCCTGATGACAATCTCCTTTTTTTCTACGTTAATAGTGTCATTAGGGCCAAACTCCCGGATTAGGCGCACATAGCAGGCATCCCCCCGCTTGCGGAGTGGATACGCGCCTCCAGTTTTGTCGACTAAGCTGAGCGCCCTGTCGCTATCGACCTCGGTAGAACTCCAATGAAAGTAGCCACGATCAAAGCCTCCCACAGCTTGCTTCTGTTTATACAAAAGCTGCAGCTCTTCAATCGTCGGTAAGCGCCAGCCCGGCCCCAGAGTTCTGACCAGGGTTGCGACATAATCTCTAGCAGCAGGCCAAGCCATTTGATGCAGTTCGTTCGCCGGCCTTGCCTCCAAGCCACTAACGCCGGTGCTGTCGATATGAAATACAATACCGCCACCTGGCCCTGTACCGCCGACGATAACGGGAGTCGCACCACAGCGGGCACACTTCTCGCAATCTTTAGCCCAGTTGTGTCCCTGGTTACGGGTTTTACCGCAAGCCGGACACTTGCAGCCATTCCACTGGTGGGCACTCTGCCGAGTCGTACTACAACGGGCACATTTCTCGCAGTCTTCACTCCAGTCGTGGTCCCGGGCTTTGTTGCAAGCGGAGCATTTGCAGCCATTCCACTGGTGGGCATTCTGCCGAGTCGTACTACAACGGGCACATGTCTCGCAGTCTTTACTCCAGTCGTGGTCCGGGGCTTTGTTGCAAGCGGAACACTTGCAGCCATTCCGATGGTGAGCATTCTGCCGAGTCGCGCCGCAGCGGGAGCATTTTTCGCAGTCCTCGCTCCAATCGTGCCCTTCGTTCCGCGTCTTGCCGCAGGCCGAACACTTGCAACCATCCCACGTATGGCCGTCGTCCCGAGCCTTGCCGCACGCTGAACACTTGCAACCGGCCCACTTATGCGCGCCGGCCCGCGCGACTCCGCAGCGGGTACACCTTTCACAATCCTTGCTCCAGTCATGACCCTCGTCCCGAGCCTTGCCACACGCTGAACACTTGCAACCGGCCCACTTATGCGCGCTGGCTCGCGCGACTCCGCAGCGGGCACACTTTTCACAATCCCTGCTCCAGTCGTGGCCTTCATCTCGTCCTTTGCCGCACTTGGTACACTTGCACCCGTCCCATTCGTGCTTTCCTAGAAGGCAATGAAAGTTCATAGTCTCCTTTTTCGCCTAACCTCTGTGTACCCAGGAATGCCTTCGAGCAGCGCCTCGAACTCCTCAAAGCCGCCATCCCGGGCCGCCCCATGTGAAGAGTCAGACTCTTCATGGCGGCTCCCAATGGCTGGATGCCAGAGGCCGTGCTTGATTTCCGGATTCCCGCTTCGTGTCCGCCGTGCCGATGCAGGAATTCCGCGACCTCCTCGTGGCCCTTCTCCTCGCACCCGGTAGTGGACAAATAGCAATTGGAAATCAGCAGGCCTGTGGCTCATACCTTTGGCTGCTTCTTGTCCACTTTCTTCCTCATATCTTCGAGGCTCCGGCGATGTATCGGAGCCCATTCGTGTTTCGGTTCGAGTTCCACCGCCTTTTCAAAACAGGCAAGCGCCTCCTCGATTCGCTCCATATCGCTCAGGCAATTCCCTTTGTTATGCCAGGGCGTGGCTTTACTTGGGTCGCATGCAATCGCCTTGTCGTAACATTTTAAGGCCTCCAGGTGACGGCCCATGGCGCGCAGGGCTCTGCCTTTGTTGGCCCATGAATTGACATACCGAGGATTCATTTGGAGGGCCAAGTCGAAGATATGAAGGGCGTCGGCATGCCGGCCCATATCGCTGAGATATATTCCTTCCTGATTCAGGAACTCGTAATTGGCCCCATGCGCTGCAATCCCCTCCCGGATCAAGTTCAGCGCCTCGGCATACCTTTTCTCGGCATACAATGCATTGGTTTTTTCAATGTAATCCCATGGGGACATGACCTCCGCTCCGTCCTCTTCAATTGCGCGGATGGAATCGAGAGCGGCGATTAACTCGGCGGCATTCTGGAACCGTTCTTCCGGTCGCCGGGCCAACATCTTCTCCACCACCGAAGCTACCGGCCGTGGCACGCGCGGATTAATGCCGCGAATGGGGGTTAGAGGTTGCGATAAAGAGTTAACCCTGACCACAAGCGCGGTATCACCCTCGAATGGAGGCCTGCCGGCAAGCAAATGATAGTACGTGGCCCCGAGGGAATAGATGTCTGAACGCTCATCGGCCTCATGGGCGTTGTTCCATTGCTCAGGGCTCAGATAATGCGGCGTCCCCATGCCCTTGCTGGTTTGAGTCATCACACTTCCGGCAGGATTCTTAGCCAGGCCGAAATCGGCAATCTTTAAAATACCCTTCTTGTTGACGAGCATGTTCGCCGGCTTGATATCCCGGTGAATGATGCCTTGTTCCCACGCATGCTCCAAACCCTGCGCGGCCTGGACTATGTACCGAGTGGCCTCCGCCACAGGAAGGCGGCCGTTTGCCGCTTGCAGTTGTTCGAGCGATGCGCCGTCCACAAATTCCATCGAGAAGAAGTAAATCCCGCGATCGTAGCCCGTCTCATAAACGGTCACGATGTTGGGATGACTCAGTTTTCCGGCCGACTTCGCCTCCTGCTTGAATCGACGCAAAAACTCCGGGTCAAGCATCAACGCGCGCGGCATAATTTTCAACGCGACGCGGCGATCCAGGTCCTCCTGAATCGCTTCAAACACCACGCCCATTGCTCCCGCGCCAAGCTTCCTGGTCAATTGGTATCGGCCCAGCTTCTGAATGGGCAACGACGGAGTGTCTGCGTCGAACAATTCGTCGTCGAACAATTCGTCAGGTTCCTTGCCAGGATCGCTGCCTTGGCGCGGTGACGGTATGTCCGAAACGTTTCGCAAAAATCGCCCAATCCAGCTTTGCTTCTTCTGTGACATAAAAGTTGACCCAAGTTCGACCACAATCCCTTTAATGCTTTTCGGCTAGGCGCTTGATCGTGACCGGACACAATGCCCTACCCGCTGCGCCTACTTATCCACGTTCGCGGCGGCGTCTGGTGAGGTTCATTTCAATCCCCCATGGTTTCACGCAACTCTTTAAACCTCTTCATTTCGTCCTGGAGGTCGCGGCGCCCCTCATGGCGGACCAAGCGATCGTAAGTTTCAAGGGCCCGGACCATCATTTGACGGGCTTCCCGCCCCAGATCGATTTTCTTGCGGCCGTAGCACAAGGTGCATTGAATATCGTAGTGTCGGCCACCAGTGAGAGTGCCGCCCCCATGCCAGCCGCGACCGCCACAACGGGTGCAGGTTATGGTGCCCTGGCGATAAAGTGCGACCGCCTGCTCAGCCTGTGCCCGCGCCAGACAATCTGCGTATTCGGTTTTGCCTTTTTCGTTGACGAGCTTCGCATAGAATTCAACGTCCTGCGCGGGTTTCCAGGAATCTCGAATCTTTTGGCCAGCCTTGACAGCTTCATATGCGGCAATGGCGCCTGCCTTGTCGCCGATTTCTGCGAGCCATAACGATTTTTCGCGCTGCAGATCCCGCAAATCATAAGGGTCCCTTTGCATCATTGCAGCGGCTTGATCGAACAACGACCCGCAGCCATCGCGGTTACCGGAACCCTTAAGGAGAGTGGCCTTGCGCCAAATCGCTCTTGCCAGGTTGTAACTCAGTTGCTGGTGCCCCATGTCCGCCAAACGGGCGAGGACCTCAATCGCTTGGTCGACCAACGGTATTTGGTCCTCGAGGGGTACAGCCGTTCCTAGAGCGCGATATGCCGCCAAAGCTGGGGTTGCGGGAAGCAGGCTGGATATTGCCAAGGCCCGGGCCGCTGCGTTCCGCACGTGGTCGGAACGATCAACCAACGCTGCCACGAGTATGTCGACCGCGTCTGGATGCTCAAGCGTAGCCAGCGATTGAATAACCGCACGACGCAAATTCTCCCGCTGATCTCCGAACCAATCAATCAGCAACCCGACAGAGTCCTTCGTGTTCTGTAGCGCCTCAATGCATGCCAGCCGGACACTTTCATAACTCTCGCCGGCGCAAGATTTGACTGCTTGCCCCCCGCGGGGGCCGCCGATGGCTCCGAGCGCGCGAATCGCCGCAGCCCGCACTCCGAGGTGCGCGTCGGACAGCACCTCAATCAGCGGGTCGATCGCACTCTCTGCCTTTAGGGGAGTCAATAATTCGATAATCTTCTGCCGCAACCCCGGGTTGCCTTGTTTCAGAAATAGGTACAACGCCGGGGCGGTCTGGGTCGTGATCCGCTCCCGCAAGAAGTCCATTGCAGCCTGGGAGACACGTTCGTCCTGACCGGCCAATAAGCACGCGAGCCCCTGGACATGTCCACGGGAATTGAATTCATTGGCAATCCAATTACCAATAAGCCATTGCAGGGGCGAATGATCTCGAATAGCGTTCAAGAGTAACTCCGGCTCCGTCAGCCCACTCATGCGTACCAGTGTAACGGCAATCGCTCTCACCCATTGTTCATCACCCGTCCGGGATGCCGTTATCAACAAACTAACCGCCCTCGCATCCTTCAACGTGCCCAATGCTTCGACCGCAGCCTGTCGGACCTTCTCGTCGCTGTCTTCAAGCATCGGCACAATGAGTTCGAAAGCGTTCGGTGCACGTACCACGGCAATGGCCCAAGCGGCGGCGGCGCGGACCGTTGGGTGCGGATCACGAATCCTCTTCACAAGTTCCTGCGCCACAGCAGCGCCTAGATTTTTGGCCAACTTTCTAACGGCGAGCGCCCGAATCGGTTCGTAGCTATCCTCAAGAGCGGATATCTGCACTTGCAAGGCCTGTGGATCTGATGATTCGGCCAGCACCTCGAAAGCCTTCAGACGCACCCCCGCGTGGCCGCTGCTCGTTGCCGACACTACAAACCCCAGCGATCGCTCATCCTGCTTTCGGCCCAGCAAATCAATGACAAACACCTGAACCTCTTCGCCCCCCTGATTGAAAGCGACAAGAAGTTCATCCCATGAGCTGTGTTCGCGTAATCTGTCAAGCGCGGCTTTGACTGCATCCCGTACGGCATAGTCGTTATCATTAAGAGAAAGAAGCGCCCCGAGGGAGCGAGCGGTGCAGCACTTGCCTAGTTCCTGCACGGCCAAAATTCGATCTTTGGCCCTTCGCCATGCCAACTTTTTGAAGAGAGCATCATCGGGCACGGGGTGGTTCATCGGCAACTCCTTCCGTCGAGACGCATCTCAATGTCTCCCAGTCCACCACCGTCGTTCACCCTTTTCCTGTACCTTCGCAATGGGAACAGCGGACAAACGGTTCCGATAGCCCGCCCCACCCGCCGTGGCCTTTACAGAATGGACAGGTCCTCCAGGGCAAAAACGTATTCTCGGTTGGAGGAAACGTAGGGCGAACCCTTGCTTCCGATTTGCCAAGGGGTTCACTCAGGGGTCTATCGCTTTCTTCGTCCGATAGAAGCTTACGGATAAGTGGGTGGTGCGATGGCCATGCGTCGATTCCAAAGGCACGTTTTCTATAGGCGGAAAACATTGGTTCGAGGATGGCTATCGCTTCAGTTGTTGCGGCGAGTTCAGCCCGTTTCTCCCGTGGAATGATGATCGCCTTGCCCACCGCACTCTCGCCACGATAAATACGGTGGGTTCGGTGAATACAATCCCGGCCTTGCCCTGATGGCTTTGTAACTGTGGACGACGAAAAGGACTCCTCCATCCGAAATCCAGCCGCCACCAAATCATCTAGGAGCCTTTCGAATGCGTCATCCAGCACACTGACGGCCGGTTCAGAAACCGACGGCTTAATGGGATTCGCCGGTACAGTGGGTTGTTTGACTGGAGGAGGATTAATTACCGGGAGCGGTGGCACAGGTTGGGTTTCATCGGACCGTTTCTGACTTTTTCGTACTAGCTTGAGACGACAGAAGAGTCTCGATAACCAGTTCCCTCGTAAGTCGTTCATCACGCAGCCTCTCGTTCCGTTTACCGAGTCAGCTTTCGCGCCCAGGAAGACGTCCATTGGCGACCTGACAATCTACCAGGCTCATAGCTTGAGCGCGTCGTTCGTTTCGTCGTCGACACCCCACGCATTGCACTACCGACCCAATCCTTACTAACCCGAAGACAGCCGAATTCTGCGTCATTGGTGGGCAGTCACAAAAAAGTCACGAGGGGGCTCTTGCGCAGTTCGCCAGTTTCCCGCGGCGTGAGGGTGGCGTTAAGGCTTTGCTTGGGCATAGGGTTCGTAACTGACCGGTCCGTCACTTCGACAAGAGACGCCATAAATCTTGGATTTCCGCCGCCACTTCCTCATCGGAGCTGGCATAAACGCGAATCTCATCGCGCAAAAGGCGTTGGTAGGCACGCCGCGCCGTGATGACACGGTTTTCCACGTCCTTGACACTCAATGCGTATCGTTCGGCTAAGTCGCTGAGCGACGGAACTTCTGCACCGTCGAGAATCGGCGCGATCACCCTTTGCCGCAGCAACTCGATGTGGATTTTTTTCCCGCCGGCAAGATACTCCTGCTCCAGAGTTCGCAAGACCCGCATAACCAGTTCGCTGAGCCAGGCTTGATGAAAGGTATCTTCGGGTGTCTTTGTGTCTTTTGGCACCACGACAGGTCCAGTCTCCGACGCCATTTCATGGATGGAGACAAAGCCTTCCACCGGTTGCCTCTTCTTGGCGTGTGCATCACGCCACTCATTGGCAAGAAAATGCTGCAGGGATTTCAATAAGAAATTTCGAAATCTGCCCCGAGCCGGATCGGCCTTGGCGAATAGGCCCTTGGCGAAGGCGGTGAAAAAGAATTCCTGGACCAAATCCTCCGACGCCGACTCGTCGTATCCCCGCCCGCGCAGATAACAATAGACGGGTTTCCAGTAGCGTTCGGCGAGGAAGTTCAGGGCCTCTCGCCGTTCGGTGCTGGCATCTCCTTTTACGGCGTCCAGGCGGCTCCAGTGTGTGCGCGGGAAACCCTTTGGAGTTTCGCTTATCATGGTCCTAACGCCTTCTTACTCCATGGATCGCGTGCTCTGTTGCATGCCCCTGACCGAGCAAAAACTGAGAGCAGCCTTTGATAGAATCTGGGAGTTTTCTGGTGTCCTGGTGACATCTCACAGGGATCCATCACCCCCAACCAAGCGGCAGGTAACTTAACATCGAGCGCCTTTTATTGCAATCTTGGGGCATAATCTGCAGGCCTTCCCTCGACTCCCGGAGCCGTCAGGACATCTGGGCGAAATAGGCGACCCAATTTTGCAGATAAAATCGTAGGTTTTCCATCTGTGAGAGGACCAATTTACGCTCGTCGTCCATACCACTTTGGCGGTGCGATCGGGGAGGGTAACAAGCAGGTAACAAGTTCGAAGAACTCCAGAACCATGCTAAAAAGCATCTCAATGCGTCCGCGAAGAATGTGGCGGGGGACGGGTTAGTAATGCAGTAGCACCTATTGCCACAGCACCGCAAAACACGAAAGAGGGGCTATGGGCTTCTTTAAGAAACTATTCGGGGGCAGAAATAAGTCGGAGCCGGCTTCATCGTCAAAGCCTTTACTAGGAGGCCAAAAGCACCCGGCTTATAACACGTCTCGCAATCAGGCGGGCGAAACGGCAGAAGACCTTGTACGGCGGCTTCGTGCAACGAAAGAAGCGGAGGAAGGATCACCATGGCAGAAGTGCCCATCGTGCAAAGGACATGGCGGCTACGGCGGACTGTCCGAACCTTTTGTCTCATGCTCACGCTGTGGAGGAGCCGGGCGAGTTCTGAGCCCGCTTTTCCATCAAGACAAGCCCTTTGGCCAGGTTTGGCCTGAAGCCAGCAAACGTACCGCGCCAAAGGCACAGTCGCGGCCACCGGAGCCGTTCGAAAGCTCGCATACGGTCCCGTCAACCGCTGGCGCGGTGTTTACAATAACAACAAAAGGCACTTCTTGCAGCATTGGCTGCCATCAAATTCAATCCGAGCCCTTCTGCGACTTTATGAAAAAGCTGGGTTTCGCATTTGGCGCGCGCTACGATTATAGCGAGCATAATTTGGCTCAGCAAATCGTTACATTTCCCGATGTCAAATATGAAAGCTATGAGTCGGAATATTGGAAATGTCCTATAACCTATCGGGGCGATCATGTTGGCTTCGCTACATTTGCAGAGGATAGTCGCGTTGATGATTGCACGATCGGAAGCATTGAAATCACCGCTGAACAACTGAGCACCGAAGCGGCCCAAAAGCTTGTTAAGGACCTCGTGCACGCGTTCCAGCTACTCGAGGAACAGCTTCACCACGGAGGACAGTCGAAATACTGACACTTCCATCCCTCAAGCCTGACAAAAGGAGTAACTTATGATTCTTAAAGATCTCCTCGAAACCGACTGGTTTTCCCTTCCGACCGGCGCCGAATTGGCGAATACCGACGACGCTACGTTGGAGTTTTCCGAAACTGTGCCGCGAGATTTCCAGGGACGAGGCATGTTATGCGCAGTGTGCCAGGAGATTCCAGTCGACAAGACGAGTACCATCCTCGTTTATGTGAATCGGACCGGCGCCGAAAACATGAAAATTGAGCCCAAGGCCATTTGCGAGGGTTGCGTCGCCTGTTCGACCACCCAGGATTTAGTCTCGCTGGGAAAGGCCGAGAAGCTCTATAACGCCCCGGCAATCGCGAGAGAGCAGCAGATTCCCAAGGCAGCCAAGCTGCTGTATCGAATATGTAGAACTCCTGGCCCCTTCTCACTTTCTGAGGCCGTGCAGCACGGTTGCGATCGAAATCCGGTCCTCGGTGCCGTATCGTCCTCCTGCCACGGGCGAGCCGGCCGTGGGGTCCCTTTGACCTGCTCGCGAATTGTGACTCCACGCATTGCAGACGAGGGGAGATTAACACATGAGTATGAATGACCATGGCGAAAAATCTGGAACGCCCTTGCCGAGCGTGCCACGTGAACATCCAAAAGACCTGACCCAATACCGTGTTGGCCAAGGTGCCGGTGAGAGCGCCAAGGATGTACTCGATTGGCGAGTGTCCCCTCTCATCATGAAAGAATTAACCGCCGCATTGCAAGGATTTGGCGTGCAGAAGACTCCAAAGGCTCCGCTGATTCGTAGAGTTGCGTCCGCCCTCCAGTTTTTCAACTGTGGGAGCCTGGACGTGACGGAGGACACGATCACGGTCAAAGGCAACAGCGGAGTCTTACTGCGTTCCGTCCACGGGGGCCTCGAATGGGAGAAGGTGGCTACAGGTCCGCCCAGGGAAAAATCTCATTCGTCTTGTGGTGACCGCTTTTCCGAATCGTGGTGGGAACCGCTGCTGCTGGATGGAACGCCAGTTGGGCGGCTTGAGATTAGCGGTGGAGACAAAGGTTACATTTGCAAGATTACGCTGGATCGCGGCCATGAGTGAGGGAACGGCTCAGGCCATGTATGTCGAAGATCACCTGTTTGGCAGGGCTGAGGATGGGGGGAGCTAAGGACTGGACGTTACGGTCCCGTCGAGCAGGAAACTATCTTGAACGTCAAACGGTCATGGAGGGAAAACAAAAGACGATGAAGAACTCAAGAGACAATTGGTTCTCCAAGATCTTATTTTGGAAGAACCCAACGGCTGTTTCTCCTGGACCTCGCAGTAATGACAAGGTCGTCGGAATTCCTCGGTCAATTTTGTCCACTCTGGCCGAGCTACCTTTGGAAGTGCGGGAACCCCAAGGAACCAAGGGATTGCCTTCAGGCAATGCACAGTTTGAAGCGGCCGTAAAATTAATTTCGGAATCACGGAGCCAAATAGACGAAGACGAGGCCGTCCGTTTACTTACGTCCTCCGCGAATTCTGGACACATCCAAGCTCAAACTCTATTGGGATCAACGCTGCGCCACCGCGGAGACATCGAAGAAGCGATCAAGTGGTTCAGTAAGGCCGCCGAGGGTGGAGACCCAGGTGCGCAAGTTGAACTCGGATTGGTTTACCTCCAAGCTCGCAAGGATTTCACCAAGGCAAACGCATGCTGGAAGGTGGCGGCGCGCGCTGGCGATGGCGTGGCATTTGCAAACCTCGGTATGTTGTATGCAAACGGGTTGGGTGTCGAGCGCAGCCCCACACGGGCAGTCTTACTCATCTCAACTGCGATGTTTGTAGGCAATGAGCCTGCTAAACGGCTATTGGAGGAAGTCTCGCCAACACTCATTAAATCTCCGCCGAGTTCAGTCCAACGGATGGCAGAATCTCTCAAGAAACTTGATGCCCTTGCTGCTTCTGGGGATCGCGAGACTGTTTGCCGCTGGGTAATCGACAATCTGGAATTCCTAGCATGACTTGGTCCTCTTATGGGTTTAGTTCGCCCCAGTCCCGAAAGTCAACTTGCAAAAGGTCAGGGAAGGAGTCACATTGCTAGGCTCAAGAAACGAGGCGTACTGAACCAGCGAAAACCGCCACATCTACTGGCACACCCGTGAATTTCCGCCGGGTCCCTGACTCGCAAGCCTATGATAAGAGGACTCAATTTCGTGAATGAGACCCCTACCCAGCCGAAGTAGAGGTCGAAGGTCTGTAAGTTATTGATTTGGTAGGCCCGTGGCTTCGGCGCTCGCCAGAATTGACCCGCTTCTGCTAATCAAAAGTGACCCACCGAGTTTCAAGCTAAGTTCCCACTGACCCCACTCACGGCACGGTGATGATAGTCACCATGCCCGATCATCGAAAAAGACCCTGTTGCATCTGCCGTCATTGGTTCCGCCCCGATCCGCGAGTGGGAGTACGACAGTGGGCTTGCCGTAAAGCGGAGTGCCAATCCGCACGCCGGCGCCAGACCCAAGCCACTTGGCGAGCGCGGAATCCCGATTACTTTATCGCCCGTCGGATCCAAGAGCGTGGGGGGCTTGCCCAGC
>Ga0182030_10004686_pt1 | contig 29184 bp, 24 predicted proteins | sample 812S3MmetaG_FD_121299 | JGI IMG/M metagenome (GOLD analysis project Ga0182030, IMG submission 121299) | Permafrost microbial communities from Stordalen Mire, Sweden - 812S3M metaG (Illumina Assembly) | ecosystem: Environmental > Terrestrial > Soil > Wetlands > Permafrost | place: Sweden...
AAACCCGATCAGGCCCTTCGAGTTCTCCGCCAGATATTTCTTGCTCACGCGCGGCTTGCGATAGAACCCATGCAGGCTCGCCTCGCTCGTCAACCGGATCAGGTTGCGGTAGCCCTCTTCGTTTTCCGCCAGCACCAACAGGTGGTTGTACTGGTCGTGCGGCGTCTCGGCACGGTGGTCCTCGGCCTTGCATACGTAGAGCTCGCACCCCAGAATCGGCTTGATGCCCTTCTCTTTCGCCGCATTGAAAAAGTGCACAGCCCCGTAGATATTTCCGTGGTCGGTCATCGCGACGGAGGTCTGGCCCAGCGCCGCCACCCGGTCCACAAGTTTGTGAACGTCGCACGCCCCATCCAGCAGCGAGTATTCCGTATGCAAATGCAAATGTGTAAATTCAGCCATGACTAGATTGATTTTAAGCGGCCAGCGCATTCGCCACGCCTGAATACAACGGCAGCCAGAGGAATTGTGTGACTCGCATGGATCTTATTGAGTGCGGTGATCTAAGAACGATGGAATATCCCGCGCGCCTTGAGTTACGCCCACGATTTCCACATGCTTGTTCCGGAGACGGTACAGAATCACGTATGCGCCCAACGGCCAAAACAGAACGGCGTGGTTGGTCAAATCAGGTCGCTTGTGCCCCATCCCTGGGTTGCGCGCCAGCATTGTAAAGGTAGTGAAAAGTTTCGATATCCAGCGGTCAGCCGCATCAATGCTGTCTTGCGCGATGTACTCCCATATCTCGTTCAGGTCCCGCTCAGCCACGACGCCGAGAGCATACTGCTTCACGCTGCGCGCTTTCTCCGCTCACGAGACTTTTGCCGCAATCGCGTCCGAGCCGCCGTCGGTTCCACTGTTTCCCCGCGATCCAGCGAAGCCAGCCGCGATCCGAGTTCCCGGTTGAAGGCGGCATTCTGGGCCGAGCGAGTCCGCTCCTGCTCTTCGAGCAGCCGTAGGGCCTCGCGCACCACTTCGCTGGCCGAGGTATAGCGCCCCGATTCCACTTTGGCAGCAACGAACTTGTCCAGCGCAGGCGTCAGCGAAACATTCACTAGAGAATCCCTCCGCTTTTAATGTTGGACGGAATAACAGGCTTTGTCAATCCTTGTTATCTACGCATCGAGCTCCCGACGCCAGAGTTTGGTACCATGATGCATGTTCTGGGAGTGGCTTTCCCCCGACCAATGGAGCGCCTTCGGGACGGTCTTGAGTGCCCTCGTCGCTGTGCTTAACCTCATCGTGGTCATTGTTCTTGTGCGACATAACAAGCGAACCATCGACATATTGAAGGAGCAATCGAGCGACACGCGGGCGCAGGCGAACATAGCACTCGAAACTCTCTCCCAGCTAAAGGAAGATAGAAGGCTCCTTAATGGTAGGCGCGTCTTACGAGCATATGGGCGGCTTCGGGACCTCAATGATCTTTTCCTCGTAGTAAGAGGTGAGATCGAAAAGGCTGTTTTCAAGGCAGAGGAACACAATCCATTGATGCCTGAGGACTGGCATGACATCAGTACAGCCGTAATGGAGTCTTGGCCGCAAGGAATAGAAAGGACCGCAATCCTCGAAAGGAAAATTCGGGAGATCCAAATGGACATTTCGTTTCTTTGCAAACCACTGAATCCCCGAGCGACTAGGGAAGGCGTCGCCCATTTAGACCAGCTGCTTGAAGAATCGCTGGGATTACTGGGAGAAATCGGCCCATCCATGCTCCACAATGTCATCGAGAAATAGTGGCCAACTGGATTCGCCGATCACTCAAAAGGGCTGGCAGGCTGCGCTTCCCTCCGTCCTTTCTATTTCGACCGCTCCCCCCGATACCCGTCCTCGACGCAGTCTCATCGCGGCATGCTCCAAAGAGCACACCTATAACTCAAGCATCTTCAGGAGAGCATCCACAGTAATCCCGTGGTGAGCAGCAATTCGCTTGAGAATACTGGAGAGCGTGCCCGTTTTAATTGGATGGTGATGGGGAATGACTTCGTGATTTTCGCCGTCTCGAAGGGTGGTCAGCCGGATGTGCGACCCTGTTTGCCGGTTGCGTTGTAGCCCAGAACGCTTAAAGCCTTGACCAGTTGTGGCCCGTCAACATCGCGGGGCAGTTTCATGCAGCCAGAACTTCTTCCCTCACGATATGCAGGCGGATGATCTTCGGGCGTTCCATCGTTTCGTCAAAGTAGCAGTTGACTGCGTCCCGGACCATCGTGCGCAACTCTTCCAGCGTCTCCGCCTGGGTATGGATACCGTACCCCAGGGCAGTAGCGGTGTAGCCGCCGTCAGCCTCGTCCTCACGCACCTCAAAGATGATCTCGCTCATTGAAAAGAACACCTTTCCCCCCGAATAAATGCTACACCGCTCCTATGTCCGCAACAAGCCGACTGACGTGTTGGCGTGTGCCATACCGGTCAAGTATCCGTTCTTTCCAACTACAAACCTTAGCGAACCCTTGCCTTTGAGATATGGACCATATAAACTGGTCCATATAGGAGGGACCACATGGCGAAAACGGTAAAAGGCGAATCCGCCATCGGCGTAACCGCCTTCAAATCCCAGTGCCTCGGCCTCATCGACGAGGTGGCTCAAGGTAAGACTGGTCGCATCGTTCTGCTCAAGCACAATCGCCCGATCGCCGCCATCGTCCCCTTCCCTGAGGCCGCGGACGACAGTTTCGATCTGTGGGGCGCGATGCGCGGCACTGTCACCGTCGCCCCGGGAGTCGATCTCACCGAGCCCACGGGCGAGGTTTGGGACGCAGAGTAGTAAATGGTCCGGCAAGTCCCTCTGCACAACCAGGGCGAGCCAGTGCTTCTCGATACCTGCGCCGCGATCTGGCTCATGAGCGGAGCGCCGCTTACCCCAGCCAGCCGCGCCGCCATTCGCTCCGCGCGAACCGCCAATTATGGCGTCTACGTCTCACCCATCACCGCATGGGAGATCGGAATCCTCGCCTCCAAGGCGCGCCTGCACCTCACGCTTTCACCCGAAGTCTGGTTTGAAACCCTGCTCGCCCTTCCAGGAATCCGCTTGGCCGAGCTGACTCCCAAACTCCTGATCGAATCAACAGCATTGCCTGGAACTCCGCCCACCGATCCCGCCGACAGGATCATTGCGGCTACCGCCCGGCTCCACGGCTATCGCGTCATCACTCGTGACAGCAAACTGCTGTCTTATGCGGCGAAGGGCCATATTCTCGCCACCGCCTGCTGACTCCGGCTTTCGCCCAAACTCTCCGTCCCAAGCAGAGCCAAGAATCTGCCGAAGTTTTGCAGATCAATTCCCGTCCCTCGTTCACAATAGAAAGTTGGATTGGAGCAGCAATTAAACGCCAAAAGAGTCAAACTCCTTTGCTGAGAGGACTCTGCGGATAAGCCCAATCTTGAGACGACTTTGGCGTGATCGCCTGTCGCCAAACTAATGAAAGGAAGGACGTTGCTCCCAGAGTCCGTGGGGAGGGGCCCCATGGGGCCCCATCCCCACGGCTCGGCACTCAGTTTCCGGGAAAGGGGCTCTGCAAATGCTTCCTGGCAATGTCTGCTCGCGAAGTCCTCGGTCCAGCGGCGATCGCAGCCTGATAATCAACCATCGCTTTTGGACGCTCGCCATTCAGATCGCGACATTCGCCCGCCGCCAGCAACGACCGGATCTTAAGCTCCGCCCCAACATTGTTTGCCCCGGCTGCCTGTTCATAAGCCTGTGCGGCCTCGCCGTAGTGCCGTTGTCCTCGCAGCCCATCGCCCAACCCAAAATAAGCCAGCTCCAGCCGCGCCTGAAAGAAATAGTTAGGCTTGGCATTGTCGGCGAGAATCTGCCGGTAGGCATCGACGGCTCCCATGCCTTCACCGGCGTCTTTGCGCAGATTGGCTTCTTCAAGGCAGAAAAGATAGTCGTGCGGATATTGAGTTTTGAGGCTGCGCACCACCTGGATCGCTTCCTTGTAGCGGCCCTCACGACGCAAAAAAAGGGCGATCACCGTGCGCGCTTCCACACTGGTAATGACACCTCGATTGCTGTCATCGTAAAGCATTTCAAGACCTCGGCCTTTTGAACCTGTAACACCTGCGAAGCCGATGAGGATTTTGAAAGGCCACGGCAACGCTCCGACGACATACTCGTACACACCGACGACCAGCTTGGCATCGACATAATCCGGATCGATCTCCAGGACTCGCATTTCGTCCTCTCTTGCTTTGGTAGCTAATCGAAAGCTGGCGCCAAAGCCGCGCTCGACCATGGCCATATAGGCGCACCGCAAACTTCGCGCCCATCCGCGCGCAAAAAGCGCGTCGACGTCCTTGGAATTCTTGCCGACACGCCAATCCGCTTCTGCCACCACCTCGTCGGCAAGAGCGAAGATGCGATCGCGTGCCTTGGGGTCCTCTTGTGTGGCATGACGGCCGGATAGAAAACCGTCATTCGCGTAGAAGGTCGTATCGAGCAGATCCAGGCGATACAGCTCGTTGAAAATTTCAGCATTCAGGAGCAAAGCAGTGGCTTGCGGATCGCCTGGGTGTTGCGCATGAACACGCTCGAACCTGTCGACGGCGCCGGGAAAATCGAGGTTATAGAAATGGACATACGCATCGCGCACCATCGGATCAAAATTGAGCGGATTGGTGTGAGCGCCAGCAGCCCACGCAGTCAAGCCGGCGACAAGAAAAAGAAGAGCCGTTGCTGCTCTTCGAATTGAGTGCCTCGGTTTCATCCGACTTACCATCCCTGCATACCTTGCGCCAGCTTCTTTTTCTCAATCTCGCAAATCGCGAAAAATCAGGAAATTATTGTCCCATCGCAGCCGGCCTTTTGAACGGCAGTCGCTTTTCGGCGAGACGCGAATCGGATTCTCAGCCCAAAAAAGGAAAATGACCCGCATTTGACGTTATGCAGTAGAAGGACCCTCTCCAAAGGCGAGAAGGCTTGATCTCTTGATGACTCGATTGCTCCAACCCAACGCCGGCTCAAAAAAGGAAACCTCGATGAATCATCGCAAAGAGTTGCTGCGGTCGCTACTCAATCAAGCCCAGTTTAATGGATTTGAGTTCCGGAGCTGGTTTCAGGCCCACGTTCAGCCCACATGGCCGGGGACAGAACTAGCCTTGACCATGCTCGCAACGGAAAGCCGGTATTATGCGTTGCTCTTCTCTCATGATTTCGCACGGTTCTATTGGAGAACCGGCGCGCGTATCAGTTTCATCGTCCCGTCCATCACCTATCCGAGAGTCAATCGTAGCGGCGAGGTTGTCCAAGTAACTCGGAAGCCGTTCACACGGCGCACGATTAAGCCGGACGTGTGGAAGTATCATCTGCGCCAGATGGCCGCGACGGAAGACCCCTTCAATTATCTTCGACGTTTCCTACCTGCGCCGGAACCCGTAAGCGAAACAGTTCTGGCGGAGCAAGCGGCACAACGCTGAAGAACTCCGCGACTGGGACTTTTTCGGATACGATTTGAGTATGTCCGTCCCGGAGCCGCCGGATTCTTCGTTGATGCAATCTCGACAAATAGCACTGGAACCCAAGGATGCCGCCCGCGAGCGCCTTATCGTAGCGCTTGACGTTCCAACTGCGAGCGCTGCGATTGAATTGGTAGATCGGCTCGAAAACAGTTGCCGCTGGTTCAAAGTGGGGCTGGAGCTGTTCGTGGCAGCGGGTCCTACGATTCTGGAAAAGTTGACGGCGCGCGGGCACTCTGTCTTCCTCGATTTGAAATTCCACGACATTCCCAACACCGTGGCCGGGGCTGTTCGTTCGGCTTCTGGCTGGGGAGTTCGCATGATGACCGTGCATGCTCTCGGCGGCCCGGCGATGCTGTCTGCGGCGTGGGCGGCGCTCGACGGAGTGGCTGATCCTCCGCAATTGCTGGCCGTAACCTTGCTTACGAGCATGGATGGTGCCCAGCTAAGTGCTGTTGGTCTTGATGATTCGGCTGCAAAACAGGTGGAGCGGTTGGCCAAGGTGGGGCTCGATGCCGGCATTCGGGGATTTGTCTGCTCGCCCCAGGAGGTGAGTTCCTTACGGACTTTAGCAGGGCGAGACGCAGTGCTAGTGATCCCCGGGATAAGGCCCGCAGGAGGCAAGGTCGGAGATCAAAAGCGGATAGCGACCCCAGCGGACGCGCTGCGGAAAGGCGCCAACTACCTGGTGGTGGGTCGGCCGATCACGCAGGCGCCAAATCCAGCGGAAGCTGCCGAGTCAATCCTGGCGGAGATGACGACAGGACTGCAAGAATTGACCGCCTAAGTGCAGCATAAATTCAACCTGAAAGCGACAAGGCCCGGCAAATCGCCGAGCCTCGGGTACCTAATCAACTTAAAGCGCGACTTAAAGTTTCTCGTAGAAATCGCACACAGAACATGAGATATAGACTCCCCCAGGAATTCCCCGCTCGCGGTCTTTCACACGCTTGACGATGCGCGTCGGCTTGCTGCATTTGGGGCAGTCTGTGGACTTCGTCGTGTCCATTACTTTCTTGCGATCGCCTGTTTTGGCAATTTTGGCCATTGCTTGGGTGTTTCTCCTTCGTAAGGTGTCTCTGCCCACACGCGCTAAAAGTCTACGCGCGGCTTCAACGGCGCGGTCATTCACTCACCCTTGCTGACATTTCGGTCTGGCTTGGAGGAAGCGGGCCTCGCTTTTTTCAGTCTACCCGAAGGTGTGCGGCTGCGTCACTGGGGTGGCGGGTTTCCGCCAGCAGGTTGGGGCTTGGCAGGAGTTGATTGCGATGCATCCGTCGAGGGTGATTGTGCGGTGGCGGTTGGCGTCGCGGTGGTTTGCGAAGAGGGCGAGGAACCTGGCTGGGAAGATTGCGCAGAATCAGGCTGCCCATTGGGACGGGCGTTCGGCTCGTCGTCCGGCGCCTGCTTCGGGAACTGGACGGGCCTCATGACACCGACGCGGGCATCTTTTCCGTCATCCGCCGGAATGGTCTCACCCGGCTTGCGCAAGCTTGGCGGCGCGGCAGGGGCTTGTGTATCTGGGTTGCGCTCGACGTCACCCATTTGCACAGTATGCGTTCCGGGCTGCTCGGGAGAGAGCGGCGTGCCGTCGGTACGCATCAAGCCTTCGACTTCGTCCTTGGTGAAAATGACAGGCGGTTTTCCGACTTTGGCGTCTTCGACCCGAATGACGCGATTGCCGTTGATGCGAACGAACTCAATGTCGCTGGGAGGGCGTCCGTAGATCCATTCCTCGAATGGCATCTGGCCGTCCATCTCGCGAATTTTGTTCTGCGGCTGTCCCTTTGCGAAGAGCACCATGTCCGTGCTCATCCCGACCAGGACATTGTGATCGAGAATCGCCTCCTTGAGCTTGGGAGGAAGCGTATCGGTGAATGCCTGGATCGGAGTCTTCACTTCGAAGGAAACGAGTGGAGCGAGCAGCGCTTCTACCTGTTTGCCGGTGAGTTCTGGAATGCTGCCCTTAAAGCTGAGGGTGAGCCGCGAGCCCATGGGTTCTTGCTCGTCGCCCTGCTGGATGACGGGAGACGTGTCGGGCCCCCCGGCTCCGATCTGAACATGGCGCAGGAAACGGTGCTTGGCGTCGGGTCCGCCATTCAGTTCGAAGATGATCTTGGAATGATCGATCTTGATGTCGCTGATGACCAAGCGGTCTCCTGGCTTAGCGGACAGGCCATTTGCCGTAACCATCGAAAGATACGCCTCACCGGCCGGATCGAGCTTGCCGTTGGCCACGAGCGTCAGGCCTTTGTGGCCTCTTGGAAACGGGCGCATGGCGAAGCCTTGATCCGACTGGAGAAAGCGGATCAATTCGAGGCGCGTTTTCGCGTCGAGTTGGGTGGCCGGCAAGGAGATATTTGTGGGTTCGATCTGCCTGTAGCGGCGGTCGACAGTGCCGGTCTGACTGGGGTTGGTCGTGGCTCTGCCGCTTGTATCGATGGTGATGGCCTGTGCAGAAGCAACGAGAGCGGAAACACATCCGGCGAGCACGCAAACCAAGAACGCGCGCAAAGGATTGCTGAATGATATCGAGCGAATGAGTGGGACCGAGGATCCCTGACCGCTACGCGCTGGGAACGACCACTTCATGGGAACCTCCCATGGCTTCCGCTTCAAGCATTGTCCAAACGATAGGCCCGTTCAAGCAAAATGGTCAAATTTGTTTCGAACCGGTAAACGGCGAGTCTACGATCGGCGAAAGCAAAGCCTACAGCCACTTTAACGGGGCCCATCTTGCTTAGTGTTGGGAACGTTGTCCATTCCGTTGGATGCGGGAGATGTTGTCACAGGCAGTATCTGCACGAGGGAAGGGGCGGTGGGTTCCGCTGGGCCCATGGCTGCTTCGTGCTGGCGGCGTGAGGCAGCGTCGAGATCGACGGCAACACCAGCCGGCACGATGACGGGCGCGTTGTGGCGAAAATCCAGATCGCGCGTGACACGGTAGACCACCGGAATGGCGGCAAGCAGAACGAAGAACGTGATCCAACTACCGTCGAGGCCATAGCCGCCGCCCGTGATCCAGAACGGGCCCATCGGATCTCCTTCGACGACCGAGGAATGACTGCTGACCCCGCCAAGTGCAAGACCGAAGATGAGAGCGCGGCTTGCCTTCCAGGCGAAATTCAGACCCCAACTGAGCCAGAGCGCGCGAGTGCGCAGATACGCTGTGGAAAGAAGCAGGCTGAAGGCGACGGAGTCCGCGATGCTGACTTTGCTGGAGCCGGGAATAAGTGCAAGCAATTCGGCATAAAATGCGGCATACCCGAGGGTCGCACCGACCGGACCGACGACCTGCAAGAATCGCTGGAATCCGTAGCCGCGGAAGGCTACTTCTTCCACCATTGCGGTGACCGCGAAGAAGACAGCGTCCGCAAAAAACCATCCCCACGCGGATCGCTGTGTCGAGAGGACAATCGCGATTCCGCCAAAAAGCGTGAGAGGCAAAATGCAAGCGATGGCGGCGCCCCAACCCACGGCCATGCCCAGACCTGCTTCACTGGGCCATCCGGGGCGCAAGGGCAATCCCTGTTCGGAGATTGGGTTTCTTTGCCGGTCGAAGAGACGTCCGAATGCGGCAAAGCCAACGAGGAGAAAAAGGAGAAGCATGGCCTGTTCGGCCAGAGGCAGCCAGGTCTCGCTTGAAAGATCGAGGGCGCTGTGCCGCGCCAAGGATCGCGCGAGAAAGTAGAAGATGACTGCGGCGATGAACTCGAGATACGCGCGGGCGCGCCCGCCGAAGGAAGCAACTGGGCTCATGGGAGGCTCCCGGCGAAAGCGCTACGAGAGACAGCACGTCGATTCACGATTAGGACTGAACGGCGGCGAAGGCCGCAAAACGTCTTGCCGAAGCGTTGGAGCACCAGACCTAACCTTCCGTGTAGAACCGCGCGATCTTGCGGAATTTCTCCTGACGTGCAGCCACCAGGTCCTCGATAGGGATGGATTTCAATTGGGCGAGATGCTTTTTGAGTACTGTGCCGAGCACGCCTGCGCCCGCTTCGTGGTCGACATGCGCACCGTCTGGCGGTTCCGAGACAATCTCGTCAACACAGCCCAGGGCGGCGACTTCGGGCGCGGAGATGCGCATGGCTTCGGCAGCGAGTTGCTTGTTGGAGGCGTCGCGCCACATGATGGCCGCGCAAGACTCCGGCGTAATGACAAAATAGAGTGCATTCTCCAAAATCAGGACGCGATCGCTAACAGCAAGGGCGAGGGCGCCACCGGAGCCGCCTTCTCCGCTGATGACGGAGATGGTAGGCACGCGGAGGCGGGACATCTCGCGGATATTGCGCGCAATGGCTTCGGCCTGGCCGCGCTCTTCGGCTCCAAGCCCCGGATAAGCGCCGGGAAGATCAATAAGGCTGATGACCGGGCGGCCGAACTTCTCGGCGATTTTCATCGAGCGCAGAGCCTTGCGGTAGCCCTCGGGATGCGGCATGCCGAAGTTGCGGCGGACACGCTCCTTGGTGCTGCCGCCCTTGCGGTTCGCAATGAGGAGAACTTCGTCCGCGCCGAGACGGGCCATGCCGCAAGCCACGGCCTCGTCATCGCCAAAGGCGCGATCCCCGTGAATCTCGCTGAAATCTGTAAAGATTCGCTCGATAAAATCCATGGGTAATGGCCGCTGGGGATGGCGTGCCCTCTCGATTCTGCTCCAGGCGGGGGAGACTGGCTCCGCCGGCTGGGAACTTGCTGTCGCGTGTTCTCTCATCCTCACCTGATGCGTCCCCTGCGAGAGCCTGCTTCCAGGTCCCTGCTGGGCGCACAAGGGTGATTCTACGGGTCTGGGGGGCTGGGGACAAATCGCGCGCTCTGTTTAAGCAGGGACCTCAAATCGAAACCAGAGTTGATTTGCGAACACAGGCAGAAATCTGTCTCGACCGATGACTGTTCCCGCGTCGAGATCAAAACCGTCTGGCAATCGAAGTTTCACCTCCGAAACGCGCTCGGCGATTTCGTCGGACAAGCGCAAAAGCCAACACTCATTCGCTTTGTCCCCACCATAGGCAAGGACCATATCGCCAGCGACGGCCAACTGACTCGGTCCGGAGAGATCGGATCGCCATGCTTGAATCTGAAACTGAGAATCGATTCGAACGATGGGAAAACCGGTGTAATAGCAAGCCCAAACGGCGTTGTCCGCGACATTCAAAACGTAGCAGTCAGATATCCAATCTAACCTCTTCGGAGGATTGAACTCCCACAATCGTTGACCCAGTCGATCGAAACAAACTAGCCCAGCAGCACCGATCGGAACGATATCTCCCCCCCACCCATTGTTCCCATAGACTCCTTCATCGAAGTAGGCAACCCAAATCCGACCTAACAAGTCACACTGCAAGTGTTGAATGCCGTCTCCCAAAGAGAATTCCGTTTGTCCTGTGCCGTCGGGCCGATAGATTCTGGCATTGGATTCGAAAGTCCCGTCAGTGTGACGGAGGCATCGCGGTGCTACAACGAGTAGGTGATCGTCCGCGAACATTTGCATGGTGGGAAAAGTAGCCACAAGGCCAGCGATGTCGATCACCCGTGTCCCGTTCGCGGTTGTCACTGTAGCAGTCCCACTATAGGGCTTCTCAGTTCTCGTTTTCGCGAATCTGGCACCTCCAGCATCTTTGTAGTATTCGAATACGTTGCCCTGTGCGTCAGCCGGGACCCAGAGTTGCAATGCTTCGCCATGGGAGCTGATACGAGTGGAAACGCAACAGCTGCCGTCCAAGGTTGGCAGACTTGTAGGTCGTTGAGCCGGATACAGGTCCATTGCGAGAAGTCTTTCGTTGGGATTTCAGAGAGATAGTATTAGTATATTTCTTCTCATCTCCCTTGGTTCTTTGGGCAACCTACGACACATCAATAGAGGAATCATGCCTACTTCAAGAAGAGAGTTTGTTGCCCTTGGATCTTTAGGATTGCTGGCAGGCGTCGTTCCTGCTCAGACGCCCGATGCGCAAAATCAACCTCCAACGCCGGGCGCCCCGCCGGCGTTCGGCACCGCTGCACCGGTCGGGCCAGAAGTGTCCGCGGCGACCTTCAAGGAAGCCGAGAAGCTGGCGGAGGTCGAGATGACAGCCGCCGACCTGGAAGAAGCTGCCAAAAACTGGCGCATGCAGATGGCACCGCTCTATGAACGCAGGATGGGGCCGCGCAAGGTAGCGATTGAGGCGACGATTGCGCCCGCAACGCATTGGAATCCTTCATTGCCAGGCATTGTGCGCGGAATGCCGGCAGCAGACCGGTTTGTGCGCAACGCGGATGCGCATGTCCCCCTGCCGAGCGATGAAGCGGAGATCGCCTATGCATCCGTCGCGCAGCTTTCCCGGTGGATTGAGCGGCACGAGCTTACGTCGGAGCGGTTGACGCAGATTTATATTGGACGAATCGAGAAGTTCGACCCGAAGCTGCGGTGCGTGATCACTTTGCCGCGCGAGCATGCCCTTAACCAGGCGCGCAAGGCAGACGCGGAGATTGCCGCTGGACATTATCGCGGGCCGCTGCATGGGATTCCGTGGGGTGCGAAGGACCTGCTGGATACGGCAGGAATTGCGACCACGTATGGCGCGGAACCGTACAAGGATCGAATTCCTGCGCAGAGCGGCGCCGTAGCAGAGAGGCTGCAGGCCGCCGGCGCTGTACTGATTGCAAAACTGAGCATGGGCGCGCTTGCGCTGAACGACATCTGGTTCGGCGGTCAGACGATGAACCCGTGGCTTCTCGAAGAGGGCTCGTCGGGCTCGAGCGCAGGACCGGGTGCGGCAACGGCTGCAGGACTGGTCGGCTTCGCCATTGGGAGTGAAACGGAAGGCAGCATCGTGAGTCCCTCGATGCGCTGCGGTGTAACCGGCTTGCGGCCGACCTTTGGCCGCGTGCCGCGCACCGGCGCCATGACATTGTGCTGGTCTCTCGATAAGTTGGGACCGATGGCGCGCAGCGTGGAAGACACGATGCTTGTGCTGCATGCGATTTCAGGGCCGGATGCGGGCGATCGTGCCAGTGTGCCGAGCACGTTTGCGTTCGATGCGGGTGCGCGTGTGACCGGTTTGCGCGTTGGGTATTTCCCGGCGTGGATGAAGGAGAGCCCTGCGACCGATGTGGATCGCGCGGCATTGGAGACGGTGAAGAAGCTCGGCATGGCTCCCGTCGAGGTCTCGCTGCCCGACTGGCCGTATGACTCGCTGACACTGATTTTGTTTGCCGAGGCTGCGGCTGCGTTTGAAGAATTGACTCTGAGCCATCGCGTGGACGAGCTGAAGGCACAGGTACCCGACGCGTGGCCGAATGCCTTTCGGCAAGCGCGGTTTTTGTCGGCTGTGGATTTTGTGCAGACGGATCGGTTCCGGCGCAAAGTGGCGCAGGAGATGGCACGAATCTTTGCCGATGTCGACCTGCTGCTGGTTCCTTCCCTGCGGGACGAGATGCTGGTGATCGGGAACTTCACGGGACACCCGTCGCTGACCCTTCGTGCGGGATTCGTGGAAGTATCGGAGGCGCGCAGCGACTGGGCTCCTGATCCGGAACATCCGCTGCCAAAGTTTTCGCCGCCGCGACGCGTACCGCATGGCGTCACGCTAATCGGGCGATTGTTCGATGAGGGCACGGTAGCGCAGGCAGGAATGGCTCTGGAGAAGGCATTTGGCGTTGCAGGAGAGCGGCCGCCGAGTTTCTAAATCCTACTTTTGTGCAGCGGAAGAGAATCTACAGCAAGGAGCCAAATCACTTTCTTGCCGATGGCCTTTTGATTCCTGCCTTTTCGATGTGCTGCACGCGGGCTTGGCGGTACGCGCGCCAAAATGTCTGGGCTGTCAGCGGACCGAGATCGGGAGACTCCGCCTTCTGTTCGCGTTGAAAGATGTGCGCGTAGAGCATAGGGCCCAGCAGTATCGCGAGAGCAGCATTGATATCGAGGTCATGCGGAAGTTGGCCGCGCTCGATGCCACGGCTCAGAATTCTCCGGATGCACTGGCGCGGGGGCTCCATCACGCGATGACGCCATGCCTTGCCAAACTCGGGGTGCAGCGCCGAGTAGGAAATCAGCGAGGGCATCATGCGATCCCGCGCCAATTCGAACTGGTCTGGCGGTCTACGCGTGAGCACCGCAGTCAAGTCGCGCTGCACGTTGCCTGTGTCCACGTCTTCGGGCTCTCCGCTGAGACCGTTGACCCACAACATCATTTCGAGGAGCAGCGCTTCCTTGTCGGTCCAGTGGTTGTAAATGGTGGCCTTGCTGACTCCGGAAGCCGCGGCGATCGAGTCCATGCTGGTTGCCTCAATGCCGCGCTCGCTGAAGAGAGCAAGCGCGGCGTGGAGGACTTTTCCATGAGCAGCGGAACTGCGGACTCTCGCCATTGCTAAATTTCTATCTTAGAGAATCGGTAGGCACCAAAAACCAGGAAGATGGCGCCGACGATTACCAGCACGATAAAGTCAAGCCGCGGATCGAAGGCGGAATTGGACGCGCCGAGCACGTTCCGCATCCCGTCTATGCCGTAGGACAGGGGGTCGGCACGCGTGATGTACTTCAGAACGCTTTTAGCATCGTTCAGTGGAAACATCGCGCCGGAGAGAAAGTAAACGGGCATGACGAGAAAGTTCATGATGAGCTGAAATCCCTGCATGTCCTGGAGGCCGGAGCCAATGGCCATTCCGAGCGCGGCGAAAAGAATCGCAATGAGCACCATGAATCCGAGTGCGAGGGGTATAGCGGAGAAGTGCGCCGGCCGAAACCCTGCGAGCAAACAAATGACCAAAACCAACAGGCCCTGAATGCAAGCCACCGTAGCCCCACCCAAAGTGCGGCCGATCATGATCTGCATGCGCGACACGGGCGCAACGAGCGTTTCTTTAAGGAAGCCGAATTGGCGATCCCAAAGGAGACCCAGTCCGGAAAAGATCGACGAAAACAGGACGGACATGCCGATGACGCCGGGTGCAATGAACTGAAAATAGTCGCCATTGCCGGCACGCTTAAACACTGGCCCCAGCCCGAAGCCCAGCACAAGAAGATACAGCATGGGCTGACCGAGGGACGCCACAATCTGCGCCCTGGAACGCGTATAGCGCTTCAGCTCTCGGAGCCAAAGAATATAGATTGCGCTCATCGTCTGCCTCCACTCCACATCTTTGCGAATTGCCGCATCTGATCGGCTGCATTTGCGCTCTCGTCGCGAATGGTTGAACCGGTCAGTTTCAGGAATGCTTCTTCGAGAGTCTCGGTGCCGGTTTGCTCTTTGATCGCCTTCGGCGTTCCCTGGGCCACCAGTTTGCCGTGGTCGATGACGCCGATGCGATGTGCGACCCGATCGGCTTCGTCCATGTAATGGGTGGTCAGGAAGACGGTCACGCGCTCGGATTCGTTCACCGACTTCACGTGTGTCCATAGCTGATTTCGACTCTGCGGATCGAGGCCCAGAGTTGGTTCGTCAAGGAAAAGGATTTTTGGCGTGTGAAGAAATCCGCGGGCAATTTCAAGGCGACGCTTCATGCCGCCGGAAAACTTCTTGACTTGGTCATCGCGCCGATCCCAGAGTTCGAAGAGTTTCAGTAATTCTTCCGAGCGCTGTCGTCGGGTTTTGTGGGGCACATGGTAGAGGACGCCATGGATTTCCATGTTCTCCCACGCTGTCAGGTCGCCGTCGAGGCTGGGGTCCTGGAAGACGATGCCGAAGCGCTGGCGTGCCTCATTCTGATGTGTTTGAGGATTGAGGCCGTCGAGCTCAATCTCTCCGCTGGTGGGTTTCAAAAGAGTGGTGAGCATTTTGATGGTGGTGGTCTTCCCTGCCCCGTTGGGGCCGAGGAATGCGAAGATTTCACCTTCGGCGACGTCGAAGCTCACGTCGTCGACTGCAGTAAACGTGCCGAAGGTTTTAACGAGATTGCGGACACGGATCATGGGAATCTCCCGATAAACAATACTGAACGGTTCAGTTCAGTTTGTCAATCAATTGATATCTTCAGGGCGCAGGAATCCCGCAATCCTTTCAGTGCTGATGTGAGTGCAGGACGACTATTTCTCCTTCGCCTCTGCCGGTTCGGGCGCCGGTTGAACCTTCGGCGGTGTTGCGGCAGAACGAGGAGGTTCGCCGTTTTTGTTCCCCGGTTGCCTGCCGGCAAGGGGGGCGGCGTCCTTGTTCCGACTGCGCCGATCAAGCGCCAACAACCGATCTGTCTGATATCCAGCGGTGGCAACCGTGACTACCGCGTCTTCAACTGATTTGGCGATGGCCGCGGCAGCGGACCGATGGGGTTCAGAATGACTCGCGAGCCGTAGCAGTGCGGGGAGCTGGAGCCACCAGACCAACTCTTCAAAGGGCTCTTTTACGAGATAGTCGTGCCCGCCCGCCTCGTGAACGCCTGTCAACCAACGCACGTCCGGGTCACGCCATAGAGCAGCCGGGAATGTAGTTTCGAGTTCGCCAGGCGCGGTGCGAGAAGCTTGCACAGCCGGAGGAAGGTTTGCCTTCTTGTCCTCGACGACACGTGCAGGTGTGCCTCCTGGCTGGGACGCCCCCGCGACGGCTTCAGGCCGCGTCGGCGAGGTCGCGCTCGTCGGTCGCGCTGCATCAGCTTGGGCGAGGAGCAACACTTTGATCCGTGCAGTGGCCCGCCAACTCTCTTCATCCTCGATGCCGAGTTTGTGAAATGCGTGGGCAAGCGGTTCGCGCAGACGCAGGCGATCGAAAAGTGCGAGCGCCGCGCGATGAGGATTCTCTGGATCGACGGTGGACGCCAGGCAATCGATGACGCACCAGCCGAATACCGGGCCCCATAGTGCAGTTGCGGTAGCGCGCGGGCTCGGACTGGGCAATACGTGACGGGCAGTTGCAGGCCACGGCACCGGGAATAATGCTTCCACCGCAGGAAGATGCATGGTGGAGCGCAGGCAGTCGCGGAATGAGCATGCGCGCAAGCTCGCGACTGGATCCTCCGCCTTCAGGTCGCCTAGCAAGGAAGCTGGGGCTTCTTGCGCGGCCCGGAAGAGTGCTTCAAACCGCGTCGAGGCAAGCTCGATGAAATCACTGCGTTCGCGCTGAGTCTTTCGGTCTGCCGCTACGGTAAGGGGCGGCTGCTCCGCGAAGTCTGCGAGTTGGCGCACGATCTCGAGATCGAGCAAGGCATCGAGAGCGTCGTGCACAGGCTTCAATTCCATCAGCACAAGGGCGTCGTTGAGGTTGGGAACACCGCGTCCGTTGAGCTGATCGCACAACCGATCCCACGGCTGCGCCGCTGTTGAGCGCAATTCGCGCCAGCCAAGAAAGACATGCGATTGGTATGCGTGCAGATCAAGCGTGAGGCCGCGCTCGGCGAGCACATTGGCACGGCGCAGATATTCAAGGCCAGTGAGAGAGTCGCGCCAGGCGAGGATGGCCCCGGGATCCCCGGTGAGGGCCAGGCCTTCGTGCAAGCGCTGCTGGCGAAGTTGAGAATTCGATTTGTCTGCGTAGGCCGCGGAGAAATCGATCGTTCCGTGCGCGGTGCTAAAGCGGTTGTTGTAAATGACGACGGCGCGCTCATCGCCGCTGCGGTTGGAGTACGCGAAGACATTTTCGTTAACTGAGCCGGAGGGCTCGAAAAAGTCGTAAAGCAGGAAGTTGCTGCTCTCAGCAAAGAGCCAGCGCTTCTTGAGTAGCGGTGCAATTTCACGATCGTGGCGCTCGACCAGCCAATGATTTGGCGTCTCATCGTAGCGCGGCCGCTGGTATTCCATCCCGTATTTCTCGGTGAAGCCTTCAACCTGGCCATGGCCAAACATAGGCAGGCCAGGCAGAGTGGACATGAGCACGGCGACACCGAAGCATTTATCGCCGGTGCCAAATTGATCGATGGCCGTGCGTTCATCGGGATTGCTCATGAAGTTCACGTAGCGCTTCATGATGTCGGGATCGAATTCGAGGGTGTTCTTGATGACCGAGCGGTACTTGGCGTTTTCTTCATCGCGCATCATGTTCATGAAGGCGCTGTTATAGACGCGATGCATACCGAGGGTGCGAACGAAGTAGCCCTCCATCAGCCAGAAAGCCTCGGCCAGAAGAAGCGTGCCGGGGACCTCGGCGGCAACGCGGTCCACGACTTCGCGCCAGAATTCCTGCGGCATGATGCGATTGAACTCCTCGTCGCCCATGCTGTATTCGGCGCGGGATGGAATCGCGCCGCTCGATCCGGGACCCGGAAACCAGAGCCGGTGAAAGTGGCGTTTGGCCAAGGTCATCGCGGCATCAAAACGAATCACGGGAAAGAGACGGGCAACGTGAAGAATGGTCTGGATGACCTGCTCCCGCACGGCGGGATTCAGGTAGTCAAGCTGCGCGGTATCGTTCCAAGGGAAGCTTGTGCCATCGTTGCCGTGATAGATGAAACGGGTTTCGCCAGAGGTTTTGTCCCGGCGACGGAACACGACAGCGGCATCAGTTTGCGTGAAGTAATGGTCTTCAATTTTGATCTCAACCCTGCCATCGCTCGATAGATCGGGTCCTTCAAAACTGTAGGCGGGATACGGGGGCTGGGGGCGTGCGATAAACCAGTCGGGGTGCTCGACGACCCAAGGCGAATCGATGCCCATGTGGTTGGGAACCATGTCGCTGGCCAAACGAATACCGTGGTGATAGGCGCGGTCGCGGAGGTTGATATATGCGCTCTCGCCACCCAGATCTTCGGCAATCTTGTAATCGTAGAGCGAATAGGCCGAAGCGACGGCGTCGGAGTTTCCGCAGAGAAGTTTGATGGTCTTCGAAGCGCGGCTGCGCTCCCATACGCCGATGAGCCAGAGCGAATTGAGACCGCGGCGCGCCAATGTATCCAGCTCTTCATCGGGGATCTCGTCGAGCCGGCTGATGCGGCGGCCGTATTGTTTGCTGAGTTGCGCAAGCCAAACGTAGGTGCTCTTGGCAATGAGGACCGTGCTGGGCATCCATGCCGTGTCGGCGCTGAACTTTTCGTATTCGTACGCGGGATCGCCAAAGACTGGCACTTCGGACTTGCTCACAATCGAGGGCCACTGTTGCGTACCGCTTTCGCGACGGCGTCGTGCGGCTTCTTCGGCCGCGGCACGCACACGGCCCGCGTCGGGATTGAACTGCATCCAGATCGCGAGTTCCTCTTCGCGCAGGATCTCGCCGGCGATCATGAGGAAGCGATCCATGGTGTCGCCGAGGAGGGACTTCCACAGTCTGCGGATCAGCGAGAGTTGGTCACTCAGGGACCGCGGGGCGCCGGTGGCCGGCGCACGCAGAAGGTCGATCAGGCTCACCTGGCCAGTACCTTCCACTGGGATTAGTGGGCGCGTAGCGAAATATTTGGGAAGTTCCCGAGTGACCTGCCGATAGACGGTCTTTTCGGCGAGGCTCTTTTCTTCGAAGAGTTCGTCAAAAGGTTTGAAGGCTTCGTTGCGGTTCGCCGCCCAAAGAAGAAAGAGCTCTTCGAGAGCGACAGCGCGGTGCGACATGCCATCGGTCGTACCGGAGAGCCATTGCTGAGGGGATTCAAGTCCGCGGATGACGCTCTGGCCGGGAAAATGTTCGACGAAGGTCAAAAGGAGATTGTCTATTTCAGCGGCGCCAACCTGGACGGAAAACCAATCCAGCGCAGCCGTCATCACCTCGGGGTCAAATTTCTTGCGATATTGCGCCAGCACGACGTGGCTGGCCTCATCGATCAGGCCCATGGCAAATAATTGGCCAGCATGAACCGCGCGGTCAGGAAACCTGGCCGCATCGCGCACCTGGTTCATCTGATACGCGAAGGCGCGGCATGCTGCGAGGTCGGCGAAAACGACGTTGCCGCTAAAGGAAAACAGCGAATCCGCAAACCGATAGCGTTCCCGTGCTGTTCGCGAAATATGGAATTCCATCATGTGACCCGCGCTCCAGACTTTCGATGCCGATTACGAATCTCGGGCCGTACCGGAGGGATAAAGACCCCACGGTTCAGACTGGATTCAGGACGTAGAATTCAGCCAACGTCGAAGTAATACCTATGAGTGAGCAGAAGGGGTAGGTTCGTCAAGACCTGCTGCAGTTTGGTTTCGGTTAGAGGCGGCCTTGCCGCCTTGGTGTCTGCTCGGTAAACTAGGAAAGCGCCAACATTGCCAGACCTCTTCCTGCTCTCCGCGCTTTCGCGGTATACAGGGCGAGCGTTTGGTTTTTGAGGGTGCTGCTGCCTCAATGGAATTGGATGCGGTCCATTGGGACTTGCACCTCCGTCAGGGGCGGCATTTCTGAAAATCGGAGAGGTGGCAGAGTGGTCGATTGCGCTCGCCTCGAAAGCGAGTGAGCCTTTACGGGCTCCGGGAGTTCGAATCCCCCCCTCTCCGCCATACTCAATTCACTGAATTACAGAATTCCAACCGCCGTTGACGGCAATTGTGTGCGAATGCGAGGGCGCTTATCCAGTTGTCTTACCCGTGGGAACGCATCCAACTTCAAAATGGAGGTCTCATGGTTGATAAGACGAAATCTACGCAGACGCAACCCGCTGGATCGGTGAAAGCCACTCCGACTGTCGATGATGCAATGGTGAATGACTCGCTCGGCACCATTGATATTTCGGATTCCACTGGATCCGATCCCGAAAAAGAGACCGGAGACGCAAAGCGCAAAAATAAAGACGCGGGGCGCGAAGACTAGCGTTGAGTCCCACCATTTATGCCTCTCCTTCTCCCTTAGCGAGCTGGCGGTCTCTCGGCCAACACTATTTGAAGGCAAACGACGCCGGTCGCGCCGACTTCCCAGCCTTCGTCGAGTCCCCCACTCTTAGCGCGGTGAAGGCGCGCTAGGAATATGAGTGCAATATGCTCAGATATTTACATAGGACTGCTTGACAAACGCGTACGAGGTTACCTATCGTTAGCAATTGGAAGAGGAGACTGCTAGCGCAAGGCTAGCAAGACTGCTCAACCGCAGAAGCTGCTCTGAGGTGTTCGGAGCCGCAAATTGCGATATCGGCAACCTATTATCGACAAACCATTCGAAAATCCGCGGCCGGGGCTCAACCCTGCCCGCGCATGAAGGAGAAGCGAAGTTATGGCAGCAACAGCAGTTACGACGACCTTCACACCGCTGCATGACAGGATCCTCGTCCGCCGTATGGAAGAGGGCGAAACGGTCCGCGGTGGCATCATTATTCCCGACAGTGCCAAAGAGAAGCCACAGGAAGGCGAAGTGATCTCCGTAGGCAAGGGCAAATCAAACGACGAAGGCAAGGTCTTCCCGCTCGACGTTAAGGCAGGCGACAAGATTCTCTTCGGCAAGTACTCCGGCACCGAGATCAAGCTCGATGGCGCAGAGTTTCTGATCATGCGTGAGGAAGAAGTCCTCGGCATCGTTAAGAAGTAAGCGCGCCCCGCGCGCAGGTTGTCAGTTTTCAGTTCTCAGTTTTCAGTTGAAAGCGCTGATGCGCGGATGAAGACGAGCGACCGGACACTGACGACTGACCACTGATAACTGACAACTGTTCTAAGGAGAGTTGAAACAATGGCAAAGCAAATTTTGCACGGCGAGGACTCCCGGCAGGCGATTCTGCGCGGCGTGAACATCCTCGCGGACGCTGTGAAGGCGACGCTTGGGCCTAAGGGCCGGAACGTCGTAATTGAGAAGAAATTCGGCTCGCCCACCATCACCAAGGACGGCGTGACGGTGGCCAAGGAAATCGACCTGAAAGACCCGCTTGAAAACGTGGGCGCACAACTGGTGCGTGAAGTTGCTTCGAAGACCAGCGATGTGGCTGGCGACGGAACCACGACTGCGACCGTGTTGGCGCAGGCCATCTTCCGCGAAGGCGTAAAGACGGTTGCGGCCGGTGCGAATCCAACAGCATTGAAGCGCGGTATCGACAAGGCCGTTGTGACGATCATCGGCACTCGCGATAAGGACGGCAAGTGGACTGAGGGCGGCGCTCTTGGCAAGCTGTCGAAGCCCGTGGATGAAGGCTCTGTAGCGCAGGTTGGTGCGATTTCAGCCAACGGCGACCAGGAGATTGGCGACATTATTGCGCACGCCGTGAAGGTTGTGGGCAAAGATGGCGTGATCACCATCGAAGAGTCGAAGACTATGCACACCGGTCTCGAAACAGTCGACGGCATGCAGTTTGACCGCGGCTATCTGAGCCCCTACTTCGTGACAGACACTGAGCGACTCGAAGCGGTTCTCGAAGAACCGTACATCCTGATCTACGAGAAGAAGATCAGCGCGATGAAGGATCTGCTTCCCTTGCTCGAGCAGGTTGCTCGTGGCGGCAAGCCCCTCCTGATTATTGCCGAGGACGTTGAGGGCGAGGCCCTCGCGACCCTGGTCGTAAACAAGCTGCGCGGCACCCTGAATGTAGCAGCCGTGAAGGCTCCTGGATTTGGCGATCGGCGGAAGTCGATTCTCGGCGACATCGCTGTACTCACCGGCGGCAAGGCCATCACAGAAGATCTGGGCATCAAGCTGGAAGGCGTGAAGCTCGAAGATCTGGGCAAGGCCAAGCGCATCACTATCGACAAGGACAACACGACGATCGTCGACGGCGCCGGCAAGTCGGGCGACATCGAAGGCCGTGTGAAGGAAATCCGCTCGCAGATCGAGAAGTCCACTTCCGACTACGACAAGGAAAAGCTGCAGGAGCGGCTGGCCAAGCTGGTGGGCGGTGTTGCCATCATCAAGGTGGGTGCTGCTACCGAGACCGAGCTGAAGGAGAAGAAGGCTCGCGTTGAGGATGCGCTCCATGCCACCCGTGCGGCAGTCGAGGAAGGCATCGTTCCGGGCGGCGGCGTGGCCCTGGTTCGTGCAATTCCCGCAGTTCAAGAGCTGATCAAGAAGCTCGAGGGCGACGAGAAGATCGGCGCGCAGATCGTGCTCCGTTCGCTCGAAGAGCCGCTGCGGCAGATTGTTGCCAATGCCGGCGAAGAGGGCGCAGTCGTGGTGGCCAAGGTCCTCGAGTCGAAGGACCAGCATTACGGCTACAACGCGGCAACTGGCGTGTTCGAGAACCTGGTGAAAGCCGGCGTCATCGACCCGACCAAGGTTACCCGCACAGCATTGCAGAATGCGGCTTCGATCGCCGGTCTCCTGCTCACCACCGAAGCATTGGTCGTTGAGATCCCTGAGCAGAAGGGTGCTCCGGCAGGCGGTGGCCACGGCGGCGGTATGGACGGCATGTACTGAGCTGCGCGCTCGGCGAACCGCGCCTTTGGCGCAAGAAACGAAAGCAAAAAAGCCCTCAACTTCGGTTGGGGGCTTTTTGTATCGGTGCTAAGGAAAAAAGGGTATCCAGCTTTGTCGATCTTCCAAGCGGAATTGTTGTCATTCCCCGCCCGTGTCCCAACAGCATTTTCCTCAAGATTCGGTTGGAAAATGGCAATAGAAAGTCGTGCTCCGCGAGGCCAGGGGAAATTGAGCCGCTTAAAGCGCGAACTATTTAGGATGCAATTGCAGTCACATTGGACTGCGAGTTTCTTGAGATACTGGAAACCGGTTGCGGCCGAAGCGGGCGCAGCCAACCTGCGGCCAGCCAGGACTGTGGAATTGAAAACTCCGACCAACCGCAATCCAGGCAAACCTGGATATCCGGCGCAGGAGTCATAGGCGGGTGGCTCAGGGTTCGCGGGCTGTTGCGAAACAGCCGAATTTCCGCCGGGATCGTCGAAATACACCCCGACTCGCACTTGGGACAGACCATTAGTGCACCTCTTGCTGCGTAGTTTCTATGGGGGGATATCAAAATCTAACTCAAGATCTGAGAAAGAGCAACGGAAATTGTGCAACCTTTCTTTCTGAATTGATGAAAATGACGCGAAAGTCGTACGGCATACTTGACCGTCCGCGCCTCTGTGATCGGAGCCCTATATCCGCTCTAGTCAGGAAGGCACCCGATTGCTCTGCATTTGTAACTTATCTTGAGGCGAATTTTGAGCCGAACAAAAACGGGAGCCTGTTTGGCTCCCGTCACTTTAAGACTGGACAACCACTTCGGGGTTTCGCATCGAGCACCTAGTAAGTAATGTGAATCCCCATGGTGATCATGCGGTTGCTGCCAATCGTGTTGTAGACGGACCCGAAGGTGGCAGAGTTGTTGGGGCATCCAGACGGAGTGGCATAGGAAGCCCCGCTGACGCAGGTACCGGTTCCAAGCGGAATCTGCGTGGGAATGCTCAGGTTCTTCCCGGTCCCACTGGAATAGGGCAACTGATCCAGATTGGCTAGTGCAGACTGTTGATCGGTAGGACTGTTGCTTGCGACGATCTGCCCGTAGTTTACGTAGTAGTACTTACCGGGCGAGCAGTTGTTCCCTGCCGCCGTCGCCGTATTCGAGCACGCGGATGTTTGGCGAATCTCGCCTTGGTCCATCGGCACGTCAAGGCTGGTGGTATTGGTCAAGTTAAAGACGTTGAATTCATATTGCACGAAGAACTTCTCTCCGGCATGGAAAGTCTTGCGCAGCGACACATCAAGCCGCTTCTGAGGCGATTGGCGGAATATATTGCGCTGCGGAGGCGCGAAGTTCGTTTCGTAGATGTCTTGCGGGTCAGTTCCACCAGAGGCCGGGATACCGAGCTGGCCGGGCGCAAGGTAGTCGATCTGTATCTGCGTCGGATCGATTGCAGGGATGTAACTGCCGCCGCTGCCGCGGGTTGCTCCCCGGTTTCCGGTCATCGCCTGCTTCACGTCGGCTGGATTCTTGATGCCCAGAACCGGGTTCATCAACGTCGGATAATCGCCGAAGAACATGCTGCCAACTGCGCCATAGAACTCATAAAGCGAATAAGGCTCGCCGCTCTGCAGTACACCCACACCGGTGAGATTCCAGTCATTGACGAACTCGGATGCAAGGGAGTGCGCCCTGGCGAAATTGGGCAGCCCAGCCTGGAAATTCGCAGAGAAGACGTTCGTGCGATCGAAATCGGACGAAGCCCATGACTGGCGCAGATTGTTGGGGTTGTTGCCGGTAAAAAACAGCCCAAGATCGCTCTGCTCATCGAGAGAGTGACTGAATGTGTAGCTGGCGCCACCCTGGACGTTGTGAGACAGGCGCTTTTCAAACTGCGTCTGCAGGGCGTCGTAGGCCGAGTTGCCGGTCGTCTTGAATAGCGCAGCATTGGGACTATAGCCGACGTATGGAGTCCGAAAGTCGGTATTTCCTCCGTCTTCTGTGTTCCACGGTTCGCCGGCAATGGGATCGTAATCGTATCCGTCGCTCATCGAGTTCTGGTTGAGTACCTCAAAGCCATAACTGGCGGTCTCACCCCAGATCGGATTGGTCGGCGTCGCGATGCCGGGTTCGTTGAAGGGGTACGGTATCACGGCGTGGCGTCCGCGATTGCCCACATAGCCGATCGTCACAGACATATCCACACGGGGCTGCCACTGCATGTCCAATGAGTAGTTGATTGTGTAGGGCAGGACGTTGGCTCTGTCGTATGCGCCAAAGTTCAGGGTATCGGGGCAATCGGTATAGCCCTCCTGGTTGTCGATGCCGCCGCAGGCTTTGCCGAATTGCGCATCGTATCCCGGAGCTGTACCCTGCAGCCCATTCAGCGTAGTCTGCAGTGCCGTCGTGATCGTCGAGGGATTGGAGCTTGGGGGAACATAGGAAGCCGAAGTTAGCGCGGTGCCGAAAGGATTCTCGAGCGTCTTGCCGGTACCGACGACATAGCTGGCCAAGGGCGATGACTCCGTAGCGCCAAAAGGTCCACCGTTGCCGCTGCCTGCCGGTTGAGAAAGATATTGGAAGTTCTCGCCGCGGTCGTAGTAAATGCCGCCGGCGCCACGAAACACAATGTTGCCGTGGTTAGACGCGGGGGCCCAGGCAAAGCCAACGCGGGGCGAAATCCCCCACTGCCGACCGGTAAGAGTCGAGTCGGAGACCCCCGATGTTGGATAGTACTTGTTGTTGCCGGCGACGACGAATCCGGCATTGTTGACGGTAAAGCCACTGGTGGTGTCACCCGTCACACTGTACAGCGACGGGGAGAAATTGAACATGTCGCCATACTTCTCTGTCAGGCCGCCATGCAGGTCGTAACGCACCCCGGCGGTTATGCTGAGATTCGGTTTTACCTGCCATTTGTCCTGCACGTAACCGGCAATCTCATTGTTGCGGTAATAGCGATCCGCGTTATTCCGTCCGCTTTTGGAATCGATCGTCTCGAGCACGTTGGAACTGGAAACTGCGCCCTCCAGAAACGTTTCGAAATTCTTGGTCTTGATCTGCGGAATCCCTCCACGGTTGTTGGTGATGTTCAACTGCGTGTAGCTGTATCCGCCGCCGGCGACGATGGTGTGTTTTCCCAATACGAAGATCAAATTGGTCGAGGGATTCAGGCGGTTCTGATAAAAGCCGGTGTTGACGAATGAACTGTAGGGTCCGACCTTCATGCTCGGGGAGTCATTCTGGCTGCTGGCGAAAGATTCCAAGAGCAATCCCGGCAACTGGCTCGTGAAGTCGGAAGAGGGCGCGGTTGAACCCGAGTTGATCCCAAAATCTGCTGGACCGCCAGCGTTCGTAAGTGTCTGCGAGTATCCGCTGAACGCCGACATACGCACGAATCCGAGGCGCTGTTCCCAGTTGAACCTTGGGCTGATGGCAATCGTGTTGTCGATCGCGGCGACCTGCGACCCGTTGAACTGCATTACAGGAAAACCGCCCGTTTGCGCAAAGTCGTACGGCAGTGTCGTTGGGTCGTTCTGATAGTAGTATTTCGCCGAAACCCGGTCCTTCGCATTCACCTGGTAGTCGACCGCGGCGTTTGCCTGGTCGGAGGTCATGAGCGATGTGCCGATCAGAGTCACATTCGGGACTCCATATTGATATGGCGCCGTGCTCTGTGCCGATGGAATCAAATACTGTCCGTTGGGCAGCTTGGCGTTCATCAGCGCCATGGCAATGGGGTCGATGGCGCTCGTAAACGCCTTGCCTCCGTTCCAGATGGTTGCCGCGCTGTCCAGGCCGGCCGTTGAGCGATCATCCGTGAGCCCTGAAGGTACTGTCATCTGCGAAAGGCCCGTGGACTGGTCAGACCCATATAAACGCTGATAAGCGACAAAGAAGAAAATCTTGTCCTTTTTAATGGGACCACCCAGCGTCGCACCTGCCGTCCAGCGGTGAAGCGCCGGATTGTCGAGCGATTGCGGAAACGCGCCGATGCCCTGAAGACTCAGCTGGTACTCCTGATTGAAAAAATACGGCGCAGCATTCAATGAGTTGTTGGCAAAGGTTCCATAGACCTGGCCGTGCCAGAGATTCGTGCCGGACAGTGTATTCGCATCGATCTGCGCCCCGGCCGTGGCGCCCTGCTGCGCGTCATACATCGAGGTGTTGACACGAAGTTCCTGGAGCGTCTCCGGCGGAGGCGAAGGCAGGCTATTGCCAGTCGAGCCATACACGGATCCGCCTGTCTGGGACGCTCCGCCGATAGAAGCGGAGCCCGCCGCCGAGGACCCGGACGTGCTTCCCGCGCCGATATTGAAGTTGTAGCGTTGTGAAGTCAAGCCACTTGACGTCATGCCATTAAAAAGATTGGATACGTCGACACCATTCACCTGCATTGTGTTGGAAGTGAATCGCTGTCCGTTGGCCGTGATGTTCTGGTTGCCCAGTCCCGCACTGGAATTCAATCCACTCAGCAGCTCGGCGCTCACGCCCGGGGAAAGCACAGCCAACTGTGTGAAGCTGCCGGTGGCCAAGGGTGTGATTGCAATTTGAGCTGCATCGAGGGTATAGCCGTTGGTAGCATCGGTGGCATTCAGCAAGGGGTTGGCCGTGACCTCAACCGATTCTGCCACTTGGCCGACCTTGAGAGTTGCCTTCACAGTGGTCGCGCGCGCTTCCTGTACCGAGATACCGTTCAGCTGCGTCGTCTCAAACCCGGAATGCGTTACTTTGGCGACGTAATTGCCAATGGGAAGATTGAATATTTGAAAGAATCCCGTCGCTTGGGAGGTCGTGCTTCGGGACAGGTCGATTCCAGCGTTTGTGACAGTGATGGTCGCATCGGATACCGCCGCCCCCGTTGCATCCAATACCGTACCGTTGATCGAACCCAGTGTTTGTTGTGCAGGAACGGACACCATACAGACCAGTGAAGCCATGAGAACAAGGCAACACTGAGCGACACTCCTCCAAAAAGGTCGAATCATATTCTCCTCAAAAGTGACATCCTGGCTTTGGTGCTTGACGTTGAGAGATGGCGTCTTCAAGCCTGCAACCACCCCAATGTCTTTCAGATTGACGTGAACGTGGCCGGAAAGAATGAAAAGTGCAAGATCGGAGTAAGAATAGTTTGTGACAACGGGCGAGATTCTCCAAGACAAATCTCTTACGCGGGTCCCAATATGCGGTCATGAAGTTGTGGAAAGGAGTCAGGAAAGTTCACGGCCGGAAGTCTTTTGTCGCTCAGCGGACACAAAGACGAAGGTGACGCAGATAAGCGCGCAGGCGGAATTCAACCCGAGATTCCGCCCGACACGAATGAATGTTCGATCGAAAAGAAACCGAGTTCGACCTCAGCGCCCGCTGCTTTTGCCCCACTGGATGCGTACGCCAGCCCGGAGATTGGCGGGCAGACTGATGTAGCCGATCGGAGCCATGTGCTGGTTGTCCGTGAGGTTCTCCGCCTGACCGTATACGCCCAGCCATGTCAATAATTGATAACTCGCGCCAATATCCAACTTCGCGAATCCGGGGTCGAGATTGCGATTGGGCAACAGCAGGCTATTGCCTCCATTGATATCGTAGCCGCCCAGGAAGTCTGAGTCATCAGAGCGGCTGACAAATGCGGACGTGAACATTGCGCTCAACTTCTTGGCGGAATAGGTTGCGGTGAAGAATCCAGTGTGCGGCGGGCGTCGGAACGGACGCGCTCCCTGAAGTGGCGAATCAGAGCCGATGGGAATGCCACTATAAGTCGGAAGGGGACCGAGAAGCGCCACATCACTGTTCGTGAATGAGCGTTGGATCACCGCGTCCAGATAGGTATACCCGCCGCGCAAAAAAATACTGCGACCGATACCGCCTTCTACCGTAGCTTCGACTCCAAGGGCGCGATACGCTTCGGTATTCAGGCTTTGCTCATAGGCCCCATTGGCTTGCAGAAACTGATCCAATTGATTTTGCTGAGCGGGGGTTAGGTTCGGCAGCAACTGCGGAATCAAATCGAGGCCGACATATTCGATTTGACGCCCAAACTCGTTGTGAAAAAAACTAGTGCGGAAAACGAGGCGCTGGCTCAGAAACGACTGCTCCACGCCGCCTTCGTAAGTGCGCGCGGTGGGCGCAGAGAGCGGCTTGATGCCGAGTTGCTGAATCGTGGACTGTCCGCCGTTCGCTTCGAGAAAGCTGAACAGCGAGTAGAACTGGTCAGTCAGCGAAGGTTCGCGCACGGCGTCGCCGTAATTAAACAGTATGCGTGTGCCGCTGAAGATGCCTTTGCGCGGCTTCATGGCATAAAACGAAACGCCCGCGCGTGGATTAGTCTGCGTTCCGAAGAGCGAGTAGCGCTCCAGGTCGCCGCCGAGCGTGTAGAAGAATCGAGTCTTAAAGTCTCCGTGAACCGCCGCGCGATAGTCGTAGTTGGTGCGTTCCACCGGAGTGTAGTAGAAGCTACCGGGCTCCGATCCACGCTCGTCTTCAAACTGAAAGCCGATTTGCGCAGCCAGATGCGGAGTAACCGTGTAGTCACCCTGGTACACCAGCGCGTCGCGATTCGAGACCAGCTGGTTTTCTTCCGGATACGTGCCCGCAAAATCCAATAGCACCGGCCCG
>Ga0182030_10004687_pt1 | contig 29183 bp, 19 predicted proteins | sample 812S3MmetaG_FD_121299 | JGI IMG/M metagenome (GOLD analysis project Ga0182030, IMG submission 121299) | Permafrost microbial communities from Stordalen Mire, Sweden - 812S3M metaG (Illumina Assembly) | ecosystem: Environmental > Terrestrial > Soil > Wetlands > Permafrost | place: Sweden...
CCCGCCTCCGCTTCACCAGCCGGCATCAGAATGCGATAAAGTGGTCTTGCCGGTCGAGATTTTTGCAGCGAACGGCGAATAGTGTCTTAACTGTTTGTCTCAGCCAAGGGGGCAGCCCCACTCCGTGTCATGAGTATTCCTATCAGGACTTGCTCGGCCTCTATCATGCATGTGGTTGAACACGTCGGCAATCCAAGAGCATTCGTGATCGATGCACTTCAATACCTTGCTCCCGGCGGACTAATATACATTGAGGTCCCTCTCGAATTGAGTCAATCCATGCGCGAAGTTGTCGCGCAAAGGATCATAGATACTCCAATTGGCATTCATGAGCACTTAAACAAGTTTGATCGCACGAGCATCAGGACACTCGTCGACTCAATACCCGGGCTGGAAATCGTCGACGATGCAGAAGAGGCCGAAGATCTAGGATGGACAAAAACCATCGCTGGGAGATTCCTGGCGAAGAAATTAGCTTAGTTTGACCCGGGGACACACACGTGCAGTCTGTAGCCCGCTTGGTGACGACAGACACCGCAAACATACAAGTGCACCAACATCTATAATCAATCTGTGACCCAAGCAATTTCAACGCGCGATTCCTCTTTGATGCCGAGGCGCCCTTGATGCCCGAAGTTTCCTATAATACGGGAACATTCCCTTGGCTTGCGCGATTCCATGGGGGCGCCCGGAACTGGTTGCGCCACACCATTGGAATCGATAGGGCAATCGCTTTCACCATTCTAGGCAGGGGCTGGGCCAGCGTTGCCGGACTGGTAACTGTCCTTCTCATCGCCCGCTTCCTGTCGCCGGCCGAACAAGGTTACTATTACACTTTTGGCAGTCTCATCGCGCTGCAAATCGTCTTTGAACTGGGCTTCTCCTTTGTCATCCTGCAAATGGCCAGCCATGAACGGGCTCATCTGAACTTTTCCTCCAGCGGTCTCATCTCAGGAGACGCTGTCGCTCACGCCAGGCTTGCTTCTGTCCTTCAAAAGGCGGTCCGCTGGTATACCGCTGCGGCTGTCCTTCTTGCGGCATTTCTACTAATCGCGGGTTCCTACTTCTTTGCGAGGCACCAGCATGGAGTCGAGCAGGTATCCTGGCGCATTCCGTGGTATGCCGCCGCGCTGGCAGCGGCACTTACCTTTCAGGTGGATCCTCTCCTTTCATTCATGGAAGGTTGCGGGTTTGTGCCCAACGTGGCTCGGCTAAGATTCATCCAGGCGATGGTCGGGAGCACGCTGGCCTGGCTGGCACTGGCTGCACACCATGGACTGTTCGTACCGGCGATTATCATGGCCGCCAATGCCGGTGTCGCCACCGCTTGGCTCTTTCTGCGGCGAGGCCTCTTGCTGCCCCTGCTGCGACGTGATCCGGGTGAACACCGGGTTCATTGGATGAAAGAAGTATGGCCCTTTCAGTGGCGCATCGCGGTCAGCTGGCTCTGCGGCTATTTCATCTATCAACTGTCCAATCCCGTTCTCTTTGCTTATAAAGGTGCGGCGGTCGCTGGTCAGATGGGCATGTCGCTGAGTCTGACAAGTGCCCTATATGCCGTTTCTGTTTCATGGATCACCACTAAGGCCGCACCATTTGGGTCCATGATTGCGCGCAAAGAGTATAGGGAGCTCGATCGTGTCTTTTCCACGGCTGTTAGGCAGTCAGTGACGGTTTTTGCTGCGGGTGCTCTTAGCATCTGGTGTGCAGTGGTTTCTATGAACTGGGCGCACATCGGATTTGCGAGCCGGCTTTTGAGTCCAGCACCGATTGGAATTCTGCTCTTGCTCCAGCCATTGAACATCATTGTGTACGCACAGGCTCTTTATCTCAGAGCGCACAAACAGGAGAAATACCTTTTCAATTCCGTTATGGGAGCGATTCTGGTAGGAAGCTCCACCTATTTTTTTGGAAAACACTACGGGGCACTCGGCATAGTGAGCGGCAACTTGGTGATCGGGCTATTGTTCGGATTTCCCCTTGGTACCTACGTCTTTCTCAAATACCGGAGGATATGGCATGTCGGATGAACAACCACTTCTTTCCATAGCGATTCCCACCTACAATTGCGCGCACTTTTTGAGGGATGCGGTTGGCTCGGTGATGCGCCAGGGACTCGATAAATTTGAGCTCTTGATCATTGACAACGCTTCGGAAGATAATACCGAAGAGGTTGTGAGGTCGTTTTGCGATGAGCGTATCAGGTATATCCGAAATCCAACTAACCTCGGATCGCGCGAGAATGGCAATAGATGCCTGCTCAACTCGCGCGGAAAGTATGTGAAGTTTCTTTGTGCTGACGACGTTTTCCTCGATGGAGTTCTCATAAAGCAATTAGAGATTCTTGAAAGGAATCCGGAGGTGGCTCTTGTTACATGCGACAACTTCATTACCAATGAACTTCTTGGCGTCGAGGGCGAATTCCATGCGTTGCCGGGCGTGCACTCGGGACGGAGGGTTATAAACGCATGCCTCGGTGGAATGACAAATTACATTGGCGGCCCATCAAATGTCATGTTTCGCCGAGAACAGATAGCCGGCCTCGCAAGTGACCCCTCGTACAACGCAGTGTCGGACTTGAAGATATATTTGCAGCTTCTGGAGCGGGGCGGGTATGCCAATATCGGGGAGATGGGTTACCTCTACAGATTGCACCCAACGAGTGACACGCAGATGAACTGCCCGCAAGAACTTAGCCTTTCGGAACACTTGAGGCTTCTCGGAGAATTTGACGCGTGGAATCCATTGAACTGCGCTAAGGCATTGCGAATCGCGGGAGCCGCCGGAGCGATAAGCGTAAGAGCGCATTGGCGGGAAGCGTGCAGGCCGGGCCGGATTGCGATGGCCGTAAGATCTCTTCCCGATGTAATCCACATGGGTCGGATTTGGCGTCGCGGGAACAATTGGCGACATCAACAGCTCCACCCAACCGCGTTCTCCGAGAACCAGTGATGATCGCTGCGATTGTCGTTCTCTACCATCCGAGTCTGGAGACGGTTAAGCGTCTTCTGCGAAGCGTGACGGACCAGGTGAATATGGTCTTTGTCGTCGATAACACACCGACGCCATCTCCGGAGATTGCCGCTCTCGTAGCGGGGTTTGCGCCACGCGCCTCCTACATGCCCCTAATGGAGAATGTTGGAATCGCCTCCGCGCAGAATATTGGCATTAAGAGAAGCATCGCCGCTACATGCTCGCATGTGCTTCTCCTGGATCAGGATAGCGCTTTGCCGCCGAACATGGTGAAAGGTCTTCTCGATGGCGAGGCGGCGCTGCTTCGCGAAGGAAAGGAGGTCGCCGGCGTAGGCCCTCAGTTCATCGACGAGAAATCCGGCAGGCCATCTCCTGCCATCCGCCATCGGTATTTTGGAATCCAAAAGCTCCGTCTCGATCCAAATTCCAACATCCCTGTCGAAACCGACCATATGATCGCCTCGGGGTCGATCATGCGGACTTCGGTCCTTCAGCAGGTAGGGCCGATGCGCGACGACTTCTTCATCGACTGGGTCGATATCGAATGGGGGATGCGTGCTCGGAGCATGGGATTCAAGAGCTACTACATCCCCAGCGTCGTGATGAAGCACAGCGTGGGCGATTCCGTGGTCATAATCTTAGGTAGAGACGTTCACCTTCACAATGACCTCCGAAACTACTACATGCTTCGAAACGCGATCTATTTGTTCCGGCTGAAGAGCATGGGCTGGAGGTGGAAAATTAACTTCGTCCCAAGAATTCCGTGCTACCTTTTGTTGTACCCGATGTTATCAACAAATAAGGCACAAAACCTGCGTTTTGTCTTCAGAGCGCTTTGGGACGGGATGCGTGGGCGCATGGGCAAATTCGGTCAAACGGCGGACCAGACATGAGCGTTGAAGTCCTCATTATCTTCCTCGCAGTGTTAGCGCTGGCGAATTATCGATTCAGGCGCTCCGTATTGTATCCGCCGTTCCTCTTTTGCGGAATATGGCTGTTCGATCTTGCGATTCTCCGCCTAAATCTAGTGGATATGTATCCGCTCCACGCAATTACGCTGAATTATCTGGCAGCCGGGGCTGCCCTCTTCAGTGTCGGAGGCGCGCTCGCTTTTCTAGTACCCAGTTGGCTGATACAAATACATCTCCTGCCTACGCCCGCTTCAGACAGCCATTCCATCGATAAGAGACGGCCGAGGAAGTCGGTGAGGCGGATGGAGTTCCTAATCATCGTCGTACTACTGGCCAGCGTAGTTGTCCAGATTCGAAATTTGATTCAGGTCGCTTCCCAGGGCTTCGGAGAGGGGCTCTTCAGGCGCGCTCAGAGCGTTGCAGAAGAGAACGTGAACAATGGAGTGGAGGCAAGGTCCTTTCTGGACTATGTTCCGCTCATTGCAGTATACATTGCTGTTTTATTCTTGCTGGAACGCAGGGGCCGGGCGTCGTGGATTGTGACAACTCTGGCGCTTGTGAGCTGCATTGTTCGCGGCGGCAAAGGCGCCCTGTTGATTTTCGTTTCTGCTCTTATGAGTGCATATTTAATCAACACAAATAGGGAGCGATTCCTTGCCGCGCTGAAATCTGCCCGATGGGCGATTCTGTTTTTCGCGATTCTATTCGCGGGGCTCTTGGGTACAGAAAAGGACACATCTTCCGTTCAGACAAGCGTGGTCGCGTTTGCGACAAACGCGACCGTTCAATACATCGTTGGTCCACTCGGAGCCTTCGATAAGGTGCTCACGCATCCCTCCGACTATACCGGGGCGCCGCATCACACGTTCAAGATGTTTCTTCGCGTTGCCTCCTGGTTTGGAATAATCTCGTATTCACCGCCTAGCTTCAATGAATGGGCTTTCGTTCCGTTTGGCACCAATGTATACACCCTCTATAAGCCATTCATTGCAGACTTCGGCACATATGCGGCTCTTGGTGTAATGGCGGTTATAGGGTTCATGCATACACTCCTCTTTAGGCGCGCTAGTACAGGTGGTCTTTTAGCCGTTTATATGTTCGCGCTGAGTGTCAATCCAATCTTTATGGCGATCTTCGATGACGTGTACACGGCATTTGCAATTTATATAAATGGGCTGCTGTTCGGTATCTTGTATATGACATTGAGACGAATTCGATGGAGCCAAGCGGCTTGACCCATGTTTCCATTAGAGGAGAGGTGGCTGAGAAGTCGCTTCGAGAAGGGGCAAATGAATTCTTTCCGTCCTGGAGGCGACCCAACCGAACAGGCTCGGCGCTTGGGGGATGGAAACGGATGTAAGGGAGATCGCGAGCGGGAGCACGGGACGGTATAATTGTTTAGCACCAGAAAGACAAAAACGATAGCGGCGATTGGTCCGGCTTTATTGTCGCAAACGTGGCTTTTCTGGCTCAAACAATCTTTTTGCTTTGCATTCTTCCTCAGTAGCGATTCAATTTCTTGAACCTTGGGGCAAAAAAGAGATCCCAGTTAGGACAACATGAATCGGTTAATCAAGGAAGTTGGGCGTTCAGTTTTTTCTGCGCTATCGCGCCTCGCTGCGCCTTTCGATCGAGCTTTTCTTGTCGAGGGCGTTCGACTAGACCATTGGCACCCTGAGCCTTGGGAGTTATTGACTTATGTCGAGTCGAAAGGCGTCAAGAGAGTGCGTGTGCTTGAGATCGGCAGCAGAGAGGTGACTGGGCCATCGCAGGCAAGAGCACGGTTTGTGGACGCTGAATATGTCGGGTTCGATTACTATCCAGGCCCTAACGTGGACATCGTCGGAGATGTCCATCGACTTTCATCCTGTTTTCTTGAAAACGAGAAGTTTGACATTATTTACAGTATTGCTTGCTTCGAACACTTTGCGATGCCTTGGCTAGTGGCGTCGGAGATTTCGAAAATACTGAAGGTTGGTGGGATAGTCTACGTTAAGACTCATTTCTCCAACGGGGCACATGAACTTCCATGGAATTTTTTCCAGTTTAGCGATATGGGTTTGCGGGTACTTTTTTTCTTCTGCGCTCGGATTCGAATGCATCCTCTCCGGAATGTCCAATCCTATGGTTGGCCGCATCTCTTCCCTTGGAGACAAGGGCTTTCGGTATAAGCCGATCCGCGGTCTATATTTCGGCAGTGAGTATCTCGGCAGGAAGGTGAGAGATGTAGAATCTTTTGATTGGTCCTGTGTACCCGTGGAGGAAGTGGTTGGGGGGACTAGCTATCCTGCCCCAGAACATTGATGTTTAGGGTTCGCACTGTAGGGAGTCGACTTGTCCGGTGATTCGTTTTCGCAATCTGCTCGAAAGTGTGGGCCAAGCTGCCCCGTACTCTTTGGCAAAGACCACAGCATTTCTCTCGCCACCCTTCTGCCCGTCAAGAATCCCTGCTTCCACTATAGTTATTTATGGCACTTGATTGCACCTGCACAGTGAAGCGTTCAATTATCGGCAGGTTGAACTCCGACCATGCGCCAGATCCATGTGGGTAAATGGCACAAGGTCTCTTCGGATCGGGTTTGGTCTCCGCGGGATTTGGTTTCCATATGACTTGGGACAGCCTATCTTGCAGTCAAATCGTTCTCCCGGCGAATCTTTCGTTGCACTGGAGCGGACAACGCGAATAGCAGACATATCGCCGGCGCGATGCAGGTTAAGGCGTAGGAGGCGGGTGCTGCTGTAGGCTGCGGGGGCTGCGGGGTAGCTATGACAGAGGTTCGAAGGGAATATGTGATGATAGGTTGTAATTGGGAAAGGCTGGAGAGAAGCTGTGAGCCGTGGTCGGAAGCAGTTGGCGGGTCATTTGAATATGCACCCTGAGCCCTTCGTTCCTTGCGACGGCCCGGCCGGAGAGACGCCTGTCCGATCACCTTGTGTTGGTGCTAACTCTGAGAGGTCCGATTTGGTCGGCACAGATAGTGTGCCCAGGTACTTGATGGTCATCAAGAACCTCCGTTTCCTCTATAGTCATTTTCTACCGATGGCCGAAGCAGTGCAACGCGCCGGGTGGGAAGTGTGGATTGCCGCAGAGGCGAATGACGACCCCCAGCGCATACTCAACGCCGGGATGAAAGTCATTGAACTTGAAGAAGAGGGGGGGCACTGGAACATCGTCAGGTCCATCCGCTCGCTGGGTTGCGTTCGCTCCGCGTTACGGAATGTAAACCCGCAAATAGTCCATTTTGTTTATCTCAAGAATGTCTTGGTCGGCTCGATTCTTGCGCGCATCGCGGGCACGCCCGCGGTGCTAGGCGCAGTTACTGGACTTGGCAGCCTCTTTGCGCAGGATCGATTCACCTATCGCCTCATTCGCCATGGTGTCATGATGGGATTGCGATGGGGCTTTCAACACCCGAATTCTGTTCTTGCGTTCGAAAATGCCGATGATCGCGATTATTTCGTGTCGCACCGAGTGCTTTCTGAGGACCGCACCGTCATCATTCCCGGAGCAGGCGTAGAAGTGGACGAGATCCGGGCCGTCCCGGAACCTCCCGGCACGCCGGTGATTCTTTGTGCGGCAAGAATGATTCGCGACAAAGGAATTCTGGAGCTTGCGGAGGCGGCTCGGCTTCTGCGGCAACGGGGGGTTGAATTCGAGTTATGGCTTGCTGGCGGCATGGATACAGGAAACCCATCCGCAATAACATCCGAGGAACTGGAAAACATCGAGGCGACGGGGACGGCGAAGTGGCTTGGCCACCGCGACGATGTGTCTCAATTGTTAGGATCGTCATCGATATTCTGCCTTCCTACCTATTACCGGGAAGGCTTGCCGCGTGTACTGGTCGAGGCGAGTGCCGCGGGCCTTCCTATCGTGACCACGGATGTTCCTGGGTGCCGCGAGGTGGTGACTCCGGGAAGAAACGGCCTTCTGGTTCCTCCCCGCAATGTCACTGCTCTAGCAGATGCTCTTCAGCGTATTCTCGAGAATCGCGAGAAGCGCGGAAAGATGCGCATTGCGTCCCGACAAGTCTTTGAGGAGAAATTCACGTCAAATGCGGTCCGCGCGGCACTGAACCGGTGCTACAGCAAATTATCGGTTCGCATCGTTCTCTCCTAAGACGTGTCTTTGAATTCGATATGTGCAGTCTGCTCATCGACTCTGTTCTTCTTGGCATCTTAGGTTGCGAAGGAACAGAACCTTCACTTAAGCTCCTGGCGGAATTTGCTGAGCCGGCTCAGTCATCGCCAATGTATGGACCGATGACTTACATTGGGTCGAACCTTTCGATCGATAATTGTGCAATTTTCCAAAATGGAGGCCTCGGCGTCGCCGCCCTTATTCTCGAAAACAATTCGACGATCTCCACCCCGGTGCTCAATGGGTTCAACTCGAATTCTCACGCGGCGGAGTTGATCGATATTCAGTCCGGATCGCTAGGGTAACTGGTTATCAACGCCATGGACAGCGCAAATATAGTCGCTCCCGTATCCCAGGAAGGCTTATCGAGCATCGGGACTGTGAGTGGGACAGGCGTGCTGGCAACCGCTTGGGAATTTCCAGACGCTGTAATGGCAATCGAAGTTCCTTACATCTCGGCTAACTCGGGACTGACTTCGATCAAGACGGGAGGTGTTGTAGAGCCTTATTCGGGAGCTTGATTCGTGCTTTTCATGAACATCAGGCAGGCGAGAACGAGAAGCTGCGGGACAGCAAGAAAACACTCCAGTGGTTGGGCAATTATGTCGACAAGATTGTGGACAAATCAATCTTCGTTGTGATGCTCCACTTGACGAGGAGGCATACCCCGTCGATCACTCTCCCCCTCGCGCGGTCATGCGTAAGCGGACAGCCAAAGCTTGCTTCAACAGCTCAATTCTTTCACTTGTGACGGGATCCCGCCTCAGACGTTCCAGCGAAAACTGCACAAGAACAAAGAAGATTCCAACCAAGAATCCCGCGAAGGTTGCGGTAATCACAATCAAAGAGCGTTTTGGAAAGGACCGTATCTCAGGAGGAATGGCAGGATCGACGACCTGAATGAGCGCCCCCTCCTTCGCTTCGTCGAGCTTGGCGATTTCGAATTGTCGCGCGAGAATATCAAAGATGGTTTCGTAGTACTTCACGTCGCGCAGCTTGCGAACGTATTCGAGGCTCGTTTCGGGAACGCGGCCTTTGGGAACCATAAGTTCGCCGCTGCCGCCTTCGGAACCTCCAAGTTTAGCCAATTGCGCGCGCATGTCGTCAAGTTCCCTCCGGGCTTGCACCAACTGGGCGTTTTCTCCGGTAGCGTAGGTTTCCATCCCCTGAATCTCCACCTCCCTCGCGGTAATCTGGGCACGGAGAGAAGTCGCTGATTCGATAAGCGCATGTGCCTGGCTGTCGGGCAGGATCACTCCTGTGGTTTGCTCTGTTATCTTCAGCGCCTCTTCGGCACCGGCGAGGTTATCCTTCGCCTTCTCAAGCTCGTGTTCGAAGAAAGCCCTTCGCTGAGAAGCTTCAGTAATTGCGATACTTCGAGACAAACTTCGAAACTGCTCGACGTAGCCGTTGGCCAACTCGGCAGCACGACGGGGATCGCGATCCTCGACCGAGATGTGGATCAAAGCATCCTTGCCACTTCCGTCCACAGTCGAATACTTTTCGAATGCCTTACGAGCATCGGAGGCATACCTTAAGCGATACTCCTGCAACAGGCCAAAGTGTTGCACCATAGCATCTTCAACCGTACGGCTCCTGAACATGCCAACATACATGTCGTTGGGGTTCTTGAGACCAAGACTGCCGCCGGCCAAGGAGGCAAGACCGCCCATGCTTCCGAGTTGCGAAGCAAGCGCACCACCCATTGAGGAATTCTGCTGCGGAGGCAGCAGCGTCAGCGTGGCAGTGAAGCGTGCCGGCAAAAGTAACGAGATGACGATGGCTAGGATGGCGAAGACTGCGGTGACCAAGAGAACAAAGCGCTTCCGCTCAGCAAGGATAATGAGAAGATCGAGGAGCGAGAAATCGTTCTCCGCCCTTGCGCTGCGATCGATTGCCTCTTGAACGGAAGAAGAATCGCCGCGTTCATTCGCTTCGGAGATCGGAGTTTCAATCCTCATTTGTTCCTGTCAGAAAGGTGGACTTGCACACTTTCCTTACTGCTGCCTACAAAGAGATTACCCAAGTCAAGCTATTTAAGCACGCTCAACGCCGCTGCGCCCAACGCGAATTGCGAGAACATCTGGGACCAGTCGACTATGCCGCGCAACGCGGACGCTCTAAATGTCTTTTCCGGGACTACGATTGTATCTCCAGGATACAGTCGCAGCTTTTCGAAATCGTCGGACCACAGTCCCCTGCTTCGATCGCGGCTGATAACTTCGCCGTTTGCACGAATGATGAATTCATGTGCGCGATCTCCATCCCTGTTGGCTCCCCCGGCATAGTGAAGGTACGTCACAACACGTGCCCCACGCGCGTAAAGGAACGAATTCTGGTCATATACCGCGCCTACAACATTGACGGTGGCTGGGAGCGGTGGAACCAGGAAGGCGTCTCCATTCTCCAAAGTCAGATCGGGAATTTGGTCTGTGCCGTTGTTCTGCGGCTCGAACCTGAGGACAATACGCCCCGTTGCGCGAATCTGGCGCAGGTTGTTTACAAGACTCTGTCCACCGATCTGTGCTGCGGCGCCACTTGCCAAATCCTGGGGCGAACTCACTGCGGACGCGGTCAATGCAAGGTTGCTTCTCTGGATTTGCATGCTCAGGCTCTGCACGTATTCATCGATTCTTGCCTGTTGCACCACGCGAGTCGCCTCTCGCGTAAAATCTGACCCGAACAGATAGGCATTCGCCGTAAGCCCACCCGCGCGCTCAATCAGATGGCGCAATGACTCTCCTGGCTGAGCTGTGTATATCCCCGAGTGGGCAAATTCACCGTCCAACCTGACCTGCTTAGTCTGATGTCCGATGGGGACCCTGAAATCGGCCTGAGAAAAGATCGAAACTACATCTCCAGGCTGTAGTTCCAGATCCTGGGATGCATCGTGCTGCATAACCAGCTTGCCCAGGTCAAACGGGATCACAATGGCCTTCAGCGTTTCAGGGTCAAGACGCTCGATGACTGCATAATCCCAGTCGATTTCCGGCGCGAGTTCCTTGATTTCGGTTCGCTGTGCAGGGGCGGAAACCCGAGCAGCCGCCGCTGCTGCCTGCGCGGCCGCCAGAGAGGAACCGCCCGCACGTTGTTGGGCGCTGAGGTTCTGGGTGAGGTTCTGGGTGAGGTTCTGGCTCGTTTGCTGGTCAGCCTGAGTCGATGCATCCACTTCTTCCGGAGCAGGCAATCCGAGCCGCGCCCGCTTCCACCAGTAATTCCGCGTAATCAACGAATCTTTGTCAGGGATCAGATCGCTGACGTGCATGCCGGCGTGCCACGCGAACCTTCCAGGGTTGGATGTGTTGCCTCTGAGAGTGACAGTCTTCTGGTACTTGGGCGCGATGGAATAAACGCGCACCAGGTCGCCATCAGCCACCGGAGTGGCCAGTCCCGCGGGATCGTAAGCCACTTCCATCGCATGGCGGTCTTGATGATTCTCAATTCGCTCGATCGAGACCCGTGCTTCCGCTGCAACGGAAGATACGCCCCCCGCATTGGCGATGAGGCTAGCAAGCGATTCGTTCGCGAGCAATTCATAGATAGCGGGGTCTCTGATACTGCCCGTTAAAGCGGCTTGAGGACCGACAGGGGGAATGAAGATAACATCGCCCGACTGGAGCTTTACATCCATCGACTTATCACCATGGATAAGCAAGTCATATAAGTCAAAATCGGTTATAACCGCACTTCCACGACGCAGTTGGATATGGCGCATGGAACCCTGAACCGAAGGCCCGCCGCTGGTGAAGATCGCGTCGACAAGACTACTAAGAGAACTTACTGTATAGACTCCGGGCCGGCGCGCTTCGCCCGAAACATAAACCTGGATGGCGCGAATCTGACCAACATCCACGGTTAGATCGAAGTTATGGTAAACACGTCCTACAGCACTCCGCAAATGTGCTTCGAGTTCAGAAAAAGGCAAGCCTGCTACATGGACCGGACCAACCTGCGAAAGGAAGATATCGCCGGAACGGTCCACACGCACGTTGGCTTGGAAACCCAGTTGCCCCCAGACTCGGATGCGAAGTTCATCGCCGGGCCCCACGACGTAATCGGGTGGCACAGGAGCCATGTCAACCGGTGCGAAAGTCGACGGGACGCCTTTGAAAAGGCTGGCTCCGTAGATGGCCAGACTCTCTCCAGTGGTCGATGTTATAAATTTCTGGAATTCGGTCGGTTGCTCAGGCGGCAGCACCGCTTGTTGCGTCTGATTGCGCGTATTCGGCTGACGGGACAACTGCTCCGTATCCGAATAATTGCCATTTGCCGGAGACGGTGTCGACCGCAGTTGAGGAGTCAATCCCGGATCGAAGTCTCCTTGATTGCGTCCTGGATTCTGCCCTGTACACGGCGAAGCGCTCGCTAACAAGGAGTCGGAGCAATCCTGCGTGCTTGGACTCGGCGTAGCTCCCGGATTGATGCTCTGTGAGTAAGCTGCCGTGGCAACCGACCCTATCAGGGCAAGAAAGCCAATCTCCGCAAATCTACAAAGCCGCCGGGCGCGCCGATCAAAGGCAGAACGGAGACTGCAACCACCGACATCCATTCCGCGCTGATAAAGACTCATATGAGTTGAGTTTACCACGCGCCATCGGCCGTCTTTCAGACTGCAATCGCGCACCTGGAGAAGCAGTCAAATGCCCGCAAGCACACTATCTATTGTCACTATTCTTGAGAGGGCATCTGGTAGACACGGCGGTGCCTTTCCTTCGGAATCGCCAATTCCGGGCCGTACTGGAAACTGAAAAGAAAGCTCCCGGCCTTGCCTCTCAATTATTAACTAAATAATTATTAAGTGAATGACTATGGTAACGATTACCTAATTATTGAAGGTTGCGAAAGGGAAGCTTCACGCGTCCCGACTCACCTTCTAACTTCTAGCGGGCTCGCGAGAACACAGAACGAGGCTAAAGAATCAAAGACATACAACGATGTGATTGCAATCACTGCCAACTCTCCAGCATTGTTGCTAATCGGAAACACATATCTTGGTGTTTCTAAGCTTGTGAAACTCAATAGTGACTCTTTTATAAATAGAGCTCTTAGGTCACTAGGTACCAACAATTTCAATTACATTGTTTTACCAATTTTTCTCCGCCACTTGCCTGCAATCTGCTAGACTGGCGCTAAATGCTCTGTCATCGAATTCAATTCGCGGGGCGGACGGTATTCCGTTTTGCGTTCTCCCTCGACTCGTAGAAGGTGATAAAGGGAATGGCTCCTATAAAACACGACTCAGGTCGAGTCTTCAGCAGAGTGAAACCGCTAACGCCAACCAGAGCGTAAAAGCATTTTGAGCTTTTCCCGGCTTTCTGACCAGATCGTAAGTGTTCTTCTGTGGAGGGTCTTTGTGAGCACCGAGTCTTATCTGTCCAAAGCTTCTGAGCTTCGAAAGATGAATCGACCCTCGCTGGAAAACTCTTCCGAACACAGCGGAATCTTTGGAGGTTTGCCAACTGTTCGAAAGGCCCGAGAGATCTCAAGTTCAACAAACTTTGTGCTGAGGAGGGATCTGAGCCCCTGGTCTCGATCGAATGCAAAGCGGGTATTCGATTGTGTTTGCGTCTTGTCGATGATGCCTGTCATCATCCCGGTATTTCTCGCCGTTGGCTTGGCGGTGCGGCTTACATCCTCAGGCCCCGTTCTCTTCCTCCAACAGCGCATGGGCCGGTACGGTCGAATCTTCACCATTTTGAAATTCCGAACCATGACCCATTGCTCGGATAGCGAGCATCAGCCGGTAACGACCTCCGGCAACCAGTGCTTCACGTCAGTGGGGCCATTTCTCCGCCGTTGGAAGCTAGATGAGTTACCTCAATTGTTCAACGTACTTGCCGGACACATGAGCCTCGTGGGCCCCCGTCCCAAGTTGCCTGAACATGCAATTTCCAACCTTCCCTGCCGTGCCGGGATCACTGGCGCCGCCACAATCGCTTTCGCTCGTGAGGAAGCGATCCTGGACCGTGTACCCCGGAATCATTTGAAGTCTTTCTATCACTCTGTGGTTCTGCCGGCCAAACACCAACTCGATGCGGATTACATGGCGCACGCCACGTTTGTTTCCGATCTCAAGCTCATTCTGGACAGCGTGTTGCGCCACTGGGACAGCGCGATCCTGGAGAACCTTCTTGAAGACTGGTCGTTTGAACAAAGGAATAGTATTCCCTTGCACAGCATGACAGAATCCGAGCACCCCTTTTCACACGCGCAAAAGTTACCCCAGATGGACAGGCCCGCATCCACTGGGGAAGTCAGGGCGTACTGACTGGCCCCGCTTGGAAACCGCTCCGGCGAGAAGCAATGCCGAAGCATCTGCAGCGCAATCCCCCGCCTGTTGAATAACTGGCGATTGGCCATTTTTTCGCTTGTGCCCAATTCCGGAAGATTGACCCAATTCGAGAATCAAGCGCACCAACTATAGGGCTGATTGTCTCCTATTTGCATTCTCTTATTCTGTTGCAACTGCCCGCGCAATTCCCGGCCCTCAAGAACCGCCCCAGCCCCCTCCGCCTGGCGTTTCTATCCGTATTACAGCCCCTGCGTCGACATGCCGGCTGCATTTCCCTGGCAGTCGCGTCTCTTCGGAAGTGCCGGCCTCCACGACCCATGCTGCTCCTGCCGCTCCCTCTCCACCACCCTGAAGACCATACGGCCGAAATCGTCTGCGCTCAGCCAGTAGCGCCAGTTGCACCGGGGCCAGCATTTCGACTTCGCGGATCAGACCATCGCCTCCGCGGAACTGCCCTGAGCCACCCGATCCATCGCGGTAGGCATAACGCCGCACGCGCAATGGATAGGCGTATTCGAGAGCTTCAATGGGTGTATTCAGCGAATTAGTCATATGAGTCTGGACACCCGAGATGCCGTCGATTCCCTGGCGCGCACCCATCCCGCCAGCCGCAGTCTCGTAGTAGGTAAAGGGATCCCCAGAGCGCGGGTCAACTCCTCCAATCGTCAGGTTGCTCATTGTGCCCGCACTGGCCGCTGGAATCCGGTCGGGGATAGCTTTTGCCAGGGCGCGAAGCAATACGTCCACAATGCGCTGAGATGTCTCCACGTTGCCTCCGGCCACCGCTGCGGGCGGTAAAGCGTTGACGATGCTTCCTGACGGCGCATCCAGAGTAAGTGGTCGCAAGACTCCCGCAGTGGCCGGCGCATCCTCCGGGAGCATGCACCGCAGCACGTAAAAACAAGCTGACAACGTAATAGCCCGGACCGCATTCACGCTTCCCGCAACTTGAGGAGACGATCCCGCAAAATCCACGCGGATGCCGCCGGCTTCTGGATCAAGTTCGATGCGCACAGCAATCTTCCGCGGAAGATCCGTCACTCCATCGTCATCCATCCAGTCTTCGGCGCTGAATTCTCCAGCCGGCATGGATCGCAATTGCGCCCGCACCAGCCGCTCTGAATAATCGAGCAGTTCCTCAATCAGCGCATGCAGCCTCCGCTCTCCATATTTCACCGCGATTTCGAGAATCCTCCGCTCGCCAACGCGACAAGCGCCAATCTGCGACTGAAGATCGCCCTCGCGCTCCCTGGGAGTTCGCACGTTCAATAAGATCAGGTCCAACATCTCGCGGTCGAGCTTGCCGCCGCGCACAATCCGCACCGGGGGAATGCGGATACCTTCCTGAAAGATCTCTTCCGCCGGTCCCATGGATCCTGCAAATCTTCCGCCCACATCGGCATGGTGGGCACGATTCGATACATAGAAGGCCGGCCGCTCTTCACAAGGCAGGAACACCGGAAGCACCATGGTGATGTCAGGCAAATGCGTTCCGCCGGCATAGGGGTCGTTGAGGATGGCAATATCGCCTGGCTCAAAGTCTATTGCGGCCACCGCGGCCTGCACCGACATGGGCATGGAGCCAAGATGCACCGGCATGTGGTCGCCCATGGTGATCACTCTTGCCTGACCATCGAAAATGGCACAAGAATAGTCGCGTCGTTCCTTGATGTTGGGAGACAGCGCAGTGCGACGCAGTGCCGCGCCCATCTCTTCGGCGATGGAATGCACCGCGCTCTGAAAGATTGCCAGCTCTATAGGATCAGTTTCCTGCGGCCTCATGCGTTTGCTCCGCGCGCAATCGAAATGACAATATTTCCAAAGCCATCCACCTGCGCCCTGTCACCCGGCGGCAGCACTGTGGCGGCGGTGTATTCGGTAATCATCGCCGGTCCCGAAATCACGTCGCCCGGCACAAGTCCATCGCGACGATAGAAACGAGACTTGAGAAACCGCCCATCGAAGAACACATCCCGCTGCGCATAGCAGGCGAGAGAGCCATCCCCTGGCACCGGTTCTCGCCGCATTGGTGCAAACGGTTCACCCTCTGCGATCATGCGCAGGCGCAGGTTTACGATCTCCACCGGTCGATCTTCATCGGAGAATCCGTATCTTAGTTTGTGGAGCTGGTGGAACGCTTCAATGGAGTCCTGCGGAGACTTCTCGTCCCAACCCACATTCAGTTCATAACCCTGGCGCGCATAGCGCAGGTCCAGGGTTCGCCGCGCCACACCGTCAAGGCCCTCCGCGGCAAACTCTGCCCGGCCGCGCTCGTCCAACTCGGCAAAGTAGTTCCCGAGCTTTTCCATCTCACGCCCCGGCAGCATCACGGTGCGGGAGTAATCCCTCACTGTATCGGCAAGCAGAATGCCCACTGCGGAGAGCGCCCCCGGTGCAGCAGGAATCAACACAGTAGGAACCCGCAGTGCCCTGGCCAGCGAGCAGGCATGCAACGGCCCACCCCCTCCGAATGCCACAAGTGTGAACTCACGCGGGTCGTGGCCTCGCTCAATGGAGATGACGCGAATCGCCTTCTCCATCTCCGACTCAACAACCCGAAGAATCCCGGCGGCGAACTCTTCAACAGACTTCAGCGGCCCCTTCTGTTCGCGCAGAATTCGCTCAGCCCGCTCGCGGTCCAGCTTTACCTCTCCACCAAGAAAGCTGTCCGGATCCAACCGCCCCAACAAAAAATTCGCGTCAGTGACTGTGGGCCTTGTTCCGCGCCCGAAGCAAATTGGTCCCGGCTCCGCTCCCGCCGATTCCGGCCCCACGCGTAACATTCCACCGGTATCGAAGCGGGCAATCGATCCTCCACCGGCGCCGGCCGTATGAATGTCAAGCATAGGCACGCCAATAGGCACGCCGGCTACAACAGACTCGCGCGTCAACCGCGCGCCGCCTGCTTCCGCATCCGCCAGAAATACATCCGTAGACGTGCCGCCCATGTCGAACCCGATGATCCGCTCGAAGCCTGCCATCTGCGCCACTCGGCAGGCGCCTACAACGCCTCCAGCCGGCCCAGACAACACCGTCCGCACAGGCTCCCGCGCCGCAACCCTCGCTGGAAGAATGCCCCCCGAAGATTGCATCACATCGACGCGCCCGCCCGCATGTTCGACGGCCACGCGCTGTTCCAACCTATCGAGGTAGCGTTCGATCCGAGGTGACAAGTATGCATTAACGACAGTCGTCGAAGCCCGCTCATACTCCCTGAACTCAGGCAAGATCCGGTGCGATGCGCAGACAGGAACTCCAAGCTTCAGTAATGCAGCCTCAACCCGCTGCTCAGTTTCAGGGTTTGCGAACGCGAACAGCAGAGAGATAGCCACCGCCTCCGCTCCACTGGCGCGCACCTTGTCCATCAGGGCAGCCAGGTCCTCATCTGAAGGGGCCAGCAGAATCTTGCCTTCCGCGCTCACCCGTTCCGGAACACCGAAGCGCAATTCCCTGGGAATCAGGCACACCGGTACTGGAGCAAACCAGTCATAAAGCCGGCTCCGCGCCTGGCGGCCGATAGCAATTGTGTCCTCGAAGCCCGCTGTCGTCACAAACGCAACGCGCGCCCCAGTCCGCTCCAGCATGGTGTTCGTACCGACGGTTGTCCCGTGGCGCACATCGATTGCACGCCCTGCGCCAATCTGTTGCAGGCAGTTGAGTACCGCCTGCGACGGGTCGCTGGGCGTGGAAAACAGCTTCAGTACCTGGAGCTGACCATCCGCCAGGTAAACACAGTCCGTAAATGTTCCGCCGGTATCGATCGCTACGCGCAATTGGGCCTTCTCTCACATGCCTGGAACTCCAAATCGCCAGGATGCCTCAAGAGTTCCCGCACAACTGCGTCTAGAGGATTCCTACGGGAAAATCTCCGCATCCCGCAGCGTTGAACCTGCGCGGTCCTTGTCGGAAACAATGGCGTCATTGGGGTTGATTGGCCATGGAATCGCAAGCTCCGGATCGTTCCATACGATGGTTCGTTCGCCGGCCGGTGAGTAATAGTCGGTTACCTTGTATGCGAATCCTACATCGTCGGTGAGTGCTAGAAACGCGTGCCCGAACCCTTCCGGAATCCATAGCATCTCGCCGGATTCCGCGCTCAGCTCGACGGCACAATGCTTGGCAAACGTCGGCGAAGTACGTCGCAGATCCACGGCAACATCGAGAACCGCGCCGTGAGTTATCCGCACCAGTTTTCCCTGCGGCTGAGTTATCTGATAATGGATCCCGCGCAGCACATTCTTCTTCGAAAGCGAGAAGTTATCCTGCAGCCACACGCTTGGCAACCCGGCCTCTTCTATCTTCCGCTGATTAAATGTCTCGCAGAATGCTCCGCGAGAGTCGCGAAAGATTGCCGCCGTCAGCACCAGCACTCCAGGCAACGATGTCTTTGTAGTCTTCATGATTGTCTCAATTTCGATGAATAGCCTGGCTCGCGCAGCAAGGCAAGCAGGTACTGCCCGTATCCGCTCTTGATCACTGGCTGCGCAAGTGCCTCCAGTTGTTCCGCCGTGATGAATTCCTGCCGGTAGGCGATCTCCTCCGGGCAGGCTATGCTTAGTCCCTGGCGGCGTTCGATGGTATGGACAAACAACCCGGCTTCAAGCAATGATTCATGCGTCCCGGTATCCAGCCATGCCATGCCGCGGCTCATAATCTCCACGTTCAACTTCCCTGCTTCCAGATAGCGCCGGTTGAGATCCGTGATCTCCAACTCACCCCGTGCGGACGGCTTCAGCGATGAGGCCAGGCTGACCACCTCGCTATCGTAGAAATACAGTCCCGTCACCGCATAACGCGACTTCGGAACACTGGGCTTCTCTTCCAGGCTGATCGCGCGTCCCGATTTGTCGAATTCCACCACTCCATACCGCTGCGGATCTTCAACCCGATAAGCGAAAACTGTCGCGCCCTGTTCGAGTTTCGCGGCCGACTGAAGCTGGCCGGAGAAACCCTGTCCATAGAAGATGTTATCCCCCAGCACCAGTGCGCTCGGGTCATCGGCAATGAAATCCTTGCCGATGATGAAGGCTTGCGCCAATCCGTCCGGGCTGGGCTGCACAGCATAACGGATATCGATGCCCCAGCGCTTGCCATCGCCAAGCAACTCCACAAACCGTCCCGTATCCTGAGGCGTGGAAATGATCAGAATGTCGCGCAACCCAGCCAGCATCAGCGTGCTCAGCGGGTAGTAAATCATCGGCTTGTTATAGACCGGCAAAAGCTGCTTCGATACCACGTGAGTTACGGGGTAAAGACGCGTGCCCGAACCTCCCGCAAGGATAATTCCCTTCATAGCGCGACTCGCTCCGTATAGTTCTTGTTGATCCACTCCAGGTACGCGCCAGTGCGAACACTCTCAATCCAGGCGGAATGGTCGAGATACCAGCGAACCGTCTTGCGTAGCCCGCTTTCAAACTCTGCCGCGGGCCGCCACCCCAATTCGCTGGATATTTTTGCAGCATCGATGGCATAGCGGCGATCGTGACCGGGCCGATCTTTGACATACGCGATCAAATCCCTGCGCGAACCGCCCGCCGCATGGGGACGCATCTCATCAACCAGGTCGCAGATCGTATTCACCACATCGATATTTGCGCGCTCGCTGTTACCGCCGATGTTATAGGTCTCACCCACGCGGCCATTCTCCAGCACAGCTCGAATCGCCGAGCAATGGTCTTCCACAAAGAGCCAGTCCCGCACGTTCATGCCGTCGCCGTAAACAGGCAATGGCTTGGATTCAAGCGCATTGAGAATCATCAGCGGAATCAGTTTTTCCGGAAACTGAAACGGCCCGTAATTGTTGGAGCAGTTCGTCGTCAGAACCGGAAAACCCCAGGTGTGGCGATATGCCCGAACCAGGTGGTCCGAAGCCGCCTTCGACGCCGCATAAGGGCTATTGGGAGCGTAGGCTGTGGTTTCCGAGAAAGCCGGATCATTCGGCCCAAGCGTCCCGTACACCTCGTCCGTCGATACGTGTAGAAACCGAAACGCGTGCCGATCCGCTTCGCTCAGCGCAGACCAGTAGGCCTTCGCCTGTTCCAGAAGCACAAATGTGCCCTGAACATTCGTGGTGATAAATGCTTGCGGAGAAGCGATCGACCGATCGACATGGCTCTCGGCGGCAAAATGCACAATAGCCCTGGGCCGATGTCTTTTCAGCAGTGAACCCACAAACGCAGCATCGCCGATATCGCCGCGGACCAGCAGATGCCTTGCATCCCCCTCAAGCGTGGAGAGATTCTTCGGATTGCCTGCGTACGTCAACAGGTCCAGATTGACCACGGATCTCCCCGTGGTTCCCACCCAACTCAAAACAAAATTTGAACCGATGAACCCTGCCCCGCCCGTGACGAGGATTGAATCTTCCATATATACTCCAAGCCACCAGTATAGGACATGGGTACGGACAGCCCAGAGTGCATTCCAGCGCTGCTATCTCCTTCGCAAAGCCGGAGCTTGTCGATAGGATTATCCGGGTTAGGCTGCCATCGATTTCACGCGCTGTCCGCCACCCGTCGACCCTTTTCTAAACGAGAATCGAGCCCCAAGCGCGCCCGTCTCCATCCTGATCCAAGTGTCCCGCGCAGCCCCGGTTCCCTTACATGCGGCACTGGAATCGAATACCTATACCCCTTTCCAAACCCAATTCAGCTTTCGCCGCCAAAGGAAGTTCAACAGAAAAGACAAATTTTCGATATAGTAAAGAGTCAGCTACGTCCCATTCGAGGCCAGACCTGCCCGGCAGGCCTATTCATTCATGACCTGGACGATTTCCGCACTGGAGATCGCGACGTGTTTGTGTATCTCCACTACGCAATGCAGTCTGCAACGAAATAGTTCACTGAGAAGGTTGCCATGGATACATCGGATTATCCTCTCCGCACACCAAACCCGCAGGGGCTTTATCATCCACGGAATGAACACGATGCCTGCGGGATGGGGCTCGTCGCGAGCATTCGCGGCGATAAGAGCCACGAGATTATTCGAAAGGGACTTGAGGTCCTCATCAACCTCACCCATCGCGGAGCCGCGGGTTGCGACCCGGAGACTGGCGACGGCGCCGGCATCCTGATTCAGATTCCGCACGTCTTTTTCGCTCGCGAGTGTGGCGAACTGGGAATGCGCCTGCCTGAATCTGGCAGTTATGGCGTAGGCATGTGTTTTTTGCCGGTAGAAAAGCACAACCGCCTACAGTGCGAAGGTGTGTTCGAACGTATTGCGCAGGAAGAGGGCCTGGCCGTGCTCGGCTGGCGCGATACGCCGGTCAACGGAGACGCCATTGGCCGTGAAGCGCGTGCTTCCCAACCCTATATTGAGCAACTGTTTGTAGGCCGGCCGAAAGGCCTGGAAGAGGAAGCCTTCGAGCGCCTGCTTTACCGGGTTCGCCGCCGCACGGAAAACGAGATCGCCTCCTCTGAAATCGAAGACAAGGAGACTTTCTACATCCCCTCGCTCTCCTGTCGAACCATCATCTACAAGGGCCTGATGCTGGCGCCCCAGATTGAGAAGTTCTACTTCGAACTCGCCAACCCGCTCGTCACCAGCGCGCTCTGCCTGGTTCACCAGCGCTTTTCCACCAACACCTTCCCCAGTTGGAAGCTTGCGCACCCGTACCGCTATGTGGCCCACAACGGCGAAATCAACACCATCCGCGGCAACGTCAGTTGGATGAACGCCCGCCAGTCAGTCCTGGCCAGCGACCTTCACAACGGCCAGATCGATAAACTCTATCCTGTGATCACGCCCGATGGCAGCGACTCCGGTTCGCTCGACAACGCGGTCGAGTTCCTTTACCAGTCCGGCCGCTCTTTGCCGCACGTCATGGCCATGCTCATTCCCGAAGCCTGGTCGGGCAATCCCGACATGGATGAGGAGAAGCGCGCCTTCTACGAGTACCACGCCTCGCTCATGGAGCCATGGGACGGCCCGGCAGCCATCGCGTTCACCGACGGAAAAGTCATTGGCGCCACCCTCGACCGCAACGGCCTCAGGCCCGGCCGCTACATCGTCACCAAGGACGATCTCGTCGTCCTGGCTTCTGAAGCCGGCGTGCTCGACGTGCCCGCTGAAGACATCCGCAAGAAGGGCCGCCTGCAGCCCGGCCGCATGTTCCTCGTCGATACCGTCCAGAAACGCATCATCTCCGACACGGAGATCAAGAAGCAGCTCGCCGCCCGTCAGCCCTACGCAGCATGGCTCAAGGAACAGCAGGTGCTGATCGATCAACTGCCAGAACCTTCGCGTGTCATCGCTTCGAATCCTGAGACACTGCTGCGCCGCCAGCGTGCCTACGGCTACAGCGAAGAAGACCTGAGAATATTACTGGGCCCCATGGGCGCAACGGGCGCGGAACCGATCGGCTCCATGGGCACGGACGTTCCGCTGGCCTGTCTCTCCGACCGTCCTCAGCCGCTGTTCAATTACTTCAAGCAACTCTTCGCGCAGGTGACCAATCCGCCCATCGATCCCATCCGTGAAGAATTGGTCATGTCGCTCATCAGCTACATCGGAACAGAGCGCAACATCCTGGACGAAGCGCCGGAAAACTGCCATACGCTCAAGCTCCCCCATCCCATCCTGACCAACCGGGATCTTGAAAAACTGCGCCGCATCTCTTCCGGCGACCTGCTCGCCACTACGCTGCCAGCGCTCTTCCGCGCCGCCGACGGCGAAAAAGGCCTCAAGCACGCGCTCGACGATCTAAGCGCCCGCTCCGCGCACGCTGTGCATTCCGGTTACACGCTGCTGATTCTTTCCGATCGCGGCGTCGATCCCACCTATGCGCCCATCCCCAGCCTTCTTGCCATGGCTGCCGTACACAATCGCCTGGTCCGCGAGAAGACCCGCACCCAGGTCGCGCTCATCATCGAAAGCGGTGAGCCGCGCGAAGTGATGCACTTCGCCCTGTTGATCGGATACGGCGCCAGCGCCATCAACCCCTATCTCGCCATCGAAACGCTGCACGACCTCAAGCGGCGCGGGCTGTTGCCCGAAAAAATCACCGGCGAATACGCCGAGAAGAACTTCATCAAGGCCATCAACAAGGGCCTGCTCAAGACCTTCTCGAAGATGGGCATAAGTACGCTGCAGAGTTATCGCGGCGCTCAGGTCTTTGAAGCCGTAGGCCTCAACAAAGCCCTCGTCGACGCATACTTCTCCAACACCGCGTCCCGCATCGAAGGCGTTGGACTCGATGTCCTCGCCCGCGAAGCCCTGCTCAAGCACGCCTACGCCTTCCAGCCGCTCACCGACTCAGAAACCGACCTCGTCGTTGGCGGCCAGTATCAATACCGAGAAGGCGGCGAGTATCACCTGCTCAATCCGCAGACCATCAGCAAGCTGCAACACAGCGTGCGCCAGAACAACCCGGCCACCTTCCAGGAATACACCGATCTCCTCGACGATCGGAACCGCACTCTCTGTACCCTGCGCGGCCTGCTCAAACTGAAGTATTCCGACGAGCCCATTCCAATCGAAGAAGTGGAGCCAGCGAAGGAAATCGTCAAGCGCTTCACGACCGGCGCCATGAGCTACGGGTCCATCAGCAAAGAGGCGCATGAGACTCTGGCCATCGCCATGAATCGCATCGGCGGCATGTCCAACACCGGCGAGGGCGGCGAAGACGAAGAGCGCTTCACGCGCGACGAGAATGGCGATCTGCGCCGCAGCGCCGTCAAGCAGGTAGCCAGCGGACGCTTCGGCGTTACCACCAACTACCTAGTCAATGCCGACGAACTCCAGATCAAGATGGCTCAGGGCGCCAAGCCGGGTGAAGGCGGCCAGTTGCCCGGACACAAAGTAGATGAGGTCATCGCCAAGACGCGTCACTCCATCCCCGGCGTTGGACTCATTTCGCCGCCGCCGCACCACGACATTTACTCCATCGAAGATCTGGCCCAGCTCATCTACGACCTGAAGAACGTCAACCCGCAGGCGCGCATCGCCGTCAAGCTGGTCTCTGAAGTCGGCGTCGGAACGGTTGCCGCAGGCGTTTCGAAAGCCCATGCCGATGTCGTGCTCATTTCCGGCGACACAGGCGGCACCGGTGCTTCGCCGCTCAGTTCCATCAAGCACGCAGGACTTCCCTGGGAACTCGGCCTCGCGGAGACACAACAAGTGCTGTTGCTCAACGATCTGCGGAGCCGCATCAAGGTGCAGACCGACGGCAAACTCCAGACCGGCCGTGATGTTGTTATCGCCGCGCTGCTCGGCGCAGAGGAGTTCGGCTTCGCCACCACGCCGCTCATCGCCATGGGCTGCATCATGATGCGCAAGTGCCATCTGAACACCTGCTCGGTCGGCATCGCAACTCAGGACCCAGTGTTACGCGCCCGCTTCACCGGCCAGCCCGAGCACGTCATCAACTTCTTCTTCTTCCTTGCCGAGCAGGTACGCCAGCACATGGCCAAACTCGGCTTCCGCACTGTCGATGAAATGGTAGGCCGCGCGGACCGGATCGATGCCGCCGTCGCCGACCTGCATTGGAAGGCCAAGGGCATCGATCTGTCCTCTATCCTCTACACCCCGACCCTGCCATCGCGCGTAGCCCGCCGCAAGATGCAAGCGCAGGATCACGGCCTCGATCAGGCTCTCGATCACGCACTGATCGCCAAAGCCACTCCGGCACTTGAATCGAAGACTCCCGTTACCGGAAGCTTCGCCATTCGCAACGTGCATCGCACAGTGGGCGCCATGCTGGGCGGCGATATCGCCCGGCGCTACGGATCAGCCGGACTCCCCGACGGCACCATCCACTTCAAGTTCACCGGCTCAGCCGGACAAAGCTTCGGCGCATTCGTTCCCAACGGCGTCACGCTCGAACTCGAGGGCGATGCCAACGACTATGTCGGCAAAGGCCTTTCCGGTGGCCGCATCATTGCTTATCCGCCCAAGACCTCCAGCTTCCTTCCCGAAGAAAGCATCCTCGTCGGCAACGTTGTACTCTACGGCGCAACTACAGGCGAAGCGTTCCTCAACGGCATCGCCGGCGAGCGATTTGCCGTGCGTAACTCCGGGGCTACAGCGGTCGTTGAAGGCGTCGGCGATCATGGCTGCGAATACATGACCAACGGCACCGTCATCGTTCTCGGAACCACAGGCCGCAACTTCGCAGCCGGCATGAGCGGCGGCATCGCCTATGTCTACGACGATCAGGGCGACTTCGAAGCACGGCGGTGCAACAAGGCCAGCGTCGATCTCGAGCCGCTCGTGTTAGCTGAAGACGTAGACCGCGTCCGTGGCCTCCTCGAGCGTCATCGCGACCTTACAGGCAGCCCGCGCGCCGCCTGGATTCTCGAGCATTGGGCCGACGCGCAGCCGCGGTTCATCAAGATCTTCCCGCACGAATACAAGCGCGTTCTCGGACTCACTCGCACCGAAGCAGTCTCTGGAGCGTCCCATATTTCTCCCATTATTTCGTCGCCCAGCGTGGCGGCCGCAGAGGTGCAGCATGGGTAAGGATACCGGCTTTCTTGAAATTCCACGCGAACAGCCTCAACGCCGCAAGGTGGAAGACCGCGTCCGCGACTGGTTTGAAATCTATCAAACATTCCCCGAAGAAAAGCAGCGCGACCAGGGCGCTCGCTGCATGGATTGCGGAGTTCCCTTCTGTCACACCGGCTGCCCGGTGAACAATCTAATTCCCGACTGGAACGACCTCGTCTATCACGGCCGCTGGGAGGCCGCCATCCGTCGTCTTCACGCCACCAACAACTTTCCGGAATTCACCGGCCGCATCTGCCCAGCTCCGTGTGAAGCCTCTTGCGTCCTCGGCATCGATCAGCCTCCCGTCTCCATCAAGCTCATCGAGCGCTCCATCGTCGAGCGTGGTTGGGAAGAAGGCTGGATTCATCCCGAGCCGCCCGAGCACAACACCGGCAAGCGTGTAGCCGTAGTCGGCAGCGGTCCCGCCGGCCTGGCTGCTGCACAGCAACTTCGCCGCGCCGGCCACTCCGTAACCGTCTATGAAAAGAACGACCGCATCGGCGGCCTGCTGCGTTACGGCATTCCCAATTTCAAGCTCGAAAAGAACGTCCTCGATCGCCGCATCGAGCAGATGCGCGCCGAGGGTGTCACCTTCATCACCAACGCCCACGTAGGCGTCAATGTTCCCGCTGAAACCCTCACCGACCACTACGACGCCATCCTGCTGGCCGGCGGCGCTGAGCAGCCGCGGAACCTGAACATCCCCGGCCGCGAACTCAAAGGCATCCACTTCGCCATGGAGTTCCTGCCCCAGCAAAACCGCCGCTGCGAAGGCGACTCGGAAGATCAGTTCCTCTCCGATCCATCGCAGGCCATCACCGCCCACGGCAAGCGCGTCGTCATCATCGGCGGCGGCGACACCGGCGCAGACTGCCTCGGCACCAGCCATCGTCAGGGCCCCATCAGCGTTCACCAGTTTGAAATCATGCCCAAGCCCCCTGAGACCCGCGCCGCATCCACCCCGTGGCCCCTCTGGCCACTGCAACTACGCACCGAAGGCGCGCACGAAGAAGGCGGCATTCGCGACTGGAGCATCAACAGCATCAAGTTCACCGGCGACGAAAACGGCAACGTCAAGCAGCTCCATCTCGTCCGCGTCGGCCCGCCGCCCAGGTTCGAACCGATCCCCGGTTCCGAGCATGTCATGGAAGTCGATCTTGTCCTGCTGGCCATGGGCTTCCTCGGCCCCGTCCGCAACGGCATGATCGAACAGCTCGGCCTGACCCTCGACAACCGTGGCAACGTGGCCGCCAACGCAGATTACATGACTTCCGTCGACGGTATCTTCGCCGCCGGAGACATGCGCCGCGGCCAGTCCCTTGTCGTCTGGGCCATCTCCGAAGGCCGCAAAGCCGCCGCCTCCATCGACAAATACCTCACCGCACAGGAAGAGCCGCTCTCGCTTCGCCAGCCAGCACTGGCATAACCTGTCGCGACCGGAAAAGCATCGACTCTGCACATAAGGACAAAGAAGGAACAGAACAGTTCCATCCTCGCCCATGCGCTGTCCGCAGCCCTTCCGCCGGACACGCATGTGCCACATCCTGCGGCTCAGCCATAAATTATAGAGAGTGTATTGGTTGCCATCAGGGATTCGAACACATTGATATATATATAGCACTTAACTCACAAACATCATGACTACCCGCAAAACTACCCGCACGCCAATCGCTGGGTTGAGACCGCGATAGGATTCCTGATTCGGGAGCCGTGAACTGCTGTAGGACAGCCTAAAGAGCAATCCTACGTTCGCTCACCGGGCGCAGAAAAGCCCCACCATCACGATGCCGGAGCTGGGCCAAGGTCTTGGGAGCGCGATGCTGATCGACCATGCGTCATAGAGAGGATCGTGCGCACGCCGATATCGCGCTTGGCCAGCTCCAGTTAAGTATGGCCATCGGGGTCGGCACCTTGGGGTTCGGGGAGCAACTGAACAGCCAATCGACATAAGCACGTGTTCTTTAAACAATGGGCTTATTGAAGCTGAACTTCGTGTTCAGGCAAGCCCTCATGGCCGGAAGAAAACCGAACTTTGATTCAGCGAACTAGTTGTTCATACCGGAACTCGCTATGTAGCACCTCGGACATTGCCGAACGCATGGTTCAACAAGCGATTCAGATTCCACGCCAGTTTACGGCTTCGATCATTCCGTCGCTCGAACATCCAAATTCTTGCCACTACGCCGCCCGTTGAAGGATTGTGCTTGACACGGAGGGGACAATTAGACGATCCTTACAACCATGTACCGGAGTGTACGGTACCAAAAGGAGATAACATGTCAAATCGAAAATTTGCGGAACTCGAACGAGCCGTAACCCACCTTGAAAAAGCGCTCATCATCCTGCGCAGCCAAATCCTCGATTGCAAAACCGGCGGGGATCAGCCGTCGATCCGCCTGGCGAGCGGCCAGTTGAACGCATTCGGCGTGGCCGAAATCGAGCGGCGCTTCGAGGCCGGCGAATCGGACTCGACGGTCGCTCTCGCAATGGCGATCTCCCTTTCGGGCGTGTCGAAGCGCCGTGCTTTTTGGCGGCGCAGCAGGAAGGCCGCCTAGTCCGTAACCCTTGCGGCTCCGTCTTCGTAACACGCCGCCCGATGCGGGCGGTGAGCGCGGATGGGGCCTTCGAGAGCTTAAATAAGGAAGGGTAACCGCATGATGGACGAGCAGTATCAGCGCATGTTGGACGAACGGATCATAGCAAGGCGCGTTACGTTGGATGAGTTTTGCGATTATACGACGGGCAAACTTGAGTACATCAAAGGCAGGATCGTGGCTGGATCGGGAGTCGAGTTGTTCGTTGGGGTAAAAGAGTTCGCTGAATCCCTCAGGGTTTTGGAAGATAGAGAGTCGCATGGTTCGACAACATGAAGGTTTTTCAAACGGCATCCTGAGCCTTAAGTCGGTCGGCAGTTCATTTGCTTCCCAAGAGTCCCCCTTCGAGACTGGGACTGCCATTTGATCAAACCGCCGGTAAAGGTCACCCCGCTGAACTTCCTGACGGCGAATTGTGCGTCCCAGATGCACAGTTCCCTTCCCTGCCGTCATTGGCGGGGCATAATCGCGTAGTCAGCTATAACTGATATCCACGCACTTTATGAAAATGCTTCCAAGAAATGAAGTCTGCCAGACCTGCGAGATCAGGGAAGAGCGTTCGCCTGGAAACACCGAGCTGCGCGAGGTCTCGTAGGAGGTCGTCCACGTCGTCAACCTTCATCTTGATTTGATCCAGCCGTAATTCCTCAATCCCTTTGCAATCCTCTAGGAGTATGTCGGGAATTGCGAGTCTCCCGGCACCGGTTTGAGCGAGGTTGCAGGTGGAAACGGGCTATACGCTCCAGTGGCCGCCGTCTATTGGAGCCTTGCCCGATTAGATAGAGAAG
>Ga0182030_10004688_pt1 | contig 29181 bp, 26 predicted proteins | sample 812S3MmetaG_FD_121299 | JGI IMG/M metagenome (GOLD analysis project Ga0182030, IMG submission 121299) | Permafrost microbial communities from Stordalen Mire, Sweden - 812S3M metaG (Illumina Assembly) | ecosystem: Environmental > Terrestrial > Soil > Wetlands > Permafrost | place: Sweden...
ACGGCACTGCCGAAGGATTCGCCGAGAACGATGATCCTGTCCTTATGCAACACACCGCGCGTGACTTCGGCCACCTGGATGCCGTCGCTGACGATCTGGTCCATGCCGGTGCCGGTCTGGTCCGCGCCGCCGTTCAGGAAATAAGTCCGACCAGCTCCGCGCTGATCCCAGCTCACGATGGTGTAGTACTTCTCCCATTGGCGCATCGAGCGATACGTAAAGGGAATCATGGACAAGGCCGGGCCGCCGTGCACCGCCAGCAGGAAGGGGTTGCCCCGATCCTCGCCGCGTATCTGCAGCCATTGGCGCAGTCCGCCGATCTCCACATACATGCCCTGGTCGATGCCGTTGGGGGTGTGGATGGCGAGTATTTCAGCGTTGCGATGTTGCCGGTACGTCCGATACCCGAGCGCACCGCCTGCCGCCATGCCGACGAGCAGGAGAAGACCGGCCACGCCGAGTGCAAGAATTCTGAAGATACGCATAGTTGCCTCTCTTGGTGTTTCAGGAGTCAGGGCTCTTCGGGCGGTTCCTGGAGCAGATCCGACTCATCAAAGCGGTAGTCCAGAAGCTCACCGGGCGTGCAGTCGAGCACCGCACACATCTTGGCAATGGTGCTGAAGCGCACGCCGCGCACCTTTCCGGAGCGCAGCAAAGAGAGCTGCGTTTCGGACATGCCGATGCGCGCGCACAGCTCCTTGCCGCGCATCTTGCGTTTGGCCAGCATGACATCGAGTGTGACGATGATCGGCATCAGACGAATTCGTCGATTTGGGTTTTGAGGGTGGCCGCATCGATCATCAGCTTGCCGATCAGAGTCAGCGCCAGACCGAGTGCCGCCAGGACCACATCCGAGGATTGACGGGCGACCTCCGACATCGTCAGGGCGAGCGGCTGATCGGGCGAATAGGGCACGAGCCCTTCGGCGAGGATGGCCCACAGGCCGCCGATCAACAGGCAGCGCCCCATCGCGCGCAACCCCTCACCATTGGTGCGCACGAAGATCTCGCCCGCGGCGATGCGGATGAAGACCCGGCGCGCGAAGTACAGGGCCGCGACATACAGCAGTGCCGGCACCGACAGCACCATCTCCCGGGCGGTATTGAGAAGCGCCGGCTCAACGGCCCCACCTTTCCAAAGCGGCGCCGCCGACATGACGACCTGCGACACCACCGCGGCGAGGGTGATTGCGACCGCAACGGAGGACAGGCCGCGGAACATCCGGGACTGCCGCCGTAGCGTGGCCTGCTTCGAAGTCGATTCAGTCATAGCCGTTCTCCTGCAGTTCAGTTTAATTAGTTTAAGTATAAATTAAATTAATAGCAATAGGAATTTACCCGCGATCCGCGGCCTGCCCCGCCCCGACGGGGGCCCCTGCGCCGAGCGGGCGGCGCACCGAACCTCGCCGTCACGGCGTGGTCCAATTGCCGCGGTCGCCACCAAGACTCAATCAACCGAGCGGCGATACGACCGCGCGGGGGATGAGGACGCGTACCACGACGCCAAGGGGGCCTGCGTGAAGTACTGGCCACTGGTCTGGGCGGCGCTGTGGCGCAAGCCAGCCGAAGCCATCCTGGTATGGCTGGCCGTGACGGTCTCGTTCGCCTTGTTCGGTCTCATGGTCGGCCTGCATGCCACCTACGACCAACTCATCGAGAATTCCCGGCTGGATCGGCTGTACGTCAACGCGCGTTTTCCCAGCGCCAGCCCCACGGGAATCCTGCTGCCGTTTGCCATGCGCGATGCGATCATGCGGGTCGACGGCGTCGCGGCGGCGAGTGCGGTTTACTACGTGCGTGGCTACTACCGGGACCCTCACGTGCGTGCAATGGTCTACGCTGTGGATGAACACATGCGCTCGGCCTGGCCGGAATTGCCGCTCACGCCGGCGCAGTGGGATCAGCTGCTCGCGACACCGGATGGTGTCTTCGTGACGCACAGCCGGGCGGTAGCTCTCGGACTTAAGGCCGGCGACCGGCTGCCGCTCATCACCTCGCCTGTGTTCACGGCGCCGGGCATGGGAACACGTGCCGATGGGGCCCCGGCGTGGCAGTTTCATGTGCTCGGCGTGATGCCTGATATGAAGGGCGGGCTCCATGATTACCTGATCCTGGGCAATCTGAACTACGTAGATAATTCCCGACCGGCGGACCTGCGAGGCTACGCCTGGGAATATCGCGTTGCCGTGCGCGATGCGACTCAAGCAAACGAGATTGCCGTTCGTATCGACCGGGCAACGACCAACTCCGGTACACCGACGCTGACCATTCCCGACAAGATCGCCGAGATCGACGGCGTCAATTCAGGAATTTCAGTTGCGGCCAAGACCTGGCCGATCGCCGGCGCCGGCATCTTCATGATTCTGTTGCTGACGGCTAACGGGCTCGCACAGTCGGTGCGGGAACGGACCTCCGAATTCGCCGTTCTGAAGACGCTTGGATACCGTCAGTCGAGCCTCATGGCGCTGGTGTTCGCCGAGGCCGCCATCCCCTGCGTGGCCGGCGCCGCAATCGGCATGGGTGTGGCCGTGTTCTTGACCCGGTTGCCCATCCACTATCTGCCCGCCGATCTGGCGTCGCTGCCCAAACCGACGCTGTCGCTCGCCGTGCTGTCGGTGTCGCTCGGTTGCGCACTGCTGCTGGCGCTCGTCGGCGCCGCGATTCCGATGCAGCGACTGCGGCATCTGAGCGTCATTGACACCTTGGCGGGGCGCTGAACATGCAGGTTCTGACTCAGACGCTGGTTCTCACCCGCCTGGCATTTCTGGGAATCGCGCAGCGCAAGTGGTCAGCGCTGGTGCTCGTCGGCAGCGTGGCGTGCGTGATCGGGGTGCTGCTCTCCATGCTCTCAGTCACCGCCGGCATGTTGCGTGCCTATCGATCCGGAGAGGATCCGCAGCAGGCGGTCGTGCTGGCCCCTGAAAACTCCGGGCGGCCCAATGGCATCCCCACCAACGACATGGGTACCATCCTGGACGCACCCGGTATTGCGAAGAGTGCGGACGGACACCCACTTGGTGACGGCGAGTTGCAGATGTGGGTTCCGCCAACGGGGCCGTACGTCATCGGCTCGCCGAACCTGCGCGGCATCGGAGCAGTCGGGTTCGCGTTGCATCCGCATCTGCATATCATCGAGGGTCGGCAGTTTCGTTCCGGTCGACACGAAGTCATCCTGGGCGTGGCAGCGGCGCGCGCCTTTCAGTTACGGGTAGGAAAGGTAATCCTGCTCGCCGGCGGTCCGTGGACCATCGTCGGTCTGTTCACGGACGATGGGAGCATGCTGGAAAGCGAGGTTCTCAGCGATACCGATACGCTGATCGCAGACGGCCAGACGAGCGGCTATGGCAGCGTGCTGGTGAAACTGGAGACGCCCGCAGCATTCGACCGTTTCTCGCGCTGGCTCGCGACCAACCCCAATCTCAAGGAAATCGCCCAGCGGCAGTCGGATTACGCCGAACGTACCGCCAACCAGAACTCAGCTTTCTTCACCGCACTCGCCTACGCCGTGGGCGCCACGATGGCGCTCGGCGCCCTGTTCGGCACCGTGAAACTGATGTACGCCGCCGTGAGCGTTCGAATCCGGGAACTCGCGACGCTGCGCGCGATCGGTTACCAGCCCCTGCCGGTCGCGTTGTCCGTAATGGTCGAAACGCTGGTCCTGGCCCTCCTTGGTGCTCTGGCCGGAGTGGGCGCCGCATGGCTGCTGTTCAACGGCAAGCATGTCGTGCAGGCGCGCAATGTATTCGATTTGTCCGTTTCGCCGCGCCTGGTCGCACTGGGCATCGCCTGGGCCCTCGCACTCGCCCTGCTCGGCGGGCTGCCACCGGCACTCCGCGCCGCGCGCCGCTCCGTCACGGATGCGCTGCGGGCGGTGTGAACTGCGCCCGGCTTCCCGGTATTGCGCCGCACCATCGAAGCGAAGATCATGCTCTGATACGATTCTTGCGAAGAACTAAGAACCGCGCAGGTCGTTTCGATTCGGGGGGTGTGAGCATGTCGCGTGTATCGCTCTATTCGCACGTTCTGTGCGCAATGGCCATAGTGGCAGTCTCAAGCCTTCGCGCCGACGGCGCCAAACCGTTCGATGCGGCGGCGGCATTCGGCGCGCGACCGGATGTCGAGACACTGCGGTTGTCCCCGGACGGAATGAGCGTGGCATTCGTCACCCCAACTGAAGGCCAGGGTTCGGTGGTATACACCATGAGTCTGGCGCCGGGGTCGCAACCCAAGGTTGCTTTTTATGCTGACGGTAAACCGTTCCGCATGGATGGCTGCAATTGGGTGGCAAATGACCGGCTGGTGTGTGCCGTCTATGGCCTGCTCCCCGACCGGATCAACAACAACATTGCCGGACACCTGCCCTTCATTCGCATGTATGCAGTGAATGCCGATGGGACCAAGCCGCAGCAGTTGAGTGTACCGCCGAGTCAATACAGCGCAAGTTTCGCCGAGCGAGACAGCGCTGTCATCGATTGGCTTCCCGATCAGGATGGAGCGGTACTCATGGAGCAGGTACATCTGCCGAATGTCCATCCCGGAGCTTTGGTCGGTAACGAGCTCAATGAGCATATCGGCTTGGCCGTCAATCTGGTCGATACGCGCACGCTCGCATCGAAAGAGGTGATCCCGCCACGTCGCGATGCCGCCACCTACCTGAGCGACGGGCGCGGCCGCGTGCGTATTCTGGGCGAGCGCAATTCACTGCCGGACGGCAGGCCCACGTCCGAGACCAGCTACCTGTACCGCACACAGGATTCGGATGACTGGCACGAGCTCAGCCGGTTCAACTCGACCGACCTGACAGGCTTCCAGCCCGCCGCGGTCGATCACGACCTGAACATCGTCTATGGCTGGAAGAAGCTCAACGGTCGGCTCGCGCTTTATTCCCTAAGTCTGGATGGCGCGCTGAGCGAGCGGCTCGTGTATTCCCGGCCGGACGTTGACATGGGCGGTCTGATTCGCATTGGACGCCGCAACCGTGTAGTTGGAGTTTCGTACTCCACGGAATTTCAGCATACCGAGTTCTTTGTTGACGACATCAAGCAATTGCTCGAGGCCATGCATAAGGCACTCCCGCAGCAACCGCTCATGAGCGTGACCGATGCAAGCGTTGATGAAAGCAAGCTGCTGGTCGTTGCAGGCAGCGACACCGATCCTGGCACCTACTACATTCTGGATCGCAACACCCACGCACTGCACAAGCTGCTCGGGACGCGGACAAAGCTGAATGGCGTCGCGCTCGCGCGCGTCAAGCCGATCACCTATCCCGCCGCGGACGGGCAGATGATTCCGGCCTACCTCACCTTGCCGCCGGGCATCGATGATCCGCGCGGCCTGCCGGCCATCGTGATGCCTCACGGCGGTCCAAGCTCCCGCGACCAGTGGGGATTTGACTGGCTGGCCCAGTTTTACGCCTCGCGCGGCTACGTCGTCCTGCAGCCCAACTTCAGAGGTTCCTCCGGCTATGGGGACGCGTGGTTCAGGGATAATGGCTTCAAGGCCTGGGAAATCGCCGTTGGCGATGTGGTCGCTTCCGGGCGCTGGCTGGTAAAAGAGGGAATCGCCGACCCCGCAAGGCTCGGGATTGTCGGGTGGTCCTACGGAGGCTATGCGGCCCTGCAATCCGTTGCGGTCGATCCGGCACTCTTCAAGGCGATCATTGCCATTGCCCCCGTGACGGACTTGGAAGCCCTGAAGAGGGAAAACGGTTTCTTCAGCAACTATTACCAGGTGAGTGAGTTCATCGGTGCCGGACCGCATATGCGTGATGGATCGCCTATAAACCATGTCGACAAATTCAAACAGCCGGTCCTGCTTTTTCATGGCACGGAAGATCGAAACGTGTCGATCGAGGAATCACGAACCATGGCGGCGGCGCTGAAGGCTGCCGGTGCGAAGTGCGATCTCGTCGTATTCGAGGGCCGCGACCATCAGCTCGATGATTCCTCGGTGCGCGCCGACATGCTGCGCCAGAGTGATGCGTTCCTGAGGCGCTCGTTTGGCATGAGCCCGTAAGTCCCAAGCTCAAGCGAGCAATCGTTCGCCGACTGGGGGTGTCGATCATGCCGCATGTTCATTCGAAGGTCCTGTGCGCACTGGCGCTGCTGGCAGGTGTGCCGTATCTGCATGCCGAAGGCTCCGCACCGTTCGATGCGGCCGCGGCATTCGGCGCCCGGCCCGATGTCACGGCGCTGCGGCTGTCACCGGACGGACAAAGCGTTGCATTCATCGCCCCCTACAAGGGGCAGGGCGCGTTGGCGTTTTTGCGGCATTCCTTCGCAATGAGTCCATAATCGCGAACAAGTTAGGAGCATCCGTGACCTCCAAGACCCTGATCCCGCGCCGTGACTTCCTGGGCGCCTCCGGCGTTGTGACCGGCCTGATCGCGGCCGGCAGCCCACTGGCGCTCCTGGCGCCAAGCCGCGCATGGGCCATAGAGCTGAAGCGCCTCTCCAGCACCGAAGGCGCGACGCTCATCGCGGTCGCGCGCACCATTGCGCCCCACGACAAACTGGATGACGCCGCCTATGCGCTGGTCATTCAATCGCTCGACGCCGACGCGACCAAGGATCCGCAACTGCTGCGGATCCTGCGCGACGGCGTCCGGCAGCTTGGGGCGGGCTTTGCGTCAGCGGCCGAGGCGGTGCGCGTACAGTCCCTGAAGGCCGTCGAAACGACGCCTTTCTTCCAGACCCTGCGCGTCAAGACTCTCGGCACGCTGTATGCGACGCCTATCGCCTATGCCTATTTCGGCTACGAGGGCGAGGCCTTCTCCAAGGGTGGCTACCTGCTGCGGGGATTCAACGATCTGCATTGGCTGCCCGAGGTGCCGCTCGAGGATAGTGGCCCGATTCCAGGCGCCTGAAGAGCGCGCGTCGCACAACAGATAGTAAGGGGAAGCCGTGGCTCGCATTTCGCAAGATGATTCAGGTGCGGTCGTCATCATCGGCTCCGGTGCCGGCGGCGGTACGCTGGCCCACGAGCTGACCCGCCGTGGCATAAAGGTCGTCCTGCTCGAAGCGGGTGCGCGCCAGTCCCTCGCCAGTTTTTCGCAAGTACCCGGCGATGCCTTCGCCCAATTGACCTGGCTCGAACCGCGCACCATTTCCGGATCCACGACGGTCGCACAGGACTATCCGACGCTACCGTCATGGACGTGCAAGACGCTCGGCGGGACCACGGTGCACTGGACCGGCGCGACGCCGCGGATTCGGCCGTGGGAGGTGCGGTCACGCAGCACCTACGGCGCGATAAAGGGTGCCTCGCTGATCGACTGGCCGATCGAATATGCCGAATTGGAGCACTACTACCAACTGGCCGAGAAGCGCATGGTCGTCACGCGGCGCAATGGCAATCCCGGGCTGCCCGCCTCGAACCACTTCAAGGTGATGTACAACGGCGCGAAGCGGATTGGCTACAAGCGTGTGCACACCAACTACATGGCCATCAATACCCGCCCCGCCGATGGGCGTGCGCTGTGTATCCAGCAGGGGTTCTGCGTCCAGGGCTGCAAGACGGGCGCGAAGTGGAGCACCCTGTATACGGAGATTCCACGCGCCGAGGCGACCGGGAACCTCGACCTGCGCATTCAGTGCCGGGCCGCGCGGATCGAACACGGCGAGAATGGTCTTGCCACCGCGGTGGTGTACCGGGATGCCCAGGGCAACGAGCAGCAGCAAAAGGCGCGGATCGTGTGCGTGGCCTGCAACTCCGTGGAAACCGCGCGGCTGCTGCTGCTCTCCGAGTCCGCAAGGTACCCGCATGGACTGGCCAATTCGAGCGATCAGGTCGGGCGCAACTACTGCAGCCACACGGGCGGGTTTGTCTGGGGAATCTTCGATAAGCCGATCCAGTTCTGGCGCGGCACGACGCTGGCCGGAATCATCGAGGATGAGACCAAACACGATCCGCAGCGCGGTTTCGCGGGCGGCTACCACCTGGAGCTGGCCGCACTGGACCTGCCGAGTCTGCCGCTGGCGGGGCTGCCGAGCACGATGTGGGGACGCGACTTCGCCTTTGTCCTGGAACACTATCGCAGCATGGCCGGGATGTTCATCAACGGCGAGGACATGCCACGCGCCACGAACCGCATCACGCTCAATCCGCAGGTGAAGGATGCCTTCGGACTGCCCGTCGCCAACATCCACGTGGATGACCATGAGAACAATGCCGCGATGCGCGCACATGCGCAGCGGCAGTCGAAGGCACTTTACGAGGCCGTGGGCGCCATACGCGTCGTGAACTCACGGCAAACCCCCGCCACACACAATATGTGCACGGCGCGCATGAGCAAGGATCCCGGCGACGGCGTCGCCAATGCGCATGGCCAGACGCATGACATCGCAAACCTCTTCATCTCCGATGGCAGCGCGTTGAGTACGCCGGGATCGGCGAACCCGACATTGACGATCGTGGCCCTCGCGCTGCGGCAGGCGCAGTTCATCGCCGCCCAGATGGCAGCCCAAAGCATTTAGTTCGGGACCTGCGCGGTACGTCGGCCTGGTTTGCTGGTTCCGAGCGCCTCGAAGGCTGCCAGAATGACCTCTTCGGTAATCAATTCGGGGGTCAGAAAACTCAGGAAGGTGAGCCCTTCGATGATGCCGTGCAGGACGCGCACGAACATCTGCGCCGGCATCGGCAATTTCCGCTCTGGAATGTAAGCGAGCATCTCCTGCGCCGCGCGCCGATACGCTTCCGCGTTGAGCTGTACAAAGCGGGCGCGCATTTTCTCATGGGTCAAGGCGTAGAACTGGAATGAGGCCGCGCCAATTGAAGCGACGCGCCGCGCGGGAAGGGCGGCGATGACCGCTGCGGCGAGAATGCGCATCTGCTGCTCATAACTCGCCCCCGGCTTGAACTTCGGCACCACCGGCTGCCAGCGCGCCTCCATGACGGCCAGAAACAGTTCATCGCGATCCTTGAAGTTCCCATAAATGGCGCCGCGAGTCATGCCCGCCCGCTGCGCGACATCTTCCAGCGACGTCTGCTCCAGCCCCTTCGTCCCGACCAGTTCGGCCGCCGCCTGTACCAGCAAAGCGCGGGTACGGATGCGTTTTCCGCCCTTGGTGGGCGCCTGAGTTTTCGACGCGGCGTTCATTGCAGAATTATACATTGATGTTTTTTATACAGTAGTGTATTTTTTCTCCATGACAAGTTCTGACTTTCAACAGGTGAAGTTGCGCGACGGCCGCACGCTCGCGTATGCCGAGTTCGGCGACCCCAAGGGTGATCCGATCCTGTATTGCCATGGCACCCCAAGCTCCCACGCCGAGGGCGAGCTGACGGTTCGCGGCAGTTGCGCCGGGCAACTGGGCCTGCGGGTGATCATTCCGGACCGTCCCGGAATGGGGGGTTCGAACTTCCTGCGACATCGGCGGGTCGTTGATTGGCCAAGCGATGTGCTCGAACTGGCTGATGCACTGCACCTTGAGCGTTTCGCGATGCTCGGATCTTCGGGCGGAGCACCCTACGCCCTCGTATGCGCAGCATTGATTCCCGCACGCGTATCGGTGGTGGGCGTCATAGGCGGGGTGGCGCCGATCGATGCGCCCGGTCTGTTCTCGGCGCGCAGCCGGTTCCTGGGCCGAATGGTGCGGGTTGCTGCGCCCATCATGCGCGGTCTGATGTGCCTGCAATTGCTGGCATTGCGCAGCCGGACGGTACGCAAGAGCATGGCCAATGCCTTCCCCGAGCCGGATCGGACACTTTTTCAGCGTGAGGATATGCGCGACCGATTCATCGGTTGCCTGGAGGAGTGTTGCCGCAACGGCCCCCGCGGCGCCGTGTGGGAACTGGGCATGTTCTCGCAACCCTGGGGCTTCGATCTGACCCAGATCACCACTCCGGTACTGTTGTGGCAGAGCGCGCGCGACGGCAACGTGTCCTCTGCCCATGCAAGATTCCTCGCTTCCGTCCTGCCGAACTGCCAGGCGCACTTCTATCCCGATGATGCTCACCTTTCGGTGATGCTGAATCATCACCATGAGATCCTGGGTGAAATTCAGCGCCGCAGCCGAGGCCCCGGCACACACACTCCACGCCCAAACGTATAAACTGAACCCTCATCCAAACGGGGGGGTGCTGCAAATGCGGATCGCTCAAGTGCTGGCGGCGCTCGTGGTTATCGGCGCTTCCTGGTCGGCCACGGCGCAGAATTGCGCGGGAGCGCGCGATATCAGGATCGTGAACGGGCGGATCCACACCATGGATCCCCACGACACGGTGGTGTCGTCCGTCACCATCCGCGGTGGACTGTTTGCGGCACCGGACAATGCACAGGATCCGTGCATGCAGGTCATCGATGTACACGGTCGCACGGTCGTGCCCGGATTGATCGACAACCACAATCATATCGTGCTGCTGAGCGAGCGGCCGGGTCACGATACGCGATTGGAGTCGGCGACCAGTATCGCGGACGTCCAGGCCGCGCTGCATGCACGCAGCCAAACCGTCACGGGCGAGGCCTGGATCACGGCCATGGGGGGCTGGATTCCCGGTCAGCTTGCCGAAAAGCGCCTGCCGACACTGGCCGAACTCGACCAGGCGTTGCCCGCCAATCCGGCTTTGCTGTTCGTCGCATTTACGGGCCCCGCCGTCACCAATTCCAAGGGCAAGGCCTACCTGGCGTCCCACGGGGTTGATGTCAGCGAGGCGGGACTGATCGGCGCCGGCCCTCCTGCACTGGCCGCGCTGCACGCGCTGGCGGCGCTGCAAACGCCGCAAGACAAGCGGCAAGGCGTGCTCGATGCGATGGCCTATTCGGCCCGTCTCGGGGTCACGACGAACGTCGACATGGGCGAGTTTGTCGAGCCTGGCACTCGCGATGTGAAGGACTCGTTCGTCTTTGACGGACTCGCCTCCGGCGACCCCTTCGCCATGTATGAGCCGTTCCTGGCCTTGCACCGGGAAGGCAAGCTTTCGACCCGATTGCGCGTCTTCTTCCTGAGCATGGATCAGGGGCAGGATTTTCCGATCGCTCGCGAGCGTGTGCTCAATGCGTTCGATCGCTTCGGCGATGACATGATGCGCATCTCCGGAATCGGTGAATTTGCGACCAGCTGGCCGCTTTTCGGTCCAGTTTCGACGCCGCCCAATTATCTCGGCGCCCTGCAGTTCATCGCCGCACATGGCTGGTCGTTCCAGCAGCACAGTCTGTCACTGGCCGAGGACAAGATCACGGCGGCGACTTTCGAGGCCGTCAACGCCGTGACGCCGATTGCCAAGCTGCACTGGTCGGATGCCCACGTGCCGCAGATCGACCTGGAAACCGTCAATCGGTTCAAGGCGCTCGGGGCCGGGATCGCCGTGCATCCGTTCCGCTATCTTTCCGACAGCACCGATGCCAACGCGGGCCCGCCGCTGCGCATGATCCTCGACAGCGGCGTTCACGTCGGAGCCGGATCCGACTCGGCGCAGATATCGACCCTGAATCCGTGGAACATGATCTATTACATGGTCACCGGAATTAACGCCGGGGGGCACCTCGTCAATGCCAGACAGACCGTGACTCGCGCCGAAGCCATGCGGCTTTACACCGCGGCTAACGGCTGGTTCTTCCGCGAGGAAGACAGGATCGGATCGATCGAAACCGGAAGACTCGGTGACCTGGTCGTGCTCAGCAATGACTACTTCGATCCGAAGAAGGTGCCCGACGCGGCGCTGCGCCAATTGCATTCCGTGCTCACGGTCGTGGATGGCAAGGTGATTTACCGGGCCAGAGCAGAATGAACGCACCGCAGACGCAGGATCGACTTGATATCCTTGAACTGTATGCGCGTTACAGCTGGGCGCTCGACACCGGGGATACGGACGGCTACGTCGCGCTGTTCACGGACGATGCCGAGGCCACCGAGGAGACTCGCAGCGGAGAGCTCGAGGTCCGCAAGGGCCGCGACGAAATCCGCAAATTGGTGCTGAAGTTTCACGAGCGCGCCGATTTTCCGGGGCACCAGCACCAGATGGGGCAGCTGGTATTCTCGGCCGACCCGCTCGGACGGCCGCATCACTGGGTCGTCAGGTCCTATGCCTGGGCGACCATCAATCGGCCGCCCCAGCCGCCGCATCTGTACTGGTGCGGGCATGTCCGGGACGTCGTGGCGAAGGTCGATGGCACCTGGAAAATCAAATCCAAGGCGATCATGGGTTGGAGCGGAGAGGTGCTGTCCAGGTTCGACACACGGCGATGAGCGTCCCGGCGCGCAGCACGGCCTACCAGGTGCTGTTGACCTCGCTCCTGAGCCTCAATTTCGGCTTCGTGCTGTTCGACCGCAATGCGCTCGGCTTCCTGATGCCCTTCATCCAGCCCGAGCTCGCACTCAGCAACACCGAGGTCGGCGTGTTGTCCGGCGCCTTGTCCCTCACCTGGGCGCTGTCAGCATTCGGGGTCGGCGCAATCTCCGACCGGCTTGGAACCCGCAAGCGACCGCTGGTCATCATCACGCTCGCGTTCTCCCTATGCACTTTCGGCTCCGGTCTGGCGCGATCGTTTGCGACCATGCTGGGCGCGCGGCTGCTCATGGGCGCGGCCGAAGGCGGCATCATGCCGCTGAGCCAGTCACTCATCGCTTCGGATGTGGCCGCGCGCCATCGCGGACTTGCCATGGGAGTCGCCCAGGGGTTTGGCTCGAGCCTGCTCGGATCCTTTGTGGCACCGGTGGTGCTCGTCGGCTTTGCGAGCGCATTTGGCTGGCGTCACGCCTTTTTCCTGGCCGGCGTGCCGGGGTTGCTGTCGGCGCTGCTGCTGGCGCGCTTCATTCGCGAGCGTCGCGCAAAACCGCCGGACGGACCCGCCCCCGCGGGGCAATCGGGGTCGCTGCGTGCGGTGCTCGCGGATCGAAACGTCATACTCTGCGCAGTCCTCGGCGTGCTGCTCGTGTCCTACCTGGTTCTGTGCTGGACCTTCATGCCCCTGTACCTGACGCGGGTACGCGGGTACGACGCCAGGACGATGAGCTGGTTGATGGGCACGCTGGGTATTTCCGCAACGCTCGCGTCCACCGCCATTCCAGCCCTGTCCGATCGCCTGGGCCGCAGAGTGCCGATGATTGTCGTGCCCCTGATCGCGACCGTGCTACCGCTGGCGGCATTGTTTTTCCCGGGGTCGGCCTGGAGCCTTGCCGTCATCTTCTTTTTCGGCTGGACGGTCACGGGCATCTTTCCGCTCTTCATGGCGACCGTGCCTGCGGAGAGTGTTCCCGTGCGCCACCTCGCGGCCGCCCTCGGCATCTGCATGGGAACCTCGGAGATCATCGGCGGAGTTCTTTCCCCCATCATCGCCGGCACTGCCGCCGACAGATTCGGGTTGGGCGCCCCGTTGTGGATGATGCTGGGACTCACGCTTGTGGCGGCATTCATGGCGCTTGGACTGCGGGAGACCGCTCCGTCGCAAACCGTGACGGCCTGATATCGAGCCGGACGTGACAATCTCATCATCCGACAACGACCCCGCCAATGGCTGGGAGGCGGTTGCCGCCCAGTTGATTGAACGGCGCGACCACTCGCACGTCGGCGTCAATGTCGTTCGCAGCTGGGCCAAAACCTTAAACAAAGGTGCGTCAATCCTCGACTTGGGATGCGGCTCTGGGGTACCCATTTCTCAAGCATTGATGGACGATGGACTCATCCTCACGGGCATCGACGCATCACCCACCCTGGTGGCAGCGTTTCGCAGACGCTTCCCAGGTGCCGATATCGCCTGCGAACGGGCCGAGACTTCTCAATTCCTAGGCAGGACTTTCGACGCCGCAATCGCCGTTGGGCTGGTGTTTCTGCTGGCCGAAGCTGCGCAGAAGGCGCTCATTTCAAAGGTCGGCTCGGCACTCAGGATTGGCGGCCGATTTCTGTTTACCGCGCCATCCCAGTCGTGCACCTGGAACGACCTGATGACAGGCCGCCAGTCCCGTTCGCTCGGAGCCGCTGCGTATCTGGCCATACTGTCGGAGGCGGGTTTGACGCTTGTCGGTGACTACACGGACGAAGGACAGAATCACTACTACGATGCCGTCAGGAGCTAATGAGTGCCTTGGGTGTCCATCAGTTCGGTCGCGAACAGCATCGCCATCGCCGCGCCACGTGGATCATTGCCGAGGATGGCGGCGCGGTGCAGGTACTGGTCAAGGGAGGTCATGCGCGCCGTCGACTCGCACACGTCGATGAATGAGCCGGATGAGGAACTGCGAGAGTTCACCGCTAGCCACGCGTGCTCGACCGCCTGGCGGTAGCGCCGACCGTCGATCCAGCCGTTCTCCAGTCCGCGCTGCATGGCGAAACCGATCATGGCCGTGGCCGAGAACTCCGGGTACGCGCCCGGATAGTCTATGACGTTGCGCCACAGGCCATCGCGCGTCTGCCACGGCAGCAGGGCGGCCATCAGCTGACGATAACTCCGTAACGCGTAGGCGTAGCCCTTGTGTCCGTGCGGCAGTTCCGACAGCGTCAGCGCCAGACCGAGGGCAGCGAAGCCATTGCCACGGCCCCAGGCGGCATCGGTCGCGGGTTGATGACGGTAGAGTCCATCCTCGCGCAGGTCGAGCTGCTGCATGAAGCGCAGATGCCGATCGGCCAGGTCGAAGTACTTGGCCTGCCCGGTCAGCGCACCGGCTTGCGCGACAATGACGGTGCCCATGAAAATGCCGTCGCTGAACTGCTCATTGTAGGGCATGGCTTCGCGCATCTGTCCGGATGCGTCAAATCCCAGATCGGCGACCTTGCGGACCATCGCGGCATAGCGTGCGTCGCCGGTCCTGCGCGCCAGCTCCGTAAAGATGATGTGGCCGCCGAGCACGAGTTCGCTGGGGTGCGCAAGGCTGTCCTTGCTGCCATCGACATAGGGTTCTACGAGCCGCCGCACGTCCTCAACGTCGCCGAGCCGCGCGCGCGCGATCAAGGCAATCGCCTCGATGTACCAGGGCTGATCAAATTCCCGCCCGTAGTGGCCGCCGAGCTCCTGCGCCAGCTGCCGGGGCGAGCGGGCACGCCGGCGTTCAAGTTCGGCGCGTGCATCGGATGGTGCGATGGTCTCGGGGTGTGCAACCCAGTCAGCGGTTTTTCCGGACCACAGGCGCGCGGGAATGCGGCCCATATCGGCCACCTGACGGGAACTGAGTGCCTCCGCCAGGCCGGTATCATCACCTGCGATCAGTACGAGGTCCGGCGCCTGAGCGCCGAGCCATCGCCACAGTACGTGCGACTCGGCAAGTTCACGATAAGCGATGCCTTGCGGAGGAAACATGAGAACGGCGCCATCCGGGTTCGCCAGCGGCACGGCGAGCAGATTCACCGCTCGTTCGTGACTTCGCTGGTACGCATACACCGCGGCGCGCACAGCGGCCGGACTGCCATCCTCGCCGTGGAGGCCACCGACGAGCACCACAGTCGGTGCAGACTTCACGCTGGCGGGGACTGCAACGGCATCGATCCGCGTGCCACTGGTCGCCAGTCCGATGTCAAACACTTCGGCGGCGAGCAGCGGCCTCGCGATCAGCGCGGTCAACGAGGCCAGCACTGCGATGGCAAAGGCGCGGGCGGTCATGGGGAACGCTCGCTACTGCGACTTCAAGTCAGCGACCAATGCCTGGTTGCCGTAGATTTTTTCCAAAGCCTCTGTGATCGCAGCCGTTGAGACGGCCACTGCACGATTGACCTTCCCGTCAAAACCGAAATCTCCGCCCAGACTTTCGATATTGCCGTCAAAAATGGCGCCGATGACGTGGCCCTGCGCATCAATCAGCGGTGATCCCGAGTTGCCGCCGATGATGTCATTGTCACTGACTAAGTTGAATACGGTATTGGGATCCACCTTCGCCGCAGCGTTTACCCAGCGCGGCGCGAGGTCGAAGGGAGGCTGGCCAGTCGCCCGTTGCCACAGACCGGCAAAGCGCGTGAACGGCCCGACCGTTTTCCCATTGTCGGTCCAACCGCCGATCTTTCCGTAGCTCAGGCGCAGGGAAAAGGTCGCATCCGGGTAGACGCTGGTGCCGTAGATGGCGAAACGCGCATGGGCGATCTGTTCCGTTGCAATATCGATCGGACCGACCACCCGACTCTCATAGTCGGTTCGCAGGGCGCGGCTCGCGCCATCCGTCGCCAGCACAAAGCGGATCATCGGATCGTCCGACGCGAGGATCGCCGCTTCGCCACCGTCCCAGAGCTTCTTGCGCAAAGCGACATTGCCCAGACCCGACTTGGCCAGTCGGGCCGACAAGTCCTCCGGAGAGTCTTTCCCAAGGAAAATCTTGGTGCGCGGATCATCGACAGTCAGGTACTCGCGCAGCTTGGATAACCAAAACTCCAGGGCGAGCTGCTCCAGCTCCGGGTAAACCGGGTGGTCATCGAGCACACTCTTCTGAAGAAGCGGCAGGCGCGCATCGGTGAATTCCCGTAACCGCTCACCGTTCGGCTTGGTCCGCTCCGCCGCGGCCCGCACCAGCGATTTTGCGTAGCCAAAGAGGTCCGAGCCGATACCCGCGCGAGCTTCGAGGAAGGTGTAGGGAAGATACAAACCGGTGCGAACCTGCTGCGCCTGGCTGATCCGCGCCCACGGATCGCCGAGATCCTTGCTCAGTTCCGGCATCTTTTTGACTTGTTGCTGTAACGATGCATCCGTGCGCCGCTTGGCCGCGATCAGCGTAGGCGCCGTCAAGGCTTTCAGTTGTCCGTACAGGGCCTTGAAGCTGTTCTCAAGGCCAAAGAGAAGGTGGTTCGCGGTGCGCGCGTGCTCGGCGCTCTCCTCGCTGAAGCGCAGCAGGCGGCCTCGTAGTTCCGAATACAACAGCAGAGTGGTCGGTAGCGAGACATCCCGAATGAAGGTGAGTTGCGCCGCAGTGAGCAACCTGTCGGTAGTGCCCGGGTTGCCCGCCACGAATACCAGTTCGCCATCCCGCGGCGGCGTCGCTCGCCACGAAAGATGGTCCGGGGTCTTCACCGCCGTCTCATTTTCGTACAGCCGGACGATTGAGAAGTCGAGGTCATAGCGCGGAAAGTTGAAATTGTCGGGATCACCGCCAAAAAATGCGGTCTGCGCTTCCGGTGCGAATACCAGGCGCACATCGGAATACTTACGGTAGGTGTAGAGCTTGTACTGTCCGCCCTGATACAGCGTGATCACCTGGCAGCGATACTGGGATTCCCGGCCCGCGCAACCGGCCTTCTCAATTTCCGCAATCTGCGCGTCACGCGCCTTGACGAAGGCCTCACCAGTCTTGCCCTTCACTGCATCCGTTATGCCGCTGGTCTCATCCGTGATGGTGGTCAGTAGCTCCGCCTGCATGCCCGGGCACAGCCGCTCCTGCGTGCGAGTCGTTGCCGAAAATCCGTCCCGGGTGTAATCGCGCTCGGCGGATGAGAGGGCCTGCGCACAATCACGCACGCAATGATTGTTCGTCAACACCAGCCCATCGGCAGTGACAATGGAGGCCGAGCACCCCGAGGAAAGCCGCACCGCGGCGCGCTGCACGCGGTCAAGCCAAGTCTTGTCGATCACCGCACCGTATTTTTCCTGCACGGCCGCGGCCGGAAAATTGTCGAACGTCCACATGCCCTCATCGGCAAAGCTCGAACCGACAAAAAGCGTGGACACGGCGGTGATAACAATTGGCAATAACTTCATGGGGCAGGTCTCGCTCATGGCGAAAGCTTTCGCGTGCCCATATGATACAGATGGCGGCCGGATGCGGACTCACGGCGAGCGCATCCGCCTGTAATGCGGCGCAGCATCGATGGTTCATCGGATCCCCGCGCCACTGAGCTGGGTGGCGTGGCGAGGGGGGGGCCGTTCGTGCGTCAGGTCGCGCGCAGCGCGGCCGACACCGGCACACGGGCCGCGCGCACTGCCGGCAGGAGTCCGGCGATGGTGCCTATGCAAAGCGCCCACAGCAATCCCGACAGAGCCAGTGAAGGCGTCACGGCCATGTGAAAGCTCGCGCCAAACGGGCTTGCGAGCAGTCCGTTGAAGAGCAGCCACGCCACGAGCGCGCCGATCAATGCGCCGGGCAGTGCCAGCAGAATCGATTCCAGGACGACCGAGACGATGATCGGCGAGCTGTTGAAACCAACGGCCCGCAGGATAGCCAGTTCGCGACGGCGGCCGTCGACAATGGCATACAGTGAGTTGGCCGCGCCTATGGTTGCGGCAAGCGCCATGATCGAACCGACGAAATAGCTCACGAAGTTCAGAATGCCGTTGATCTGCTGCATGTTCTGTTCGAAGATCTGCGCTTCGTGCTGGACTTTCAGGTGCAGCGCCGGATTTGCCTTGAGCGCATTGGCAAGCGTCGCAAACGCCGCAGGTGACTCGAGCATCACATTCGCCTGGTTATAGGTGTTGCGGCCGAACGCCGACAGAATCGTGTCCCCATCCGCGAAGACGATGCACACCGTACTCGCGAGATCGAAGTTGCCGACGACGAGCCAGTCGCCGCCGCGCATGTGCCGCTTTGCGCCGACATCGAAGTCCGCGTACTGGCGTACGCATTTGTTGCTTGCGATCAGCTCGTGCACTCCAGGCTTGAACATTCGCCCGGCGGTAACGTGCAGCTCCGGCTGGTAATCAGTCAGACCCGGGGTCATCCCGATCAAGGGAAATCCGGTCTGCGCGCGGTCGATCTTGCCGCGCGCCTGCACGAAGACCGTGACCTGAAAGACCACGATCGGTTTGCCGTCCGGGTTGTGTCGAATGCCTGGCAGGCCCCGAATCAGCGTCGCCGCGTCCTGCGAGATGTTGCTCTGTGCCGGCGACGGCGCATCGATACTCGTCATAACGGCGCGATTGGGGCTCACGTTGCCCATCGCCTCCTGGCGCGCTCCCACACCCATGGCCAGCATGGACACGAGCACCCCGACCGCACACGCGACGCCGATGACGATGGTGCACACCAGTCCGAGGCGTGCAGGCAGGCCAGCGAGATTTACGCGCAGGAGGGCCCAGAACTGTTTCACGAGGCTCATTCAGGATTCACCGACCGGCAAGCGCGTCAACCACTTGCAGCCTGGCGGCGCGCGAGGCCGGCGGTGCGGCTGTGATCAGTGCCACAAGCACCGCGCCGATCAATCCGAGGCCGACGACGCTCAGCGGCATGGCAAGGCCGGGTATGAACTTCGCGGTGTATGGGAACACTCCCGTCGCCAGTGCAAGCCCGAGGAGCGCGGCGGCTACACAGATGAGCAGACTTTCACCCATGACCATCAGGAAAACCGCGCGATCGGTGAACCCCAGGGTCTTCAGCACCGCCAACTCCGGAGTGCGCTCGCGAATTGTCTGCATCATGATGGTCGTGACAGAGAATAAGAGGGCCACCAGCACCGCGCTCGTGACGGCGCGAATGAGGAAGTTCAGATCACCGATAGAGCGCATCTGCTGCTGTGCATTCTCGCGGAACGAGGCCGTCTTGGTCCCATTGGACGAATTGGCGAACATCCGATCGATGGTGTCGGAAACCTCCGCCGCGCCCTTGGGGTCCGAGATCACCGCATAGAAGTTGCGCACCGTGCCCTTGTTGAGCGCCCGCGCTTCGTCGAGATAGTCGTAGTTGATCACGATGAGCCCGCCCTCGCCGGGCTCGTGATCCGTCACTGTGCCCACGATCTGGAAGGTCCAGGTTCCCGACCCATTGCCCTGCAGATTAGTCGAGGTCAGGGGAATCCGGTCTCCGACATGCAGGCCGTATTTCTTGCCCATATCCACGGTGATGAGCGCACCGTTGCGGGTCTTCTCGAGGGCCTCGAGGTCCTTGGGCAGGATCTGGAAGATCTCCGGCACCAGCGTCAACCACAGATCGGTCGGTGGGATTGCCAGCGCGAACACGACCTCAGTGGGCCGCTGATAGGTTCCGAGGAAGCCGTCGGCAAAGGATACGGTCTTCATGGCCGGGATCGAGCGGAGTCGATCGAGGTAGGAAATCGGCAGGGGGGCTCCGCCGGATTCGGCCGGGCCGACGAACAGCACGTCGGCGCGAGTATTGGCGATGGACCGGTCGACTCCCGTCTTCATGCCCTGCAGGACACCGAAGAGTGCGAAGGCCACCGCGACCTGCAGGAGGACCAGGGTCGTCCGCCCGGGCTTGCGCCAGATACCGGACCAGATGAGGGGGAGGTATTTCACTTTGAGGTTCATCTATACACCGGCCATGCGCCGACCGGCAACTTCGGACTCAAGCTTCAATACACGGCTTATCCGATAAAGTTGCAGGACAAATCGCGGCCCGCGCTTGGAGCAAAGAATGAGGCAGCAGATCGGCCCGAACCACGAAAGAGCGGGCCAGGGGACTCAGAGGCGCTCGCGGATCGCCGCTGGCAGCAACTGCTTGTAGCGGCGGCTGAGCGCCACGCGCTGACCGTCCTGCAGCACAAGCTCGTAGTCGCCATGGAACAGGGGGCGCAGCTCGGCGATGAAGCCGACCCGCACGACGTGCGAGCGGTGCACACGCAGGAATTCGTTCGGATCCAGCTGCGCGGCGAAGTCCGCTAGCGACTCGCGGATGAGATGAGTCTTGCCGCAGGCGCAAACCTCGACGTAGTTCCCTGCAGCAGAGACGCGCTGAATGTCCGCCACATCGAGGAAGAAGGCGCGGTCGGTGGTGCGTACCAGGATCTGTTTGGGCTGCGGCGGCCGGTCCGGCATCCCGGCCAGCAGGCGGCGCACACGCTCTTCGAAGTCACCGTGATCCGGCTCGGCGAGCGCCGTGCGGACCCGCCCCACGCTGCGCAGAAAGCGCTCGTTGTCGTAAGGCTTGAGTAGATAATCGAGGGCCTGAACCTCAAATGCACGCACGGCGTATTCGGAGTACGCCGTCGTGAACACCACCAGTGGCGCGGCGCACCCGCGCAAACCGTCGAGCACGTCGAAGCCGCTGCGCGTCCCAAGCCGGATGTCCAGGAAAATCACTTCCGGACCCGCACCGCGGATCGTGGTGATCGCAGACTCGACGCGGTCCGCCTGCCCGACGATGCGAAAGTCATCGAGCTCCTCGATGAACCGCTCCAATTTCGACCGGGCTGGCGGCTCGTCCTCGACGATCACGACCGAGTGACTCATTCCGACACCGGGAATGCGACCGTAACCACGGTGCCGCGCGGCTCGCGGGCGGCAAACGTGAGGGTGTGATCGCGCGGAAACAACAATTGCAGTCGCCGTGAGACGTTCGACAATCCGGTGCCGTGCCCCAATGGAGAATCGGACATGCCCGCCCCGTCGTCGCAGATGGCGTAACTGAGATGCCGATCCGTGCGCCGTACGGTAACCCAGAGACTACCGCGGCCCTCCGCCAATCCGTGGCGGAAAGCATTCTCGACAATCGGCTGCAGCAGCAGCCGCGGCACTGCGATAGCATCCAGACCCGGCTCGACCTCGAGCTCGAAGAACAGCTGTCCGCGAAAGCGCTCGGCCATCATGACCGCGTAGCTTCGCAGCAAATCGAGCTCGCTGCGCAGTGGGACCAGAACCTGCTGATCGGTCGCGTAGGCCGCGCGCAGCAGATCACCCATGTGGCTTATCATACGGTCGGCAGCGCCGACATCCTCGCGCATGCGGTTGGAGATGGTATTCAAGGCGTTGAAGAGGAAATGAGGATCCACCTGCGCCGTCAGGTGCTGCAGCCGCGCTTCGTTCAACTCGGCGGCAAGCTGCGCCGCGTGCAGCTCGCCCCTGCGACGCACGCGAAATTCGCGCACTGCGAACACCGCAAGCAGGATGATGAGATAGGTGATCAGATCCTTTTGCAACTCGTAGAACCAGCGAAAAAACACTGGTCCGGCATCGTACGAGTCGCCCGCGAGCGCAAAGACGATCTTTCGCACAGCGACCATGCCCGTAGTGTGAACCGTCGAGAATACGAAAGCGCTGATCGTGTGTGCGACGACGATCCGGCCGCGCGAACGCGCATCCAGGCGGAATATCCGCTCGACTCTGACGATGACGGGAATCAACGCCAGGATAACGAGAACGCTGCTCAGCTCCCAGACGAACTCCTTCCAGAGAGCAACTCGGAAGTTGTTACCAATAAATTGGTTCAGACCCTGCCAGAGACCAAGCAATACAAACAGTGCTATGAATAGCGGCCAACCGGGCTGCAACCAGCGCGCGCGGCGTGAGCGCCCTCCAGGGGTTGTTTCGGCCGACGCGTCGCCGCTTGGGGCGCAGTCGGGTGCGTGGGTGCCGAGCTCAGCCATACTCCGTGAGAGTACTGGTTTCCGGCACTCCGCACGAGAGCTGGCCGGTCCGGTGACTTGCGCGGCGCTCACAGGCGCGTGAAGCCGTCCGCGCTCCACTCCTCACTGCCAACGCCATGGTGTACGAAGAACAGGCCCTCGGGATCATATCTCTTCTTGATGGCGTGCAGCCGGGCGTAGTTATCTCCCCAGAAAGCCCGCTGCCAATCTGTTTCGAAGTAGTTGGTCTCGTTTACATACGATCCGCCCTGCCCTGCAACCGTTCGAAGTTGTTCCATGCACCGATCGATTGCCTTCGCGGCGGAGCGTCCCTTGATGACGTCGGGCTCATGCCCCGGAATTCCGGGGTAGGCTGGACCCTGCCCTTCGGCCACAATTGCGAGCGCAAATGCAGTGAGGACTGCCGGATTCATCGCCGTGTCTCTGGCGGCCGCGATCGCGGCGGGCGGCGCTCCGCCGAGACCCTTGTTGAAATGCAATTCAATATCCGCATGCCGCGACCCGGCGAACAACGCGTCGGCAAGGCGCCCCTGGGAACCGCCCGCAAGCAAAGATGACGGGATCCACAGTGATTCGTAGCCCCAGATGTACTGTCCGACCTGCCCAGCATCGCCGCCCCACCAGGCATCCGCGGGCGCCGAACCGGGCCGATCGTCCCGCCGGAATACCGGCTCGCGCATCACGTGCACAAGAATATCGTCCATGATCGCGTTGAGTGGATTTCCATTGCGGGGAAACACATCTTCCGGCCAATGGGTGACGCGCCATTCAACGTCCCAGGCGCGTCGCGCCGGAATGTTGGAGATGATCGGCCCCGGGCGCGGTATCGAATATGCGTGCGGGGACTTCTTGATCCAATCCAGGAATGGCTGCCAGATTCTCTGCGACTGCTCTCGGTCCAGACCCTGCGAGACCATGCGGATCTCGAGCACGTTCTCCCGGCGCACCTTCACCTGTTCCCCCCAATGCTCGTTGAAGAGATGCTCCGCGTAGAAGCTGACGAACGCACCAAGCAGGCTGCGGAATGCTTCGTCCGAAGGGGCCTTGACGTCGAAGTTGGCATCGCCGAAGTATTGCGGAAGATCATGGGTACGGACCGTGAGCTTGCTGACCACCCCGAACGTGCCACCCCCGCCGCCTTTGAGCGCCCAGAACAGATCCGGATTTTGCCGTCGGCCGTGACGATTTCAACTTCCAGCAAACTTGCCGCTGCCGTGCCGAAGCGCTTGGAGAAGCTTCCGAAACCCCCGCCCAGCGTCAGGCCGGCGACCCCAACCGTCGTGCATCCGCCCCCCTGCACGTACCTGCCGCCTTGAGTTGTGACCGCCTGGTACGCTTGCATCCAGTGTGTGCCAGCACCCATCGTGACGGCGGGCTGTGGCGCGAGCTTCCCCTGACATCCCTGGGGTACGAACGCGGAATGCATCTGGATACCGGTCATGTGGCGGGTCCAGATCATCAGCGAGTCGGGTGCATTCGAGGCGCCCAGGTAGCTGTGCCCACGTCCCTTGACGACCAGCCGCAAAGCATTGTCACGCGCGAAGTTCACGGCGGCAGCAATGTCGGTGGCATTGCGCACTGCAACCGCATAAGCGCTCGGCCTGGTCATCCACGCATCGACCCATCCGAGCGTCTGCGTCAGGCCGGGGTCGTCGGCGATCCAGTAGGGATTTCTGATCTCTTGCATGAGAGGTCCGGCGACTGGGCTGTCTGGAGCGGCATTGAGCGCGCTCAACGGAAAGTGGACCGGGAGCAGGTTTCCCCCGACCTCGTCGTTGAGTCGTTTCCACGCTGCCTGTGACGGCCATGCCGCCTCCGACGGGCGTACTCGATGGACGTTGGTACTCACCGCTGCATTCGCCAGCAGTCGACGCGGCAGCACGGGCAGCAGCAGCAGCGATGCGGCGGACTTGAGAAGTGCTCGTCGATTATGAGACATGAGCCTCGCCCCCGATAACAGGTGCCGCCGCCATTTGTTGTTCATGGCTACGATGCATTGTAGACCGCGAATGTACTTTCACCTCAACATTCAGGCCTGCGGGCAGCCTCAGGGGAATCCGGAACTGAGGCAATGAGCTTGGGACGAACGGGACAAATAGGCGGTTGAACGGCCCACAGCTCAATGGGGCTTCCCCGGGGTCACGGATATTGACGGCCGCCGACCGCGGTCGCTGCACCTGGCGGGCGCCGGACATAACTGCCACCGCCGCGGTTGAGGATTGGATTCTCGCGACTCAGTGTGAGCGCCATCACAGTCTTCGCCCGACTATCTGTGGATAGTTCAAGCGCAGTTCTGCGTGCGCATTCGGCCGAGAGAGCCAAGCCGGAGGCCCGATATGGAAAATGATCCCAGCGCAATTCGAGACATTGGTCGGCGCCGGAATGCGCTACCGCATCGCAGTCCGGACCCCGAGTCACGGCCGTGCTGAAGACACTCAGAACGCTGCTGAGCAAGCCTCCTCGTGATGACTCCGCGAAGAAGCCCACGAATAACACGATGAGTAAACCAGCGGCCGGCGGCAAGGACTACCGTGCGGTTGCGGTTGTGCGGGGCATCAAGTGCTGTTCAGCCGTGAAAGATTTGGTCGACAAACCCTATCTTTTTCGCGAAGCACCGCGGCTGCCCTTGGGAAGCTGCACGATACCCGCGCACTGTTCGTGCAAGTTCACGAAAACTTCGGATCGCCGCGATGGTGAGCGCCGTCTGCTCGGTGCGGCAGAAACCGGCCGCTGGTTTGCCGGCCCGGAGAATCGCAAGCGTGCAGGGCGGAGGTCGGCGAAGGATTGAGGCCCGGGCGGCCCTATCCGCAGTCACCCATCCGATTGCGGCTTTGCGCACTATGCCGGTGTTCCCGTCCGGCCAACTCCGCTCGTTGGAGTCTCGATTTGCCAACGCCAAAGGCTGACGCACAGAATGTGCATGGGGATCAGCAGCAGCAACGGTGCGCGCACGAGCTTGGAGGAACGATGTTCAACTTGCCGAAACGCTTCATCCTCACATGGACGATGGCGTTAGCGGCCGGGGTTACTGCCAACGGGGTGGTCGCCAAGGCATCGTGCCCAAAAGTAGGCTTCGCGGTTGTCGAACCCCGCGCGACACCGGAAACTCGCCCCGTGAGGATGGGAAATAATCAGACCATCTTTGTGCGGCGAGAGGCGCTTACCACGACCAGCGACATAGCCGATATCAGATTGGCGGGCGATGGTGACGATGCGCTTATTCTGATCAAGTTCACCCCGGCGGCCGATGAGAGGCTACACGATGCAACTACCAATCATTCCGGCATGCGCATCGCATTCCTCTTTGATGATGAAGTCTTGATAAACGTTGTGTGGCAGGGACCCTACGGCATGGACACGGGCGGGTCACAGGTGAGCCTCCGGCACGGCATCAAGCAAGCTCGAAGTCTGATGAAGGCGATTCGGGGCTGCACGGCGGCAGCGGCGGTCGACCAGCGACCTTGAGAGCACCGCGGGATATACCGTAGGCAATACTACTCGCAGAAAGGCACAGCATGGGTTTTCGCGCTTTGGTCTTCGGTGGCACGGGGCAAGTGGGGTCGGCGCTTGTGCGCGCCTTGCTCGCTACCGGTTCGTGCACGGAAGTGGTGATGGTCAATCGCCGTATGACTGCTCTTGCTGCCAATGCGCGTGTGCGCCAGGTAATACTGGATACCGGTGCGGCAACTTTTGCCACGCAGATCGCCGAACTTGCCGGGAACTGCAGCGCAAAAAGTGAGCCGCTATATGCCGCATCCTGTATCGGCATCGGTAAGGGAAGTGCGCAATGGAGCGAAGCGGACATCAGGAAGCTCGAAATTGGCGTGGTCGGCGCGTTTGCGCGTGGCTGCCTGGTGGCGGGAGTCCAACGATTCGGACTTCTCTCGGCCGCCGGGAGTAGCACTAAGAGCTGGATTCGTTATGCCCGCATCATGGGCGAAAAAGAAGATGCGGTACGGCACCTCGGATTTAAACGCTTGGCAATTTATCGCCCCGGCATAATTGCGGGTAATGCGCACACTCCGGCGTTTCTTGCCTGGCTGGGGCGTTTCATACCCGGATCGTTTGGGACGATTGATCAGGACGATATCGGTCGGGCCTTTATCCAAGAATTTCTCCACGGGCAAGACGGCACGACGATCCTGGGAAATGCCGCGATGAAGCAACGAGCGCGGGCGCCTTAGAGGCACCACCTCGCTATGCTGAACTTTCTTGCCCGGCATCCCCGCTATCGTTGAATCAACATTGCGACCTTGGCGAGGATCAGTTTCATGAGGAGCGACATCGGATAGCGCGAGTAACCGGGGACATCGGCCGGAATCGTGCAACCTGCGGCCCTAAATCTGGTGCATATGCGCATCTGCACCGGTGGGACAGCTCCCCGGCATCGGGACCGATAGATGTCGACCCAATGTTTGCTGTCATCAAAGTTCATGAAGAGAGCCGAATTGCAGCATGTTGCGAAAACTCGATTGGTCGCGGATTTATCTCGGATCTTGTGAGGGCTCAATAGCGAAGCGCCCTTCAGGCACGTTACGCGATCCTTACGATAGACGACGTATGCCGTCCCGCCATCCGGTTCTTGTATCGCGGCCGCATTGGGCAGTGACCGGATCTGCCGAGCTGCTTCCTGACAGTCGTCGCAGTAGCAGATGACACTGGTAATGGGCGTGCCAATAGCCTCCACGGCGACTTGTCCGCACGCGCAGTTGACAGTCGTTGTCGCTTGAAGTGCTCTAGCCATCTGCCACGCTACTCGACGTTTGGCTCAATTCCGACAAAGCCTCTGGGGTCTCGTCCATTCCCGCGCCTCAGCCAGCCAGGGGCCTGCCGGTCTCCAGCAGCGACTTAAGATCGCTGATAATCCAGGACCATCCGCCACCACCTCGTCCGTTGAAATTGCGCGGGGTCGCGGCTCGTCCTTTCGCACGGTCAGCCGCGAACGTTGATGGCATATCCGCCATCAACCGTGAGCTTAGCGCCGTTGATGTAAGCCGCGCGATCCGAGGCAATGAACAGAACGGCGTCGGCGACCTCGCGCATGGTACCCCAGCGGCCCGCGACGATGCCCCAGTCAAGACAGATCTGATCGAGAAACTCCTGCTTCGACATGCGACGTTGCCGGCCCGCACTCTCCGCCCAGCTTTCGCGCCATTCGGTGGCGATGAGCCCGGGAATCACCGCGTTCACGGTGATGCGCGCGGCGGCGAGGTCGGCGGCCAGATATGCCGTAGCATGATTCATTGCCGCATTGTTCAGGCCGTGCGTCAGCGCGGAAGTGAGCACGCTTGAGCCGGCGATGCCGCTGATGTTGATGATGCGCCCGGTGCCGTCCGTGGGCATGTGGGGAATCATCGACTGCGTCACCCGAAGCATACCGAGCGTCTTGGTGTCGATGTCGTCGCGCCAGTCCGAGTCCGCCCACTGAATCTGCCGCTCGGGCCGTTTGATCGGACCGCCGGCGTTATTGACCAGGATATGCAGGGGGCCGAGCTCCGCGCGCGCGCGTTCGACCGCGCTCACCACCGCGGCGGCGTCACGGATGTCCGTTGGTAATGCGAGCACCGTAGTGCCTGTAGCGCCGCGTATCTCGTCGGCCGCGGCTTGCAGCGCGGTATCCGTGCGCGCGAGCAGCGCGAGTCGCACGCCCTCCTCAGCGAGGCCGAGCGCAATAGCTCTGCCGATGCCCTTACTGGCGCCCGTGATGAGCGCGGCACGTCCTTTGAGTCCCAAATCCATTCGCAGTGCCTCTTACATATAGCACTCGAGGTCACCGTTGCGGTCACTGGAATGCAATTACTTGAGCGACTTGGTGAAGCCGAAGGCAAAGATAACACGTCGTGTGCTGGGACCTATAAACGGCAGCAGCGCGTTTGACGCCAGTCCTCAAGGATCGCCATCTCCGCGCTCCCATCGGCCATGCGCACCATGAAGTCGCCGGGACGCGAGTGAGCGGTCGTGATGCTGCGCAGCAGGCGCGCTGGCTAGCGGCCAGTCGTTCGGACCGCCGGGAATTGAGAACAGCGCATGCAAACGCTGTCGCCCTGGGGCGAACCAAAGCGCGGCTCTGTCAGGCGCCGGCGGGGTCCGCTTCCGGATCCGCGATTTGGTTCTCGTTCAACCAGATGAACAACTCATTCTCATCCACGTCTCGAATTACCAGGGTCGGGGCGCCCCAATGAATGGCAGTTGTCTTGATCCGCTTTTCCGCTAAATGGCGGCGAAATGGTCCGACTTGCTCGTGGTCGAGCCCGATAAATACACGCCCGTGGCCAGCCCGGTTGTCCGTCCAAGGCTCAGTCTGATTCAAGATTAGCTGGAAACCGAACAGGCTAACTTGAAACACAAACGCCCTTCCCTGCTCTTGATGGTTCCAGTCCAAGGCGAAGCCTAACGCACCTGTGTAGAAGCTGAGCGAGCGCTCGGCGTCTTCGACAAAGAAAACGCTCCTGGCCGAAAGATTCTGCATGCGCGCCTCCACGTTTCATTGTTCCTTGGATCTGCCTCCGGGGAACAGAGGTTTCATTTGGTCACTGACTGATTGCCATGTCAGTGCAATGCACCATGCTCGATTGTAGCCATCGGCACGCGCACGGGAAAACCCCCTGTCGGATTTTCTCATTTTGAGCCTGCGCCCGGATATCCGCGTACACGCCGACACGCCGCCCACCTTCTGACTCCAGGCCGAGGACGACCAAGTGGACGGCGTGGAACAGGCCCTTGCCTACTATGTCGCGCTGCAGAAAGCCTGCGTTCCCACTAAAATGCACCTCTATGCGCATGGCGGCCATGACTTCGGCCTGCGGCCGAGCAAGCTGCCGATCGCGCAGTGGCCGCGGTTGATAGAAACGTGGTTGAAGACCATCGGAATGGTGGACGCCACCCTCACGCGCTAACCCCAGTCGGCCGGGGCCCGCCTTTTCCCATTCGCTCACAGTTTCGCAATTGCAGCCCTTGAATTTCGCGAATCGCGCCCTTATGGGTTTGCGTCAACTCAGCGAACACGGTTGTATGAGTCACC
>Ga0182030_10004691_pt1 | contig 29180 bp, 25 predicted proteins | sample 812S3MmetaG_FD_121299 | JGI IMG/M metagenome (GOLD analysis project Ga0182030, IMG submission 121299) | Permafrost microbial communities from Stordalen Mire, Sweden - 812S3M metaG (Illumina Assembly) | ecosystem: Environmental > Terrestrial > Soil > Wetlands > Permafrost | place: Sweden...
CTGGCCTAGGCTGAGGAATCTGCATGTTGAATCAGCGCTTCACCGCGCAATTGCGGAAGAGTCCCAACAAAGGGGGCTGGACCTACGTCGTCTGGCCCGCTTCGGTAGAATTCTTCGGCACCCGCGGCCTGGTCAAAGTCGAGGGCAAAATCGACGGGGTTCCCTTTCAAAGCTCCTTCATGGCCCTGGGCGACGGAACCCACAAGCTTCCCGTAAAGTCCGCGATCCGCCGCGTTATCGGGAAAGATGCCGGCGATACCGTAAATGTGCTGCTGGAAAAGCGGCTGCCCTGACCATCCAGTCCTCGTTGCCCACGAACTCGCCGGACCAACACCCATCCATGAACACTGCCATGATCGATCCCAATTCAAAGCGTAGCCTGCCCTCGCGGACTTCCATCATGGTTGCCGCGGCTCGCGCGTTTGGTTCGCGGGAGCCGGACGAGACCGTTCGCAATCCAGACATGCTTGCCGATAGCCTGATTGGCCACGATGAACTGGCTCTCATCGGCGGCCACCCGCTCAGCAAGGGCCTGAAGCAGGACTACCAGGAAGCCAGCCAGAACCCCGCTATTCTTGGGCTTGCCTGGATGATGCTCCTGCGCACACGATTTATCGACGATGCGCTGGAGCGCGCCGTGCAAAACGGCGCGACCCAGATCGTCATCCTGGGAGCCGGCTTCGATACCCGCGCTCATCGATTTCGGGACTTGCTGAAGGATTGCACGGTGATTGAAGTGGATGCCGCTCCAACCCAGGAACACAAGAGACGCCGCATTGAATCCGTCGTGGACGATGTGCCGCGGAATCTCTCCTATCTCAAGATCGACTTTACGACCGACGATCTTGGCGCCTCTCTGCGCGCCGCTGGGATTCGTCCAACGGAAAAGACCTTTTACATCTGGGAAGGCGTAATTATGTACCTTCCGGAGGAGAGTGTCCGCAAGACGCTGCACACGATTGCATCGCATTCGGCTCCGGGCAGTTCGGTCGTATTGGATTATTTCAACAGCCTTGGAATCGAATACACGAAGCTGAACCCTCTCGGGGCCGGCGGAGACCCGTCAGGTTGGGGCGAGCCGTGGCTCTTTGGAGTGCCCGGCGCAAACGGGGTCGAGTTCTTTCGCGAGGTCGGATTCGATCCAGGCCAGCCGCTTTCCATGTATGACCCGGACCTTATCAAGCGCTATACGATCGGCAAGGATGGCATCGGCTACGGCGCGAATGTGTTCGAACGAACGAGAGCGGCAGCGATCGAAGCCCGAGCGCGCGCGGAAGCAGAACCGGATATCCCAACGAAGCAAGCTGCCATGGATTTCCAGAAGGCCATCGCAGCGGCGGGCGGCATCTATTGGCTCGCGGAACTAACCGTTTAAGCCACCTGAACCACATTGATCCTCACGGCTCAAACTTCACCGGCACATAAACCTCATACCCTGCCCGCTTCAGCTGCTCCTCGTTCCGCACCAATTCTCCATTCATCTTTACGTGCTTGAACACGATGGGCGCAACGTTCGACCCCATCAGTTCGCCGGGGCGGGTCGCCTTGCCAAACGTGCAATTCTCGAACACAAAATTCGTCAAAGGCGCATTTCCGCCGTCGATGTAAATATGCCCGCCATCGTTCTCAAAGGTGGTGTTCACAAATTTGAAATCGTCCAGCGAAATGCCTTCGCTCGATCTCTGCCCCGAAGTGTATCCCTTGCCGACGAAGTACGCCGGCGTCAGCTGAATCCACACCGCGAACTTGTTTTGGTTGGCGACAAAATGCACATCCTCAAAGCGCAGGTGGCTTATATTCGGCGCGCCCCCATATCCAATCGCGATGGAAGCGGTATAGGTGTAATTCACAAATCCCTTCACCACCACGTCTGTCACCGTAGAGCGCTTGCCTCCATAAAAGGCGAACGTATCGTCCATGGTCATGGCGAACCCGTCCTGGATCAGGATATGCGTGCTGTTGCCGGTAATGTCGTAGGCATCGTCGTGATACTGCTGTTTGCGGTTCACGATCTTGATGTTGGTCGAGGAGAAGTTCTCAGTATCGCTGACAGTCGTAGTCCAATACGCTGAGCGCAGCAGCAGTAGTCCCTGAAAAGAAATATTGCGGCAATGGTCCACAATATAGCCCTTCACTCCCGTTGCATGCGGATCGTTCACCAGTCCTTCTTCCGATCGTGACTTTCCATCTCCCATGTCGGGCTGGAAGTCGTGCCAGAGCCACGGGTAACCTTCCATGTCGATAGCGCCCCGCCCCATCAGCCCGGCATTCTCAACGTTATGAAATACAACCAGAGCCCGCAGCGGCCTCGACCCTGCGGGCATCGCCGGCGAAACGTAATCGGCGTTGCTGCGCGACCCGCGAATCACTGCGCCAGCATCCACGTAGAGCTTTACGTTGCTCTGCATCAGCACAGTGCCCGTCAGGTACACACCGGCGGGGAAAAACAGCACGCCGCCTCCAGGTTTTGCACTCACGTCGCCAATCGCCTGATTGATTTTCGCGGTCTCCAGCGTCTTGCCTGTCGAGTCCACTTTGTAATCCAGAATGTTCACAACGTTGGCGTCGCCGGGCTTCGGCGGATTCTTCTCTTCGGGTTCGGCAAACAGCAACAATCCTGGACTTTGGAAGGTCGGCTCTTCGTTGAAGAAAATAACCAGATAGCGCGGTTGATCGAGATCGAAGCTGATCGTCTTGCCGCTGATCTGCGGATGAATGCCGTAAGCCTGCGGCCTTATGTAGCAGGTCACAACGTTGCGATCGTTCACCAGCGAGGTGATGGTCACGTGCACCTTCCCCGTCATCGAGAAGCTGGCATGGTCCATCCATTGAAACTGGTTGTAAGTGGGGAAGCGATGCACAAACACAGGCTCGCCATTCACTGTCATGGTGTAAGCCAAGCTAGGCGCCTCACCGGGCCATGCTGGATAAGGAGTGACCGACCCAAATGCGGCAGGCAACAAAATCGAGAACAATACAATCGGCACAACCAGCCACCTGAACCTCATTGAGTTTCTCCCCTCTCGTCCCAACGCGCATCGGTTGCCGTTCGCAGGCTCCGCGGCAGGCTCAAGTGTACTATTTACGGCATGTTTCTTGCATTGATGCTTCTGCGGCGCTTCGGGCGGGTTACAGGGTCAACGCCTAATGCTCGATTCACTTCGTCTTTGCGATAGCCTTCATGCCGCGCCGTGGCGTGGAACTCACAGAACATGCACTTGTGCTATATTGACGGCGGAAGCGTCGCCGCTCAATCACTCGTAGTAGATAATCTGCGTTTCTATTTTTTGGTTCCCGGTTCGAGCCAGCATAAAAAGCTGACCGTGCCATTCTGAAGTTCAACTTCGAGTTTCGAGCCGGCCCAGTAGTTCCGCCAAAGCTGCTTTCGTATTTAAGGAGCGCCTCATGACTACCGTTAGCGGCTTGCGTAGAGCCCCGTTTCTCTCCGGCGTTTTGCTTATTTCCTTTTCCACTCTTTTGTTTCAAATCCTGCAGACCCGCATTATGTCGGTCATCGCCTGGTATTACCTGGCTTTCTTTGCAATCAGCGTAGCCATGCTTGGGATGACCGTTGGCGCTGTTTGGGTTTACTTATGGCGCGACCGCTTCCAACCCGGCCAACTGCCCGTTACGCTTTCCAATTTCGCGCTTCTCGCAGCGCTTGCCATGCCCGCGTCAATGTTATTCCAGTTTTGCTTAATTACTACCCTTGCGCTATCGCTTACAACGGTGGTTTCCTGGGCATTGCTGCTGGCCGCCATGGCTGTGCCATACGTGTTCGCCGGGGTTGTTGTGAGCCTGGCCCTCACACGCAGCCCCTTCCCCACCGGGCAGGTTTACGGCGTCGATCTTCTCGGCGCAGCAATGGGTTGCGTCGGTGTGCTCGTCTTGCTCAACGTTCTTGACGCTCCCACCGCCGTGATTGTGGCCGGAGCCATTGCCGGACTGTCCTCGCTTGCCTTTGCCGCCAGCGCCAGCGACGAGGACCGCTTGCGATTCAAGTCACAGCCGTGGTGGCAACGTTCAGCGGCAGCCTTTGTGGCCTTGCTTGCCATTGCCTTCTTCAATGTTATGTCGCCGATAAGTTTCAGCCCGATCCTCACCAAGGACTTTCTCGATGTTTTCGGCAAGGTTGGCAGCTACGAGAAATGGAATTCTTATTCCCGAGTCAGAGCGAATCACCCAAGCATGGAAATCCCCTACCTGTGGGGTCCCTCACCCAACCTGCCGGCGGACATGCGCGTTCCCGAGGTGTGGCTGAATATCGATGGATCCGCAACCACGGTCATGTTCCATTATGACGGCACTCGCAATTCCATTGACTTTCTTCAGTACGATCTTGTCAACCTCGCTTATCATCTACCCGGCATTCATAAATCCGCGGTAATCGGCGTAGGGGGCGGTCGCGACGTTTTCTCGGCCTATCGGTTTGGAGTAACAGACGTAACAGGAGTGGAGTTGAATCCCATATTCATCAACTTGCTGACACGCGAACCTTCCTATAAACAGTTTTCCAATATCTCGGCTTTGCCCAATCTCAAGCTGCACGTTGACGACGCCCGAAGCTGGTTTGCAGCCACAAATGAGAAGTTCGATCTTGTGCAAATGAGCATGATCGACACCTGGGCTGCCACCGGCGCAGGCGCGTTTAGCCTGAGCGAAAATGGCCTCTACACATTGGAGGGTTGGCGCGCTTTCCTGAAAGCCCTCAACGGCAACGGCATCTTCACAGTGAGCCGATGGTACAGCCCCAGCAACATTAACGAGACTGGACGAATGATCGGTCTGGCGACAGGTGCTTTGCTCGATGCAGGCATCAAAGATCCCCGCTCTCACTTGTTTGTGGCGCACGCCAACAACATTGCAACCCTGGTGTTATCCAGATCGCCTTTCACCGAAGAGCAGTTGCGAACACTGCATCAAGCGGTCGAGGAGGGCGGATTCTCGGAACTGGTATCTCCTGACCGTCCGTCCGATTCTGCGTTGCTGGGCCAGATCACCGAGAGCCGGGACCTCCCCTCGTTGGATCGCGTACTGGGGTCTACCTATTTCGATTTGACCGTGCCCACCGACTCACGGCCGTTCTTCTTCAACCAGATTCGTATTTTGAATCTTCCGGACATGGTGACCATTTTGCGAGGCGTGCTGCATGGGAAGATCAGGACCGGGGCGCTGCTGGGCAATCTGAACGCCTCCGCCGCGCTGCTTCTTATCCTGTTCATCTCCATCGTCGCTGTGATCGCAACAATCCTCATGCCGCTGAAGAGCGCTGCACGAGAGTGTTCGCGGCCCCTGGCTCTAGCCGGCAGCCTTTATTTTTCCCTCATCGGAATGGGATTCATGTTAGCCGAAATTGCCCTGCTCCAGTATTTCAGCGTGTATCTCGGCCACCCCATCTACTCGCTGGGCGTTTGCCTGTTCAGCCTGATCCTGGCGTCCGGACTGGGCAGCCTCACATCCGATTGGCTCAAGTTGAACACGCGCGGAAGTCTGCTGGCATGGGGCAGTGCCGTCGTCGCCTACCTTCTGGTCCTGGTATGGTTCCTTCCATCCGTATTTCAGGCTACCACCGACCGTGAGCGTCTGGTGCGGGTCGGAATATCACTGGTTGCAATTATGCCGCTTGGCTTTCTGCTTGGCTTTGCATTCCCAACGGGGATGCGCCTGGTCTCGGCGATTGACCCTCAGCCAACACCGTGGTTTTGGGGAATCAACGGCGCGACCGGAGTTTTAGCTTCTGTACTGGGTGTGATGTTCAGCATGTCGTTCGGAATCAATGTAACCATGCTCATCTCCGCCGCCTGCTATTTTCTCTTGATCCCAGCCAGCTTTGCACTCGTCAAGCTGAGGCAGTCGGCCGCTGTTCAATAGTCGCGATCTTCCGCGGACCGCAGCGCTAACAGCCAAACTCGCCGTCAGCGCGCCGGTTTACCCTCTCTGGGGATATCCCTTGCTGTTCGCCGTTTTGCGCCGCATATGAGTCCGGCCTGTTCACGATTAACCGCTCACACTTTCACAAAAATCCTCTTCCGGTAAAGCAGCCACACCGGGACAAAGCAAACCGCGGTGAACGAAACCGAGAAAGCAAATGCAGCCCAGCCTTTGTCGGGGATGTTCGCGAAGACGGTGTGAGACAAGTAGCCCATCGCGTCTGTTCGCCGTCCGCGCAAGGTAAATTCGATGTTCCAGAGTGCGCTTGGCAGCAGTTCGCTCACCATGTAGGCCACAATGGCGTTCGAGCCGAACACCAGCCACGGCCACGTCCATCCCTTGCGCCAGCCCCGCTGCTCCACCATCCAATAAATCACAGTCAGCAAAACCAGCGACCACCCCGCCGCCACGAGCACATAAGAACTGGTCCACATCTTCTTGTTCAGCGGGAACCATATCGACCAAAGGTACCCCGATCCGAGGCAACCCACCGCGGCCGCGGCCAGCCCCAGCGTCTTCACCTTCAGCGACCTTTGTCCGCGCAGCCATAGCCCCGCAAGCAGCCCCATCAGCGCCGTTCCAATAGCCGGAATGTCGCTGAGGAGCCCCTCGGGGTCGCGCAGATTGTGCGTGGTCCAGTTCTCGTAGAGATGCCCCGGCATCAGTTGCCGGTCAAGCCACGCCACAATGTTCAGGTCTTTGTCGAGGAACGGAACATCCCGCCCCGGCAATCCCGCTCCCGGCACCGGAACCCAGCGGAGCAATATCCAGTATCCAACCAGCGCCGCCGCCAGCACCGCCGCCTTGGTCCACACCCGCCTGTCCCACAGATAGAACAGCCCCACCAGCAGGTAGCAGACGGCAATCCGCTGCAGCACTCCATAAACCCGCAGATGGGTGAGTGCAAAGAACGGAAACCCGTTCACCACAATCCCCAGCAGAAACAGAATCGCCGCCCGCCGCACCGTGTGCCAGGCCAGCGTGGCGCGCGTTGCCCCGCGAGCCAGGCGCGCGCCGAATGCAAACACAATCGAAGCCCCCACCACGAACACAAACGTTGGGAATACCAGGTCGGTCGGCGTAAGCCCGTTCCACTCCGCGTGGTTCATGAACCACCACGAGCCGTCGCCTCCGTTGTTGTTCACCATAATCATGAAAGCTATGGTGATGCCCCGCAAAACATCCAGCGAAAGTATCCGCTGAGCGGGGGTAGAGACCAAAGCCGGATTGGTCATAGCGATAGTTTTCTCCGTTCCTATCCATTGAAGCAATGCCAATTACCCTACGCGCTCGGGGTATCATTCGCCAACCCCTCCTTAATCTCTCTGTTATTCCTGCCCCCTTCGCTGCTACACTCCCCCTTCAGGGAAATTCCACTTTAATTCGCTTGCTCTCCCATGGAGGCTACTTATGCCAGACTTTCATCCCCCCGTCTTTCGGCCATTTGTTCCACCCACCGAAAAGCCGCCCGAGTTTACCTTCCGCGCCATCCTGCTCGGCTCCATCTTCGGCATCATCTTCGGCGCAGTCACAGTCTATGTAGGCCTGCGCGCCGGCCTCACGGTAGCTGCCTCCATCCCCATCGCGGTGCTCTCCATCAGCATTCTCCGCGCCTTTGGCCGCGCCTCCATCCTGGAAAACAACATCGTCCAAACCACCGGCAACGCCGGCCAATCCATCGCCTCGGGAGTCATCTTCACCCTCCCCGCGCTGGTCTTCCTCGGCTTCGATCTCGAGTATTCCCGCATCTTTTTTCTCGCCCTTATCGGCGGCTGGCTGGGCGTACTCTTCATGATTCCACTGCGCCGCCAGCTCATCGTCCAGGAGCACGAAAACCTGAAATACCCTGAAGGCACCGCCTGCGCCGAGGTCCTCATCGCCGGCGAGCGCGGAGGCTCCTTCGCCAGCCGCGTCTTTCTTGGCCTCGGGCTCGGCAGCCTCTACACCCTCTTTCAGAACGAAAACCTCTTCAAAGCGTGGCCCGGCACACCCGAGTTTCAGCCCGACTTCGGCCCCCCGCATGTCCTCAAAGGCGCGTCCATCAAGGCCGATGCAACACCGGAGTATCGCGGTGTCGGCTACATCATCGGACCCCGCGTTGCCGGCGTCATCTTTGCCGGAGGCGTCTTTTCCTGGCTCGTCCTCATGCCGCTGATTTATTTCTTCGGCAAGGAGCTTGGCCACCCCATGTATCCCGGCACCATCCCTGTCGCTCAAATGGGACCCAGCCAGCTCTGGTCCACCTACATCCGCCCCATGGGCGCGGGCGCGGTCGCCGCCTCCGGGCTCATCACGCTGCTGCGTACGCTGCCCACCATTGTCAGCGCGCTCACCGCCGGCTTCAAGAACCTCAAGCCCGGCGCGGCCACCGATGCCAAACCCCTGCGCACTGAGGACGACCTCTCCATGCGCACCGTGGTCCTTGGCTCGCTGCTACTCATCCTGTTCACCTTCGGCTTCCTCCAATTCAAGCCTGTCCCCGGTGCCTATGTTGGAATTCTGCCTAACATCGCAGCCTCGCTCCTCGTCGTCGTCTTCGGCTTTCTTTTCGTCACCGTAAGCTCGCGCATTGTCGGCTTGATCGGCAGCTCCGCCAATCCCATGTCCGGCATGGCCATTGCCACCCTCATGGCCACCTGCGCCATTTTCCTGGTTGAGGGCTGGACGGCCCCGGCCTACGGCGCGCTCGCCATCACCATCGGCGGCATCGTCGCCATTGCCGCGGCCAACGCCGGCGACACCTCGCAGGACCTCAAGACCGGCTACCTCGTCGGCTCCACGCCCCGCCTGCAGCAGCTTGCCCTCATGATCGGCGTAGTCGTCTCCACAGTCGCCATCGGTTTCACCCTCAACCTCATGAACACCGGCCTGCAGGAGTTTCACTCCGCCTCCCAGCCCTGGGACATCAATGCTGGGCATCCCGGCGTAGCCGTCCAAAACGATGTAAAGCATCTCCCCGATCAGATCCGCGTTCTCGCCGCCGACAAGAGCTCAACCACCCACAGTAAGTCCGAGTATGTGGTTCTCAACGCTTTAGGTTCAGCCGAGTTAGCCGATGGAAAATACCTTTACTCTCCCGCGACCCATCAAATCGAAGTCCAGTGGATTCAGGGCATCGGCTCGGAGAAAGCCGCCGCCCCACAAGCCCGCCTGATGGCCACCGTAATCAACGGAATCCTAACTCGCAAGTTAGCCTGGGGACTGGTGCTGCTGGGAGTTTTCCTGGTTATAGCAGTCGAGTTACTAGGAATCCGCTCGCTAAGCTTCGCCGTAGGCGCCTATCTTTCCATCGGCACCACGCTGGCCATCTTTTGCGGCGGCATGGTCCGCTGGTTCGTAGACGCAGCAGTGAAAAAAGCTGGCGGCGACACAGCAGAATCAGAAAGCGAAATTTCCCCCGGCTCCCTTTTCGCATCGGGACTTATAGCCGCCGGCGGCATAGTAGGCCTTTGCGGAGTAGCTCTGAAGGGTTACGAAGCCACAGTAGGCAAAGGCGACATCCTCAACTTCCCGCATACGTTCCTGGATAACAACTATGTCTCAGTGTTCGCCTTCGCCGCGCTGGCGTTCTCGCTGTATTACTTCGCGAGGAAGCCGCTGAAGAAGTGAGGGAGCGCCTCCAGCCACAGCGCCCTGGATCGAGCGTATAATGCGTTCATCCCACATTCTCTCCTCACGGAAGGAATCGATATGGATGCTGCTCTCCCTTACCTTGCATCGCCGGGTTCCATTAAGACAGCACTCGATAAGATCCGGCAAGCCGCGACTCCTGACCGCGTCACTCGCGACTTCATGACTACCAAGTTAGGAATAAAGGGCGGGACTGGCTTCGCATTAATCCCATATCTAAAAAAGATAGGGATGATCAACGCGGACGGCACCCCAAGCGATCTTTATAAGAAATTCCGGAACTCAACCACGGGCGGTGCCGCGATTGCTTCCGCAATCAAGAAAGGATACGAAAAGCTTAGCGAGGTCAACGAATATTTCTATGATCTCAATGACAAGGACCTACAGTCGCTCATCGTACAGGTTACCGGGGCAGAGGCAAACAGCAGCGTTGCAAAACTCGTCCTATTGACGTTCAAAGCCCTCAAGGCTTTCGCAAACTTCGAGAATTCGATCGCACCTTCAGAGGACGGCCCAGTGGAACCCGCAGGAAAAAGTAGCCTGCTCCCACTGGCCCCGCCTCCGGAAAATCCGCGACTACCCAACGAGATTGGGCTCAATCTCTCATACACAATAAACCTGAATTTGCCCGCGAGTACAGACCAGGCAGTTTTTAATGCGATCTTTCGCAGCTTGAAGGAGCATCTCCTTTCCAATGCCGACTAAAGGAGTACTAAGACGAATCAAGGCGTTCGGGATGACCAACCAAATGCTACAGGAGGATTTGGCCCGGCTCGAATCGGCGCTCCAAATCGACCTTGGCTCCGGCTCTCCAGTCATAGAACCTGTCGAAGATGTATATTATCCGCAATTCGACGCTTCCGTTCGCAAGGAATCGGCACAGATGGCCAAGCATTACGAGGTTTTTTATTGCCTGGAGAAATCTATCAGAGCATTGGTCGCTGAAACGGTTGCGGCTGCGGAGGGGAATGTTAATTGGTGGGTATCAAAGAGGATTCCCGCAAATATTCAGGGAGAGGTCGCATCCCGCATCCAGAGAGAAGTCGACGCAGGAATGACTCGGCGTTCCACCGAGGAACTTGACTACTCTACGTTTGGCGAGTTATCGGTGATCATAGCCGCAAATTGGGATGTTTTTGGCGGGTTGTTCACTAGCAAAAAGGCCGTTGAAAAGGTAATGGCAAGCTTGAATTCATTGAGGGGCCCAATTGCTCACTGCAGCGCACTTGCCGAGGACGAGGTGGTTCGACTGCAGCTCACGGTTCGCGATTGGTTTCGACTAATGGAGTAAGCGCGGCAGGAGGCTGCGCCCTACGCCACCACCTGCAACCGCACCCCTTCCTGCTCTTGCAAGCAAGCGATGGTATTGAACAGGTTCGCCGCCGTGGGCATCGCCGGCCTGGTCAGCCTCACCCCCAACAACCGTCGCCGCCCCAACCTTCCCGTTGCCCGCCGCTCTTCGCAGTCGTGATAGATTGGAGGCGAGAGGTTGCGCGTGAAGCCCAAGAGAACATTCACCGTTCTGATTGAGCAAGACGAGGAGGGCTGCTTCGTTGCCACCGTCCCCGCCCTCCGCGGCTGCCATACACAGGCAAAAAGCCTCGACACGCTGATGATACGCGTGCGCGAAGTCATCGCCCTGTGTCTTGAGGCGGAGAAGGACACGCCCCCGGCGCTTGAGTTGGTGGGCATTCAGCAAGTCACGGTATGACCCGCCTTCCGCGCGTCCGGGGAAAAGACCTGATTCGCGCCTTGGAGAGAACGGGCTTCCATGTGGATCGGAAGCGCGGGAGCCACGTTCTTCTCAAGCACGAGGATGGTAGAGCAACCGTGGTACCGGTTCATTCCGGCGAGACAATCGGCCCTGGCTTGCTGCGAGCGATCTTGCGCGATGTCGATCTATCTACAGATGAGCTGGAGCACCTGCTCTGAGGAAGCTCTAAATGAGCTTCCCGGCCCGCTTTCCATTCCGGGGGTGTCTCAAGTCCCTGCTTCCGGAACCTGGGATAGCAAAACAGCCCCTACGCCACCACCTGCAACCGCACTCCTTCGTGCACCTGCAAGCAAGCGATGATGTTGAACAGATTCGCCGCAGTCGGATTCCCCTTCGGCCCAAACATCTGGTGCAGCGTCTTCACATGAATCCCGGTCTTCTCTGCCAGCGCGGGAAAACCTATCGTCGCATTGATAAAGTCGCGCAGAATTTCGCGGCCCAAGGCCGCTTCGCCCGCCAGCAAAGATTCAACAGCGTCGCTCAACAGCCCGCGCCGAAACTCCGGATCGTTCCGCACACGCGCCTGCACCGTCTCTCGAAAATCCCGCGTCAACGCCATGGCTCGCTCCTCTTTTGCTGTTTGTAATCCAGCCAGCATTCACCGGCCAATTCAATATCGTCCTGCTGGCGCTTCTTCGTGCCGCCACAAAGCAGAATGACGATCCGCTCTCCGTCTTTCCCGAAGTAAACCCGATATCCCGGACCAAAGTCGATGCGGTACTCGAAGACGCCGCCGCCAACACTCTTCACGTTTGAGAAGTTGCCCAATCCCAACCGATAAAGAGCGGTGGTAACTCGGCGCGCCGCATTGGAGTTGAGCCGGTCAAACCACTCGCCGAACAGATTGCGTCCGTCCAGCCGGAGATATTCCCGGAGCTCGTTCATTTATCGAATGGTAGCATATATTGTACCGTTATTTAAGAGTGTGAGTCGAAGAATCTAGTGCATGTCCCGCTGCGGGGCCGCTAGCCGGCTTGGGCCAATTCCGCAAGCAGGCGAGCCCGTCCGCGCGCTCTTACGTCGGCGGAAAGTTCGCGCACGGATTCCTGCGTAATCTCGCGGCCTTCACCACGCGCCAGGGAGGCGCGTGCTTCGGTGAGGGTGGCTCGGAACTCAATACGCCGCCTCTCGCGTTCTTCCCACAGAGCAAGGGCTTCCTTAACCGCTTCTTCCTCGCTCTGCAGCCGTCCCGTCTCCATGGCGTGGCGGGCGAATGCTCTTTGATCGGAGGTAAGTTCAACTTCCATGGCTTGAGCTCCTTCTCATCAGAGTACGGCAACCTGCGGAGAAACGCCAATGCCGGACGGCCCCAACTTGAGGCTTGGCATCCCCACAGCATCCAATTTTGACTTCCCGGAAAACCCAAACCTGCCCGCGCGACTCTTACATTCAGGAGGGAAGTTCAAAATGAAACGCGTCCTTTCAAGGATTTGTTGTCTGGCTCTCTGCTGCCTCACTGCGTCGGCTGAGAAGAAACCCACCATGACCGACCAGCAGTTCGTGAACTTTGTTGCGCAAACCGACATGCTGGAAGCCCACCTGGGCCAAATGGCCACGGATCATGCCGCGAGCAAGGAGGTCAAAGACTACGCCAGTATGCTGGTGACCGATCACACCGCCGATTATCAAAATCTGACCGTCCTGGCAGCCAAAGACGGCTTCACAATACCCACCGGACTGGATGCCGCTCATAACAAGATGATCGAGCCTTTCGACAAGTTGAAGGGCGCGGCTTTTGACTCTCGCTACATTCACACAATGATCGCGGGCCACACTGAGGCAATTGAGACCTTCACCAAAGAAGCTGCGGACGCCCAGAACGCAGACTTGAAGGCCGACGCCAGCGCGACGTTGCCCACGCTGCACAAGCATCTCGATGGCGCGAAAGCTATCGACAGCAAGGCGTCGAAGAAATAGCAAGCAGCCCGTCGGCTGGCCGTCAACATTTTAGCGGCGACCGGCCAGCGGGCGTCTCAGAAATAATTTGCACATAATTACGCGTACTTGGCGCACAATTGTTTCATAGTGTCTTTCACAACCAGCGCAGCCCGAACCGAATCTGCGACCACGAAGCTGAGTGCTGATAGCTGAAAGCTGAGAGCTATCCGCAAAACCTCGCGTAACCCTATTGTTTTCTGATTTCTGCGGCGAACTCCGATAGAATCAAATAGGTACAGCGAAGGGCCTACCGTATCTCGTTGAAAGCAAGATATTTGCTTACCGAGACCGGGGATGGGGGTACCTGGCAAGGCATCAATGTTCTGCGGATACGGCACGCCCAGCTCTATGGCGCCCTGCCCAAGCCGTCGCCGGCAATCGTGAATGCCAAGTAAAATCATCGTCTTTTTCCCTCCTGCGTTCGTCAACAAAAGTGGCGGCACTATCCTCGCCAAAGCCCCGATCGGATAAGATTAAGGGTTCGTTGGAGGAACTATGAAATCGTTTTCTATTCTGCGCCCATCATCCTTTTCCAGGATTTGCCACCTCGCCATCTTCATGGCCGTGGCGATTGCCTGCTCCACCCTCGCCTTCGCCGGCCCCATTCACGACGCCGCGCGCAAAGGCGATCTCAAGAAGGTTCAGTCTCTCATCCAGGCCGACCCCAAGCTCGTCAACAGCCTGGACGCCCACGGAGATACGCCGCTGCACATAGCTTCACTTCATGGCGAAGTTGCCATCGCGAAGGTGCTTCTCGACGCCGGCGCGAATATCAATGCCAAGGACAACGCCGGTGCCTTCACGCCCGACGATCTGGGGGGATATATGGGATCCAGCAACCATTTGGATCCGGTGGGCTTGCTGACCGTCCCGGGCCTCATTACCCAGCCGGCGGGACACGGTTATACGCCCCTGGACATGGCCATGTTCTCGATCCACCACAAGGATATGTTGCAGTTTCTTATCTCCAAGGGCGCCGATGTAAATGCCCAGGCCGCCAGCGGCGCGACTCCCTTGTTCTGGGCGGTTTTGCGCGACCAGAAGGACGACGCGGAATTTCTGCTCGCCCACGGCGCGAATGTGAATGCGGCCGATGCCTACGGCAATACCATCCTAGACATTGCGCTGCACATGCAGTTTGGAAGCATGATTCAGCTGATCGTCGACAAGGGCGCCGATGTCAATGCCATTGACCAGAGTCAGCATAGGCCCCTGACATATGCCCTTGGGATGGACGACCACAGGTGGGCACAGTTGCTGCAGAAGCACGGTGCGCACGAATAGTCGATTCCCACGTCCTTTTGGGGATTGAGCGCGGGATGCGATTGCGCGAGGCCTGAGGCGTTGCGCAAAAAAAAGATCGGCGGCGAAGCTCTCGATATGCTTCGCCGCCGATTGTTTTCATCCGGCATCGGTGAAGAACTCCGATGCTTTGATTCAATAGGACCGCCGCTACTCGGCTGCCATCTCTTCAGCCTCGCCCTCCTGGCGCATGAGTTCCAACTCGCGCTCGGCAGCCTCGATCTCCGCTGTCACTTCACGCTGCACGCGCGCCGCCGCCTCCTCAAGTTCCGGCGAGAGCTGAACGTTGCGGTAGTATTCCAACCCCGTGCCTGCCGGAATCAGCCTTCCCACAATCACATTCTCCTTCAACCCGCGCAAGTTATCGATAGCCCCGTTGATGCTGGCCTCGGTAAGCACGCGTGTCGTCTCCTGGAAGCTGGCCGCGGAGATAAAGCTGTCGGTCGAGAGCGATGCCTTGGTGATGCCCAGCAGCAGCGGACGCCCAATGGCCGGACGACCCCCAGTTGCCAGCACCCGCTCGTTCTCCTCGCGGAAGCGGAACCGGTCTACCTGCTGCTCCAGCAGGAAGTTGGTGTCGCCTACTTCGTCGATTCTGACCCACCGCAGCATCTGCCGCACAATCACTTCAATGTGTTTGTCGCTGATGGCCACGCCCTGCAACCGGTAGACTTCCTGAATCTCATTCACCAGGTAAGACTGCAACTCCTTCTCGCCCAGCACCGCCAGGATGTCGTGCGGGTTCAGCGGTCCATCCATCAGCGGATCGCCGGCGCGCAAACGCTCGCCTTCCTGCACATTTACGTGAATGCCGCGCGGCACCGAATATTCCTTCTCGTCGCCGTTGTCCGCCGTCACGTAAATCTTGCGCTGGCCCTTGGAGACCTCGCCAAACCGAACCACACCATCAATTTCCGAAATGATCGCGGTCTCGCGCGGCTTGCGCGCCTCGAACAGTTCCACCACTCGCGGCAGGCCGCCGGTGATGTCCTTGGTGCGCGTGCTCTCCTTGGGAATCTTCGCCAGCACGTCGCCCGGTCCCACATCCTCGCCGTCCTGAATCATCAGGTGAGCACCGCGCGGAAGCAGATAGCGTTTGCTGGCCTTGGCATTCTTCACCACAAACGCCGGCTGACGTTTCTCGTCCGGCGCATCCGCCACCACCCAACGCGAAAGGCCCGTCACTTCGTCCACTTCTTCGTTGAGCGTGATGCCTTCCTGCAGGTCCTTGAACTGAACCGTGCCGCCGATTTCGGTAAGAATCGCGTAGGTGTACGGGTCCCACTCGGCCAGCAACTGGCCAAGCTTTACGTGTTCGCCGTCCTTCACCTTGAGGCGCGCGCCATAAACCACCTGGTAGCGCTCTTTTTCGCGGCCGCGGTCGTCGATGATGGCCAACGATCCTGAACGGTTCATCGCCACCAGGGTGCCATCTTTGCTCTCCACATGGTTCAGGTTGATGAAGCGCACAAAGCCGTTGTTCTTCGCATCCAGGCGCGACTTGTCTGACACGCGGCTGGCCGTGCCGCCCACGTGGAAGGTACGCATGGTCAACTGCGTGCCCGGCTCGCCAATGGACTGTGCGGCAATCACTCCGCAGGTCTCGCCCAGCTCTACCATGCGCCCGGAACCCAGATTGCGTCCGTAGCACAGCGCGCAAACGCCGCGGCGCGACTCGCACGTCAGCACCGAGCGAATCTTCACCTTCTCCACACCCGCGCCCTGAATCGCCGAAGCAATATCCTCGTCAATGCCCTGGTTCACATCCACCACAATATTGCCGTCGTAGTCCTTGATGCGCTCCAGCGTAACGCGTCCAATGATTCTGTCGCGAAGCGGCTCGATGATCTCGCCCGACTCCACAATCGATCCCACGTAGATGCCTTCGACTGTGCCGCAGTCGTACTCCGTCACGATCACGTCCTGCGCCACGTCAACCAGACGCCGCGTCAGGTAGCCGGAGTCGGCCGTCTTCAGCGCCGTATCCGCCAATCCCTTGCGCGCGCCGTGCGTCGAGATGAAGTATTCAAGCACCGTCAGCCCCTCGCGGAAGTTCGCGGTGATGGGCGTCTCAATCACTTCGCCGGATGGCTTCGCCATCAGTCCGCGCATGCCGCTGAGCTGGCGAATCTGCTGCTTCGATCCGCGAGCGCCGGAGTCGGCCATGATGTAAATCGGATTCATGGCTCCTTCGTCGTCCGCCTTCCTCATGTTGTCGAACATCTCGTCGGCCACCTTCTCGGTTACCGCCGACCACATCTGAATCACCTTGTTCGAACGCTCGCCATTGGTGATTGCGCCGTCCATATACTGCTTCTGGACCTCGATCACCTTCTTGTCCGCGTCGTCAACCGTTGTGTACTTGCTGGCCGGAATTACCATGTCATCGAGCCCGACAGACAACCCTGAACGCGTCGCATATTGGAAGCCCAGCGACTTGATACGGTCCAGCATGCCCACGGTTACTTCCAGGCCGAGGTTCTGGTTGCAATAGTTCACCAGCTGCCCAATGCCCTTCTTCTTCAGCAGGCCGTTGACGAACGGCATTCCCTTCGGCAGCGAGTCGTTCAGAATCACTCGGCCCACAGTGGTCGAGATGTACTCCTTGTTGAAGTCCACTGCCTCGGTGTGCGTCAGATCCTGGTCGTCGTAGGCCGTCGTCATGTCCAGCACGGTGCCCGTATAGCGCAACCGGATCGGCGAGAGCGTCTCCACCTCTTTCGCCTCCAGCGCCATCAGGATCTCTTCCGTGTTCGCAAACACGCGTCCTTCTCCCTTGCCGCCCTTCTTGGCCTTGGTCAGGTAATACAAGCCCAGCACCATGTCCTGCGTCGGCACCGTGATCGGCTGCCCTGAGGCCGGCGACAGAATGTTGTGCGATGCGAGCATCAGCACGCTAGCTTCAATCTGCGCTTCGGGCGACAGCGGAATGTGAACCGCCATTTGGTCGCCATCGAAATCCGCGTTGAAGGCGGTGCAAACCAGGGGGTGAATCTTGATCGCCTTGCCTTCCACCAGCACCGGCTCAAAGGCTTGAATGCCCAGACGGTGCAGCGTGGGTGCGCGGTTCAGCAGCACCGGGTGGTCCTTGATCACTTCTTCAAGGATGTCCCACACCACCGGCTCCTGCATCTCCACCATCTCCTTGGCCTGCTTGATGGTCGTGCAGTGTCCCGTCTGTTCCAGGCGATGATAGATAAACGGCTTGAACAGCTCAAGCGCCATCTTCTTGGGCAACCCGCACTGATGCAGCTTGAGCTCCGGACCAACCACGATGACCGACCGGCCCGAGTAGTCCACGCGCTTGCCCAGAAGGTTCTGGCGGAAGCGGCCCTGCTTGCCCTTCAGCGTATCGGAGAGCGACTTCAATGGGCGATTGTTTGCGCCTCTCAGTACGCGACCGCGGCGTCCGTTGTCGAACAGCGCGTCCACCGCTTCCTGAAGCATGCGCTTTTCGTTGCGCACAATCACTTCCGGCGCGTGCAGATCCATCAGCTTCTTCAACCGGTTGTTGCGGTTGATGACGCGTCGATAAAGATCGTTCAAGTCGGACGTAGCAAAGCGTCCGCCGTCCAGCGGCACCAGCGGGCGCAGCTCCGGTGGAATCACAGGCAGCACGTCGAGAATCATCCACTGCGGCTTGTTTGAGCTCTTGCGGAACGCTTCCACAACCTTCAGCCGCTTGGCATACTTGATCTTCTTCTGCGCCGAGGTCTCGGTCTTCATCCGCTCGCGCAGCTCGATGCCCAGCTCGTCGATCTGAACCCGCTTCAGCAGTTCCTTGATCGCTTCCGCGCCCATCATGGCCTTGAAGCCCGAGGGCCGAAACTGCGCATCCAGTTCGCGGAACTTGCCTTCGTCCTTGATGATCTCGCGTTCCTTCACCGGCGCGTCGCCCGGATCGACCACCACGTAGGACTCGAAGTACAAGATGCTCTCAAGGTCGCGCAGCGAGATATCCAGCAGGTGACCGATCCTCGATGGCAGGCCCTTGAAGAACCAGACATGAGAACAGGGAGACGCCAGCTCGATGTGCCCCATGCGTTCGCGGCGCACCTTGCTCACTGTAACTTCCACGCCGCACTTGTCGCAGATCACGCCGCGGTGCTTCATGCGCTTGTACTTGCCGCATAGGCACTCCCAGTCGGTCACGGGTCCAAAGATGCGCGCGCAGAACAATCCATCGCGCTCCGGCTTGAACGTGCGGTAGTTGATGGTCTCGGGCTTGGTAACTTCACCATGCGACCAACTGCGGATCTTCTCCGGCGATGCCAGCATGATGCGGATTGCGTCGAAGTCGGTAATGGGGCTGGAAAGTTCAAACGGGTTCGAACGGAACAAGGCGACCCTCCTTGGCAGGCCTTGCGGCGCATGCCTTGGCTTTTCCCGGGATTCTCTAAGGATCCTTCCTTCCCGGGTAGCGGCGTTTGCCGCTTTCAAGAAGGACCCTGAACGAAAGCTTCTAGCTGCTAGCCTCTAGCTGCCAGCTTTCTTCTGGCTCGCATGTAATACCGCGGATTCAAGCGGCGGCACAATCGAGCTGGAAGCTAAAAGCTAGCAGCTAGAAGCTGTTCTTAATCGGCCACCGCCGCCACTTCCGGCACCGGCGCCTTGCGCACCATGTCCGCACGCTTGATCAGTTCCACGTCCAGGCACAGCGACTGCAATTCGCGAATCAGCACGTTGAACGACTCCGGTACGCCCGGCTCAATCGCCGCCTCGCCCTTTACGATTGCCTCGTAAATCTTGGTGCGGCCATATACGTCGTCCGACTTCGCCGTCAGCAGTTCCTGCAGGATGTACGCTGCGCCATAAGCTTCCAGCGCCCACACTTCCATCTCGCCGAAGCGTTGTCCGCCGAACTGCGCCTTGCCGCCCAGCGGCTGTTGCGTAATCAGCGAATACGGCCCGATGGAACGCGCGTGAATCTTGTCGTCCACCAGGTGCGAAAGCTTCAGCATGTAAATGTAGCCCACCGTCACCGGCTGTTCGAACTGCTCGCCCGTCATGCCGTCGAACAGGTGCGTCTTGCCCGACGAAGGCAGTCCGGCAGAAGCCAGCAGAGCCTTGATCTCGCTCTCCTGCGCTCCGTCGAACACCGCGGTCCCGAACCAGATGCCGCGTTCCATGCCTGCTCCCACGCGCAGCAGCATCTCGTCATCCAGTTCCAGCAACTGCCGCAGTGTCGCCGTACCCGCAAACTCTTTCTTCATCAGTTCGCGCGTATACGCTGCGTCGGTGTTGGCCTTGATCAGCGCCGCAATCTTCCCGCCCAGCGCATGTGCGGCCCAGCCCAGGTGCGTCTCCAGAATCTGCCCCACATTCATACGCGAAGGCACCCCGAGCGGATTCAGCACAATCTCCACCGGGGTTCCATCGGGCAGATACGGCATATCTTCCTCGGGAAGGATGCGCGCAATCACGCCCTTGTTCCCGTGCCGCCCTGCCATTTTGTCGCCCACGCTCAGCTTGCGCTTCATGGCGATGTACACCTTCACCATCTTGATCACTCCCGGAGGCAGCTCGTCGCCCTTTTGCAGCTTCGCGATTTTCTCGTTGGTGATCTTGCGCAGCACTTCAATCTGCCGCGACGTCATCTCTTCGATCTCATCGATCTGCTCGTTGACGCGCGGGTCTTTGTCGGCGTAGCGGATGCGCTTGAGGTTCTTGGTAGAGATGCGCTCAATCATATCCCTGTCAAGAATCGCGGCCTTCACCAGCAATCGCTTGTTGGTCCGCTCGTCATGCAAATCCGACAGCACTTCCTTGCCGCCGAGAATGCCTTCGAGCCTCTTGAGCCGCTCGTCTGTCAAAATGCGGATCTCGTCGCCCAGGTTCTTCTCGAGCTTGGCCACATATTCCCCTTCAATCAGCTTGGCGCGCTCGTCTTTTTCCTGGCCCTTGCGGCTGAAAATGCGCACGTCCACAACCGTGCCCTCAATTCCCGGAGGACACGTCAGCGATGCGTCCCGCACATCGCCGGCTTTCTCGCCGAAGATGGCTCGCAGCAGCTTCTCTTCCGGGGTAAGCTGGGTTTCACCCTTCGGAGTCACCTTGCCCACCAAAATGTCGCCATGCTTGATCTGGGCGCCGATGCGGATCACTCCGCTCTCGTCCAGATCGCGCAGCGCATGTTCGCTCACGTTGGGAATATCGCGAGTGATCTCCTCGGGGCCAAGCTTTGTGTCCCGCGCCTCGATCTCGAACTCCTCGATGTGTACCGACGTGTAGTAGTCCTCCCGCACCAGCTTTTCGCTGATCAGGATTGCGTCTTCAAAGTTGTAACCACGCCACGGCATGAAGGCGACAAGAACATTGCGTCCCAGCGCCAGCTCACCCTGCTCGGTGCAAGGTCCGTCCGCGATCACCTGGCCCTTTACAACACGATCCCCTTCGCGCACCACCGGCTTCTGATTGATGCAGGTGTTCTGGTTCGACCGCTTGAACTTGATCAGCTGATAGATGTCCGAACCCACTTCGCGCGAAAGCTGCGTCGGATGATGCTCGCCTTCCACGCGCACGATAATGCGCTCGGAGTCGACCGAGTCAACAATGCCATTGCGCTTGGCCAGGATCACGGCGCCGGAGTCGCGTGCGGTCACGCCCTCCATGCCCGTGCCCACCAGGGGCGCCTCGGCCACCAGCAGCGGAACCGACTGCCGCTGCATGTTCGCGCCCATCAGCGCGCGGTTCGCGTCGTCGTGCTCCAGGAACGGCACCAGCGATGCGGCCACCGACACAAGCTGCTTCGGGCTAACGTCGATGTAGTCCACCTCGGCGCGGTTTACCAGCACAAAGTTCCCCTGCCGGCGCGCGTTCACCAGGTCCTCGGTGATCTCACCCTTGTCGTTGAACTCGATATTCGCCTGCGCAATGGTGTGCTTGTCTTCTTCCCATGCCGAAAGATAGAAGCTGAACGGAATATGGTCGATCTTCCGCTTGCCCGCTTTCGTCAAAGCCGCGTTCAGCCGTCCCGCCTCTTCCTTCTCAATGTGGTCGCCTACACGCAACCCGCTCTCGCCCGCATTGGCAATCTCGACATAATCCAGAATCCGCGAGTCCTTCACCTTGCGATACGGCGACTCAATGAACCCATATTCGTTGATCCGCGCAAAGCAGCTCAGCGAGCTGATAAGCCCGATGTTCGGACCTTCCGGCGTCTCGATCGGACAGATTCGCCCGTAGTGCGTCGGATGCACGTCGCGAACTTCAAATCCCGCGCGCTCTCTCGACAGACCGCCCGGCCCAAGTGCCGACAGGCGGCGCTTGTGCGTAATCTCCGACAGCGGATTGGTCTGATCCATAAATTGCGACAACTGGCTCGATCCGAAGAACTCGCGAATCGCCGCCATTACCGGCTTGGCGTTGATCAGGTCGTGCGGCATCGCCGTCGAAAGCTCCTGATACACGCTCATCTTTTCCTTGATGGCGCGCTCCATGCGGACGAGGCCGATGCGGAACTGATTTTCCATCAGCTCGCCGACCGCGCGCACACGGCGGTTGCCGAGGTGATCGATGTCGTCCACCATGCCGATGTTGCGGCGCAGCTTCAGCAGGTAGCGAATGGTCGCGTAGAAATCTTCCGGCGTCAGCGTGCGATGATCCAGGTGCGTCGCGTCCTGATTTTCGTAGAGCTTGATGTTGAACTTCAGCCGCCCCACGCGCGAAAAGTCGTACTTGCGCGCGTCGAAGAACATGCCTTCAAACAGCGCAGTCGCCGTATCCAGCGTCGGCGGATCGCCCGGCCGCAGCTTACGATAAATTTCGATCAGCGCTTCTTCGGGCTTGCGAATCGAATCGCGCCGGAGCGTGTTGGTGATGATATTGCCCACGTCGTCGCGCTCCGGGAAGAACACCTCGAAGCTGGCCGCGCCGCTCGACATAACCTTGTGCAGCCGGTCGGCAGTCAACTCTACATTGGCCTCCACTACCACTTCACCGGTATTCAAATCCACGACATCGGCAGCGGTCAGCGCGCCATCCAGCTCTGCCGCCTCCACCTCGATCCGTCCGATCGCAGCCGCGCGAATCGCCTTCATCGTGTGGGTTGTAATCTTGCGGCCCGAGTGCGCAATCTCTTCGCCGTTGTGCAGCACTGCGTGCGCCGGCTTGGCGCCTACCAGGTGGGTGCCGGCCTTCACATCCTCAGGCACCGCCCAGTGCAGCTTGCCGTCGGCAATGTGCAGCCGGTCCACGGTATAGAAAGTCTTGAGAATCTCCTCGTCCGAACGCAGCCCCAGCGCGCGCAGGAAGATGGTGCCCAGAAACTTCCGCTTGCGGTCGATGCGAACGTACAGCGTGTTCTTCTGGTCGTACTCAAACTCCACCCACGATCCGCGATACGGGATGATCTTGCCCAGAAAATAAGTGCGGTTGTTCGCGGTCTCAAAGAAGACGCCAGGTGACCGGTGCAACTGCGAAACAATCACGCGCTCGGTCCCGTTCACGATGAAGGTTCCATTTGGCGTCATCAAGGGAATATCGCCGAAAAACACTTCTTGCTCTTTAATATCGCGAATGGTTTTGTTACCCGTCTCCGCGTCCTTTTCATAGATGGTCAGGCGCACCGTCACCTTCAAGGGCGCCGAGAAGGTCATGCCCCGCTCCTCGCACTCCTGCTGGTCGTACTTCAACTGCAGGCTTACCGGGTCGCCGCACTTGTTGCAGAAGTCGGGCGTGTTCTTGTTATACGTGCCGCACTTCTGGCAAAGCACATCGCCGGGAAGAAACGGATCGGTAATCACCATCGCCCCGCAATGCACGCAGGCCGTCCTAAGGTGATGCAGACCCTTCAGGTGTCCGCACTTGCACTCCCAGTTGCCAATCGAGAAGTCCACAAAATCCAGCTGCGAAATGCCGCGGAAGTCGGTGATCGGAAATACTGAAACAAACACGGACTGAAGCCCCGAGTCGTCGCGCTCGTTTGGCAGCTTGTCCATCTGCAGGAATCGCTCATACGAGCGCCGCTGAACTTCAATCAGGTTGGGAATCTGGGTTGCTGTGGGAATCTTTGAAAAATCGAGCCGGCTGCGAATCGCGCGCTTCTCGTTGGGCATGTTCACTCCTGAGCCTCTTCACTCCGGTCCTCGCGGGATCCCGGTCCAGCGCCCGAGTCTCGGTGGCGCCGGCTGTTGCTGGTAACACATTCAATTACCCGGACTGGCGCACTGCGCGACTCCAGTCCCCACCCATTCGCTCAGCCAATCATGCGAGCGCCTCTGGGAATCATGGCCAAGCCTCTTTGTGAGAGCTGCGTCAAAATCGCGAATTGGGCATTGCCGCACATCCGGCAGGTGCGCTACACTGCGCACAATCGAGGAAGCAAGCGCAACGGTTGTTGCCTTTCTGTGTACCTATGCGCAAAAAACGGATTCTTGCCGCTCAGGCTCCATCCGCTACGGATGGGAGACGCGAAGTGCCCGCAAGGACGCAATGCCTCACGAGCGTGGCCTGATGCCAGTGCCCCCATCCGAATTCTCTTGTCCTGCTCTCGCCGATCCCAAAACTCGCTTCTGCCGCCCGCTCGCCCGCCATTCGCCACGCGGTAACGGGAACCCCAGCTAAACCCGTTAACCCCTTGGCACTAAGGCACTTATCCTTCGCATTGCGCTCACAGCCAGAGTGCTTGGCCCTGCCCTGGCTTTCTAAACGCTTGCATGCCACTCCACTTGTTCTCAAGACGCGCCGCTCAGCCCCGCTCCTGCCGCAAGAAGATCGGAAAGAGCCGAAAAGACGCGCAACGAGTATCGTAACGCGTCCCGGCCAACCTTGCAAGTCCCTTGAAGACCCGCCCGAAATCGACTACTTGATTTCGATCGTCGCGATGCCTTCAAACTTCTTCCGGATCGCCTCGGCCTCGTCCTTGGTCGCGCTCTCCTTGATCGCCTTCGGCGCCCCGTCCACCAAGTCCTTGGCTTCCTTCAGGCCGAGCGAGGTAACCTCGCGCACGGCTTTGATGGTGTTGATCTTGTTCGCGCCAAAGTCCTTTAGAATGACCGCAAACTCGGTCTTCTCCTCAACCACCGGAGCCGCAGGGCCACCGGCCGCCACTGCCACCGGAGCCGCCGCTGCCGCCGAAACGCCAAGCCGCTCTTCCAACGTCTTCACCAAAGCCGCCGCGTCCAACAGGCTCAGGCTAACAATTTCCTCAACTAACTCCGCTCGATACGCCATTTTCTTCTCCAATCAGAATCGTTTGAATTGAATTTCCCCGGCCGCAAACCCAAACTGGAAGTTTCCGATGCGCCAGACCCGCGCACTTCCCGTCTGCCCTAAGGCCAAATCTCTTAAAAGCAGCTATTAGCTTCCAGCCTCTGGCTGTTAGCTCTTTCGTGGTTGAACCGACGACCTCGGCTTCAGCGAGAAAAAGCTGGATGCCAGGACCTGGAAGCTAGCGGCTTTTACGCCGCCCCGGCAAACTTTTCCTTCTCCACGCCTTGACCCAATATCACTGCCAGATCGCGTCCTGCGGCATTCAGCACGGTAACCAGCCGCTGCGCCGGAGCATTGATCAGGAAAAGCAGCTTCGAATACAGCTCTTCTTTACCCGGCATCGTCGCCAGCGACTTCACTTCGTTCACGTCCAGCAGTTTGCCGTCCACAATGCCCAGCTTGAACTGGAATTCCGCTGCGTTATCGCCTGCCCACTTGGCAAAAACCTTCGCCAGCGCCACCGGATCGCCCGCCGTAAACGCCACCGAATTCACGCCCTTCAGGCCCTTCAGCGCGGCCTCAACCTGCGTTCCGGTTCCGGAAACCGCGGCCAGCTTGTTCTTCACCACGCGATACTTCCCGCCCGCCTCGCGGATCACCTTGCGCAACTCGAAATCCTTGGCCACTGTCAGCTTGGTAAACGTGCCCACAATCGCCGTCGTCGAGCTCTCCAGTTCCCTGGCCAGCAGCTTAACCTTTTCCGTCTTCTTCGCCCTTGAAATCGCCATTGTCTTCGCTCCGCTTCGATAGGGATCAGGGGTCAGAGATCAGAGATCAGCACGCAAAGCCCGATCCGTCTCTATTGTTCCCTGATTCCCCCTGGCGCCATCTCTGCGCCCGCTGCAAATACCGCTTTCAAACTCTCAGACCGGAGTTCGAGGCAAATAAGGCGATCAAACCAACTGATCCCTGATCCCTGACCCCTGATCCCTGCTTTTCTAGTGCTTCCCAGCCGCGTCCGCAACCGCGGAATCCAGCGGAACCCCGGGCCCCATCGTCGAGCTCAGCGTAACGCTCTTGATGTACTTGCCCTTGGCCGCCGAAGGTTTGCTCCGCACAATCGCCCCAATCACCGTTGTCGCATTGTCCACCAGCTTTTGCGGATCGAAGCTCAGCTTGCCCACCGGCACGTGCACCAGGCTGGTCTTGTCGGCCCTGTACTCCACCTTGCCAGCCTTGATCTCCCTCACCGCCGCTGCAACGTCCAGTGTGACAGTTCCCGTCTTGGGATTCGGCATCAGACCCTTCGGCCCCAGAACCTTGCCCAGCCGTCCAACAACCTTCATCATGTCCGGCGTTGCAATCAGCGCGTCGAAGGCGGTCCAGTTTTCCTTCTGGATCTTCTCCACCATCTCCTCGCCGCCCACAAAGTCCGCGCCGGCTGCCGTTGCGTCCTTCTGCCGGTCGCCGGTCGCAATCACGGCCACAATCTTGGTCTTGCCCAGCCCATGCGGCAACACCACGGTCCCGCGCACCATCTGGTCCGCGTGGCGCGTGTCAACCCCCAGGCGCATGGTCAAATCGACGGTCTCGTCGAACTTGGCATACTTCACCTGCTTCAGCAGCCCCACTGCCTCGGTCAGGGCATACGCCGGCTTGGTCACAGCCGCGCGCGCCTTCACAATATTCTTGGATTCCTTCTTCGCCATTCTTCCTCGTCTCCCACCGCTCCTGCCAGCCTCGCTTTGCGAGGAGCCTGGAGGCGCTGGCCGCACGGGCAAAGTCTATCCTTGCCCCAAACCAACATGCCTCGAACAGGCCCAAAAACCGTGGTGTCTACGACTGTCCGGAGATTTCCCCCGAACGCATCTATTGAGTGTACCCAAACGCTAACCGAAATGCAAATTGCAAGAGAAAGCGCGCTTCTCGGGCCTTCCATCCGCGCGAACGAACTGCCTTTCCTACGGCGGACCGACAACTGTTTCCAGCGCCGCGCCGCCAAACCCACATCCCCGTTCCGCGCCCACGACCTCGACCATACCTCAATCAAGCACAACGCAATTCCTTACAGGTCTTTCGCACCCCACCCCTTTTGTGTCAAACTAACCCCCATGGGAAGCAAAGACAAAGGCAGGAAAGAAGTCAAGAAAGCGCCGAAACCCAAGCCTAAACCAGAGCCCGGCCGCAAGCGCGAAGGGTTCGCACCAGCCCCGCCGAAATAGGGCAGTCGAACACCAGCCCTCCGGCGCGCCTCCAAAAGCGGCAAGGCCCTCCCGCCCGGGAGGGCCTTGCCGTCAGCATTCTTTGCGTGCAAAGAGAGACTAAGCGCCCCATCATTCGTGTTTCGTGCGAAGGGTGGAAGTCAGCCTACGCCACGACTTCAATTCCCATCGACCGCGCCGTCCCCTTGATGCTCTTCACCGCCGCATCCACTGAAGCCGCATTCAAATCCGGCAGCTTTTGCGTAGCGATCTCGAGCACCTGCTTCTCGGTTACCTTGCCGATCTTTTCCTTGTTCGGCGTTCCTGAGCCCTTCGCAATCCCTGCGGCCTTCTTCAGCAAAACCGCCGCGGGCGGCGTCTTGGTGATAAAGCTGAAGCTGCGATCGCCGTATACCGTGATCACAACCGGAATAATCAGCCCGGCCATCTCTTTGTTCTGCGTGCGCGCGTTGAACTGCTTGCAGAACTCCATGATGTTGACCTGCGCCTGACCCAGCGCCGGCCCCACCGGCGGCGCCGGCGTCGCCTTCGCGGCCTCAATCTGCAATTTCACATACCCGGTTATCTTCTTCGGAGGTGCCATTTTGTTCCTTCGGAACCAGCTTCTAGCTCCTAGCTTCTAGCTGTTGGCTGGTCATTTTTTGTTCGGATTTTGGTGTTGCACCCAAGCGTTCGCTCACAACCGGCGCCTGCTAGGTGGGCTTGGCCGGCTAGAAGCTGGAAGCTAGTAGCTAGAAGCTGCAACTACTCAATCTTTTCCACCTTGCCAAACTCCAGTTCAACCGGCGTCGAGCGTCCGAAGATGGTCACCATGACCTTCATCGTCTCGCGATCTTCGTTGATCTCATCCACCACACCGTTGAAGTTGGCAAACGGCCCGTCCGTAATCCGGACTTGCTCGCTCTTTTCAAACTTGATTTTCAGCCGCGGCTTATCCTTCGCCGTCTCGCTGCGGAACAGAATCGAACTTACCTCTTCTTCACTCAGCGCAACCGGCTTGTCGCCCGTGCCCAGGAAGCCGGTCACCTTCGGCGTATCTTTCAACACGTGCCAAAGATGGTTGTCCAGTTCCATCTCTACCAGAACATATCCGGGGAGAAATACGCGCTCTACCGTGCGCTTCTTCCCGTTGACAATCTCCGTCACCGGCTCGGTGGGTATCATCACGCGGCCCACGCGGTCCTTCAAGCCAAAGGCCTGTATCCGGCTCTCGATCGATTCGCGCACCTTGCGCTCAAAGCCCGAATAGGCGTGCAGAATGTACCACTTGAAGCGCTCATTCCGCTCCGGCTGTGGCGCTTGCTGCTCCGCGCCTGATTCCAATTCGTCTGCCATCGTCTTCTCGTTCCGCGGACTCGCTTACTGCCCTCCGCCAAGCTTGTGAATCAATCGGTCAAGACCATACTGAAATATCAAGTCCACCACGAAGAAATACAACGCGAAAAGAAACACTGCCACGATCACCACCGTCGTGGTCGTCTCCACTTCCTTGCGCGAAGGCGTTACCACCTTGCGCATTTCTCCGCGGACATCGCCGAGAAAGCCCGTGAAGTCTTTCCACGCGACAAGTGGCTTCTTCCAAGTCGGCCCGTCGTCACCATGCACCAATGCTTTTGTTGCCATGCTTCTATTCCTTTGCGTCCAGCGTTCCGCCGGTCGCGTCCTTCGTCAATCTGGCAGGGGCGGAGGGATTCGAACCCCCAAGTTCGGTTTTGGAGACCGACAGTTTAACCGTTGAGCTTACGCCCCTGTGAAACAGTTCACAGTTCTTAGTTCGCAGTTCACAGCGGGATTGAAGCAACTATGAACTACGAACTGTGAACTATGAACTGCTTTACTTCGTTTCCTTGTGCGCCTGGTGCTTGCGGCAACGGTTACAGAACTTCTTGAACTCAAGCCGGCCCGTGGTCGTCTTCTTGTTCTTCGTAGTCGTGTAGTTCCGTTCCTTGCACTCCGTGCACTGCAATGTGACAATTTCCCGCATCTTCAATTCCTCTCAACTACAGTTTTCAGTTGTAAGTTATCAGTTGTCAGTTCAAAACCCTCATCGCGCTCCAAACTGACAACTGACCACTGATAACTGACAACTCTTACTTCACAATCTCCGAAACCGTACCCGCGCCCACCGTCCGTCCGCCTTCGCGGATGGCGAATCGCAAGCTCTTCTCCAGCGCCACCGGAGTAATCAGCTCAATCGTTAGCTGAACGTTATCGCCCGGCATTACCATCTC
>Ga0182030_10004692_pt1 | contig 29177 bp, 19 predicted proteins | sample 812S3MmetaG_FD_121299 | JGI IMG/M metagenome (GOLD analysis project Ga0182030, IMG submission 121299) | Permafrost microbial communities from Stordalen Mire, Sweden - 812S3M metaG (Illumina Assembly) | ecosystem: Environmental > Terrestrial > Soil > Wetlands > Permafrost | place: Sweden...
TGCCCTTCGGGTCTGCCCTTCGGGTCGCGGTGCAGCAGGCTTCGGGATAAACTCCGACGCGCCCTTACCCGACAACGTGGTCAACTTGAGAATTGTCACCGCCGTCCGCTACGTTACACCGCTGCGCGAAGGCGGGTCGTTGCCCGCCATCGTGGAGGGCGACGACGAGGGGCTGTATGTCCTCAAATTCCGGGGCGCCGGGCAGGGCCCCAAGTCGCTGGTCGCGGAACTTCTCGCCGGTGAGATCGCCCGGCTGCTGGCGTTGCCGGTACCGGAAATCGTGTTCATGGAGCTGCCGGTGGAGCTCGCACGCACCGAGCCGGATCCGGAGATCCAAAGTCTCATCCGCGCAAGCGGCGGCCTGAACCTGGCGCTTGATTATCTGCCGGGATCGATCGCGTTCGATCCCTGGGTTTACCAGCCTGACAGCGATCTCGCTTCGGCCATCGTGTGGTTCGACGCGTTCGTCTGCAACGTGGATCGGACCGCTCGAAACGTCAACATGCTGCTGTGGCACCGGCGCCTCTGGCTGATCGATCACGGTGCGGCCCTGTATTTCCAGCACGACTGGAAGCGGACGGACGCCCCGGCCTTGACGCCTTTCCCCTTGATCCGAGACCACGTGCTGTTGAGCTTCGCGGGCTCGCTTCCTGCCGCGGATGCCCGCATGAAGCCGCTCCTGTCGCGTGAGAAGTTGTCGAGTCTGGTCGGTCTGATCCCCGGCCCATGGCTTGCGCAGGATCCCGCCTCCTCGAGCGCCGCCGAAGCGCGCGCGGCATACCTCGAGTTCTTCTGCGATCGGCTGCAAAATTCCGCGGTGTTCTTGAACGAGGCGATCCGCGCCCGCGGGGCCTCAGCATGAAACGACCCAACACCTACGACTACGCAATCGTACGAGTGGTGCCGCGCGTCGAGCGGGGGGAGTTCGTCAATGCCGGCATCATCCTCTCCTGCGACGTCAAGCGCGTGCTGCTTGCGCGCATCGAGCTCGATGAGCGCCGGGTGCTCGCACTCGATCCGCGGGCGGATCTGCGGACGATCCGCGAAGCACTCGAGGTCATCCCGATCATCTGCGCGGGTGGCCCGGACAGCGGACGCATCGGCTCGATGTCCGCACGCGAGCGTTTCCACTGGCTCGTGTCCCCGAAAAGCACCATCGTGCAAACCTCGCCCGTGCATACCGGGCAATGCGACGATCCAGAGGGTGCACTCGAGCACTTGATGACCGCCATGGTCCGGCGGTGAGGCCTATTCGGTCATCGCTCGAAGCTCGCGGAGCGCGAAATCAAACTGGCCCGCGTGGTCGAATCGCCCCCATTGCGCGCGCAGCAGTGTTCGGGCCCGGGCACTTTCCCCCATCCCCACGTCCGCGGCCGCGGTGACCGTGGTGAGATAGGCAAGCTCGGCGTCCGAATCGGCAGACGGTGCGAGCAGATCCGTGCCATGCGCGACGATAGCGGTTGAGTCGCGCCGCGCGATCGCCGACCACAAATCCACCCACGCCCTGTCCGAGCCCGTCGCGGTGAGATAACAGGGGCTCGACTCGACCCGACTCCAGAGGACCTGTAGCTCGGCGGGATTCAGATAGGCGGCCGTATCATCGCTCAGATTCCTGACTGCGTTCTGCCAGGCGGACCGTGCCGGCGCGCGCGCACAAAGCTCCGCGCCGGTGCCGATGACTCTCAAAAATTCCGCGGTGGCGGGATCGAGGTCATCCGGACGGCCACTCAGCAGCGCACGACGGATGTCGAGCGCGCGTTGCACGAGACGATCGCGAATCACGCCGCTGTCGGCCGAGGGCTCGAGCGTGGCGCCGCGCCTGGGAGCGGCGCCGATCAGCTCCAGGAACGGTATGGGCAGCACGGTGAGCGCCGGGAGCTCCATCGCATTGGCACGCAGATAGCGCAGCCCCGGCGCGTTGAGATCCACGAACGGATAGAAATCGGAATTCGCAGGTACCCTGACCGCCTCGAGCACCGGACCCAAGGTACGGTTGTCGCCGAGCCTGCGCGACTGCATGTCCGCGACCGATCGAACGCCGATGCGCCCGAGTTCGGCGCGCATCGCCGGCGATTGCAGCAACCGATCGTCCGGCGTCGCGAGCGTGGGGCCCTTGGTCGCAACGATCAAAACGTCCAGGTCATCGACATTGTAGAGCGCATAGGCGCCGAAATGCGGAGCGAGCGCCTTGATGACCGAGGCCACGATACCGAGGTTCGTTTCGTAGACCTGCATCCATTGGACGAAGTATCCGTCGGGCGTGAGGTAGTGCGTGATGCGCGCGTAGAACTCGTCCGAGAACAGCGTGGCAACACCGCTCACCCAAGGATTCGAGGGCTCGGAGACGATCAGGTCGTAAGGTTCGCGAGAGCTGGCGAAGAAGGTTTTGGCATCCTCGAAAACGATGTGACTGCGGGGATCCTCGAAAACGTCGTGAATGCGCGCGCTGAAGCCGCGGCGCGCGGCTTGCACCATTAACGGCTCGATTTCGATCGAGTCCAGGCGCTGCACCCCGGCGCTGGCGAGCAGCGTGTGGGTGGTGAGTCCGGAGCCGAAGCCGATGTTCGCGACACGGGCCGGATGCGGCAGCAGGCTCAAGGGGATGGCTGCGGCCAGCACCATCGTGCTTTCATCGACCGTCGGCTCGCCGGGCCCCATCTGGATGCCTGCATCCGGCTTGCCGTTGGTCGCGATGGTGACGGTCCCCTGTTTCTCGACCAGACTGATGGTGGCGGTCTCGCCATCCCTGAGATATGCGACGGCCGCTCCTTGCGGCAGCGTTGCGGATCCCGTGCGGTACACGCCGGAGGTCATTCGCAGCGGATCCAATTTCACCGCCAGCGCTACGAAACAGAACACCGCAAGGCAGACTCCCGTGACCATCTGCGAGGCGCGCCTCGACTGGCGGCTCCCGGCAAAAAGCCTCGAAAGCCCGAGGGCTATGTGAATTGCGGCGCCGCCCAAAATGACGCCTTTGACACCGATGCTCGGCATCAGCACGTGGATGGTGAGCAGCACGCCCACGATGGCGCCCACGGTATTGGCCGAATAGATGGTGCCGATGGCGCGCTCGCCGGTGCCCCGCCGCAGCAGCTCGTGGGTGAGCAACGGCAGCGTCATCCCCGCGCAAAAGGTGGCCGGGATCATGATCGCCGCGGCGATGAGCTGGCTCAACACGTTGAGTCCCAGATAGCCGTTCAAAGTGCGCGGATAGGCGCCCAGAAACCACGCCATGAAATCAAAGGTCAGGTTGTAGGCCGGGAGCGTGAGGGCCGCCAGCGTGCCCATGGCCACCATGACGTAGGCGACATAGGCAAGCGGATCCTCGAGCCGCTCGATACGTCGACGCACGTACAGACCGCCGAAAGCCAGTCCGAGGATGAAGGCGCTCAACATCAGTTCGAACGAGTGAGTCGAGCTGCCGAGCACCAGGCTCAGCATCCGAATCCAGCCGAGCTCATACATGAACGAGGCGGTGCCGGTGAGGAACGCGGCGAGGAGAAGCCAGCGGTTCACCCGGACCGTATCGGAATGCGGGGCGGCTGCCATCCGCGGCGCAGGGGCAGGCTCGGCGCGTCCGCGCACCGCGATCCAGATCGCCAGCGCGATCACGAGGTTGAGTATTCCTGCGCACTCGATCGTACCGGGAAGTCCGACCGCCCCGATCAGCACGAATCCGGCCACCAGCACTCCGAGGGCGGCACCCAAACTATTGCTGAAGTACAGCGTGGCGAGCGTCTCGCCCGGCTTGTCCGGCCAGCGACGGATGAGACCGCCGCTGATGAGTGGAAAAGTCATTCCGAGCAGCACGGACTGAGGAAAGATGATCAACGACCCGAGCGACCATTTATAGACGTGAATCCAAAACGCCGAGGGAAGGGCGGGGATGGCGGTGGCGAACGAGAAGTCGTAAGCCGCGATGAAAGTCGGGTGGAACAGCAGGCCAAAGGCGCCGATCACTGCCTCGACCAGGACATAGGCCATCAGCAGCCGCTGGATGCGAAACGAGCTGCGCGCAATCACCCACGAGCCCAACGCCATGCCGCCCATGAAAATGGCCAGGACCAGCGATTGCGCATAGGCCGCGTGGCCCAACAATAGCTGGAGGTAGTGCGACCAGATGGATTCGTAAATCAGCCCGGTGAATCCGGACACCACGAATATCGCGAGCAAAAACCGGCGCCGGGCTACATCGAGCGTTTGCATGGGAAGCCGGCACTCCTCGGGCTTGAGTCGCCACTCTCGGGCTCGAGTCGCCACTCCGCGGGCGCGCGATTCTACGCTCAGCAGTCCTCGAGCGCTCCGTAATCGTCCCCATGGCCAGGTGCAGCTTTCCCTCGGCGGGGTCGTCGGAGCGTATGCGTACCCGGCATTTTCGCGTAACGATATGATTTATATAGGCTTTATACGTATCGGAACCCTCCTACAGGCGCCCGCGGTTGACGTGCGTGAACTCCTATGGATAATAGCTGCCCAAGCAGCGATTGTTCTGGCAGTAAATGCCGAGGCACTAAATGTCCAAGCAGCATTATCAAGTCGCCACCTACAAGGCACAAAACAGCATCGGCTATCTGATCAAGCGGGCGCATTCGATGATGCTCGACGTGCTCGAGCAGGTCTTCGAGGAACAGGGTTACAGCTACATCCAGTACGTGATCCTGTCTTGGCTGCGGGACGGGATCGCGGTCAATCCCAAGGACATCTGCGCTCAGTTTCGGCATGACAGCGGAGCGCTGACGCGCGTCATCGACCAGCTGGCTGACCGGGGACTTCTCGAGCGGGTCCGGCGCGACCGCGACCGCCGCAAGGTCGAGCTGCAGCTCACCGAGGCGGGCCGCCAGGCGGTCGGAGGTCTCGTTCCGTTGGTGGTCGAGAAACTGAATCTTGCGCTCGTGGATTTTTCGAGCGCGGAGGTCGAGGAATTCCTGCGGCTGCTGTTGAAACTCAATACCCGGCTGCAATCGACGCTCGACACGAAGACGACCGCCGTGGGGAAGAGCGGAGCCGGCACGATCAGCGGCACGCAAGCGTGAGGTCTCCATGCGCGTAAAAACATTGATGCGACTCGGTACCTTGGTCGGCACGCTGGCGTTCTGCGGCTGCGTATTGCCTCCGAAGGAAACGGTCCACCCAGAGGAGCTCGCGAGCGATGGCGTGGGACTCGCGGGTGCCCCGGTGGAGCCTGCCGCCGACGGCTGGTGGGATTCGTTCAAGGATCCGCAGCTCGACCGGCTGATTCGATTGGGGTTGAAAGACAGCCCGACGCTCGTCGATGCGAAGGCGCGTGTCAGCGCCGCCCTCGCGCAGACCCAGACTGCGCAGGCGGGGCTCAAGCCGACCGCCAATCTCGACGCGAGTGCCCTCTATCAGCATGCTCCGGAGAATTATCTCATTCCGCCGCCGCTTGCCGGACACACCTTTTGGATGGGCCAGGCCGGCGCTAGCCTGGGATGGGACCTGGATTTTTGGGGGCGGCAGGCGGCCGCCGTGCGCCGCGCCCAGGGGCTTGCCGAGTCCGCGAGCTTCGATGAGGCCAATGCCCGGCTCATGCTCGCCGGCGCGATCACGCAGGCCTACATCGAGCTCTATCGGCAAGACGCGCTCGCCGACATCGCGCAGCGCTCCGAGATGCAGCGCCAACATATCGTCGACATCACCCGCCGCCGGGTGAGTGCCGGGCTCGATACGCAGCTTGAAATTCGAGAGGCGGAAGGGCAATTGCCACAGGCGCGAGTGGCGCGCGCGCAGGCGCAGGCGGCTGCAGAGCTCGCCGTGCACGAGCTCGCGACGCTGACCGGCCAGGGAGCGGGGGCGTACGCGACCATCGAGCGCCCCGTGCTCCAGGTCGATGCGGCGTTGCCGGTACCTGAGGTGCTTCCCATCAACCTGCTCGCGCGTCGTCCGGATGTCTTGTCGGCGCGTTCGATGGTGCAGGCGGCCGACGCCGAGCGCGTCGCCTCGAAGGCCGCGTTCTATCCGGACGTGAGCCTGCGCGCGATCGCAGGCATCGGAGCTTTCGGCTTGAACAACTTGGTGCAATGGAGCGCGCGCGGATATGGAGCCGGTCCGCTCATCTCCCTGCCGCTGTTCGATGGGGGGCGCCTCAAGGCGCAGTACCGCGGCAGCGAGGCGCAGCTCGATGCGGCGATTGCAGGTTACAACGACACGGTATTGCACGCCGTCGAGCAAACCGCCGACCAAATCTCGCGCCTCGATGCCCTGGCCCGCGAAAGGATGGATCAACAGCTCACACTGGAGGCGACCGAAGCCGCCTATCGACTGGCCGAGGAGCGCTATCGCGCGGGACTCGCAAGCTACTTGTCGGTCCTCAACGCCGAGACGCAGGTACTGAGCGCCCGTCAGTCGATGGTGGACATTCTGGCGAGCCAGGCGGTTGCCCGGGTGACGCTGCTGCTTGCCGTCGGCGGCAGTTTCGATGCCCGACCTGCCGGCGCCGTCGCGAGCGCCGCGCACCCCGAGATTTCCTCCCATTTATTGACACGAGCAAGCCCATGAACACCTCCGCATCCCCTGAAAATTCCGCCGCCTCTGCCCCGCCATCCCCGCGCCGCACCCGGCACGCCGGCCTTTTCGCACTCGGTGCCGCCGTGGTTTTGGGCGCGGTCGGCTACGGCGCGTACTGGTTCGTCGACGGACGGTTCTACGAATCCACCGACGATGCCTATGTCGATGGCGACGTGGTGCAGATCACCAGCGAAGTGCCCGGCACCGTGCTGGCACTGAACGTCGATGACACGCAGCGCGTGAGCGCCGGCCAGCCGCTGCTCGAGCTCGACCAGGCGGATGCGAAAATTGCGGTGGCCAATGCCGAAGCAGATCTCGCCCGCGCCGTACGTCAGGTGCGCGGCCTGTTCGCACAGAGCAAGGAGTTGCGCGCGCAGATCGACCAGCGCGAACAGGCCGAGCGCACGGCCGACGAGGACTTGAAGCGCCGCGGCGGCCTGTTGAGGGACGGCGCGATTTCGCAGGAGGAGCTCTCGCACGCGCGCGATGCGGTCACCACCACGCGCGCGAACGTCGCCGCCGCGCGCCAGCAACTCAGCCAAACCGTGGCGCAAATCGATGGCACCACCATCGCCGATCATCCGCAAGTATTGGCCGCCGCGGCGGCCGTGCGCAACGCGGAACTCGCGCTGCATCGCACGGAGCTGACCTCCCCGGTCACCGGGGTGATCGCCAAGCGGTCCGTGGAAGTCGGTCAACGGGTCGCGGCGGGCACGCCGCTTCTCGCCGTGGTGCCGCTCGACGATGTGTGGGTCGACGCGAATTTCAAGGAAGTGCAGCTGCAGCGCATGCGCGCCGGCCAGCCGGTGACCGTGCGCACCGATCTCTACGGCCGCAGCGTGACTTACCACGGTCACGTGGTCGGCATCGCGGCAGGCAGCGGCAGCGCCTTCGCGCTTCTGCCGGCGCAAAATGCCTCCGGCAACTGGATCAAGATCGTGCAGCGCGTGCCGGTGAGGATCCTGCTGGATGCCGACGATCTGAAGGCGCATCCGCTGCGGGTCGGCTTGTCGACCACCGTGCGCGTCGACCTGCATGACACGTCGGGGCCGCTGATGAGCACGGCGATGCGCAATGTGCCGCTGCCGCGACAGGCGAGCGCGGGCGATGATCCGGCGGTCAATGCGCGCATCTCGTCCATCATTGCGGAAAATGCGGGTCCGAAAGCCAATGAGCCGGCGCACCTCAGCCGCAACGCGCGGGATCGCGGCGACGCTCATGATCAAGGCGAGCCGCGCGACCAGAGCGACGCCGAGGGGCGCGGCAACACGCATACCGAGGATCATGAGGCCCCCGCCGACCCCGGTCACAACGCGCTGGTGGCCGCCAGCCCGTGAGCGCGACTCCCGCCATCGCTGCGCCGGCACCGGTGCTTGCCGGCACCGCCAAGGCGGTGACCGCCGTCGCGCTGGCGCTCGGCACCTTCATGCAGGTGCTCGACACGTCGATCGCGAACGTCTCGATCCCGACCATCAGCGGCGATCTCGGCGTGAGCTCCGATCAGGGCACCTGGGTGATTACTTCGTTCGCCGTGGCCAACGGCGTTTCGGTGCCCTTGACCGGATGGCTGATGCAGCGCTTCGGCGTGGTGCGCACCTTCGTGCTGTCGGTCGCGCTGTTCACGATCGCCTCGCTCCTCTGCGGGCTGGCCTGGAGCCTGCCGTCGTTGATCGCCTTCCGGGTGCTGCAGGGCGCGGTCTCCGGGCCCATGATTCCCGGCAGCCAGGCGCTGCTCATCAGCGTGTTCGGACCCGCCAAGCGCCCCGTTGCGCTCACCATCTGGTCGATGACGACGTTGGTGGCGCCGATCGCGGGGCCGCTGCTCGGGGGCTATATCTCCGACAACTACGTATGGCCGTGGATTTTTCTCATCAATGTGCCGGTGGGCATCGTCTGCGCCTATATCTGCTGGACGAATCTCAAATCGCAGGAAACGCCCACCCGCAAGCTTCCGATCGACCGAGTGGGCCTCGTGCTGTTGTTCCTGTGGGTCGGCGCGCTGCAGATCATGCTGGACAAAGGCAAGGACCTCGATTGGTTCAACTCGACCACGATCGTGGCGCTGCTCACGGTCACGGTGATCGCGTTCGCTGCATGGCTCATCTGGAGCCTCACCGAGGAACATCCGATCGTCGATCTTTCCCTGTTCAAGTCGCGCAGCTTCGGTCTCGGAACTCTGGCCATGTGCTTGGGGTACGCGGTCTTCTTCGGCAACATCGTGCTGATGCCGCTGTGGCTGCAAAGCTACGAAGGGTATACCGCGACCTGGGCGGGAATCGTATCGGCGCCGAGCGGCGTGACCGCCATCATCACCTCGATCTTCGTCTCGCGGCTGATGCGCCGTTTCGATCCGCGCATGCTGGCCGCCTTCTCATTCGGCATTTACGCCCTCTCCTATTTCATGCGCGCCGGACTCACGACGGATGCCAACCTGTTCGCCTTCGTGGCGCCGCAGCTCGTGCAGGGGTTTGCGATGGGATTGTTCTTCGTGACCATGCTGGCGGTCATCTTCGATGGGCTGCCGGCGCAAAAGATCCCGTCGGCCTCGGGCCTCTCGAACTTCCTGCGCATCACCGCGGGCAGCTTCGCCACCTCGTTGATCACGACCTTCTGGGACCGGCGCGAAACCCTGCATCAGTCTCATCTCGCGGATTCGATCAGCGTCTACACACCCGCCTACCAGCAGTCGCTTGCGCAGCTGCATCAGCTTGGCCTGACCGACCAGAGCGCCGCGGGCGTGATGACGCAAGGACTGATTGCGCAGAGCTATCTGCTGTCCTCGCTGGATCTGTTCTATCTGTCCGGGTGGCTCTGCGTCGCGTTGATACCGCTGTGCTTTCTGGTACGGCGACCCTCGGTGCAGGGCGCGGTGGTGGCGGCGGCGGATTGAGGCGAGCCCTACCTCAGCGATAAGGCGCAGGGGTGCTAGCCCAGCCACCGCTCCATCAACGTTCGAACGTCCTCTCCCTCGCGAATGCGTCCGGGCGTGCGTGAAAAGCGCGGAGCCGGCGCCGCATGCCACTCTCCGTCGATGCGCCGGTAGACTTCGCGCGCCCGCACGTGCGGATCGTGCGGCACCTCCTCGAGGCCGAGCACCGGCGCGAAACATGCATCGGTCGACTCGAGCAATGCGCACCACTGCTCGCGGGTCTTGGAGAGGAAAATGTCCCCGAGCACACGCGCCTGTTCCTCCCAGCTCGCGCGATCGTATTGCGTATCGGCAAGCCGCGCCGGCGCGCCGATCGCTCGCAGCAGCTCCCGATAGAAACCCGGCTCCAACGGGCCGACGGCGATCTCCTCCCCGTCGGCGCATCGATAGGTTCGGTAGAACGGAGCGGCTCCTCCGAGCAGATTCTCGGATCGTTCGACGGACAGCTTGCCGCTCGGGATCAGGCCGGAGAACATCGTCATGAGCGATGCGACTCCATCGACGATGGCGGCGTCGATTACCTGACCCTTGCCGGAGCGCGCGCGCTCCAGAAGAGCCGCCAGGATGCCGAACGCCAGGAACATCGAGCCGCCGCCGAAATCACCGACGAGATTGAGCGGAGGAACCGATCGCCCGCCGGGCTCTCCGATCGCCTTGAGCGCGCCGGTGAGCGCAATGAAATTGATGTCGTGGCCGGCGGTCTTCGCTTTCGGGCCGGTTTGTCCCCAGCCGGTCATGCGTGCGTAGACGAGCCTTGGGTTTTCGCTGAGCAACGGCTCGGGCCCCAGGCCCAAGCGCTCCATCACCCCGGGTCTGAAACCCTCGATCAGCACATCCGCCCGGGAGGCGAGCTGCGCACATCGATCGCGGCCGGCGTCGCTCTTGATGTCCACGACAAGGACGCTGCGGCCGCGATCCACGACCGGATTGGGCCAGCCGTTGCCCTCCGCCCGATCGATCCTGAGAACTTCGGCGCCGAGGTCGGCGAGCAGCATCGCGCAATGCGGCCCCGGGCCGATGCCGGCAAACTCGATGACACGCACGCCGCTGAGCGGACCATCCAATGAGCTCATCGGAATACGATACGCGGAAACGGGCGTGCCGGGTCTTGACGTACGATGGGCGCGCCCGCAAGCGCGTTTCGCCGACTCATCGCTCGTTGGCCGCAAAAGGAACATACAGCGCGCTCGGATGCGCCGAGTCATGGACCAGGGTCACCTTCACCGGCCGCCCCACCTTGCGGGTCTCATCCGCCACCACACCACCCGTGTTGTAATTCCTCTCGTACTCGATCGAGTTGGCCGCCTGCAGCGCCAGCACGATCCGCGACCCCTGCCTCACGAGCCGCGACGCGAAGGTAAACCGACTGAACTCATACCGCTGCGGCTCTCGGCTGGTCACCAGCTTGGGCGTCCGCGGGCTTTCGCGATACCGGGCCCGTAGAACATCGGAGGAGAGCGGGGTCACGCTGCCGTCCGCGGCGATCTCGAGTACCGACACCGCGAAATCGGTATCCGGTTGATCGATCGCGATGTACGCGTCAAATCGAAAAAATCCCGATACCTCCGTGTCGGCGGTAAACGGCGCGGACACGTAAACCACCTTGGCGGAATTGACATGGAAAGGCCGCATGTCGCGCAGGCTACCGGGATCGGAGTCGGCTTCAATCTTCGCGAGCGCAACATCGCTCGGATCGTAGACGTAATGATCCGCGCCGCCATGTTGAACGCGTTCGCGGCGAAGCGTTCCTGCCGAGTAAAGATCGTGCGCGCCGTCGCCCGTGGAATCGAGGAAGAAGGGAACGTTCTGGCCGGTCACCGCCTCGAGACTGTCCGCGTAACGCCATCGCTCCGCACCCGTCTCGTAGTAGGCCACTACCTTTTTCAAGAACTCCGGGCGCGGTCCGCCCTCCATGGCATATCGGTACCAGTCCAGATGCAGCTGCGGCAAATCGACCAAGCTCGCCGGCCCGAACTTGAGGCCGCCGAATTCCGCCTGCGGCGTTCGCGTACCGGGATGGTCCCAGGGGCCGATCACCAGGAAGTGCCGCGCCTTGCCTTCAGGCGATGCGGCCTCCATGTACCGCTTGTAGTGCGCCAACGCGCCCGGCTGATCGTCGTCGTACATCCCGGTGATGGTGAGAATCGGGATCGTCAGCCCGGCATAGTCGGCGGCGGTGGGGTTGTAGGCATCCCAGTACGCATCCAGATCCGGGTGATTCACCCACTCCTGGAACACCGCGGATGGATTGCCCACTTGCGAGTCGAATCGACGAAAGGGCTCGCTCGACTCGACCAGTCGCCGATACGCGCCGAGCCACAAAGCGTCATCGCCGAACACGTTGAGCTGCGCCGTCCTGCCGCTCGTGAACGTCAGCCACTGCTCGATGTACGGCAGAAAAATGTTGTTGCGCGTCGGAAAATCGACGCCCGCAACCGGGGACGCCACCGGGACGATCGTGGCGAGATGCGGCGGGCGCTTTTTGGCCGCGGCCCACTGATCGTAGCCCGCATAGGAGCCGCCCCACATCGTCACCCGGCCATTGCAGTAAGGCTGTTTCGCCAGCCACTCCACCACATCGTAACCATCGTTGGCTTCTTGGATGAGCGGGTGGAACTCGCCCTGCGAATTTCCGCGGCCGCGAACATCCACGGTCAGAAAGGGATATCCATGCGCAGCAAAATACATGCCTCGATCATGATAGGACTGTGCGATATACGGTGTGAGCGTGAAGATGCAGGGCCTCGGACCCTGGCCCACCGGCAAATAAGCCGTCGCGCTGAGCTCGACCCCATCGCGCAGCGGGATCTTCACGCCCCAATGCCACTCGACTTTTGCGGCCGCCTCCAATGCCGCCTCCGAGGCTGACACGGCAACCCCGGAAAGCCCGATGCTCGCGAGCGACAATGCAACGGGACCGAGCATCGAGAAAATCCTGCTCGCCGAGTGTCGACTCATACTCATGACTTTCCTCCTTGCAGCGCCGCCTCAATCGAAGCGGCCGGATCGCCCAGCGACGCCTCCATCACGGGAATTGCGTGAAAACGACCCGCAGATAAATCCCCTGCGACCAATCCCTCGGCAGCAACATCGGCCGGTATGGGTTGTTGCTTGGCCAGTGCCGCGGCGATGCGCGCCATGGCAGGCGCCGTCTGGATGCCATATCCGCCCTGGCCTGCGCACCAGAACAGGCCCGCAACTTGAGCATCGAAACCCATGACGGGAACTCGATCCGGAGAGAATGTTCGAAGTCCCGCCCAGCGGTGACTGACCCTTTGCACGTCGATGTCGAGCGCCTGCTGCACCCGATCGACGCCGATGGCCACATCCAAATCCTCGGGCTGTGCGTCACCGGGCGCCTGCGCGATCTCATCGGCGGGGGACAGCATCAGCTGTGTCCGGTCCGGCTTGAAGTAAAACTCCTCGTCGGCATCGATCACGGCCGGCCAATGTCGAATGTCGATACCCGGCGGCGCGTCAACCAGCAACGCGGTTCGTCGCAGAGGCTGCAGCCCGATCCGGCGGGCGCCGCACGCCTCCGCCACGGAATCCGCCCAAGCGCCCGCCGCATTGATGATCACTGGCGCGCTGACCGTTCCCCCCACGATGTCGACCGACCAAACCTCCTGCCGCCGATGAATCCTCTGGGCAGTGGTTCCCGTGATCAGCTTCGCGCCGAAGGACCGAGCACCGCGTAAAAAGCCCTGATGCAAGGCGTCGACGTCAATATCCATGGAGTCGGAATCCAACGCGGCCGCCGCCATATAGCCCGGCCGGATGAGCGGAACCCGGGCGACCGCCTCGTTCACCTCGAGCAGGTTCACGGTACCCCCCGAGGCTCGAATTCGCTCGACCATCTGTTCGAGGCGTAGGACCTGATCCGGCCGCGCGATATAGAGACAGCCCCGCGGCGTCAGCAACGGGTGCTCGGAGAAGTTCGCAGGGGGTCGGTCAAAGAACGCCCGGCTGGCGCGGGTCACCGCACGGATCTCCCTCCCCCCATACGTGGGGGTAAAGAGAGCGGCCGATCGGCCCGTCGCATGAAATCCCGGTCGGAACTCCGCTTCAAGCACACATACGGAAGCGTGACGCGCCAGTTCGTAGGCCACCGACACGCCGGCAATCCCGGCTCCGACGATGACAAAGTCATAGATCATGCGCATCTCTCGGAACTACCCGGAACGGTGTCGAGCGGACAGGGAATGGGCGTGGCGATAGCTCTTGAGCAGCAATATATTTCTTTTTATCTTTATTGGCAAATTTTTTCTTTATGGGATAATAAAGCCAACACGTGCTATTTCACCCTCGCGCATTTACAGTGCCCCGTGAGCAAACCAAGAGGGGATGTATGAAGTCGCGGTCGCCACTACCATCAGCGTCGCCACGCACCATGACCAGGCCGGGTGCCATCCTAAAAAAGCTGAGAATTCAGAAAGGTTTGACGCTCAAGGAGGTGAGCGAACGCACTGGCTACCCGGTATCCACGCTCTCCAAAATAGAGAATGATCGCGTTTCGCTCACGTATGACAAATTGACGCGGATCAGCGCCGGTCTCGAGGTCGATTTCTCCAGCCTGTTCGGGGCTCAAGTCGACGCCGACGACGCGGCCCCCTTGCACGGCCGCCGCGCCATTACCCGCAGCGGCGAAGGGCGCTCGATCGAATCGAAGAATTATTTCCACCTGTACCCGGCGACCGAGCTTCTCCATAAACGGCTCATCCCCATTATCGTCGAAATCCGGGCCCGCAGCATCGAGGAATTCGGTGAGCTCGTCCGCCACACGGGCGAGGAGTATTTGTACGTGCTCGAGGGCGAGATTGATGTCTTCACCAGCACCTATGCCCCCGCGCGCTTGAAAACCGGCGATTCCATCTATGTGGACAGCACCATGGGACACGCCTACGTCGCGGCCTCGAGCGGCCCGTGCCGCGTGCTCTGCGTCTGTTCCGGCAGCGAAAGTCAGATGATTTCGGCGATCGGCGGCACTCTTCCCCAATCCGCTCCCCCGCCTCCGTCGGAGGCCCCGACCCCGAAGCGCGCACAGCGTCGGCGCGGCGCCGCTTAGCAACCCCACCCCCGCACCGACACCCCAGGGCCGCGCCACGACGAGGGGCGGCGCGCACACGCCGGGGCGGCGCCTTCACCCCGCGCCGTTTTCCCCATTGTGGAAAAATGTCAATTCTGGCAAATTGAAGCTCATGCAGACGCACGCGACCGATCGCGGATTTTGACCCGGATCCGCCCGTGTCCGCCCCCCCATCCTATTTCAAGCGTTTCCTGCTGCCGGGCTTCGCGTTCAAGGCCGTCGTCATCGGCGGCGGCTACGCGACCGGCCGTGAGCTCGCCGAGTTCTTTCTTCCGAGCGGCCCCTGGGGCGGCATTCTCGGGATGCTCCTATCCATGGGCTGCTGGAGCCTGGTCTGCGCGGTCACGTTCTGGTTCGCCCGCAAGACGCAAAGCTACGAATACGGCGCGTTCTTTCGCGCACTGCTCGGCCCCGCCTGGTTCCTATTCGACCTCGCCTACGCGTGCCTCGTGCTCATCATGCTCTCGGTCTTCGGCGCCGCTGCCGGCGCCATAGGGGCCGCTCTGTTTGGCTGGCCGGCGATTGCCGGCACGCTCGGCCTCGTCGCGAGCATTGCCACGGTCGCCGCGTTCGGCAACGAGTCGGTCGAATCCCTGTTCAAGTTCGTGACCTATTTCCTCTACGCCGTCTACGCGGTCTTCGTCGCGGTCGCGCTGACAAAAACCTCGCACAGCATCTTCGCCAACTTCGCCGCTCCGCAGCCGGCCTCCGACTGGGCACTCGGGGGCTTGAGCTACGCCGGCTACAACGTGGTCGGCGCCGTCGTGATCCTGCCCGTCCTGCGCCACCTCACCAGCAGCCGCGATGCCCTCGTGGCGGGCGCCCTCGCCGGCCCGCTCGCCATGATCCCCGCGGTCCTTTTCTACATTTGCATGGTCGCCTATTACCCCGACATCCGCGCCGCCACGCTGCCCTCGGACTACGTCCTCGCGCACTTGAACGTGCCCGTGCTGCACGTGGTCTTCCAGTTGATGATTCTTGCCGCGCTGCTTGAAAGCGCCACCGGCGCCGTGCACGCCATCAATCAACGCGTGGATCACGTCTCGCGCGCCCGCGGGCGACCGCTGACCGCGCTCGGCCGGCTGATGCTGTCCGCCGGCATCCTGATCCTGTCGATCTTCATCGCCACGCGGTTTGGACTCGTCACCCTGATCGCGCGCGGCTATCGCGCCCTTGCCCTGGTGTTCATCGCGGTCTACGTCGTACCGCTGCTGGTGCGCTGCGCCTGGTGGCTGCTCCGCCGGCCGTCGGCCGCCCTCGCTTGACTCAACGCACGCTCATCGCAGAGGTCTACCCCATGATCAATCGCCGGCCGCTCCTTGCTCTCGCATGCCTGTGCGCGTCGAGCGCCCTCGCACAATCCTATGATCTCGTGCTTTCGGGCGGCCGCGTCATGGACCCTGAAACCGGCTTGGACGCCGTGCGCAACGTCGGCATCAGCGGCGATCGCATCGCGCGCATATCGGACCAGCCTCTGACGGGCCGACGCGTCATCAATGCGGCCGGCTTGGTGGTCGCCCCCGGGTTCATCGACCTGCACCAGCATGCGCAGGATCCCGACAGCGGCCGTCTCAAAGCATTCGACGGCGTGACCACGGCCCTCGAGATGGAGATTGGCGTCCCCGACGTGGCCGCCTTTCTACAGCACAAAGAGGGCCGCTCGCTCATCAATTACGGCAGCACCGCAAGTCATGCGGCAGCGCGTTCACGAGCCTTCGGAACGCCGTTCAGCGAACCCCTGCTCATCGCGCCGGCCGGGGTCGCCACGGATAGCCCGGCGACCCCCGAGCAGCTCGATCGGATCGAACAGCGGCTCAATGCCGAACTCGACGCCGGCGCGCTCGGCATCGGGATGGGTATTCAATATACGCCGGGGGCCAGCCGCCTGGAGGTCCTGCAGATGTTCCGGCTCGCCGCGGCCCGCGATGTACCCGTGTTCACTCATGTCCGAAGCTTCGGACGCGTCGAACCGGGCTCGAGCATCGAGGCCGTGGGCGAGGTGATCGGCGATGCCGCCATGTCCGGCGCCTCGCTGCAAATCGAGCACATCAACAGCAGCTGCATGGCCGATGCGCCGCAGTGCCTGTCGATGGTCGCCGGCGCGCGCGCCCGCGGTCTCGATGTCACCACCGAGGCTTATCCGTACATCGCCGGCTTCACCGAAATCAATTCCGCGCTCTTCAACCCGGGATGGCGCGAAAAATTGGGTGTCGGGTACGACGCGTTGCAGATGCCCGACACCGGTGAGCGCCTCACCAAGGAGCGCTTCGACCAATTGCACGCCGACCCCCGACCCATCGAAGTGCTGATCTTCATGAACACCCAGGAACGTGTCGACGCCGTGATTGCGAACCCGCTGGTGATGATCGCGAGCGACGGCGAAGACGGGCACCCGCGCAATGCCGGCACTTTCTCACGCATCCTCGCGCACTACGTCCGTGACTTGGGCAGCGTTACGCTGATGGACGCGCTGCGCAAGATGAGCCTCATGCCCGCCGAACGCCTGCAGCGCGCGACCGAGGCCGCCCGCCGCAAAGGCCGGCTCCAGCAGGGCGCGGATGCCGACGTGGTGCTATTCGATGCCCGCACCGTGACGGACAGATCCACCTACCAGTCGCCGCGTCTGCCGAGCGTCGGCATGAAATACGTGATCGTGAATGGCTCGGTGCTCATCAACGACGGCAAGCTCGTTCCCGACACTTTTCCTGGAAAAAGCGTCGTGCTCGACGCGCAGAAGCGGCGGCCGGCTCAGTAATTCAGCCTGAACGAGATCAACCCGCCGACGACGCCGATCCACACAAGCCCGAGGAGCCCCGCCGCGATCAGGCCGTTGCCGATCCTGACCCACTTGGAGTGCTGCCAGTGCCACAGACGCCCCACACTCCAAAGCGCCCCCGCGGCGACTGCCAAAAGCAACACGCCGGCGAGTTGCAGCGTTCGAATCAACGGGTCGTGCGCGCTGCTGTAGAAGTCGTACTGCGCTCCGAGCAGCGGCAGCACCGCCAAGACCCAGCCGACGAGCCACAGCACACCGTACAGCGCAGCCACCCGCAGCACGATCCGCGGCCGGCTCGCCTCGGGCGGATACGGGAGCGCCCGTCGGTAATGACGTCTCACGAAGTAGCCCACCGGCCACAGGGCGACGCTCAATGCCAATACCAGTAACGACCCTCCCAACACGGTCAAATTCAGGGGCGCCGCCTGATAGGCCGGCACCGCCTGTAGAACCGACGACGGATCCTCACTGTCGAGCACGGTCTTGACGCCGTTGATCTCGCGCAGAGCAAGCTCCCGCGTACCGCCGATTTCCCGCCAAACATCCGGCGCCACCTCGATTAGACGCGCCTCGCCCGGTTCGAGACTTTTCGGAGTTACCACGGTCCCATCCGGCCCGACGCGGATGACGGCCTGCTGCAAGAGATAGAACACGCTCATGAAACCGTGCTCCACGCGCCGGGAGGATCGATAGCGACCGGCAATCTTGGATGCATCGCCGGCGGCGGAAGGCAGCGCTTTGGGCTCGGACGGCGGGGTCGCTTGCGGAAAATAGCGATCGATGAACTGATCGAGCAGCTCCTTGCGCAGGCCGTACACCGCATTGTCCCGCCCACGGCTGTTGAAGCTGTAGAAAATTCCCACGCCCTCCTGCGGCAGGAGCTCGAACTCCGTATGAAAAAATATGGTATCGCCCCCGTGGCCAATGACCGGTCGGCCGTTGCGGATCTCGTGGAAGAACCCGTGCGCCATCGTGCCGAAGCCCGGTGGCGCGGTCTCGGATGGGCTCTGCATCAACTCGGCCGTGGGTCTGTCGAGCATCTCGTAATCGCCGAGGCGCCCATCCTGCAATTGAGCGAGCATGAAGCGCGCCATGTCCGCCGCCGTGCTCGCAACGCTCCCCGCCGGTGCGGTGACCACCAGCTCGTAGGGTTGGGGCGGCGTCGAGGCGGTGCGATAGCCTTGCGACATCATCGGCAGGAACCGCTTGGGCAGCGGTTGCGTGAAGGTCGAATGCTGCATGCCCAGGGGCAGAAAAATGTGGTTCTCGACGTAGCGCTCGAATGGCTCCCCGGATACCCGCTGGACGATGTAGCCCGCGAGTGCCGCGCCATAGTTCGAGTAAGCAGGCACCGTTCCCGGGGCAAACAACAGCGGCCGCGGATGCTTCTTCAAATACGTTTCGGTGGACTGGAAGGTGTGCGGGTCCATCGACAGCACATCCTTGAGCCCCTCCTCGAACCCGCCGCGGTGATTCATCAGATCGAGCAGCGTGATCGGCCTCTGACCCTTCGGCGACACCTTGAAGTCGAGATAATCATCGACGTTGCGATTGAGGTCGAGCTTCCCCTGCTCCACCAGTTGCATGACCGCCGTCCAGGTGAAGAGCTTCGAGGTGGAGCCAATGCGGGTCATCACCCGCTCCGGATCCATGGGCCGCTTCTTCTCGACGTCGGCATAGCCATAGCCCGACTGAAAGAGGACCTTGCCGTCTTTCGCGATCGAGACCACCGCGCCCGCAATGTCACCGCTTTTCAGCCCGTGCGGCAGCAGGCCGTCCAACCACGCCTCGGCGTCCGCGGCCGTCAATTCGTGTCGCACGTTGGCCGAAGGCGGCTCGGCATGGTCCGCCGTCGCGGCTCCATCAGGGGCCGGGGCCGCAGTCTCGCCAGGCGCCCACGCGCCAGTGGGCGCGCCCGAAACCCCAGAGCGCGTGCCCGACGCCGATGACAGTCCCGCGCACGCCAAACAAAAGCCCGCTGCAATGACTGCCGTCATGCGCGCGATGCTCATCGAACTCCCCCATGCCTGCGCTCAACCGGGCGATTCACGATCATCACAGTTCGGGCTGCGCCGCCTGCGGCGCCCCCCACACCTCATCGCCGCTCCACGCATTCCCGTCGACATACGTCATGCCGGGCGTCCGGTCCCGGGCCAGGAATATCGGTCCATCCAAGTCCACGACATCGCACAACTGCCCGAGCACGAACGCCGGAGCCATTGCCCAACTCGTCCCCACCATGTTGCCGACCATGACTCGGAGCCCGAGACGGCGCGCTTCGTGCGCCATCGCCAATCCTTCCGTCAACCCGCCGCATTTATCGAGCTTGATGTTGACCACGCTAAAGCGCCCCACCAGGCCCGAAAGGTCCGCCGAGCTTAAGGCGCTCTCATCCGCCGCGATCGGAATCGGCGACATAAAGCCATCCAGATCCGCCTCGCGTCCCCGTTTGAGCGGCTGCTCCAGGAGCGATATTTCCAAGGGCACCAACGCGCCGATCAGCGTGTCGAGCGCATCGATCGTGTAGCCTTGATTCGCGTCCACGCCCATCCAGACCTCGGGCCGCGCCGCGCGTACCGCCCGCACCCGCTCAATGTCCAGCGCCAATTCCCCGGTTAGCTTCAATTTCAGGGCACGCGCCTGAGCGTAGCGTCGCGCCCCTTCAGCCATGACCGCAGGTTCGTCGGCGCTCAGCGTAAACGTCGTGAGCAGCGGCTTTGGCGGCGGCATGCCCGCGAGCTGCCATACCGGCCGCCCGGCGCGACAGGCATCGAGCTCCCACAGCGCACAATCCACCGCATTGCGGGCCCCGCCGGGAGGCAGCAGCGCTTGCAGCGCCGCGCGGTCGATGCCCGCCTCGATCGCATCGCGCACCGCTTCGATCTGCGCCACCATCGTGTGCGCGTTATCCCCCAGGTAGTACACGCCGGACGCCTCACCCCGCCCGCGATGCACGCCGTCCCGAAGCGTGGCCACGACCGCCTGCTGTTCCTCGAACACGAAGCCGGAAATGCGAAAGGGCGCAGCGAAACGCAGCGCCTCGACCCCTAACGTGAGTACCAGCACTGACATCAGTAGTCCACGCCAAACCCGATGAGGTGCCCCGCTAAGGCCGTCCACAGCACGACGAACGCGCCGGCCGCGAGCACGATGCTCCACACCCGGGCTGGCCAGCGGCGCTGTCCGTGCCAGACGGCCCAGAGATTCCACAACACCGCGCCAAATCCGCCGATGAACGCGATGAAAGCGAACAACTGCGCGGCATGCAGGGCCCAATCGAACTTTGCGCTCAAATTATTGTTGTCCTTCAGCATCAAGGTGATGACCAGCGCCCAGACGCCCAGCGCCGCCGGGATCAGGATCGCGGCAATCTTACTCAGGCGGTACGCTCTCATCGACGGGCGATCGAGCGCCAGCCGCACGCCGTAGCGCCGGCGAACAATGGCGGTGATCGGCCACACGATCGCGGTGATGAGCAGCGCCGCGACACCCGCGCTGAGCGCGGGCACCAGCCAGGCGCCATTCTCGTACCAGGGCGCCCGATCGAACACCATGAACGGCGACAGCTCGCCGATGCTGAAGCGCACCACTTGACCGTCGACCACCTTCGCGGCCAGCCGTTCGTGGCCGGCCGCATCGCGCCACACGAAGGGCGCCGTCTCGACCCATTGGCGCGGCTTGCCGTTCAATCCCGGGAACGGCACCACGAGATCCCCCTTGCCGTCGACAGTGATCTTGGTCTGTCCGAGCAGCCCGACCGCGGCGAGGAAGTTCGACACCGACCCGCGCGAGTTGACCCAGTGACCGGCGAGCATCGCCGCATGGGCCGCCGCGGTCTTCTCATCCACGCCGCGAACCGCGTCGCGCGCCCCTTCTTCTGGAAAATATCGATCGGCGAAGTCCTCGAACAACGCGATGCGCAAGCTCCCCGCGGCGCCCTCCTTTCCCAGGCTGTTGAAGGAGACATAGAAGCCGACGTTCTCCTTCAGGAACAAATGGAGCGAGGTATGGAACAGCTCGGTGTCACCCAGATGTCCGATCACTTCCCGGCCATTGATGTTGGTCTCGAAGAACCCCAGTTCCATCCGGTTCAACGGCGGCAGCAAGGTGAGCGGGCTGTTGTGCATCATTTCCGCCGTCTGCGCCGAAAGGATGCGCTGACCGTGGTACTCCCCGTTCTGCAGATGCGCGATCATGAAATGCGCCATGTCCTCGCCGGGCGACGACAATGAGCCCGCGGGCGCCGGTCCGACCATCTCGAATGGGTGCGGCGGATCGGAGGCGAGAATGTAGCCCTTCGACATCAACGGCACGAGACTCGGTGGCAGCGGCTGACGGAAGGTCGAATGCTGCATGTCGAGCGGCGCGAAAATATGCTTGTCCACATAATCGTCGAACGACTCGCCCGATACCCGCTGCACGATATAAGCGGCGAGCGAAGCGCCATAATTGGAATAAGCCGGGGTGGTGCCCGGCGCAAACACCCGGGTTGGCACCCACTGCTTGAGCAGTTCTTCGTACCCCGGTGCGTGCGGGTCTTCGGAAATGATGCCCTTGGCCTGCTCCTCGAACCCCGCGGTGTGCTGCATCAGATTGCGCAGCGTGATCGGCTTGCCATCGCGCGCCGGGATCTTGAAATCCAAATACCCGTTCACATCGACATCCAAGTCGATCTTTCCCTGCTCGACCAGCTGCATCACCGCGGTCCAGGTGATCAGCTTCGACACAGATCCGGGCCGGAACAAGGTGAGCTTCGGATCCACCGGCGTGCGCTTCGCGACATCTGAATAGCCAAAGCCGCGTTCCGTGACGATTTGACCGTCCTTGACCACCGCGACAACGGCGCCCGCAATATCGCCGGTGTGCAAGGCATAGGGCAAATATCCATCAAGCCACGCATTGAGGTCCTCTGCCGTGAGTGCGGCCGCGACGGCTCCATTCGCCGGCGCGGCCGGCGACGGCACTGAAGAGGCCGTGGGCGCCCGAGTCGGCGCCGCCTGCGGCTGATTCGCGGTCGCCGCGGCCGGAGGCACCGCAGTTTTTGGGGCGGCGGTCGCGACCGTCGCGAAAGCCACGAGAACCGCGCCGAGGATGTGGATGTTCACCAGGGTATTCCTCTTGCTTCGCAGGGATCGCCGATTCCGCTAATTGAGGCACGCATCGACGAGCCGCTCGAACCGCACCCCGCCGCGTATCGGATCCGCGACCGGGACGCCGAGCCGGAACTGCTCGGCGGTCAGCAACTCGAGCGCAGCTTGGGCATCGAGCCGCGACGTGTTCAAGCTGACGCCGGCGCAACGCACGGCCGCGTTGGTTCGCCGCGCGAGACGCAGGTTCAAATCGATGGTCTCCGCCAGATCCGGAATGGGGTACTGGGGATAGCCGAGAATATGAGTGCGCCCCGGCTCGTGGCACACCACGATCACATCCGGCTGACTGCCATGCAAAAGCCCGAGCGACACCGCCGCGTAGGCCGGATGAAACAGCGAGCCCTGCCCCTCGATCACATCCCAGTGCTCTGGCGCCGCGTCCGGACTCAGCATTTCCGCCGCGCCCGCCTCGAAATCCGCGACCACGGCATCCATCGGGATGCCCCCGCCGGCGATCAGGATCCCGGTCTGACCGGTGGCTCGAAAAGTTACCTCGAGCCCGCGCGCCACAAACGCCCGCGTGAGCGCCAATGCGCTGTATTTTTTCCCCAGCGCGCAATCCGTCCCAACCGTCAGCAGCCGTTTGCCCGAACGCTTGCGCCCCGACGCGATCGGAATATCCCGCGGCGGCGTGCGGACGTCGATCAAGCGCCGCCCGCAGCGCGCCGCGACGTTCGCAAGCGCCGGCGAGTCGCTCAACTTCGTGTGCAGCCCACTCACGATATCGAGCCCCGCTTCGAGCGCCTCGACGAGCGGCGCCATCCAGCTCTCGTTAATGACGCCGCCGACGTTCGCCACGCCAACGACCAGCGAGCGAGCGCCGCGCGCGCGTGCTTCCCGTGGCGACAGTCGGGGTAGGCCCGTCGTGACCGCGGTGCCCTCGCAGGACCATTCGCCCACGCAGCGCTCCCCGGCCCAGTCGCGCAGCCCGAAGGCGGTCTTGGCATACGCCGGTTCCGTCGTGTCGCCGAGGAACAAGAGGTAGGGTTGGGGCAGTTCCATGACCTCGACACCCGATGCCGCCGACATGCTCAGAACGTTGCGTTGAGGGTCACGCCGACCGTGCGGGGCTGAATGACGGTCACCGTCGTGTACGGCGCACCGCTGCTCTCGAAGTCCGTGATGCCGCGCGCGCTGGTCAGATTCTTGCCATACAGCGTCACCGTGTAGTGGCCTTTTTTCACGCCGAGGCGAACGTCGGTCGTGTTGTAGCTTGGCAGCACCATCTGCCCCGGCGGCGTGGCCGCGGAGCTCGCGAAATCGCTGCTGCGTGAGCCGACATAACTCCAGGTCGCGCCGACGAAGCCCTGGGTGTCTTGAATCAGGGTCCAGTCATATTCGCCGTCGAGTGCCGTGCTCCACTTTGGCGCATAGGGCAAAGGATCGCCCGAGTTTGCATTCAGTGCCGGTGCCGGGGAGGTGAGTTTGGCGTCCGTATAGGCGCCGGTCCACTGGATCTTCAGGCCGTGCACCGGGACATAGCCGAACTGCCATTCGATACCCTGACTTCGCGCCGTGCCGCCGTTGCCGTTGACGCCGAAGGCATCGACCACCTCGAACAGCTGAATGTTCTTCCAGTCGATGTGATAGATCGCGACATCCAACGAGAGCGCCCCCTGCAGCTGGCTCGAGCGGACTCCCAACTCGACGTTGGTAGTCTTGTCCGAGCCGTAGGCTGCCGGCACGCTGGCCGGCGCCCCCGGAGGTATCGCGTTCGGACCGCCCGGGCGAAAGCCCGTCGAGAAGCGCGCGTACAGTGAACTTGCCGCATCCACATGCCACAACGGCGCCACGGAATACGTGAACACATTGCCGCTCGAGTTGCCGTTGACGACCTGCGTCGCTCCAAGCAGCGGATTGAAGTTGGTTATCTGGGTCGTCGTCTGATCATTGTGCGAGTAGCGTCCGCCCACCTGCAGATCGAATTGCGAATTGAAGTGATAGGTCACATCGCCGAATCCCGCGATCTCCTTGTAGCTGGATTGGATGATGGGTTGCTCGATAAGCCCCAACAACGCGCCGCCGGGAACCGCGACGCCGTCGAGATACTCATTGAGCTCAGCGATCTCATGGGTGAAGTACCCACCCACCTGCCATTCGAGCATTTCGGTCGCGGACGAGGTCAAGCGAAGCTCCTGCGTGAGTTTTCTCAAGCCCACGTTATCGTCCAGGATCGCGCCCGGCGTGCCGCCGAAAAGCTCCCCGGCGAGCCCGCCGTAGAGGGGTGTCGCGTCGGTGCTCGTGTACGCATCGAGGATCCCGTAACTCGTGCTCGACAGCACCCGAAGCGGCCCCGCATTCCAATCGATCGTGGCGTTGTAATTCTCGTATTTGAAATTGCTCGGCTCGGGCAGTACGCGCTCCTGACTCAAGTTGCCGTACAGCGGTCGCAAGGTGGTCGGGTCCACATCGACCGTGTTCACACCGCCATATTTGGATTCCTGGGCGGCGGCTGTCAGCCGAATCGCCAGGTCCTCGGTCGGCGCGGCCAAGAGCGAGGCGCGCCCGCTTTCCTTGTGACCCCCGTTGATCCCGTTTTCCTGGTGCTCCGGGTCGCTGATGTAGCCCGGAGCGTCCTCATCGGAGGCGCTCACTCGAAACGCCATCTTGTCGCCGAGCGGAAGGTTCAGCATGCCCCGCACGTCGCCGCCCGTGCCGCCGTTGGCCACATGATCGCCGGTGACTTCAACCGCGCCCCCCAGGGTGCCGAGCTGCGGTGCGTTGGTGACGAACTTGAGAATGCCGCCCTCGCTGTTGGCGCCGTAGAGGGTGCCTTGCGGACCGCGGAGCACCTCGATGCGTTGCATGTCCCAGGTATCGAAATCGCCGGTGTTGACATTACCGTTCGCGAGGGCGGTGCTCGAGCCGAATGGCGACTCGTCCACATAGACCGCCACCGTCGAGCCCACGCCCCCGGCGTTCTCCCCCCGCAACGTGAGCCGCGTTTGACCGGGTTGTACGCTGTTCAATGACAGACCGGGCACCAGGGCCGCGTAGTCCGCGAAGCTTCGATCCTGCAGCGCATCGAGCTGGTTGCCGCCGAGAGCGGTCACGCTCATGGGCACATTGATCAGCGATTCCTCGCGCTTTTCCGCCGTGACGACGATGGTTTCGAGGTTGCCCGCGTCGCTCCCCGAGGACTGCGCGGTGGTTTGCGCCGTGGTTTGCGCGACCACCCCAGACCATGGAAAAAAGGCCCCCGCTTGAATGAGACCCAGCACCGCCGACCTGATCACTTTGCTCATGGCGCCTCCCGATCTTGCAGATGTCGATGACTGCGGCAGTCGCATCCCGCAACTTGTCGCAATTGGGTCAGTATGATCCTGGATAGAAAACTGTCAACCCGTTTCTCTATTCCGGCTACAATGCCGGTCCGGAGGGCACTATTGTTTTCCGGGTCGATCCAAGCTGTGATTGCGACTTCACGCGCAAAGGGAGCGGTATGGATATGAAAGTGCGTCATCCGACGCTGGGAAGCCTGCTACGCTCGCTGCGCTCTCGACATGGCTGGACGCTCAAGGAGATGAGCGAACGAACCGCCATTCCCGTCTCGACGCTCTCCAAAGTCGAGCATGACCGGCTGACCCTTTCGTACGACAAGCTGGTGGACTTGAGCCAGCGACTCAATATCCGGATATCCGAGCTGTTTGCCGACCCCGCGGGCACCGTCGATGCAGCCGTGACCGCGCGCCGAAGCATCGGCCGGGTCATCGACGCGGTCCGCGTCAACACCAAGAACTACGACTACTACTATCTGTGCCCGGAGCTGCGCAAGAAGCGCATGATCCCGATTCTGACCCGCATCCGCGCCAAGAGCGCGGAGGAGTTCGGCGAACTCGTCCATCACTCGGGCGAGGAATTTATCTACGTGCTGGAAGGCAGCATCAGGGTCATCACGGAGTTCTACGATCCGGTGATCCTAACCGCGGGCGAGTCGATCTATCTCGACAGCAACATGGGACACGGCTACCTCACCGCCGAGGGCTGTGACGAGGCCACCGTTCTCGGGGTTTGTTCAAGCCCGGACGAAAGCCTGATGCAGTCGCTGCTGTCGCTGCACGGCGAGGGGGAGCCCGCCGCCCCGGCCCCGCCATCGGATGGCGCGCATCCTGCAAAGAAGGCGGCGAAAAAGGGCAAGCGCTAGGCGTCACCTGGGTGAGCAAGCCCCGAGGGTCTCGAATTGCGGTGTTCAGTTGAGGCCGCGCAGATATTTGTCGAAATAGCGGTCGGTCGCCTCGAAGAACATCTCCCAGGAGCGGTGCCTTAACAGATCGTGAATCTCATCGGGAATGATGAGCTGATCCACTGGGGCGTGGCCCAAACCACGCAATGCATCGACCAGCTCGACCGTCTGATGGAACGGAACGTTGCGATCGTCATCGGCCTGCACGAAAAGCACCGGCGATCGCCATTGCGCGACCGTGGCGATCGGTGAAGAGTCATAGGCCAGTTTGCTCACGGCCGCCGCGTCAGGCGCGCTCGAAGGCGGCAGCAGCCCCAGCCAGTTGCCAACCCCCGCGTAGTCCACCCCCGCTGCGAATAGATCCGACGAGCGCGACAACGCGAGCCCCGTCATCAAGCCCCCGTAGCTGCCACCGTAGACCCCCACGCGGCCCGGATCCACATCGCTGCGCGCGCGCAGAAACTGTGCCGCCCCGAGGATGTCCTGATACTCACTCGCGCCGGCCGTCCCGAACCGGGGCGGCTCGCGAAACGCGAGCCCGTAGCCGGATCCGCCGCGGTAGTTGACGGACAGGACGACGTACCCCTTGCTCGCGAAATATTGGTTCAGGCCATACATGTAGTCGTACGCATCCATGGGATGCCACGCCGCAAACATCTGGCGAGGCGGCCCTCCATGGAAGAACACCACTGCCGGATGACGATCCCGGGGGTTGCCTTTGGCGGGAAGGAAGAGCTGCCCTGGCACTTGCATGCCGTCCGGCGACTTGATGACCACATTCTCGGGCTCGATTAAAAATTTCAGCGGGAATGCGGCCGGCAACGGTGCGGAAAGAGCGTGAGCCTTGCCATCCGCGCCCACCGCCACCGGCTCCACGGGCATACGTGCACCGGCTTGCAGCGCCACGACGCGTCCCTCACCGGTCACATCGGGCGAATCCTCAATGGCGCTGCCCGAGGTCAAGCGCGAGCCCTTGCCCGTGGAGACCGACACCTTCCACAAGTGCCGGCTGTTCAAATCTCCCGCATTGGATGCATAGATGACCTCATCGCCTTTGGGCGAGAGAGTGGCCTCGGCCACCTCGAATGCGCCGGGCGTGAGCGGCGTCACGCGCGGGTCAGTCGCCGAAACCGCATACAGATTTCTCCAGCCGGTCTTCTCCCACGGGAAAATGATTTTGCCGGCGGTGCTCCAGAGCAGCTGGCGGTCGGACTGCAGCGCCGAAAACACGCTGCCGATGCCGCCATCGGCAATCCAAATCCGCCTCGCTGTACCCTCGGCGGCATCGGCCACCCAGATGGACCACGGGTCCCCCGTTTTTCGGGGCGCGAACACATACGGATTGTTCGACGGTGATCGAATGAAGGCGATGGACTTTGAATCCGGGGACCACGCGATCGAATCATCGTCATCCACGCTCGGTGACATCCAGGTGATGCCGCGCTTCCCGAAGTCATAGACGCCGATGAACGCGTGGTCGGTGCGCGTACTCACGAAAGCCAATCGCTTGCCGTCCGGCGAAAAGGCAAGAGCGCTGCACTTCCCGCGGTCGTGGATCAGTTGTTCCGCGGCCCCCATCGAAGAAAGCGCGGCTACCCAGACCTGATCATCGCTCAGGAAGGCGATCGAGTCGCCCGACGGCGAGACCTCCGCACCATGTCCCACCCCCAGTTTGCGCGGCGCACCGCCGTTGACCCCGACCACCCAGAGCTCCTGAGCCGGCGCCCCCTGCGGCAAACTCAACGCATTGACTGCCCCGCCCCCTTCTAGACTTCCGCCGCGGGTGTAAACAATGAATCTCGCGTCAGGGGTCCATCGGACTTCGCCCATGTCCATCCCATCATCCCCGACATAGGACGTCACCTGCCGGGCGCGAGGGGTGCCATCGACCGCGGCCTCCGCCACCCATAAGTTCCGGCTGCCGCCATCGTTGCCTATCCAGGCCACCTGGTTGCCTTTCGGCGAGCCATGCAGGTCCGAGGGGAAACTCGCGCTCAGCACATCATGAATCGAGAACTTCGGAGCCTGCGCCACGGCCGGCGAGATAATAAAGTTGAGAATCAGGGAGGTTCCGAGAACGGACCCGCATAGAAACCTCGGACACAACACAGCCGCGCTGGGAAAATTCATTGCTACCCGATACCTCATTAACGACCCTCTTATTGCCTGATTAGTGGCTCGACGGGCATGCGCCTGCACTCGCCGGTGATGAAACGGCCATCCGAACTACGACGGAAAAATTTTCCTAGAAGCTAAGATATTATCCACTATCGATAGCATTTGCCATTTTGGCTATAGCGGCCTGGCCGCGATACGGCACCAAGAGGGCCTTCCGCTTGTTGGGGTCAAGTGCATCGACGGCTAGCGCCCGGGTTCCGACTTCGAGTGGCGCATCCCTTGCGGAATCCGCTGCGCTGCCACCGCTTTGCCACAGTTGCATCCCTAGATTCGCAGAATTCGCGTCCACCCTCTCATTAGCGAATCGGCAGTGATGGTAACCAGGGATACTATGAACAATCAGCGCCGCA
>Ga0182030_10004693_pt1 | contig 29171 bp, 14 predicted proteins | sample 812S3MmetaG_FD_121299 | JGI IMG/M metagenome (GOLD analysis project Ga0182030, IMG submission 121299) | Permafrost microbial communities from Stordalen Mire, Sweden - 812S3M metaG (Illumina Assembly) | ecosystem: Environmental > Terrestrial > Soil > Wetlands > Permafrost | place: Sweden...
CTGCCGGTGCAGCCGGGCAATTCGGGCGGGGCGCTGGTGGACGCGCGCGGGAACGTGGTGGGCATCGTGGCGGCCAAGCTGGATGCGTCGGCGGCGCTGGCGGCCACCGGGTCGCTGCCGGAGTCCTAGCGGACGGCCACCATGTGAATTACGCGGTGAGGAGTGGTAGGACGGTCGCTGCTGCGCCGCCCAAATATGGGGTTGCGGAGCACCGCAGCCCTATCATTCCTCGAATCGGTGCCGGACGTGGCGGCTAAACTGAAAGCGCCGAATGCGAAGGATGAACCGTTTGAAGACGTGGTGAAGTCGGCGCAGGAGGCGGCCGTTCTCGTCCTCGTGTATTGATTGGCAGGGCGGTCGCTGCCGCGCAACTCAAATATCCGGCGAGGCAGCAGTGGCGCGCGACCGGTTCATTCAAACACTGCCGCCACCGCCGCGTGCAGCGCCGAAACCATTTTCCGCAACTGCGCCGCCGTGGTGCAATACGGCGGCAGCAGCACGATGACGTTGCCGACGGGCCGGGTCAGCACGCCGCGTTGCGCCATCGCCTCGCACACGCGGATGCCCGCGCGCTCGCGCAACGCAAACGGCTCGCGCGTCCGCCAGTTTTTCACGAGTTCCACGCCCGCGACCAGCCCTACCTGCCGGATGTCACCGACGTTCGGCAACGACCAGAGCGACTGCAATTCGTCGCGCAGATTTTTCTGCAACAGCGCGCGTTGCCGGACGGATTTTTCCGTCTGCAAAATTTCCAGGCTCGCCAGCGCCGCCGCCGCGCCGAGCTGGTTGCCGGTAAAACTGTGGCCGTGGAAAAAAGTTTTGAACTCCTCATACTCGCCGAGAAACGCGTCAAAAACTTTTTGCGTCGTCAGCGTCGCCGCCATCGGCAGGTAACCGCCGGTCAGCCCTTTCGCCACGCAGAGAAAATCCGGCTGCACATTTTCGTGCGGGCAGGCGAATAAAGTTTCCGCTTGCCGCTTGCCGCTTGCCGCTTTTGCAGCTCCCGTTCGTCCAAACCCCGTCATCACTTCGTCGGCGATCAGCAGCGCACCGTAATTGCGGGCAATTTCGGCGGTCTGCGCCAGCCAGCCGGCAGGCTGCGGAATCATGCCTGCCGCGCCCTGTATCAACGGCTCGAACACAAACGCCGCGAATGGATTTTCTTTTTTCTGCTGCGCGGAAAATTTCTTTTCCACCAGCCCGACACATTCCCAATGGCACTTCCGATATTCGCGCGCATCGGCACGCTCCGGCTTCGCCTTGTTGAATGGGCAGCGGTAACAATACGGCGACATCACCTTGTCCGTCTTGAACAGCATCCCGCCGTAAGCCTGATGAAACAAATCAACGTGACCGAGCGACACCGCGCCAATGGTGTCGCCATGATACGCGCCGTCGAGCGAAAGAAAGCGGGGCGGGAATTTCCGCATCAAGGCCGACGGGCAGGCTGCGCTCCGCGCGCGGCGCGAAAATTCGTAGGCCAGTTTCAACGCGACTTCAAGCGCCGTCGAGCCGTCGTCGGAAAAGAATACCTTTTCCAATTTTCGATTTTTGATTTTCGATTTACGCGTCACTTTTACCTTCGGCTCGCAAATCGCAAATCGTAAATCGTAAATCCCCGCGCCGGCTGCCTCCACCAGCCGCGCCGCCAAAAGCGAAGCCGGTTCATTCGCAAAACCAAGCGCGGAACTGTGCGCAATTTTTTTTAACTGCCGCGAAATCGCCGCGTTGATTTTCGGATGGCGATGGCCGTGAAGATTTGTCCAGATTGAAGAATTGGCGTCGAGATATTCTTTGCCTTTCACATCGCGCAACACCGCGCCCTGGCCCTCGGCGATGACAATCGGCTCGTGCCGCAGCCAGTCGCGCATCTGCGTGAACGGATGCCAGACGTGCGCGTGGTCAAGTTGAGCGAGTTTGTTCATTGAGTCCAAAGTCTAAAGTCCAAGGTCTAAAGTTTTAAGCGCGTTGGAAAGCTGCAAAACGTCTTCCTGCGTGTGCGCCGCCGTGAGCGTCACGCGCAAGCGCGCCACGCCGCGCGCAACGGTGGGATAACGGATGGCAGGGACGAAAATATTTTGTCCGCGCAGTTTTGTCGCGGCGGCGACGGCGCTGGCTTCATCGCCGAGAATCAAAGGGACGATGGCGCTGGAAATTGCCGATTGCCGATTGCCGATTGCCGAATTGAATTCAGCCATGCGCTGCCGGAGTTGTGAACGACGTAATTCGCCTTCGTTGGATTGAACCAAATGAATCGCCGCCGTGGCCGCCGCCGCCGCCGCCGGAACTGGCGCGGTGGAAAAAATAAAGCTGCGGGCGCGGTTCACCAGAAAATCAATCAACGCGCGGCGGCCGGCGATGTAGCCACCGCTCGCGCCGAGCGCCTTGCCGAGCGTGCCCATTTGAATTTCGATCTGACCGCTGACGCCGAGTTCGTCAGCCAGCCCGCGTCCAATTTCGCCAATAATTCCAGTGGCGTGCGCCTCGTCCACCATGAGCCAAGCGCCGTATTTTTCCTTGAGCGCAACAATCTCGCGCAAAGGTGCCGCGTCGCCGTCCATCGAGAAAATACTTTCGGTGACGACGAGCGTGTGGCTTTGGACTTTGGACTTTGGACTTTGGACTTCCATCGCCCAATTCAATTTGTCTTCGAGGTCGTTCAAATCGTTGTGGTCGAAAATGCGGAGTTTCGCGCCGGAAAGTTTCGCGGCATCCACGATGCAGGCGTGAACCAGCTTGTCGAGAATGATGATGTCGTCCTTGCCCAGCAGCGCGGTGATGGTGCCGACGGCGGCGGCGTAGCCAGTGGAAAATGTCAGCGCAGCTTCGGTTTTTTTGAAGGCAGCCAGCGCTTCTTCGAGTTCGTGAAACGGCGCGAGCGAGCCGCAAATGAGCCGCGACGCGCCCGCGCCCGCGCCAAATTTTTCCACGGCTTTGATGGCGGCGGCTTTCAGCGCGGGATGATTGGCGAGGCCGAGATAATCGTTGGCGGAAAAATTGAGAAAGGTTTTGCCGCCGATTTCAATGCGCGGTGATTGCGCGGAATCCACGCGGCGCAGCTCGCGGAACAGGTTTTGTTCACGCAGCGCGGCAAGGCGCTGGTTCAAGTCGGCATCGAAAGAAGACACGCGGGTAATTTACGATTTACGATTTACGATTTACGAGCCAAAAGGTGCGCACACGGCGGAGATGAAGCGCATTTCGTAAATTCATTTTGGCGGAATCGCCCAGCGGCCGGCAATCATGCTGGCGGTGATGTTGCCGGTATGTTGCAGCACGGCCTCGTGGACTTTTGCGGGCGGTCCGGAAAAAGGAATCGCAATCAAATCAGCCAGCGCGCCGGCTGACAGCTCGCCGATTTTTCCGGCCAGGCCGAGAGCGCGAGCGGCGTTGACGGTGGCCATTTTCAAAATTTCCTCCGGCGTGATGCTCTGATCTTTTTCCGCCAAGGCGCGCATTTCGGCGAACAGGTCCAGCTCCGGTTTTTGTTTTCCGGTTTTGCGCACGGTGGCGAGGCTGTCGGTGCCGAGGCAAAGATTCACCCCGGCGGCGGCGAGGCGTTCGCGCTCGAATTTTGGATGCTTGAAATAATCGTGGCTGCGCGGGCAGTGAACGACGTGAGTTTTATTTTTGGCGAGCAGTGTGGCGTCGCCGCGCGCGAGGCAGTTGACGTGGATGGCGAGCACGTTTTCGCCGAGCAGCCGATTGCGGGCGAGATGGGCGACCGGCGAGCCGAGGCCGCAGTCGGAATTATCGCGCTCGTTGCGCTTGAGCCAGTCGTGCATCGCGCCGCGCGCGTTTTGAAACATTTCAAATTCCTGCGCCGATTCGGCGACGTGGATGCTGACGGGCCAGTTTCGTTTTTTGGAAATGGCGGCGGCAAGTTTCAGCAGTTCCGGCAAGGTGGAATACGGCGCGTGCGGCGAGAGCGCGGCGCGGTGGCGCGGATGCCGGAGCGATTCGATGGTGGCAACAGCCTCGCGGAGAATTTCCTTCGGCTGGCGGCGGGCGCGGATGCCGGTCATTTCGAGAAAGGAAAAAATCCGCAGCGGCGTGGCGTCCCAGACTTCCGGCAGCAAATCGGGCATGGCCTCGATGTCGCCGACGGTGGTGGTGCCGTTTTTCAAAAGCTGGTGCGCGCCGCGCAGCCAGGAGCGGGCGTAGTCGGAATAGCTCCACGCGCTCTTGGCGACGGTGATGGCGGCGATCCAGTCGAGAAATGTTTTGGGCGGCGACAGCTCGCCGGCCATGTCGGTGTAGTCGAGATGACAGTGGGCGTTGACGAGGCCGGGGAGCAAAATGACTTCGCCGAGGTCGAAAACTTTTTCGCGCCCGTGCGGGCGCAAATCCTTCCACGGCGAGACGGAACGGATTTTTCCGCCGACAACGAAAACCGCGCCGTCCTCGATGGGCGGCGCGGTGACGGGGAGAATTATTTTGGCCCGCAGAATCATTCTTCCTTGGCGCGGCGCACGTCTTTGAGCTTGGCGGCTACCTTGTGCTTGACGGTTTTGCGCTTGCCGTGGCGCTTGCGGATCTGCTGCTCGATTTTTTTGATCACGGCGTCAATGGCCGCATACAGGTCGCTTTCCTTGTCTTCGGCAAACAAATCGGGGCCGCGGACACTGATGCGCACGGCGCAACTGAACTGCTTTTCCGGGACGCGCGTATGGTCGTGTTCGAGCGTGACGCGGGCGTCCATCGTGCGCTGGCCGAGATGATCCAGCTTGTCGAGCTTGGCGACGATGTGATCCTCGATGGCTTTGGTGAGCGTGACGTTGTGCGTGGAAAGAATCAGTTTCATGTAAAAAGGATGGAGCCACCGCGCGGAAAAATCCAGTTTTTCCTTTTGTAAAAAATTCAATAGCGAGATTCGTGCCAAATTTGTTTGCAGTCCGGCAAAATTCGGTTATGGTGGAACCGCAAATGGGACCCGGACTGCATCTCTCACAACGACTAACGCAATCGCTGGTGCTGGCGCCGCAGCTTCAGCAATCTCTGGCGTTGCTGCAAGCTCCGACGCTGGAACTCAAGGCGCTCGTCGCCGCCGAACTGGAGCAGAACCCCGTCCTCGAAGAAGTTTCCGAACCGGAAGTTGACCTGCGCGAAAAATCCCCGGCCGACGACGGCGACGCACCCGAAACCCCCGAAACGCCCGACCTCGCCGAGCCGCCGGAAGACGTGCAATTTGACGACGCGGCGGAAAAGACCGCCGCCGAACCGGTGGACGATTTTCAGGCGGAATTTGAAAAACTGGTCCAGCTCGACCAGGAATGGCGCGACCATTTTTCCCAGTCGAACACGCCCATCCGCGCGAACGCCGAGGACGAGGAACGGCGGCAGTTCATGATTGATTCGCTCACCGCCGAGACCTCGCTGGCGCAGCACTTGATCGAACAGTTGCGCGACACGAAGCTCGACGACGAGCAGCGCGGCATCGCCGAACTGCTCATCGGCAACATTGACGATTTCGGCTATCTCATGGCGACGGTGGAGGAGATTGCCGCCACCACCCAGTTGCCGGTGGAAAAAATTTCCGAAGTCCTGAAAGTCATTCAGGCTTTCGATCCGGCCGGCGTCGGCGCGCGCGATTTGCGCGAATGTCTCCTGCTCCAGCTCGAACGCGCCGGCCAGGCGGAAACCCTGGAATACAACATCGTCCGCGATTTCATGGAGGCGCTCGGCAAACGGAAAATTCCCGACATCGCGCGCGGCACCGGCCGCAGTGTGGATGATGTCCAGGACGCGCTGGGCCGCATTGGGCGGCTGGAGCCGCGCCCCGGCAGCGCGTTTCTCCCCGTGATCGAGCAATACGTCGCGCCCGAAGTTTTCGTGGTGAAAAACGGCGACGACTACACCGTCACCACCAACGACGAGCAGATTCCGCACCTCCGTATCAGCAACATCTATAAAGATTTGATGGCCGGCGGCGAGAACAACGCCGAGGTCAAAAATTACATCCGCGAAAAAATCCGCGCTGGCAAATTCCTCATCAAGAGCCTGCACCAGCGCCAGACCACCATTGCCAACATCGGGCGCGAAATCGTCCAGCGTCAGCGCGAGTTCATGGAAAAAGGCGTCGCGCATCTCCGGCCCATGACCATGGCGCAGGTCGCCGAAGTCGTCGGCGTGCATGAAACCACCGTGAGCCGCGCCGTTTCCGGCAAATACATCGAGACGCCGCAGGGCGTGTTTGAGATGAAATACTTTTTCACCGCCGGCCTGCAGACCGCCAGCGGCGACGGCATGTCCAACACCAGCGTCAAGGACATGGTCTCCGAAATGTTCAAAAACGAAAACACCTCCAAGCCCTTGTCCGACCAGGAAGTGGTGAAGATGCTCACGGACAAAGGCGTCACCATCGCCCGCCGCACCGTGGCCAAATACCGCGACGAGCTGGGCATCCTGCCCTCGAATTTGCGCCGGGTGTATTGATCCCCTTCCTCTTGACGACGGTTTATTCTTCCATGCCAGTTTGACTGATACCCGTTCCCTTCGCGGTGCAAGCTGGTTGAGAAATTCGCGCCTGATTTCCGCCCTGCCCGCGTCAATCCATTCCGTGCGGGTGCGACCGTGCTGAAAAGTGTCGCAATAAAACGCGGCGAGCTATGTGCAATTATCATATGCGGAAAGCCGCGGGACGCTCATTTCGCTGCGGGCGGGATTTCGGCTTCGAGCCACGCCAATTGAAAGCGCGCAAAAACCATCCGGTCCGTGCCGTCGGTTTCAAACAGGCAGCCGAGCGTGCCGTCGGGCAGCACCGTCAGCACCGAGTAGGCGAAGCTGCCGGGATAAAGAACTTTTTTCACCGGCCAGGTTTTGCCTTCGTCATAGCTGATGTGGACGGTGCCGTTCTCGCGCTTCAGACTGTCCGGGCCGGAATAAAGAATGCGGCTCTTCCCGCCGTCGCCGGGAAACGTGAGCCGGAAAATGGACGCCATGCAGCTCGGATCGCGCAGTTCGGGCGCGTCCTCGGCGGGCGACCACGTCACGCCGCCGTCGCGGCTCATGGCGGTCTTGCGGACTTTTGCGCCGGCGAACCGGCGGCTGTTCAGCCGCACGGAACCATCGGCGAGTTCGACCATCTGCACTTCGTTCATCTGGCTGTGCGGTTTTCCGTTGGCATCGTTGATGATGGCACCGGGAACATTTTCGCCGCACTGCCACGTCACGCCCCGGTCATCGCTGAAGACGGCAAAATTATTCCACTGGCCAAACGGTCCTTCATTGAACGGAAAAATCATCCGGCCTGCGTGCGGCCCACGCGTGAGTTGGATGCCGATGCCCGGCCCGCTGGCAATCGTGGTCGCGCCGGTTGGCCGCTTGGTGGAACGCGTCACTTCGCGCGGCGGACTCCACGTCGCGCCATTGTCATCCGACCAGACGAAAAAATTGCGATAGACATTCGTGCCCTCATAGCCGGTCTCGGTCTGCTTGCTCATTTCCTTCAAATGGCCGGGGATGCGCTGATACATCAGCCAGACGCGGCCGCTATTTTGCTCGATCACGGAAGTCGGATTATTCAGCGAATTCGCGCCGTCGCTGGCAACGGTTTGCAGCGCGCCCCAGGTGCGTCCGCCGTCCCGGCTGCGTTTGAGCACGATTTCGTTGCCCGCCTGATCGGCGTGCGGCGCTTTCCGCGCCTCGGCAAACGCCAGCACGGTGCCGTCTTTGGCAACCACGACGGCAGGAATGCGGAGGGCGGGAAAACCGTCCTGGCCGGCGACAAAAACGTCGTTGAATTCCGGCGGTGTCGCCGCCAGCGCGCCGATGGCCAGCGCCAAAAACACAATGCCTGTTTTCATAATTTGATTCATTCAAACAATTCAAGTTCTTCCAGCCTGCCGCACGGTTTCTCTTGGGGATGTAGTTTCACATCCTGGCATAAAAAGCAAAACCCAAACTGCTTGTTTTATCACGAGACAAGCTGGATGGAGCCGCGCAGAAACCAGCCCGAGGGAAATTTTTATCCCAAGACCGGTTCCGACCGGTGGCCGGGTGCCGGCGAAGCCGCCTCACGGAACAGCCGAGTGCTGAAATAGCGTTCCGCGCGGTCGCACAGCAGCGTGACTACGCGCGCCTGCGGACCAAGCTCGCCGGCCACGGACAGCGCGGCGGCGACATTCGCGCCGGAGCTGGTTCCGACCAGCAGGCCGAACTGCCGCTGGAGGCGCATGGCCATCGCTTGCGCGTCAGCGCTGCGGATTTTGATTTCGCCGTCAATCGGCGCATCCCGGAGCAGCGGCGGAATGAATCCGTCCGCCACGCCCTCGATGAAATGGCAGCACGGACATTCGCCGGCGAGCAGCGCGTGTTCCGCCGGTTCCATCGCCATGATGCGGGCGGCGGGCCAGCGATGCTTGATGGCCTTGCCGCAGCCGGCCAAAGTGCCGCCGGTGCCGAAGCCACTCACAAACGCGTCAATCGGCCCGCCCATCTGCCGCAGGATTTCCAGGCCGGTGCCGAACTCGTGATCCTCGACATTGAGCGGATTGTCAAACTGGCGGGTGAGAAAGTAACGCGCATCTTCGGCGGCCATCCGGCGGGAAATTTCAATGCCGGTCTGATAAGCCCCTCCGCTGTCGAACAAAATCAGTTCGGCCCCCAACTGGCGGATCAGCAGCCGGCGTTCCTCGCTCGCGCCGGCGGACATCAGGATGGTGACATGATGGCCGAGCGCTGCGCCGACCATGGAGAGCGCGATGCCGGTGTTGCCGCTGGAACATTCGAGGATGATGGAATCGGGCCGGAGCAGGCCGCGTTTGCGCGCGTCGAGCAAGACCGTTTTGGCCAGCCGGTCCTTGATGCTGCCGCTCGGATTGAGAAATTCGCACTTGGCGTAAATCGTCACGCCTTCCGGCTCAAAGCGCAGCGGCACCAGCGGCGTGTTGCCGATGAGCGACACGACCACCTCCGAAGGGAGGCCGATTAAAGGGGGTTGGTTCATGCAATAATTTAGTTGCCGTTCAGGACTGTTGGCGTCAAGGCGATGGTTTCTATCATTGAAACACTAATGCACGGCTAACAAACGCCAAAAAAACAGCAGGTATTAATGGTGAATCGGGTAGGCAACCAACTTTCATCACAGCCTGCTTTCTCTTTACCTGGAATCAGGGACGCGAAGTTCCTGTTGGCCAGACTTTGCTCCAGGCAAGGCCCCACAAATCATCTATGCGCTTCAATTCAGCATGGCCATCAGCAAAGGCAACATCTGACAAGCCAGGCAAGGTGTTGGGGCGGGGAGAAGCAGGAATACTTCTTGGCGCACTGGACGGCCCTTTGCCTCCGTGACGCGCAATCGCAACGCGTCCCAGCCCGCTGTTGTATCCATTGTAAAGATCCCACGTCCCGGCATCATTGTCGGTAGTTCCCACTGAACTCGGATCACCCTCCGCATAGATAGAATCAGCAAAATAGGGAGTGATTGCCGGGCTGCTCATGGCCGAATCCTTTTCAAAACCTTCTCCAGCTTTATTGTAAGGGTTGCCTGATTCAGTGTAACCATTAATTCCATAGCCAGCTTGATAGATGGTTCCCCCATAACCCCAGGTGGCAGGATCCCATCGGTAAGGATGGTCGGCCGTGCCAAGATCTGGATTTCCACCAGTGTTACCGCTGTTATTGACACCCTTGTTAAATGAGACCCAAGCGCTGTTGCCTTTCGAATCCAACATCTCCGGCCCGGAAGGGCAACACCGGGAACTGCCTTTCAAATTATAGTTGGTCTGCACTCTCGCCATCCACAAGGTTAAGGTCGAGTAGTTATCAGCAACATCCATCGGATCATAATAACTGAGCAGTTTTCCAGCCGAATCACCCACATACATATTCAACGCCAGCGTGAACTGCTTGCAGTTGCTGACGCAATTGATGTCCTTGGCCTTCTGCTTGGCCTTGGCCAGCGCCGGGAGCAGCATGGCCGCCAGAATTGCAATGATGGCGATGACCACCAGCAGTTCAATGAGCGTGAACGCAATTGGCTTTGCCGGACGCTCCGCCGGGCTCGCTTGGTTATAAATGTTCGTCAGTTTCATAGGTTGGGTTTTAACTCTAAAAAAACATCGCTGCACATCACTCTGATTGCGGAAAATATAAACCGTTTCTTCAAACCCCGCCATCCCCTGTTTGTGGTATGCCGTCCGCTGTCACCCAGCCGTTTCACCCGAGCACCAAACCCCGGCCCCGTCAACGCGGCTCGTAATAAATGATCTGCCAGCCTTGATTCATCGGAGCCAGTTTTAACCATTTCACCCAGGTTCCTGAAGCATCCATCCGGCCCACGGCCAGGCCATCCGCCGGTGGCGGCTGGGTTCCGACCGGATAGCTGGCCGCCGCCCCGCCCCGCACATGGGGCATGAACGAGCCATACGAAGACGCGTCGTTCCAATGCTGGCAGGCGGTTAACGTTTGCGACCCCGGATTCAAACTGTCCGTGGTCTTGACCGGCCGAAGATAGATGGTGACGCCGCCGCCTTGAATCGTGTCATCAGCGGCAATGCCATCCCCGACATAGTAAGTCCAACCCAAATAACACCAGCCCGCTCCCTGGGCATCCTGCCCGATATTGGCGTTGAATAATTTAATCGGCCCGCCCGGATAATGCCAGATGCTCTGGCAGGCGGTCGCATTGGAAGAACAACTGTAAGTCAGCAGTTGTTTCCAACTGGTATCTGGAAAGTGCGCAAAATCAAAAGCGCCCGGTATCATATACTCCCGAAAATCGGACGCATATATGGAATTGGCCAGACCGAACTGATGCAGGTTGTTCACGTCGGTGGCGCGGAAGGCCCGCTCCTTGGCCCTGGCCAGCGCCGGCAGGAGCATCGCCGCGAGGATGGCAATGATGGCGATGACGACCAACAATTCAATAAGGGTGAAGGCCGGGCTGCCGGGCACTGGCTGCGGATCGCTCGATTTTGTGTATTTGATCATTTTCATAAGCAAACGCTATGGTTCTAAAATACAACCAATTACCCGGTTTGAATTTCAATCGTGATTAACTGACACTTTAACATTCCGCGTAAATGCAGCAAAGGCCGGGAAAGCACCGCTTTCCCGGCCTCGCCATGAATTATTTCAAGGATAAATCATGCGGAAAAACACCGTCGGTGCGTTCGGATTCATGGTGACGGAAACCGAGTTATTGGTTGTGGAATCCGAGTATGGCCAAGTAACCCAGTTGGTGCCCAAGCCCGTGTTGAGGCTGTTAGTCTGCACCTGCAGACGCCAGCCCGTGTGATCCGACGGCCAAGACAGCGTCAACGTATTGCCAGAGATAGTGCTGACGATGTTGGTCGGGGTCGAGTTCACGGTCGCAGTAACATTCAGGTAAAGCTCGCCGCTGATGATTTGCAACGAGTTGGTCGTGCCAACAGCCAGACCATTACCGCCCACAACAGCGGATGCAGGCACCGTGCCAGCCACGGAACCACCGGTGGTTTTGGAAATGAGCTTGTATGGGCTGCCGGCGGTGGTCAAGGGCGCGCCGGTGTTGTTGACCTTGATTGTGGACGCAGGGGCCAAGGTCAACACGCCATTGGTGACATTCAGCGCGGGCGTGCCGGAAGCATAAGCCAAGGCCACTTTGCCCGAGGTCGCGTTAACATTGCCGCCCAAGATGGCGGTGCCGCCGCTATTGCCCAAGGTCTGGCTGCTGCTTAATGGGAAATAGTTGGCAGAAGCATCCAACGTAGCGCCGCCGGCAATAACGATGTTCGTGCTGTAGCCGATGGAACCCAACGCGCCTAAAGCCAGCGTGCCAGCGCTGATGGTGGTGGTGCCGCTGTAGGAATTGGCAGCGTTAAGCGTGAGAACGCCGTTGCCAGTCTTGGTAATGCTGCCCAGGCCGCCGTTGTAATCCGACAGAATCGCGCTGACGATCAAATCGGACGCGGTCGTTCCGCGAGCCACGTTGAACGCAACCCCGCCATTGGCAGCAATCGCGCCACCCCGGGTGGTGATGGTGCTGGTATTGGCCGAGGCTTGAGAGGTAACGGTGGCCAAGTTGAAGTTCGCGCCGGTAAGTCCGTTAATCAATGATCCCGTGCCAAGCGCCCATGTGGCACCATTGGTGAATGTGATGTTCTTGATGTAATTATACTGGCTATCCGTCATGGCCAGCGTGCCGTTATTTAGCACCACGGCCGGCGTGCCGGAGCCATAGTTGAACTGGGCACCGGCAGCCAGATTTAAGGTCGCACCCGGATTGACCCACACCGTTCCGCTCGCCAGCTTGTTCACACCGCCCGCAACAGCCGCACCGCTCAAGGTCAAGGTGCCGCCGTTGATGATGGTGTCGCCAGCGTAAGTGTAAGCGCTGCCGGACGAGAGAACCAACGTGCCGCTGCTCGCCTTCACCAAACCGCCCGTGCCGGAAAGCGCACCGCCCAGCGTGTTGGTATAGACACCGGTGTCAAACGTGGTGCTGCCATTGGTGCCGGTCAGCGTCATGGCTGCCGTTGTGGACCAGTTCGTGGAAGCTCCGACGGTGCCACCACCAAGATAGATCGCGGAGGAGCCACCACCGCAATAGATGCCTGAACTACCAATGATGATGGAACCGCCTTCCAAAACATAGGTGCCCGGGCCACCGTGACCAGACATGGGAACCTCCAGTTCGAGCCCCACATTGATGAGGCCATTGGTCTGGCGCAGGCTGCCCGTGCCATCCCAGCCCACACTCAAGATACCGTCCACGATGTTGGTGCCACCGAACATGGAATAACTGGACGTTTCCGTGGCCCAATGGCCGATGCGAAAATAACCAGTGGTAGTGGCATTGGTAGTGGTCAGCAGGCCGCCGGTCTGCACCACCTCGCCACCGACGGAACTGGCCGGATTGCCTTGGAACAAACCATTAGCTGTGATGTTGGCCCCCGGTTGAATGAGCAACTTACCGTAGGCACCCTGCCCCACGGAAAGGTTGCCACCAATATTGATGCTCGCGCTGCCATTGACCACCTGGCCGGTGGTGCCCAGCACGGACATATTGCCATCACCATAAATGACATTGGTCAGCGTATAAAGATCCGAACGATTCAGGCTGAATGTTCCTGCCGGCGGAACATAGATGCTGGCGTCCGGCACGCTGCCCGAAGGAGTATTATTGCCCAACTGCACGGTGCCAGTGGTCCAATTCATGTCGGCGACCGGAACAGTGTCATTCCCCGCGAAGGCTACTGTGTTATTACCGCCGGAGATATTAATCGAGCCGCTCGTTGAGCCGTAGAGATTAGTGGTGACGGTGCCGGCGAACACTATGCTGCCGTTGGCGGTGTTGATGGTAGTGGGTTGTTCCATGTCCACCGGCCCGCTCCACGTTTCGGTGCCGTTGCCCTGATTGTCAATCGTGCCACCCTGCGAAACAATCGGCACATTGATCGTCTGGCCGCCGTAGATGCCCAGGGTCGCAGCCGACGCCAGATAGTTCGTCATATTCGCGGTCGAGGAATTGGTCTGGCTGTAGCTCTCATACCAAACATTACCGCCGTTGATCTGGACATTTGCAACATTGGTGATGTATTGCGCACGCAAGTCTATCTGGTTGGCGTTTGGACTTATGGTCAGAGTGTTGCTGTTTCCGTTAATGGTGCTGTTGGTCGCCGGACCAATGTCCCAGCGGCCGCTGCCGCCAATGGTTGCGTTAGCGCTCAACGTAAGATTCGACACGCTGGCATAACTTGCAACGCTGCCACCATTGTTGACCAGCGCGCCGCTGACCGTATCCGGGCCGGCACCGGCGATGGTGAAGGAGTAAGCCCGCGTCGTGGAGCCGCCATTGTTAACACCATTGAAATCATAGGCACCGCCCGAAGCCACGGTGACACTTTCACCAACCGGCAAGGCATTGTTGACGCCGGGCTTGGCGATGCCGCTCAAAATATTCAAACCGCCGGTCCAAGAATTAACGGCATCAAGGGTGAGCGTGCCGGACGTGTTGTTGGGGGACTGCACCACGACGGTTCCGAGTCCACTGATGGCCGTCGCGGGGCTTTGGCCTGATACCACGTTGAATTTCAAGGTGGCATTATCAACGATGGGGCTGGCGGTGAGTGAGCCGTCAACGGTGGCACCGTCACCGATTTCAAGCGTGCCTTGATTGATCGTGGTTACGCCGGTGTAGGGGTTGCTGTTCAAGATGGTCAGCGTGCCCGTGCCATTCTTGGTCAATCCCGTGCCACCGTTAATGCCTTGATCGTTGATGAAGGTGTAATGGTTCACATTATTGCTCACCACCACGGAACTGGGCGTGACAGCAGCTTGAATATCCACATTCGTATTGATGGAACTGTCGTTGAACAAAACATTGTCATACTGGAAGAATTGATCCGACGTGATGCCGTTAAGCCAGTTGGGCGCATTCTGCACATCCCAGGCATTGGCGGAACCATCGCCCTGCCAAACCAAGTTGGCCGGACTGCCAGAGACGATGAGATCAATTTCTCCCGGGGTCGCCGAACTAAGGGCAATGCCAGTGACCCGGCCCGAAGGAGTATAGCCTGCCGTTGTCCAAGCCGTGGCGATGCCGCCGCTGTTGTCAGTCAGGGTGCCAGTATAAGAAATCAACTTGTAAGTGCCGCCAGCCAGGGCCAGTTGGATTGGATTGATGTTGATGACCGTGCCGGGGTTGATGGTGAGGTTGCCGGCCACCATAATCTGGTCATTGTTAGTGCCGCCCGCCGAGGTGGGCGTTTTGCCAAGATCAAAATTCAAGTTATCCGAACCGGCTAGGGTCAAGTCGCTGCTGAAAGCGAGCGTGCCGACATTGGTGGTTCCACCGGGAATAATCGTGGTGCTGCCCGAGTCCGCGACGGCTCCCAGCACATTGCCGCTGCCCTGAAGCGTCTGGCTTCCGCTCAAAACCAACGGGCTGGCAAGATTGGAAACATTCAGAGTGGAGTTATTGGCCAGCGTGATGACCGGTGTATTGGGGCTGAAGGCCGAACCGCTCAAGAGCAGTGTGCCGCCGTTGATGGTGGTGTTGCCGCTATAGGTGTTGGCTCCGGTCAGCAAGGCCGTGCCCGCGCCATTTTTGGTGAGGTTAAGAGCGATGCCACCATCGGTCAGATTGCCGTCAATCTCCAAACCGACTGGAGCTACTCCATTGGATACTATCAAAGTGGTTCCCACGGTGCCGCTATAAGTCCCGGCGGAGATGTTGTTGGAGATCACCGCCGTGGTGGCAGCCGCATTGGCGGTGACGGTCAACCCCGTGCCTGAAACCGTTAGCCCGGCACCATCCACCAAGCCGCCGGTCATGGTGAAACCGAGAACATAATTTCCCGAATCAAGCTGCAGGGTGCCGCCATTGATCACGGCTGCACGCCCGTCAATGGACACACCGAAGCCATGCACCTGGGTGAATTCCACCGTCGCGCCGCTGTTGATGGTCAGCAGGCCCGATCCAATGCCGCGCCGGCCATACCATTCCCAAACCGTGCTGACCAGCGTGCCACCATTGACCACGGTAGTGCCCGTGTAGTTGTTCAACGTGGAGAGCGTGAGCGTGCCATTCCCGTTTTTGGTCAGCGAGCCGGAACCAGTGAGGTTGTTCGCCGCTCCGTTCAACGTGAGGTTGTTGCCGCCGATGACGGCAATCGTCCCGTTATTGGTGGTCAGCGTAATGCCACGGTCGCTGGCCGTGTTCAACCCGGTGTAAGCCAGCGTGCCGCCGTTCAGCACGATGTTTGTGGGATTGTTATTGGCGGCGCCGAGCGAACTGGCCACACCGCCGTTGGTAATGGTCGCGATGCTGACTGTGCCGCCGTTGATCACCGTTGCGCCGGTGAAGGTATTAGTGGTCAACAGCGTCAGTGAGGCGGAGCCGTTCTTGGTTAAACCGATGTTGCCAGCTAGCGCGCCGTTGCCGCTGATGGTGTAATTATTCGTGTTATTGCTCACCGTGAGGCCGGCCGGAGTCACACTGACGTTCAGCGCAATGTTGGTGGCACTGGTCACCGCCGTGTCGTCAAACTGCACGTTGTCACCGTTCTTATAGGTGCTTGCCAGAACATTGAACGCCCAGTTGGTCGTCGTGCTCACGTCCCAGTTGGTGCTGACATTGCCCTTCCAGACCAGCGGATAGATGTTGGTGCCCGTGAGAATCACATCCACCGAGGAAGTGGCGAGATTGTTCGTGATGGTGCCAGACATACCGCGCACAAGCTGGAAGGCGCCAATTCCGGCTCCGCCAATGGTGCCGCTATATTTAATCAGTGGATACTCGCCAAGGGCCAAGCTGCCCGCCAGCGTCACCGTCACCGTGCCTGCCGTGCTCAAGTTGGTCACCACGATAGGCGCACTGCCCGCCCCGGCAAAGCTGGTAATCGCCAATGTGCTGCCCGCCGAAGTGCCCAGCACCAGATTGGTCGCCGCCAGCGTGCCCGCCACATCCGGCAACGTGAGCGTCGCGCCGTCGGCGACGGTCAGCGAACTGGCCACCACGGAACCGGCATTGATGGTGGTGCTGCCGTTGTAGGCAAGCTGGCCGGAGAGCGTGAGCAGGCCTGCGCCAGTCTTGACCAAGGCCAGGTTGTTCTGATTCACACTCGGGCCACCCAAATTACCGGTATAGGCAACGGCACCGGCATTGGTAATCGTCAAAATGGAGGGACTGGCAGAACCGCCCACCACGGCATTCGCCGTGCCGGTGCCACTGGTCAGCAGGCTTGCAATTGTCTGGCTGACACCGCCGTTGCTGTCACCCAGAATCAAGCTGCCACTCGTGGTGCCAGTGCCCAAGGTCAGCACCGTGGTTGCAGGAAGGTTGCCACGACCGGACAGGATAACGCTGCCACTTTGAAGGTTAAACGTGCTGACGCCGTTATAGACAAAGTTGTTGGTGGTCGTCAGCTTGAGCGAACCGGTCCCGGTCTTGGTCACAGTCGCGTTGGCATAAGCAGAAGTGCCACCCGTAATCACACCATTGACTGTCAAGTCACCCGAGGCGGTATTGACGCCAAGATCGGTTTGAAAAACGCCCCCATAAGAGGTGCTGACAGAAACATTAATATTGGAAGCGATCACCGAGCCGGAAGCCGCCGCTTCGCTGTAGATCGCTGACGAGTAGGCAAAGCCAAAATTGATGGTCGCAGTGCCGCTGCCATAGGTTTTGATGGTGGTCGGCGCATTTTTAATGTCAATGGCCGGGCTGCCGTCATTTATGACAATGGTTTTTCCGCCCAGAATATACAGGCCGGAGGGATCATTGACGCCATTGCCATAAATGGTTATCAGCGGATTACCGTAGTAGGTTGTGGCGGTGCTGTAACCATACTTGAGCGTGGCACCTTGGGCAATGGTATAGGCCGTCTCATAACTGTTTGGTTTGGCGTTTGTCACCTCCAGCGTGCCGGCATTGACCGTGGTGCCGCCAGTGTAAGTATTCACGCCGCCCAGCGTCAGATAGCCGGGGCCATTCTTGACCAAGGCAATATCATTGGTCGTGGTGCCGATACTCTTTTTTATCAAGCCCGCAAAGGTGTTGCTTCCATACTGGTTAACCGTCAAAGTCTTGGTATTGGCTGTGCCGGTAACATAGGTGTTGGTGATGATGGTGCCAGCCACCCCGGACAGGGTTTGAACCGACAGGTTGTTGGAATTCAAATCCAGAATGCCGCCGCCCAGGGTCAGCGGGCCGTTGCCCAGTGCGCTGCCATTGGCCAACCGCAGAACACCCCCGTTAATCGTGGTGCCGCCCACGAAGCTATTGGCGTTCGAGATGGTGAGGGTTGAGCCACCATTCATGGTCAAGCTGGCTGCGCCGGCGATGCTGCCGGAACCGCCGAAGTTATAGTTTCTCGTATTGCTGCCAATGGTCACGGTGGTCGGATACAATGCACCGACAAGCGTCACATTGTTGCTACTGTTGGGATAGGTGTCGTCGAAGGTAACATTGTCCAGCGAATAGAATTTATCCACCAGGCTGGTGCCGGTGTTATTCCAGTTGAGCGTGGTGGACAAGTCCCAGTTTGCACCATTGGTTCCCAGCCAGGTCAGAGGCTGTGCGCCGGTGTCGCCGCTGATGGCCAGCGTGACGTTGGGTGAACTCACTGTAAAGGCGGCGACCGGTGTGCCGCGGATGCCGCTGGTGGCTGAGGCGGCCAGCGCCAGATTCGCGGCGGTGCCGGTGATGGTGCCCGCGCCGGTGATCAGGTTATAGGTGCCGTTGGCCAACGGTCCCGTCGGCGTAACGGTGGTGGTGCCAGTCAGCGTCAAGGTCGGGCTGCCGGCCATGGCAATCGTGTCCGAAGGGAGCGAGAGGTTGGGATCCGGCAAATCATAAACCAAATTGGCACCAGACAATGTCAACGGGGTGCCTACATTCAGCGAAGTCGGATTGCCCGGACCACCGATGTTTAAGGTGGTGCCGCTGCCAAAGGCCAGGGTGCCCGCGCCACTGACGTTGCCCAGCAAGATCAGGTTGCCGGCATTGGTAACTTGCAGAGTTCCGGCATTAATGGTGGTGTTGCCGGCATAATTATTGGTGCCGGACAGGTTAAGGTTGTTGGCACCCGACTTATTCAAGGAACCAATGCCGGTGAGCGGTCCGCTCAAGCTGATAGTGCCACCGGTAGTGTCAAAGGTGGTGCCGGTGTTGGAATCTATCAGGGTCATTGCGTTTGTGCTGCTCCAAGCGGCAAGCGATCCCACAGTGCCGGCACCTAAGTTGAAAGTTTTGACACCGGCACCGTTATTGGTGATGCCAAATGCGCCCAATTTAACTGTGCCGCTTAAGAGAATGAACGTGTCGTTTGAACCACCGTGACCAAGTGCTCCCATCTGCAAGCCGTATAAATTGGCCGTGCCGCCATTAACCGTGATTTGGGACGCACCGTCCCAGCCGTTGTTCAGAACCGCATTGAGGCAGTTCAAGGTGCCGCCGTTAAGGTTATAAACATTGCCAGAAGTGCCCCAATGACCGAGCCGGGTGGTTGAGCCGCCACCGTTTGATGAGTCCGTGGTGGTAAGCGTAACCGTGCCACCATTTTGATTAACGATGCTGTTGTTGGCCCCGCTGCCGTCAGCGGTGCGCAGCCATAGACCGGACAGAGTGGCTCCCGACTGGATGTTCAACACGCCATTCAAACCCACGCTAATGCCCCCGCCAAGATTGGTCGTCGCACCGCCCGTGGGAATTACCACCGACCCGCTATTGAGCGTCAGCGTGCTGGCAATGGTGTTGGTTCCGCCAAGGGTAACGGTTCCGCCGGCAGTTGCACTCAAGGAACCAGCGCCACCGATCGGACCATTAAGCGATAGGTTGGCATAGCCAGCATCCAGTGCGAGCGTTTGGCCCGAGCTGACCACAACCGGATTGACCAGTGTCCGCGCACCGCCGCCACTGGCGGTCGCCAGCTTGGCGCTGGCAGTAACTGTCAGCAAGCCGGTGCCCAAGGCGGAATCCGTCGTGGAGGCGCGAATGGTGCCGCCGCTCAAGGTCGTCCCGCCGGAGTAAGTATTGGCGGTGGCCAGGGTCAGCTCTCCCGAGCCAGCCTTGGTCAAACCCGCTGCCCCGGCAATCGCCCCGCTGCCGGAGACGATATAATTTGCCGTATTATTGACCGCCATACCGTTGGCCAGCGCGGCCGGGTTCACCGGGGAGTTCAAGGTGACAATACTGTTGCTGGGAGGATTGTTGAACACAACCGCATTGCCTTCCTGATAAGTGATCGGCGACCCGCTGGCGTTCGTCCAGCTAAAGGTGGTGTTAATGTCCCAAACGCCATTGCCGCCGGCCCAGATGGCCGTGGAATAGCTGGTGGCCGTCACCACCAAATCCAGGGACTTATTGGCCAAATTATTATAAATATAAGCGACCGTGCCGGCGGGAATAGACAGAGGCAAGTTCGGCGGCGTGCCGGAAAGCGTGCCGGTGTATTGGATCAAAGGATACTGGCCCACGACAAGGGTGGCATTGCGAACGATGACGTTGTAAAATCCCTTTATGGCCAGATTCCCATTCACCAGCAAAGCCGCAATGGAACTGCTGGGCGCGAACCCGCCAAAATTGAAGTCGCCGTAACAGTAATCCCCGAACGCCGACCCGACGGTAAGGTTGCTACAAGCCCATTGGCCGTTCGCCGCCAGCAACTGCACGCCATTGGTGGTGCCGGTGCCCAGCGTCACCGCGCTGTTGGAGCAGGAACCGCCGCTGGCACCAATCAACTCGCCGGCGCTGACAGTGGTTGCGCCGCTGTAAGTATTGGTTCCAAACAGTGTGACCGCGCCGGTAGCAATGTCTTTCAACGCACCGGTGCCGGAAATCTGACTTGACACCAGCGAGGTGCTGGTGAGGTCGAAAGTCAACGTGGCATTGTTTGTGACCGGTCCTAAACCTAGCGTGCCGGCAGTGCCGCCGTTGCCAATTTGCAGGGTGCCCGCGCCGATCGTTGTCCAACCGTAACTATTGGCACCGGTAAAAGTCCGCGTGGAACCGTCGCCAGTGACAGTCAATCCGCCAGCGCCCATGATGTTGCCGCTAAAGGTGGCGTTGCCATAGCCGGCACCGTTCAAATTAATCGTGCTGTTGCTGTTCACCGTGATGGGGCAGGCAAAGGTGGATCCGTTCGGGCTGGGCCAGACGGTGCTGATGGTGCCGCCGTTCAATACAATCGGCATGCTCAACGTCAGCGTGGGCGACCAGCGAGTGGTGGTCAGCGACGCGCCGGAATTGATCGTGAGATTACCACTGCCCGCCAGCGTGGTGGTTTGCTGGTTGTTCCCGTAATTATCCATGAGTTGGAGCGTGCCGGAATTAACGGTGATGTTACCGGCTCCGGTCATGTTCACACCGTTCACGATCACGGTGCCGCTGCCGGCCAGAGTCAAGTTATGACCGTTCAGGTTCAGAGTGCCGTTCTGTGCATTTGTGCCACCGATAAAAATGGTGTTGGCGCTGGCAATGGTGGCGTCGGCACCCAGCACCACGTCGTGAAGCTGTCCGCGCGCGGTGGCACTGTTGGTGATGACCGTTCCGCCCACACCCGTGCCGCTGATGATGATCGGACGGTTGAACATGGGAGCGGTGAAATCAAATCCATTGAGATCCAGCGTGCCGGCATTGGTCACAACCGCGCTGGAACCAAAGGCGGTGTTGGTGCCGAACTGAAGCACGCCCGCTGTCACCAAGGTCGGACCAGTAAAGGAATTGGAAGTTGACAGCGTCAATGTGCCGGTGCCGTTTTTAATCAAACCCGCCGAGCCGGAAATACCGCCGGTGCCGGAAATAGTATAATTTTTTGACGAATCATTGGCCGTGACCGCCGCCGGATTGACGACGGTGTTCAACGTCACCGTGATAGGCGAAGCGCCGCTCAAGGTGTCTTCAAATTGCACGGCGTTGCCGTCCAGATAGTTGACGGAGTTACTGCTGGTGTTCTGCCAGTTGGCCGTGGTGTTTATGTCCCAAGTGCCGCTGCCGGTGGCCCATGTAATCTGGCTTCCAACTGTCACGTCCAAATCAATAGAACTGTTGCCGGTGTTGTTGTTGATGGTGGCGGTCATCCCGTTGGGCAAAATAAACGCACCAGTCGGCGGAGTGCCGGTGAGTGTGCCGGTGTATTTGATCAGCGGGTAATTGCCGACAACGAATCCGCCGCCGCGCACGATGATGTTCAACGTGCCGTTAATATTCAAATTGCCGTTGACCTGCACCGGAGCAGTGGTGGTGCTGGGAGCGGCACCAAAGAAGTTGAAATCCGCATAGGCCGTGCCGGCATTATAGGTCAAACCTCCACAAATCCACTGACCACCGGTGGCAAGCGCTTGAACACTGTTGGTCGCGCCATTGGCAACGGTCAGACCACCGCCCACCGAACCGCCGGTGATGGTGATTAGTTCGCCCGCGCTCACCGTCACGGCACCAGTGAGCGAGTTCACCCCGGTAAGCGTGAGGATGCCCGTGCCCTGCTGCGTCAAAGTGCCGGTGCCGGAGATGACGCCCGACAAGGTTTGAGCGGCCGAACTGTTGTAAACCAACGCGGCATTGTTTGTGATGAGGCCCGCATAACTGCCGCTACCCAACCGGCCCGCGCCACCAATGGTCAATGCGCCGCCGCTGATGGTCGTCGCCCCGGTGTAAGTATTAACGCCGGCAAGGCTGAGTCCGCCCGTGCCCTGCTGGGTCAGCGTGCCGGCGCCGGAAATAATACCCGACAGAGTTTGCGCCGCCGAGCTGTTGACAACAAAGGCGGCGTTGTCGGTGATGTTGGCGGCATAAGTTCCGGCCCCCAGTTTGCCGGCACCGCCAAGCGCCAAGATACCACCGCTGATGGTCGTCGCACCGGTGTAGGTGTTGGCACCGGAAAGAGTCAACGTGCCGGCACCGTTTTTGACGAGGCTGCCCAGTCCGCTAATAACACCGCCCAAGGACTGATTCGCCGTGCTGTTGACGGTTATGCTATTCGCGGAATTTGTGACATTCCAGTTGCCGCCAATACTTGCGGCAGCCGCGCCGGTCAGCGTGACATTGCCGCTGCCTTCGTTGGTGAAAGAGCCAGTGTAGCCGGAGAGATCGCCAGAAAACGTCACACTGCCGCCGTCGGTCTTGTTGATATAGCCGGAACCCGTGATGGCGCTGCTCCAAGTTGGAGAAGAGGTGCCATAGAAACGGATGGTGCCGCCGCCCGAGTTGACTTGAATATTATGCGCCAAGGCGAGGCTGACATTGTTGTCCAGCAAACCGCCGCCATTGAGAATAATCAAGTTGGTCGCGTTGCCGAAAGAACTGTCCCCGGCGTAAGCAACCAATCCGGCGGTGATGGTGACGTTGCCGTTGAAAGTATCGGCACTGCCCAGCTTGATGCCCAGACCCGATGCACCGCCACCGTTGCCGCTCATATCGCCGCTGGATTTGAGGGTCAACCAACCGGATCCGGTTATGATGCCGGCAATGGTCGTCGTCGCCGAAGTAGCCAGCGATGACACGTCAATGGTCCCGTTGGCGGCACCGAGGGTGATGCCGCGATTCGCGGCCAGGGTCTGGCCGGCAGCGGTGACAGCGAGCGTGCCGCCGTTGAGGGTAAGTTGGTTGGCAACCGCCGAACCCGGCGCGGTGCCGAGGCCGCTGTCGGCACCGATGGAAAGCGAGCCGGCGTTGATTGTTGTCAGTCCGCCGTAGGTGTTGACGCCGGAAAGCGTCAGCGTGCCCGCGCCCGCCTTGTTCAAGTTGTAACTGGTGCTGCCGGCGCTGATAATTCCGAGGATGGTCAATCCCGAACTGTTGGTGATGTTCAAACTGTCAGACATCACCAGCGGCGTGCCGATAATATCGGTGGCCGTCGTGTTGGCCTGCACCAGGCTGGCCCCGTTGCCACTGTTGTTGAAGGCGAACGTCACCCCGCTATTATTCGTCAGCGTGTAGGCAAAGTAGCTTGACCCGGAATCGCCAATGTTCAAGATCCCGACCGACCGAGAGACATCGTTGGTGATGATGCGGGCGGCGGTTATGTTATAAGTCAGGCTCGCCGTATCGCCCGCCGCCGAGGGGACGCCACCGCTCCAGTTGCCGGGGGTGCTCCACAACCCGCCACTGTCAACATTCCATATGCCGGTCGTCGCCGCATGGCTGGCCCCGGGTAAAATTAACAGGGCAAGCGCCGCCAGTTGGGCGCTTAATACACGGTTCACAAGGATTTTTTTCATGATTTTTGGGTTTGGTTTATTGAGTTTGAATGAGGCCGGACGGGAATTGATTCACAACAAGACGAACATAACACGATTCGTCCTTTTTGCATGGTATAAGTTTGCGCACGGGTTTTACTGCGAAACAGCCGACATAATCTGTCAAATTCAAATTTAGAATAGCACCGGCAACCGGATTCTCACATACCACATTCGGGGGAGAATTGTCAGCCGGTGCATTTGATTTGGGCAAATTGCATTGTCCGCTTGGAAACGATTTTCCAGGAAATGCCAATAGAGTGAATTTCTTCATATAAAAGTTTTTGTTAAACGGTGATTGGCATTGGCATTCCTAAAATCGCGGTGTTTGTCTTTAACCTGCAAATTGTCAAACGGGGCCAAACTCCAAGTTTTGCGGATTGGTAGCCGACTCGGCAAGCAAGCGGCAAGCGGTGCAAACCGGCTGGCGCTGGCGGCGGCTGGCGAATTTCTATGTGATAACATATTGGTGTTTCAATTTCATTGAACCTCCAGTTGTCCGGTGGGCACTTGACGTTTCCAGCCCCGATGTTTGGCTGCGAATTTGGAATAACAATACATTTAATAACGACCATGTCAATCGTCTTTTTATAATATTTTGGAATTTTCGTTAGCCAAGGCAAAAAATATTTTAGCAATCGAAACCGGGATGAACCGGCGGACATATCCGAACATACGCGAAAATAGGCGATTGTTTTGCATTCAATTTTCATTTTTGGATTGATCCGATGCCGAAGTGACGGCAGCCAGACTATCAGTCGCCGGCGGCTCCGGCGGCTGGCCGTTTGAAAAATTGGTTGGATTAGGTTGGATTAACTCGGATTCTGTTGGAATGGGTTTGTCCGGGGCCGGACAAGGTTTTTCCGGCGATGTCTTTTTTAGCAAATCTTCCAGCGGCAGATCGAATTTGATGCGATGGAGCAATTCCGCCTGCTTTTTGCCATACTCGCCGCCGCCGAAGGCTTCCGACATGGTTTGATTGTGCATCGGAGCAAAGACCATGTCTATCAGCCGGTCTTTGTTTGCCTTTTTCACGCGCTGGTGTTCTTCATCCTGCTCGCGCGCCACTTCCCGGTTCCAACGGTCGCGCTTGATTACGATCCGCAAGGCCCGGTGGTCGTCGCACCGTAATTGTGAGAATTCCCGATGCACGCTGCAAAGAAGCTGCCAGCGTTTTTCCGGGTCGGTCTCGTTTTCCAACAAGGTCATGGCCAGGCGGGCGAGTTCGGCCGCCAGCACGCTGGCAAAACGGTCGCTGATTTCATGGCCGTCCGTCGCCTCATCCAAATCATCCGACTGCTCGGTGAGCCGGGTGACGAACAAGCGGGCTTCCTCGCGCCGCAGCCACTCCGGATGACCGGTCTGCTTCCATTCGGAAAGGTTCTGTTCCGTGATGGGCCGACCGCCAAATTGTTCCTTGAGAATTTCCTGCACCCGCGAATGCTCATTGAGCCACTTCACAATGTCCCTGCCCGGCTCACCGTCTTCGATGCGCCGGCCGATCTCATCGCGGAAATATTTGGACAACCGCCCGATTTTGCCAACATGCGTGATGCTCATAATTTTTCAGCGGTAACGTCCGCGAATGTAACGGTTGTAATATGCACCCATTGATGATGCATTCATCAGTCCCGCATATACCGAATACGGCACGCCGGGGTGATCGTAAATGCGCCCGGTGTGGAATTCGACGGTCAGTGTGTAACCGTCATAGCCCACGGCGCGGATGGCCGAAGAATTGACTGCTATCAGAATCATACACCATGACTCTTGCGGAAAGCCCCGCAGATGACAAATCCATGATTTAGGGAAAATTAAAACCGCATTTTCCCGAAATCATTTTGTAACCGTTTTGGCGGCAGTCCGTCGGTGATTGGATCCGGCAATGGTGCGCAACGCCGCCAATATATCTTTGAAAATAGCGTGCTGAACCGCCCCCGGCTTGGAACCGGTTTTGTAACGGCGGCGGCGATAACTTTCCCATTCGTGGCGTTCGTGAAAATCCGGCATTTCCTCCAAAATCATTGCCTTGCCAACGCGCCAATATCCCTGCGCATTGGCAGAATTAAACGGCCGTTTCAAAGCGCTTAAAAGTTCAGTCCAGACCGGTAAAATTTTGTAACTGCCAACATAACTTGGCAATTCAAGGCGCTGCCTTTCTTCATCCCAATTTAATTTCCGCGCGGCTTCTTCATATTGCGACATGGGAATTGGATGCTTCGCCCCATAGCCATAAATCTCCGCCCAGAATGGCAACCGATCTTCGTAAGTATCTGCCGTCAGATCTATCGTTTCAATAATGGCGTAGGCATAGCGGATGGGCCAGGACTGCCGGACCAAGTGCTGCGGCTTGGGTTGGCAGGCACTCTCCGTGCTTTTGTGGCACAAGGTGGAATCTTCCAACAAAAAACGATTAAAGCGGGCATTATCGGGATGGCGGGACAGGAAACATGGAAGCAACATCATTTGCGCGGCCAATTTGCGAAACAGCGCCGGGCTGGATTTATACAGTTCAAAAAGCTCTTGGGTGGCTTCCAGCGCCTTGTGATATGAACGCCATGCATCGCGTTCCTCGGCGGGCAACTTATCATACTCTGCTTCATCGGCAGAAATCATCGCATCAAAGTAAAGGGCTTTGTCCAACCACTTCAAAAGATCTGGTTCAGGCGCGTGAGGGTCAAACTCACCATCCCGGCAAAGCGCTTCGGAAAAAGTAAAAACCAACGACTGTGCCTTTCCCTTTTCAAATGAGGAATGGCGGCGCATGGAAATTCTATACCGGTTTGATGCAATCCGCCGACACCAGTTCTTTGGGATCAGGATAAAATGCCGGCAGACCGGGCGGCGTGATTTTTTCGCCGGCGGCTTCCTTGGCGGCGAGTTCCAGATTTAATTTCAGGAGAAAAGCTAGAATGTCCTCGTCCGGTTTCATGCCGTAGGCGGCGCGGACGGCGGTGTCGAGGGCGGCTTGGGAGTCGCGGAGCTTGTTGGCGCCGGGGGTTTCGAGGGTTTTGTAAAGTTCGCGGAGCGACCAGCCGTTTTTCGCCATTGTCTCCCGGCGCAGGGCGCGCAGGGCGCAGGCGGCGTCCGCCACGGCGCGGATTTTTTGTAGCGTCGCCGTCCCGGCGGCGGGTTGCGCGGGCGTCCCGCCCGGTTTGCGCGCGGAGGGTTTGACTGGCGGCGGGACGCCGCCCGAACCCGCAGGCGCGGACGCCTGCGCTACCTCAAACTGCGGCCACGGGAACGTGTCGAACACCGTGTCCGACGTGTAGTTTTGATCACCTTTGAGCGTTGAGCCTTTTGCAACTACCCATTCCCAATGAATGCCCGATTGCAAAATTCCAAACGAATAATCATCCGCCATCGGAAAAATAACGAGCTTCGAGTCCGCGTGAATTGTCTGGCTTACAAACTCGAAAATACTGCGCTTGGTCGTCCGTGAACAAGCAATGTAGCGAGGCACGCTGTTGATTGCTGCAATAGTTCCTGGCCGGTAATCATAAAATTGCCACCAGCGTTGCGCGATTCGCGTGTAGCGTGTGACTTCTTCACCTTTGGCTTTCTTTTCTTTTTCAGCGCGCTCCCTTACGACGGGCATGACCTTCTCTTTGACCCGCTGAAATGGAATCGCGTATTTCATAGCAGCCAGAAGGTCACGCTGCGCAAAATCAATAATCCATCTGGTTGGCCCACCGTGTTCCAACAGGTCTCGACCTATCATGTATGGATGTAAAACATCTCGGTTTGTCTTGTCCTCCGCGATCATTTCTTTCGCTTCTTTCGGTTCAAGAAAGAAACCTGCGTTGACTGGATTCTGTCCGGTGAAACATTTCTTTGCTTTTTCGTTTGCAGCAAGCCGCCGCGCTTTGGTGGAGTCAGTTTTGCTTGTAAGTGTCGAGCCGATGAATGGAAGCTCTTCGCGCTTCCACGGACTGTCTTTTGCATCGCCAATTTGAGTGTAGAGTTTTTTCGTTCCCAGCTCTTTGCCCTTTACCCAATTGACTATCGAAACATGAACAGCAGCTTCACCTGACCAAACTTGGTGAGCGACAGCTTCGGTGATTGTTCCGCCGTTGCTTACAATATAATCAAGACTGGCTTCGCGTGATTCATTTTGACGAATAGTTTTTGTTCCGACCAGACCGGCACGCCCACCCGGCTTGAGCCTGTCATGCGTTAGATGAAACCAATGCACGCAGAAATCAGCCATTTTCGGCACGTTGGGAAAAGCAGCGTAAATTTTTCGCGCGTATTCATAGCCGTGCTCTTTCGCCAAATAACGTGAACCGAGAAACGGCGGATTGCCGATGATGGCGTCGCATTCCGGCCACGGATTGAACAGCGCATCCTCGCACCGGATGTTTTTATCGAGGTTGTCCAGCGGCAGGTCGCGCTCGAATTTCAGGGCGCGGGCGTCGTGCTCCGGCAGGGCGTCGGCGTGGTCTTGCCAGAATTGTTCCGCCTGCCGGGTGGCGAGACGGCGGGCGAGCATGAGCGTGACCTTGGCGGTTTCCACGGCGTTTTCATTGATGTCCAGCCCGTAAAATTGTTTGGGCGAAATGCGCGACGCGGTGCCGACGACACCGACCTGCGTGCCATATTCGGAAAACAGGCGGAGCAGGATTTTTTCCTCCAGTTCGCACAGCGCGCGGAAGGCGACAAAGAGAAAGTTGCCGCTGCCGCAGGCGGGATCGAGCACGCGGAAATTGCGCAACTCGGCCAGCAGTTCGCGGAGCTGCGTGGCGGTCTTGGCGGCGGCGATGCGTTCCTCCCACGGGCGGACGATGGTGGGCCGGACAATCTTCTGGATGTCGGCCTCGTAGGTAAAATGCGCACCGAGCGCGTGGCGTTCCTCTTTGCCAAGGCTGCCTTCAAACAGTGTGCCGAAGATGACGGGCTGGACGTATTGCCATTTTTCCTTGGCGGCTTCAAAGAGCAGGCCGAATTCGTAGCCGCTGAGTTCAATGGGTTCGACTTTGGAAAAGAGGCCGCCGTTGAAATAATCCACGCCGGCAAAACGTCCGCCGCGCGCGGGATTTTTGTCGTTCATCTGGCGGAACAACTGGCCGACGAGGTCGTAGGTGGACGGGCCGAGATTTTCCGAGCGCCGGCATTCGTCGAGGAGTTCGGTGAAAAAATTATCCGGCAGGAGGCCGATGTCCTCGGCGAACATGGAGACAACGCATTGCAGGATGTAGCGGCGGGCGCGCTCGCGCGGTTCGCCGCGCTGGACCATGGAATTGAAGGCGTCGGCCACGTTGCGCGCGGCCTCGCGGCTGACTTCCACCCAATTGTTGCCGAAAATGGGGAGCGACTTTTTGGGGTAAAGGAAATTGAGCGCGGAATGGCGTTCGCGCAGTTCGCTGATTTTGAGTTTTTCCAGCGGTTCCTGAAGCTGGGTGTTGAAATCGTAAATCCACAGCTCGTCGAAATTACACAGCACAACGTAGGGCGGGCGGTGCGGGACGAGGTTGAGCCAGTAATCGAAGGTCTGCTGGTAGTGCTTGGAA
>Ga0182030_10004694_pt1 | contig 29171 bp, 22 predicted proteins | sample 812S3MmetaG_FD_121299 | JGI IMG/M metagenome (GOLD analysis project Ga0182030, IMG submission 121299) | Permafrost microbial communities from Stordalen Mire, Sweden - 812S3M metaG (Illumina Assembly) | ecosystem: Environmental > Terrestrial > Soil > Wetlands > Permafrost | place: Sweden...
ACGATCTGAGGCGCCCCGAAGCCGATCGCGATCCCAAGAATCGCGCCGATACACCATCCCCACGACAGCCGATTTGCCATGGCCATGCCGCCCAGAACCATGACCAGAATGATGGCGACCGGTGTCAACCAGGCCAGAAGATTGGTCTGCAACGCGGTCGCGCCGGTCATGAAAGGCGAGGCTTGGGCCATCGCCAAGTCAGGCGCACCCACCACCGTGAAGGCGAGCAGCAACGCAAGCACGGTGGGCCGCAAACAAAGACACTGTGAATGGGGATGATGCACGGCGGAATTCCTTTTCCGAAAGAACGGGCGCTTGAAATCAGCGGGTGTCGGCCGATCTTCGTCAGATCTCCGTTGCCAGCTCGCCTTCGCGCTCATCGCGCCGGGCGGCGAGCTCCTCGCGCTTGATCTTGCCCGGCGCGCCGAACCGGAAGCTCTGGATCACGTACGAATAGTCGTATTGTTTCTCGCCTTCCTTGTCCGTCCAATTGTTGGCGCGAATCTGTGCCGTGACGATGAGCTGATCGCCCTTGCGCGCATTGTTCGCTATGGCTTCGCCGAGGCTTTCGAACGCGACGAACCACAGGCTGGTGACGATCTCGCGGGGGTTCCCCTGCTCATCCTTGCCGGCATAGTCGTTGCCGACCAGGCAGATGCGCGTATATGTGGTGTCGCCCTTGACGGCGAGTTCGGGATCCCTTGCGAGGTTTCCGACGGCGGTGACTGTAAAGCTGTTCATGACCACTCCTTGGTTGGTTGTGCGACTCGGGATGACTCATCCGTCGCGTGGTAGGCAGTGTGCTCGGAGCAGGCGATAATTTGAATAAAAGTAAGTGACGATTTTGCGCAGAAACAGCCGCGACTGCGCCGCGCCCGTTGGACTACGCACCGCAGGCTGCGCATGTCCTGCCGACTCATCGCACGAAATGCCATAATGCTCGAGTGAATACTCCCGGCGCAAAAGCGAAATACGGAACACTGGTCGTCGGCGCGGGCGTCGCCGGACTCGCGGCGGCGCGCACGCTGGCGGAGGCCGGCCAGCAAGTCGCCATCGTCGAGGCGCGCGAGCGGCTGGGCGGTCGGATACTCACCGAGCATGTTCCCATCGAGAATGTCGGGCGGCGATTCCCGATCGAGCTGGGCGCGGAGTTCGTGCACGGCCTGCCTTACGTCAGCTGGAACCTCATCGGCGAGGCCGGGCTCGCAGCTTACGAACTCGGCGGCCCGCAGCTGTGCTTCGATGAGGGCATTCTAAAACCCTGTGCCGATGAAGAACGCCACGCCAACGAAGTCTTGGAAAAGATGATGCAATGGCTCGCGCAGCAGCCAGCCGGCACGGATCCGACCTTCGCGGAATATCTGGACCTTGCGGAAATCCACGGCCTCGCGCGGGAAGAGTCCGCGGCCTACGTCGAAGGATTCAACGCCGCAGATCATCATCTCATCGGCGTCGCGGCGCTGTGCCGGCAGCAACGGGCGGAGGATGAGATTCAGGGCGGCCGGATATTTCATGTCATGGAAGGCTATGACGCCGTGCCCAGATTTCTGGGCACGCGTTTCCTGCAGGCCGGCGGAACGGTGCACCTGCGACAGCGGGTGCGGAGCATTCGCTGGACGCGCGGGGCCGTGACCTTAATCTGTGAGAACGGCGCCGGCGAGGCCGTCGAATTGCACGCCGATCGCGCCGTAATCACGCTGCCGTTGGGCGTGCTGCAAGCCTCCTCGGTGACGTTCGATCCGCAGCCAAGGCGAATATTGAGCCAGGCGCAGCGCATGGCCATGGGTTCGGTGCGGCGCGCGACCCTGGTGTTCAAGTCGCGATTCTGGACCGAGTGCAGCTTCCTGTTCGCCTCCGAGGCGCTGCTGCCGACGTGGTGGACCCCGATGCCCGAAGCCGCGCCGGTGATCACCGCCTGGGTCGGCGGCCCGAAGGCGGCGGCGGTAGAAGAGAAGCTGCGGATGGCAGCGAATCCGAACGCACTGCGCGACTACTGCTTGCATGAACTCGCCGGGATATTCGGAACTCACGTGCGGGAGCTCGAGGACAATCTCGCGAGCTGGCATACCCACGACTGGGGAAGGGACGAGCATGCCTTGGGTGCGTACAGCTATGCTCCCGCCGGCGCGATCGATGCGTCGGAGAAAATGGCGGAACCCGTCGAGAAGACGCTCTATTTCGCCGGCGAGCACACCAACACCCAAGGACACTGGGGTACCGTGCATGGGGCGATCGACAGCGGCGTGCGGGCGGCAGCGCAGATTCTCGAAGAGCGGGGCTGAGAATCACGGGCATACACGTTCGCCCTTTGGCCGTGCGAATGATTGCTTCGTTGATTTGCCTGCCCAAGCCGTCTTTAGTCGCGACCGGCCCCAGCGTTCGTAATTAAGGTCTCGTTGATCGCCGGCACCAACGTTCGGTTATGCTAAGGCAGGTTTTGATGGTCGAAAGGACCTCGTAAAGACGGTTGGTCATGTCCGACCGGATTAGTCGTGACCAGCATTGTGGAGGGGGAGAACGGTGAGACATCGTCTATTGAGCTTTGCCGGAGCGGTCTTGCTGGTTTTCATTGCCGTGACCGGCCACGCGCAAAACTATACGCGGCCCAATGTCCGCGCGATTACCGCATTCATTCGCCTTGACCCCGATGCTCTCGATCGGCAGGTCGCCGACGCGCTGACTGTCTTGCGCGCCGCGCAGGGCGCTTTTGTCCAGCGTGGATACAAGACCGAGACCATTCGCATCGTGACCCAGCCGCTGGGAGAACTCATCGGCGGGCGATCCGATGACGACGCCCTCAGGCTCTTGAAGGCCTTCGATGATCTATCGGCGAAAGAAGGGTTCATTCCCAGCGTCGGGCCGGCGATGATGCGCGATTCGGACGATCCGCACGTCATGCGTCTGCTCGAGAAAGCTCTGTCAACGCTGCCCAATCTTCAAGCGAACAGCATCATTGCCGCTGACGACGGAATTCATTGGAAGGTCATCCACGAGAGCGCGGCATTGGTGCATTACTTGACGGATCATGCCCCACCGAGCCATGGCAATTTCAACTTCACGGCGACCGCGATGGTCAAGCCCTACGGGCCGTTTTATCCGGGCACATATCACACCGGCGCCGGCAGGCAATTCTCCATCGGCTTCGAAGGCGCGAACGTGGTTCAAGAGGTGTTCGCGCGCACCCATGGTGACTTCAAGAGCTCGGTCGCGGAACTCACCAAGCAATTGACGATTCACGCCAAAATGGCCGAAGCGGTCGGCGCTGAAGTGGCAGCCTCCACGGGATGGGCTTTCATGGGCGTCGATCCCACGCCGGCCCCGCTCGGCGATGTATCCATCGGTGCGGCAATTGAAACGTACACCGGCGCGAAGTTCGGATCGAGTGGCACCATGACGGCGGCTCTAATCATCACCACGGCGGTCAAGGCGGTGCCGGTCAAGCAAATCGGATACTCCGGTCTGATGGTTCCGGTTTTGGAGGACAAGCTCCTGGCGCAGCGTTGGGCCGAGGGGACCATCACCACCGACGCATTGCTCGCCTATTCTGCGGTTTGCGGCACCGGTCTCGATACGATTCCCTATCCCGGCGACATCGGCGTCGATCAGCTGGCGCGCATTTTCGGCGATGTCGCGTCGCTTGCGTGGAAGTGGAACAAACCCTTGTCGGCGCGTTTGCAGCCAGTCGCGGGGAAGAAAGCCGGAGACCGTACGCAGTTCAGCGGGCCCTTCTTGTTCAATACTACGCTGCACGAAGTGCCGTAAATGGGGTGAAGGGCCGCGCTACGGCCGGTGCCTCGCGTGCGAGCGCGCCGACAATCTAATCGTGATGCTCACTCTGCTCAGCATGGCCGAATCCTCCGCCAAGGCCGGCGCCGCCCAGCCCGAGATGCGAATGGTTCGATATCAATCCCGGCAGCGCGGTTCTTCCGGCGAGGCTGGTGACCGTGGCCGACGCCGGTATGTGCATTTCGCCATGTACGCCGACGGCAATGATTTTGTCACCCTGGATCAGAATGTCGGCGTGTTCGAGCGGCGTGCCGCCGTCGCCGTGGATGACGCGTAAATTGCTCAGCACGATCGTATTCGCCGTCGCGCTCGCGTGCGGATGTGAATGTGCGCGATTGGTCGGACCGGCCGTCCAGGCTGCGTCGAGGCGCAGCGGGGCGAGGTGCACTATAGCGAGGCTTTCCGCTATCCGCCGTGGCGGTCAATCGCGGATTGGCGCCAGCTCTTTCTTACGCGGCCGACGCTTCTTGTTCAACCCGCCGGCATCCGTCAACCGTTTGCGCACGGTCCGCAAGACTTCGCGGGACAGGGGTGAATCGCCGACCGCGCGCGCCATGGTCAAGGCGCCGTACAGCGTGCTCAGCATCACCAGCGCCTGCTCGCGCGAATCGGCGGCGGTGTTCGGGGGCAGGGCCTCGCTCAACGCCGCGATATTGCGCTCTATTTGCTCGCGGAACTGTGCCTGTACTTGGACACTCTTGCGCGGCGCGTCCCCCGCCAGTGCGGCCACCGCGCACCCGCCCGCCCGCCCATCGCGATGGGCCTCGTTGAGATAGAAATCGATAAATCCGGCCAGATCCGACTGGGTGCCGTCGCCCTTGGCGCCGTCGAACAGTCGCTCGCGCATGGTCTCGCCGCTGCGCGCCAGCGCCAGCGCCAAGGCTTCGGCAACCAGTTCGTCGCGCGAATCGAAGTGCCGGTAGAAGCCGCCGTGGGTCAGCTTCAACTCCTTCATCAAATCGGCGAGGCTGATGCCGTCGATGCCGCGCTCCTTGAACCGGGCGGCGGCGGCCTCCACGAGCCGCGCGTGCGTGTTTGCTTTGCTGGCCTTCGAGTAACCCATGGCTCCTATATATCACGCCGGGGCCCCCGGAGTCGCTATCTGGATGATACTTGACATCCAGTACGCCCGAGGACTAGGCTAATTCTGGATTTCATTCATCATCCACAATGACACACACCGAAGAGGCCTTTATGAGCACTGCAAGTCAATTGGGTACGGCTCTGATCACGGGCGCATCCAGCGGAATCGGCGCCGCTTATGCCGACCGGCTGGCGCGCCGCGGCTACGACCTGATCCTGGTCGCTCGCAACGAGCTGAAACTGGAAAAACTCGCCAAGACCTTGGGCCGGGAGACCGGCGTCCGCGTGCAAGTCCTGCCTGCGGACCTCACCGTCGAAGCCGACCTCGAGAGCGTGGAGCGAGTGCTTCAAGACGATACCAGCATTGGTTTACTGCTCAACAATGCCGGAGTCGCAACGCTCGGCGCCTTTGCGAAGGCGGACATCGCGCGCTTGGAGCGCGAAATAAAGCTCAACATCACCGCGCCCACGCGCCTCTCCCGCGCGGCGCTGCCGGGCCTGCTGGCGCGCAACCGAGGCAGCATCATCAACATCGCGTCGGTGATGTCGCAGATGGTTCAGCCCGGCAATTCGGTCTACGGCGCGACCAAGGCCTATCTGCTGCATTTCAGCGAGGTGCTGGCGCTCGAGGTGAGCGGCTCCGCGGTGCGTGTACAGGCGGTGATGCCCGGAGCGACCCGCACCGCCCTGTGGGATGGATCGGGCGTCGAGCTCAAGGACCTGCCGTCGGAGATCGTCATGGACGTCGACGAAATGGTCGATGCCGCGCTCGCGGGCTTCGATCAGGGAGAAGGCGTCACGCTGCCTTCGCTGCCCGATGCCGGCGACTGGCGGCGGCTCAACCAGGCGCGCGCCGACCTGCAGCCGAATCTGTCGCGCAAGCACGCCGCGTCGCGGTATAAAATCCCGCTCTCGGCAGCGATATGACGTCATCGCCGCCCACCATGGCAGCGAGGAATCGGCGATTACAATTTGGCCCACAGATACTTCTTCCCTCGACAATCCCATGTGGGCCGCCCTCAGCGGCCCACATCATCGGCTGGCCGAGCGGCTGGACGAGTTGATGTGGTATCCGCCGTCCGTCGCCCCCTTCGCGGCGATGCCGTCGGCGGATAAAGTGCCGGATTTGGAATCGGCGCATCGCCGCGGATTCACCAAACCCGCCTACTTCGTCGGCGTATGTCCGGATAACCTGCCGCCGGGCTGGCAAGTCGTCTCCCGCTCCCACATTCTGCAGCTGTTTCCCACCGCCGACGTCGACGATGCCGATGCGGACGCCGGCACCATCCTCGGCGAGGCCGACCGGGCCGGCATGCGCGAATTGACGCAAGCCGCCTTCCCTGATTTCTTTCGCGATCGGACCGCCGATCTCGGCCTCTACTTAGGCGTCCACGAAGGCGGCAAGCTCATCGCCATGGCCGGCGAGCGGCTCACCTTCGCCGGGCTGCAGGAAATCAGCGGCGTCTGCACGCATCCGGATTTCGGGGGCCGCGGCCATGCCCGGCGTCTCACCCGCGCGCTCCTGAGCCGGCACCGCCGGCGCGGCGTCCGCTCCTTTCTGCACGTGAGCGAGAGCAATAGCGCCGCGCGGCGTCTCTACGAATCCATGGGGTTCGTGGTGCGTGCGAGCCTGCCCATGTGCAAGATCGAGCGCGAGACTTGATGAAAATCGCCGTACTCGACGATTACCAAGGAGTCGCGCTGCGGCTCGCCGATTGGTCGGCCGTCGAGACACGCGCCGAGGTCGTGGTGTTCCACGATCACCTCGCCGACCCCGACGCAGTCGTCCGGCGTTTGCTGCCGTTCGATATCGTGTGCGTCATGCGGGAGCGCACGCCCCTGAGCGCGCCCATCATCGAGCGGCTGCCGAATCTGAAGCTGATCGCTTCCACCGCCAAGCGCAATGCCTCGATCGACGCGGCGGCGGCGGCCGCCCGCGGCATCGCCATCGTCCATACCTCGTATGTCTCATCGCCCACCGTCGAGCTGACATGGGCGCTGATTCTCGCGAGCGCGCGCCATTTGATCGAGGAAACCGCCTCGGTGCGCCATGGCGGCTGGCAGCTGTCCATCGGCGACGACCTCGCGGGCAGCACCCTCGGCATCGTGGGCCTCGGCAGCATTGGATCGCAGGTCGCGAGGATCGGGATTGCCTTCGGCATGAATGTCATCGCCTGGAGCCAGAACCTGACTCCCGAGGCCGCCGCCGCAGCGGGCGCGCGGCTCGTCTCCAAGGAGGAGTTGCTGCGCCAAGCGGATATCGTTTCCATCCACCAGGTGCTGAGCAGCCGCACCCTCGGCCTGATCGGCGCCGCCGAATTTCAGCTGATGAAGCCCTCCGCCCGGCTGATCAATACCTCGCGCGGGCCCATCGTCGTGGAGGCGGCTCTCATCGATGCGCTCGCGCGCCGGCAAATCGCCGGGGCGGCCATCGACGTGTTCGACGTTGAGCCGCTGCCGCGCGATCACCCGTTTCGGCGCAGCGAGCACTTGCTCGCCACGCCGCACATCGGCTATGTGTCGCGCGCTCTGTACCAACGGTTTTATCGCGACACCGTCGCGAACATCGTGAACTGGCTGGACATCAATGCAGCGGCGCCATAAACAGGAGTGGGATTTGATGTCATGTCCTCGACCTTTACCCGCCTGCGCGCTGTTGAGTTCACTATGGATCGCCGCGCACGCGGCAGCCGCGGCTCCGGCCGCCAGCGTCGAAGTGGATGCCCGGGAGGCGCCGCGGGGAATCGAACGGGTGCACCTGGTGCTGCCGGTGAAGCCGGGCAAGTTGACGCTGCTGTATCCGAAATGGCTGCCGGGCGACCATTCGCCGGACGGTCCCATCGGCGGGCTTTCCGGCCTCAAATTTTCGAGCAATGGACAAGCCATCGCCTGGCGGCGCGACGCCGATAACATGTATGCGTTTCATGTACAGGTTCCCGCGGGGAGCCCCTTTCTCGATGTGAACTTCGAGGTCGACGCGGTGGCGGGCGCCACCGACAACAATGCCTTGCGCACCAGCACCGAGTCGTTGTCTCTCATTCTTTGGAATCAATTGGTGCTGTATCCTGCGGGGGTTCAGTCCGATGACTTTCGGTACACCGCCAAGCTGCGCCTGCCCGCGGGCTTCAGCTTCGGCACGGCCCTGCCGCAGGTGAGCACCGCCGGCGATACCACGCAATTCGCCGAGGTGTCGCTGACCACGCTGATCGATTCGCCGGTACTCTCCGGCCGCCATTTCAAAACCATCGAGCTGGGCGGCACTCCCGCGGTCCATCTGCACCTCGCCGCCGACAGCGAGGCGGCGCTCGACGTGCCGGCGCCGAGCATTGCGCAGCTGCGCAAGCTGGTCCAGGAAGCGACCACGCTGTTCGGAGCCACTCACTACAACGAGTATCACTTTCTGTGGACCTTGAGCGACCAGATTGGATACGAGGGCATCGAGCATCACCAGTCGAGCGACAATCGCAGCGCCGAACGTTCGCTCATCGACGATGATCTGCGCCGCAGTACCGCGAACACTCTGCTGCCCCGCGAATACACGCATTCATGGAACGGCAAGTTCCGCCGTCCCGTGGGGCTCGCGACCGGCAACTACGACTCGCCCATGCACGGCGACTTGTTGTGGGTGTACGAGGGACTCACCGAGTATCTGGGCATGGTCCTGAGCGCGCGCAGCGGCCTTGCCACGCCCGCGGATGCACTCGACGCCTGGGCCGATGCCGCGGCAGGGCTGCAGATGCGCAAGGGCCGCGACTGGCGGCCGCTGTCGGACACCGCGGTTGCGGCTCAATTCGGCTACACCCAGTCGAAGGGATGGATCCCGCGGACACGCGCCACCGACTTTTACACCGAGTCGGCTTTTTTGTGGCTCGAGGCGGACGTCCTGATCAGAACCCGGACCCATGGCGCGAAGAGTCTCGATGACTTCTGCCGGAGTTTTTATGGCCCTCCCAGCACCGCGCCGAAAGTGGTGCCCTACGATTTCGACGATGTGGTGAAGGCGCTCAATGGCGTGATGCCCTACGACTGGCGCGCATTTTGGACCGAACGGGTCAATCGCGTTCGGGCGGAGGCGCCGCTCGAAGGTCTCGCTGCCAGCGGCTGGCGGCTGGTCTTCGTCGAAGAACCCTCCGCCGCGGAGAAAGGCGACGCCGCGCTCGACAAGGAAACCGATTTGTACTATTCGCTCGGCATGAAGATCAAGGACGACGGCGCGGCCATCGTCGATGTGGTGCCGGGCACGCCCGCCGATGCCGCCGGTCTCGCGCCCGACTCCATCGTGGTCGCGGTCGACGGCCGCAAATACTCCAAGGACATACTGCAGGATGCACTAAAGGCCGGAGGCGACGGGTCGCGCACCATCGACCTGCTCATCCAGAAAGACGACATGTTCAGTACGGCCGCGCTGCACTACGCGGGAAAATCCCGCTATCCCAGGCTCGAACGCGACCCGGCCAGCGCCGATCTGCTGTCGGCGATACTCGGTGCGAGAACCCCCTAGTGCTGCACATCGACTTCGACGGCGTGCACCGGATGGCCACCGTCGGCAGTCTCGTGGCGCCGCTGCGCCGCGCGTTTCTCTCGCCGGGCGTCAGTCCCGAGCGTGCTCATCATGAAGTGCACGAGGGCGCGGTCGCGCGCGAAGGGGAAATGCCGCGCACCCTGCTGCTGATGTCGTCCTGGCAGCCCGAGCGCGGCATCGGCGTGAAGATCGCCACGGTGTTCCCGGAAAATGCCGCGCAGGGTTTGCCGTCCGTGAACGCCGCCTACGTGCTGCTGTCGTGGCAGACCGGAGCGCCGCGCGCCTGGATCGACGGGCGTGCGTTGACGTTGATGCGCACCGCGGCGGTATCGGCACTGGCGGCCGATCTGCTCGCGCCCGCAAAGCCCGACGTGCTGTTGATGGTGGGCACCGGCGCCCTTTCGCGCTATCTCATCGAAGGGCACTTGGCGGTCCGAGACTATCGATCCGTGCTCATATGGGGACGCGATGCCGCTAAAGCGGCCGCCGTGGCACGCGACTTCGGCCGCTCGCCCTGCCCCGTCAGCGCGGCGGGCGATTTGGAAACCGCTGCCCGTTCGGCCGACGTGATCAGCTGCGCCACGCTGGCGCAGAGTCCGCTGATCAAGGGCTCGTGGCTGAAGCGCAAACATCATCTGGACCTGGTCGGCAGCTTCAAGCCCTCGATGCGCGAAGCCGACGATGACTGCCTGCGCGGCGCGTTGATTGCCGTCGATACGCGCGGCGCCCTATCCGAGAGCGGCGATCTCGCCGGACCCATCGCCCGCGGTGTCATTCTGAAGGACGCCGTGTTCCTGCTCGGCCACCTCTTGGCGCGCAAAGCAACCGGCGAGCGTCCGGATGCCACCGTATTCAAATCCGTCGGGGTGGCACTGGCGGATCTGGCCGTGGCGGAGCACTTGGTCGAGCATTGCGTCATTCCCACCATGGTCCGCCGGGAGCCCCATGATGAGCATTGAGCGCTGATGAAAAAGTACGGGCGGTGACCGATCCGGTCGTCATCATCGGCGGCGGAGTCATGGGCTCCGCGCTGGCGTACTGGTTGACGCGGCTCGACCCTAAGCTCGCGGTCACCGTGGTGGAACGCGATCCTTCCTACGAGTTTGCCTCGTCGGCGCTGTCCGCCGCCTCCATCCGCCAGCAGTTCACGACCGCGGTGAATGTCCGCATATCACAGGCCAGCATCGAGTTCCTGCGCCGCGCCGCCGATGAACTCGCCCTGGGGGAGGAGAAGCCGGCGATCGCGCTGCGCGAGGAAGGGTATCTGTATCTCGCGGATGCGGGCGGAGCGGCCGCGCTGCGCGCTGCGCATTCGGTGCAGCGCGCGCACGGCGCCGACGTCGTGCTCATGGATGACGCCGAGCTTGCGGGCGCCTTTGCCTGGTTGAACACCTCCGATCTGGCCTTGGGCTCGCTCGGCCGCAGCGGCGAGGGATGGTTCGACGGCTACGCCCTGCTCATGGCATTCGCGCGCAAGGCACGTCAACAAGGCGCTCGCTATGTGAAGGCCGAGGTCTCCTCTCTCGAGGTCGACGGATCGCGCGTGACAGGCGTGCTGTTGTCCGATGGCTCGCGGCTCGCGTGCAGCTGCACCGTGAATGCCGCGGGACCGTGGGCGCGTCGCGTCGCGGCGATGGCGGGCGTGGATCTGCCGGTGTTCGCGCGCCGCCGCACGGTGTACGTCATCGACTGCCCGGTCGCGATGCAGCCCTTTCCGCTGATGATCGACCCGTCGGGATTTTGGATCCGTCCGGAAGGAGCGCGATACATTGCCGGGTTCGCTCCCCCCGACGATGCCGACGAGCCGCCGCTGCAGCCAGACTACGGCGCATTCGAGGCCGAACTCTGGCGGCTGCTGGCGCACCGCATTCCGGCTTTCGAAACCGCCAAGCTCGAGCGCGCCTGGGCGGGCTACTTCGAAATGAATCGCTTCGACCACAACGCCATCCTCGGCCTCCATTCCTCGCTCGAGAATCTTTTCTTCATGAATGGGTTCTCGGGCCACGGCATGCAGCAGGCGCCCATCGTGGGCCGCGCGGTCGCAGAACTGATATTGAACGGCCGATTCGTCACGGTCGACCTGGCGGAGCTCCTGTTTGCCCGAATCGAGGAAAATCGTCCGCTGCTCGAAGCCAACGTCATCGGCTGACCGCCGCCGGCTGCCCCGGCCGTCCGCTGTAGTTTTCCGCCGACAATTTGCCGCGCAATCTTCCGATGGACGATGCGCATGGGCGACTCCATTGTGGCGCCCAATGAACTCCCAATTTTCGTCGGTGGCGGACGCCGCAGCGGAGCTGGGCGGGCTCGATATCCTGGTGAACAACGCGGCCTCGGTCAACGCCTACGACCCGGAGGAAAGCATCTTGGATTACGCGTCGACCAAGGGTGCGATCACCATCTTTACCAAGGCACTCGCCAAGCAGGTGCTGCTGGCGACGAACGAGGCCAGCTATTCCACCGGGCAGGTATTCGGCGCCGTCGGCGGGAGAGGCGGACCTTACGTCATCGCCATCGGATGATGCTGCTCGCCCATCTCGTAGCCACCTCGCAGCGCGTCGGAGCCGCGTCCGCGCGCCGCGCCAAGGTGCGCGAACTGGCGGCATTCTTGAAGGAGTTGGCGCCGGGCGAAATCGAAATCGCCGTCCTTTACCTATCCGGCGACATTGCGCAGGGACGGATCGGCATCACTTTCAAGACTCTGCGGGCGGCAGCCGACAGCGACACGGCCGAGGGCGATGAGCAGCCGCTGTCCATCGGCGACGTCGATCGAAGTCTCGCCGCGATTGCCGGCATGCGCGGCGCAGGCTCGGCGGCGCGCCGTACCGAGGCGCTGCAGGCGCTATTCTCGAGGGCAAGTAATGACCAGCGCGAATTCCTGGCTCGGCTGGTGGTCGGAGAGCTCCGCCAAGGCGCCCTCATCGGCATCATGCTGGAAGCCATTGCTGCGGCCGCCGACATCCCGGTCGCGCAAATACGCCGCGCCGCGATGTACTCCAAGAGCCTCGGCCCCGTGGCACGGCTCGCGCTGCTGGAGGGCGCCGATTCCCTGGCGATATTCCAGATGGAATTGTTCGTGCCCGCTTCACCCATGCTGGCGCAAACCGCCGCCGATGTCGGCGAAGCGTTGAACGAACTGGGCGGCGAAGCCGCGTTCGAGTGGAAAATGGATGGCGCGCGAATTCAGGTGCACAAGGTCTTGGACGAGGTGCGCATTTACACGCGCTCGTTGAACGAGGTGACGGCCGCGCTGCCGGAAATAGTCGAGGCGGCGCGCACCTTTGCCGTGGATACGTTGATTCTCGACGGCGAAGCCATTGCGTTCGACGCGGCGCATCGGCCCCATCCCTTCCAGATCACCATGCGCCGCTTCGGCCGCAAGCTCAACGTCGACGCGCTCCGCAGCGAGCTTCCCATCCAAGCGTTTTTCTTCGACTGCCTGCACTCCGGCGGCCGCAGCATCGCGGAACTCTCCACGCGTGAACGGCGTGAAGCGCTGTGCGAGGCCGTTCCCGAGCCTTTGCGCATTCCACGGTTGGTCACATCGTCTGAAGAGGCGGCGGGCGATTTCTACGAGAGCGCGCTTGCCGCCGGGCACGAGGGCCTCATGGCCAAATCGCTGGATGCGCCCTACGAAGCCGGCAATCGGGGCGCGAGTTGGTTCAAGATCAAGCGGGCCCATACTCTCGACCTCGTGGTGCTGGCCGCCGAATGGGGTCACGGCCGCCGCACCGGCAAACTGTCGAATTTGCATTTGGGGGCCTTCGATCCCGCCATCGGCGAATACGTCATGCTGGGTAAGACATTCAAGGGTTTGACCGACGCCCTGCTCGAATGGCAGACGCGGGAACTGCTGGCCCGCCAAATCCGCCGCGATGAGTTGACGGTGTACGTGCGGCCGGAGCTGGTCGCCGAAATCGCCTTCAGCGACCTGCAAACGAGTTCGCGCTATCCCGCCGGGTTGGCGCTGAGATTGGCCCGGGTGAAACGCTACCGGGACGATAAAAGAGCCGCGGAAGCCGACGACATGGTCGCCGTGCGCAGGATTTATTCGGCGCAGCTCGGCGCTGGTGGCGAGGTCGACGCGAACGGCGCGGGCGGCGCGAACGGCGCTGGTGGCGCGGGCAGCGAGGTCGATGCGAACGGCGGGTAAGCGCCGCTAGTCCACCACGGCGCCGCGGTCGCCGGGCAACAGCAGCTGCCGATGCGCCCACCAAGGCGCGATGCCGTCGGTCATCACGCGCTCGTGGAATTCGCGCAGATTGAATTCCTTGCCTCGAGCAGCCTGATAGTCCCGGCGCAGCTTGAACGCCGCCATTTTGCCGAGAAAATACCCGCCGTAAGTCGGATCATATGTGCCGCGAACTGCCTCCCGGCCCGCCGCTTCCGCGGGCAAATGTCCCTCGCGCTCGAACAGCTCGGCCGCCCGCTCCACGAACACCTTCGGCGGCTCGCGGACATTGGCCTGGGCGGCCCGCGATGAGTGCCGGCACGACGCCAAGCTTCGTCAGCGCGCGCTGCATGCGTACGTCCGGCGGCGAAGACTCCATGGTGATGAGGTCGTGCAAGCCGTCGGAGACGGTGGACACATAGATCATCGGATTGCGGGTCCAGTTACGCACGGTCTCGAGGTCCAGGAGCCAACCGTCCACGACCCCCTGGAGAATCCTACGATCGACCCGTTCATCGGCAGTCAGCTTGCCTGGATCGAGACCGTCGAGCTGGCGGCGGACCGAATGCTGCCATTGAATCTCGGATGCGATCGCCGCCGCGGAAAAATCCTCCAACTCGCCGTCGTGGTCATGCAGACCGTTTCCGGCCGCAATCGACGGATGATAGTGGCCGAACCGGTCCAGGTAGGCATCGACGAAGGCGGCGAATGTCGGCGCCGCGGTAGCGGCCTGCGGGATCGTCTGCGGGATCGGAGCCGCCGTACTTCGTCCAGCGGTGGCCAGCAGCGTTGCGCACGCGGCCGCCGCCAATAGATAGCGTCCGAAAAAGCTAAGCCGCATCGAGATCTCCTGGCCCATGCGACTCGGGGTGCCCGGCGCAGGGCGGCATTTTTGCATCAATCGGCGTAGCGAGCCAATGCCGGCAGGCCACGCCGACACGCTGAGCGATAGGCCAACGCCGAAGGTTCCGCCCATTGCCGCCCGAAATGATATCGTTATCATTTGGACACTGACGAGCCGAGGCAAAGAGCAATGAAACCCCAACATCGCCTGCGGGCGCCCGCGTACTTGTTTGCCGCGACGGCATTGCTGTCCGTCGCCTTCGCGAAAGGCGAAACGCCCCCGCCGCACGCTGACTTGGTCATCGGCAGCCCCGTACTGTCCGTAACCCTGGATCCGAATTTCCCGCGCGTCTTGAAATTTCAGACCGGCGAGGGCCGCAGCATTCCGGGCGCGCCACCCTCCTCGCGCCCCAGCATCGAGCTCAACGGGCAGACCTACACCGCCGGCGACTTCGAGGTGCATGCGGAATCGACGGCGACGGCCGTGACCTACGACATGACGGTGCCGGGCCTAGGCCTGCATCTCGCCTGGCGATTCGAGGTGCAGGAGCACGAACTGCACCTCGCGTTGAGCGGCGTCCAAGAGCAAGGATCGTTTCGCCTGCAGACGATCGAATTCCCCGGTCACTTTCTCGTGCGTGTTCCGGCTGCTTTGGACACGGGACATGCGTACCGAGGCGAATACACGTCGATGCCCTGGAAGGAGTCTTATCCCGGCGAGTCGTCCGGCCAATATGTCGCCGCGGCCGCGCCGCTGAACTTTCCGGGACTCCGATCCAATTCCACCGCTCATTTCATGACCATCGGCGACCAGAGCGCTGAACAGTCGCCCAAGGACGCCAACTGGGCTTCGGCGGACCTGCCGGGAATTGCGGTGACCATCGCCGACAACATCCCCTACTGGAAGCTCAAGACCCAGTTGCTCGGCGGCGAAGGAGCGGCCACCGACTTTGCCATGTGGCTGGGCAGGTATTACTACCGCATCCAGAACGAGGTGCAGCCGCTGCTCGACGCTCACATCGCGGTTCTCGATCAGGATCGCAACGGCGACGGGGAAGTGAACTGGATGGAAGCCGCCTTGTGGCAGCATGACCGGCTGCGCGCACCGAGCCGAAAATTCGACCCGCTCACCCTGACTTACACCGTCATCAACGATTGGGTGAAGCCGCTGCATCCGCCGGCGGGAGGCTACGCGCCGCCAATTGCCACCTTCGCGCAGACGCTGGGAATCATCCGCGCGGTCTCGCGCGCCACCGGCAATGCCCGGCAGTACGTCGTTCTGGTCGGCTGGCAGTTCAGCGGACACGACACGGGATATCCCGCGCTGAATCAGGTCAGCGAGCGTGTGGGCGGCCTGCGCGGATTGCGCGCACTGATCAAGGATGCCGGGCAATACAACGCCACCATCGTCTATCACATCAACCTGAACGACGCGTACCAGCGCAGTCCGTTGTTCGATCCCAGCGTTCTGCAGTTCAATCGCGAAGGCCGGCCGTACATATGGTCGTTCCAATTCAAGGACGGACCTCCGGATTACCGCATTTCGCATACCAAGCAGTACCGGTCCGGCTATTTTCAGAAGCGCGCCCAATCCCTGCTGGACCTGGTTCCCGTCAAGGAGGTGATACAGCTCGACACGTTCCGCAACACCGATATCAGTTTCGGTCCCGGCGAGGATATCGGCATCGTCGCCGAGACGACCTATGGCGCGAAGATTCTCGACTGGTTCTACCAACGCGGCATCGTGCCCTCCATCGAGGGCGCCGACGATGCCTACTTCGGCATTCTCGAGCGCGCGCTGCATCGGAACATCGACGATCCCTTCCATCTGCTGATGATGCAGGGAAAAATCTACGGCGGCGGCCGCTATCACGCCGGGGAAATGGGCCAGGTTCTCGGTTGGTCCATCGACGCCGGCTACGCGCCGCGCACCCAGGAAGTGATCGGCGGCACGCTCGAAGCGCTCGACGCAGGAAAAATCGCCGATGACTACTTTCTGGGCAACGTCACGCAGTCCTATCTCACCGGGAAAAGCCTCGTCTGGATAGGCGCCGAGAGCGGCGGCGGCAGGCACATCGAAGAAGGACAAGCACCAGCGGCCGTTCGCCCCAAAGACTTCGTCGCCCGATTCAGCGACGGCACCGTCTCGAGGATGACGCATGACGGACATTGGACCGTGCTCGATCACGGCGTGCTCACCGTCGATGGCACGCGCCGCATGCTGCCGGTCAATGACCGCGAAGTCTTGGTGTACAGCAGCGAGGGAGGCGTGTCTCGATGGCAGCTGCCCGCGGCATGGAAGAGCGCGAAGATCTTCGTAACGCAGATCGGCGCGCCGGCCTCTACGCCGGCATCCTCGGCGCCCGCATCCCCGCCGCCGATGTCCTCGCCGAGGGTTTCGTTGGCGACCGACGCCGATGCCGGCGTGTCGCTAACCGTGGCCGCCCGCAAAGCCTATCGGATCAGACGCCGGCCTTGACGGTCCGGTCCGCGCCCAGCCGCTTTTCCCAATGAGGGACGTGGATGTTGAGAAAAGCCTTGGGATCGTACGGGTGCTGGGCCACCACATCCATGTTCAAGGCCAGCCCCAAGCCTGGAGCGGTGGGCAGTGAGAAATGTCCGGTCGCCGCGTCGAGCGACGGGGTCCAGGTCACGAGTTCCCGCGTCCACTCCTCGTTGAAGAAATCGAAGTTCTCCTGAATGAGAAAGTTCGGAACGCAGGCGGCCAGCTGCAGGCAGACCGCCGTGGCCACCGGGCCGCCGCTCTGATGCGGAGCGATCCATGAGCCATGCGCCTTGGCGAGATGGGCGACCGCCAGCGTCGGCAGAATGCCGCCCAGCGACATGGGCTCGGGTTGAAAGATATTGACGCCGCCGCCCACCGCCAAGGTGAAGAATTGAGCGACAGTATCGAACATTTCCCCGGTGGCGACGCGGATGGGCGACCGATGCGCGACGGCGTTCGCCGGCGCCTCGCGTTCACGCGTCGTCGGCTCTTCCCACCAATACAAGTCGAGCGGCGCGAGCTTCTCCGCGGCTCTGATGGCCTCGGCTTCCACGAAGCGCGCATGCACGTCGATGAGGATGCGCAGCTTGGGAAATCGCGCGCGGATGGCCGACAGGATATCGTAGGCAAGCTCCAGTTCATCGGTCTCGATGAATCCCTGCGCATTACCGAAGGGATCGAGCTTGAGGGCATGGAACCCCGCAGCGACTACTTTCTCCGCCGCGGCGACGAAGTGCGCCGGCGTGCGTTCGGTCCTGTACCAGCCGTTGGCGTAGGCCAGCACCGAATCGCGCACCCGGCCGCCGAGCAACTGCCAGATCGGCACGCCGAGATGCTGACCGAGAATATCCCAGCATGCGATTTCGATGGCGGCAATGGCGGTACGATGAATGTGGCCGGCATCCAACGATACGCTGTCCAGCATTCGCGCCGCGACCCGCTGCACTTGGGTGGGATCCTCGCCGATGACGAACTGCTCCAATTCGCGGATCGCCGCTTCGGTGGTTCTGATGAAGCCGTTGAGCGTGCCCTCGCCCAATCCGAGCAGACCGGTATCGGTGTGAACCTGCACGAAGAGCAGGTTCTTCCAGCCTGCGCCGACCGCAAAGGTATCAATACGCGTGATCTTCATTCTGGACGGACCTCTTCTGCGAAATGGGTCAATGACTGCTGGTCAGTAAACATGAAACTCCCTCACGGGAAGCTTGAAGCCGCTCGAATCGATGTTTTTGGCGCCACTTGGCACCAGCTTGACGACGTGCTTGCCGGCGACATCGAAACTGCGTTGGTAGACGATGGCGTTGCGGGCCTGATTTCCCCGATTGCCATACAAGTCGATGCGCCCTTCGGCGCTTCCATCCACGTAGACATCGGCTTCCCCGCAGTCGCCGCACAAGTCGGCGACGATGCGGACGGCGGAGCCGTTAAAGGTGAAAGAGAAATCAGCGGAGCCGTCGGCATTTCGTGCGCCGGCCGTGCTCCGCGCGTCGCCCGCGCTCCATTCGCCTTCGGCCGGCGTAACCGACGGCGCTGAGGTCGTGATCCGCAGCGCATCCACATAGACGTTCCGCGCGTCGGCCGGAATGGAGCGCAGCTTGCCGCAGCCATAGGTCGCCTCGACCGCGATTGTGTGCTTGCCGACGGCGGCCCAAGCCTTGCTGAATATCGGAATCTGGACGACGAAATCATCGGGCGCATAAGTATTGATGCGCGCATCTTCGCGCCCATCGATGTCGACCTTGGCGCATCCGCCGTCAGGCCCCATCTTCACGAACAGCTCGACGGCGGATCCGGTGAATTCGTGCCACATCGAATGCAGCGGATATCGGGACAGCGACAAGGTCCCCTCGAAACTATTGGGTTCGGTGATTTGCGCAAATCCGCTCCTGTCGAACGCGGCGTCGTCGACTGTCACGGTTTGAATTCCCGCCCGGGGGCCGCTCGATGCCGGTTGGCTGGCATTGCCGTCTCCATCCACCGTCGTCACGGAGTAGGTGCTGTTCGTCGCGGCGGCCGGGCCGTGGTCGAAATAATAAAGCCCCTTGCTCGATCGGCCGATGGGCTTTCCGTCGCGATAGATACGGTAAAGGCTCACCCAGTTGTCGTCGGACCCAGGCTGCCAGGTAATCTCGATTCCGGGGTAGTTGACGTTCGTGGCAGCGTGCACCGCCACGGCTCCGGGAGGCATGGGTGCCGTCCGATCGGTGCCCGCGCCCGGCCGGCCTTGCATGTTGAAATACACGATGTCGCCGCGGCCCACACCCTGAGGGAATTCGATGCCCCGCGACATCAGTTCGGCGCCGCTGTGTTTCTCCGAGCGCTTTTCGTCGAATTGGAAACCCAGGGTGTAGGAGAGGTCCGGATTCAATCCGCGCGGGAATACCGTGACCCGGCCGGGAGCGTTCGGACCCACCCGATGCAGCATGGCGAGAGTGCCGCCGGCGCTGACGCGCTCGAACCAGTCATACAGCCCGCTCTTTTCGCGCCGGGCGGAATCGACCGGATGATATTGGCGGACCCAACGCCCCGCGATTCCCTTGGCCACCATGTAGTGATAGGTATCGACGAGCCGGCGCGCGCACTCGATCTGCGCGGGGTCGGTCGTGTCTCCGCGCCCATGGCCGTCCCCCTGCTCGCTCGAATAGAAAGCTGGATTGTTCGCCAGGGTCTCCCACATCTCATGCGCGCAGTAGCCGATCATCGAATAGGCATTCGGATCGGGATTGAGCTTGTCGACGGGAAACAGAAACGCGGCGTTGGCCGCCCAGCGTGCATTCGGCGTATCGGTGTACTGCACATGGGAGGCAAAGCGCACGTAGTCGTAGCTGAGTTCATTGCCGCCGCTGTCCACCGCATAGAATGCCGAGGCGGGACGAGCATCCAAAAATCGCGTCAGCACTCGACGGAACGCCTGGTCTTGGGCAAGCTGAATGGCGCCGCCGGCCCGCGTCAGAGGCCAGGAATCGGCCCGGAATTCGTAGTCACCCCAACGAACGGCATTGTCGATCAAGGTTTTTCCCATCCAGTCCTCGAATTCCGGAATGCTGAGGTCGCCTTCGAAATCCGTGTATCCCTTGACCCGTTCGGGAAACCAGCCGGGATGCAGGCGGTAGATGTCGGAGTTCTGGTTGGCTCCGTAAATCGGATAGTAAATGATGGAGTTGATGCCCGACTTTTTAAGATAATCGGCCGTTTGCCGAAAATCCGGGCCGTCGGTCCAGTCACCCGCGGCCTTCCACCAGCCGTTGTCCGTCCAATGCACGTCGAATCCGATCTCGCGATAGCGTGCGGCCGCGGAGAAGATCTTTTGGCGTATGCCCTGGGGATCCCAATTCTCGCACCATTGCGTGCCCGCGCACCAATTGCCGGGGGCCGCCACACCCGCGAAATAGCCAGGGCGGGTGTAATCCCACAGATAGCGATACTGCCAATCGAGCAGTCGATTGCCCATATCGTCCAAGTCCTTCCGAAACACCATGGCGAAGGCGACGGGTGTCGTGACGCTCTCACCGGCCGCGAGCTGCCGGGAAAAGTTGGGGATGCTCCCCTCGATCGAGGAGTCCCCGGAGCGCCCACTGACCCGGAACTGCCAATGCCCGAAGTAATCGAAGCCCGCTGCCACCCCGGACCCGGAAGCATCATCGATCATGGCAAACCATGGCAGGTAGCTGGAGGATGACTCCTGCCAAGGTGTGAGCTTGCAAGCGACCTCCTTCGAGCCATCGACGACGCATCCCGGTTCGTCGTAGCTGTCGAAGGTTCGAGAGTAGCGTTCGGAGAGCGAGGCTTCCCGGAGCGTAAAAGGACCGATGTCCTTCGAGCCATCGGCTCCTTGGGTTCCGCAGCAGTAGGCGCCTCCCATGTTCACCAGGCGCACGCGGCCGCGGCGAAGGTCCTCGGAGAACACGCCGTCATCGAAGAAAGAAGGATCGCGAATCTCGTGCGGCGAGGCGCCGATGTTCTTGAAGGACGACCACTCTCGAATCAGGGACTCGTGCGGGAAAACGATGTAGAAGCGGCTCGCGCTCACGGCGGCGCGCGTCAGCACGACGGTGAGCTGGAGGGCGCTCTGCCCGCCCACTCGAACCGATTCAGCATGGCCGCTTGAGCATGCCCAGCCGCCGCTCGCGCCGCTCAAATCTTGCCCGTCCCAGCTGAATCGGAATTCCGAGGAGACCGCGCCCCGTTGAACGAACTGCTTTTCCGGAGTGTCGAGCTTGCTCTTGAAACCCGCCAGCGCGAACCTGCCGCCCGCGAAGGTAACGGTCTTCTCCACCGACGCGGTGCCGAAGGCCCATGAGCACGGGTTCGCCAGCGGGCTGGCATAAGCGTCCTCCTCGCGCAGCTCCTTCGGGGGCGAATCGGGCGGTGCATTCTGCGGTGTCGGCGCCGCCCGCACAGTCGCTTTCCCCTGCGCCGGCGCCACGCCGGCGGTTTGCGCAAAGGCACCGATCGCGAGCGGTAGCACCAGCCTCACCAATAATGCTTTCGACAAACCCCCTCTCCCCCGAGCCAATGGCCGGCTTATACGATCGGCGTACACCGAACCGCCGCGCTTGGTCGCTCGATGATAACGTTACCACTTCAGCCCGAGGCTTGCACGAGTCGCGGCCTCGTGCGGGCAGCGGTATCAGGGTGGGGGCTTCAAAAATAATACGTGAACTGCGCCCGCAGAGTCCGCGGCACGCCGGGATGCACCACATAGTCGGCCTGCGACGAGGCCTCGTGCTGCAGCCGTGAAGCATAGTAGTACTCGATGTCGTTCCATCTCACATTGGCGATGTTGAACACGTCCAGCGCCGCGCGCCATTGCCCGGCCTTCTCGAATCCGATCTGGCCGTCGAGCGTGGAGTAAGCCGGCGAGCGGGCGCTGTTGTCCTCCACCAGGGGCGACTCGCCGAAGTGGCGCACCCGCAGCGCTGCGAACCAGCCGGATTCGCGTTGCGCAGTCAGGCTCGCGTCGATCACAGTGGTGGGACTGTTCGGGATGTAGCGGCCGACGATGCTCGGCGGATTCACGCAAGGGTGGCTTGGCGCCGCATCGCTGCAGCCGAGGTCGTCCGCTGCGGCATCGGTGTCGAACCGCGCTTTGGTGAAGGCCGCGTTGAGTTCGGCGCTGAGCCAGCGGTTGATGTGGTAGGTGTTGTTCCATTCGATGCCGGTGCGGGTGGTCGACCCGCTCGGCACCGTGACGCCGGCATCGCCGTCGAATACCAGCTCGGACTTGAGCTTCAGCTTGAATACATCGAGCGAGGTGTCCCAGTGGTTCACGAAATGCGTTGAGACCCCGAGCTCCGCGCTGGCGGCGCGCGTCAAGGGCGTGACCGGGCTTATGTCGGGGTTCTGTCCGCTGCGCGTGACCCCACGGGCGTCGTTGCTGTGATATCCGTCCCCGGCATTGACGAAGAACGTCGTTCCCGCCCAGGGACCCATCACCAGACCCAACTTGGGAGAGAACAGCGAAGAGTGCCTGTGTCCGGTGACGCAGCCTTCGGGGTCGCCGGCGATACTGCAGCTGCCGTCGCCGTTCAGCATCTTGTCCTTGACGTCGAAGTCGAGTAAGTCCTGTCTCACGCCCACTGTGGTGCGCAGGGTATCGCTCCACTGAACGTCGTTTTCGGCATAGAGTGCCCCGCTCGACTCGACCACGCCGGCATTTTGCGTGGTACCGATGAGCCGGCGCTCCTCGGTGGGAAAAATGCCGACATCGCGGATGTCATCGACCCGCGCCTGCACGCCCACTGCATTGGAGACGGCAAATCCGAAGAAATGCGCGTACCAGGTGTTGGAGCCTTTGAATCCATAGACCACGCGATCGTCGAGCTGGAGCATCTGATCGCCGTCGCCAGGGTCCTTCAAGTAGTAGGTAAAAGTCGACCAGAGATCGAGCTTGTAGCGGATCACGTAGGCGGAGAATTGCAGCTGATCCGTATCAGTGCGCATCGCGCGCGTGAGAGACAAGCTATGGCGGCTGGATTCGCCGCCATCGGAGGGATTGAGATTGCCGAAGCGCCCGATCGAGCCGTCGGCCACCGCGCGTTCCGGGACTTGGTCGGTTGAGTTCCACTTGCCTGAATAAGCCATGGCGGTGACGGTGAAGAAGTCGCGGTCGTCGCCTTGATGAAAGCGCACCACTCCGTTCAGGCGGTGATAATCGTCCGGCACATCGAAAGGACCGTCATTGCGGTAGATTTCGGCTGCGCCGAGCAAGGTTCCGCCCGCGAGCGCGGTCGAGCCCAACGCCAGCGTGCGCCGGTAGCCGTCCTCACCGTAGCCCAGGGTGACCGACGCCGGTGCCTCGCTGACGAGGCCGATTCGCGCGGTGCCTGCCGTGGAAAAGTCGCCCTCATCCGCATAGTAGGGACCCTTCTTGTAGTGCAGGTCCCCGGCCAATTCCGGGATCAGGAAATTCAGATCCGAATAGCCCTGTCCGTGTGCGTGGGTGGGCATGTTGACCGGCATGTCGTCGACGTCGATGGCGAGATCGGTGCCGTGATCCAGGTTGAACGCCCGCAGAAAGTATTGGTTCGCCTTACCCTCGCCCGAATGCTGGGTGACGATGAGGCCGGGAATATCCTCCAAAATGGCGGCCGGCCGCAGCAGCGGCTGGCTCAGTATTTGCGCCTGGCTGATGTCGCCGGCGGAAGCCGCGCTCATATTGCTCACGCCCGTGGCGACGACGGTGATGGTGTCGAGGCTCTCGATCGCGGTTTCGGCCGAGTGAGCGCACCTCAATGTCGCCAGGGCCAGGACCGCAAAGGCCCACTGAGTTTTCGTGGCATTCTCCCGCAGCATCGCAATGGCTTCGATCCTTCGAGAGGCCGGCCGCGTTCCTGCGAACGACGGCCGGCTCATTCGATGCCTGAGATCTCCTTATTGCGGCTGGGCACCGTTCGGCGAGCCCGGAATCGGGGTGTTGAGGTACGGAAATCCACTCAGGTAGGTATCCGTGGCCTTCACCGCGCCGCCGAGGTGCAAGTGCGCCGCATCGGGACCGGCCGCGCGGGCGCCGTCCGTATAAGCCTTGCCGTGGTTGGGATCGGCCTTTTCGGTGCCGCAATCTCCGGCAACGCCGCACAACGCACCTTCCGCAACGCGCAAGGTGATGTCCACCACGTCATCGTACGGCCGGCGCCCATTCGGGAACCCCGCCGCATCGCCGCCAAGAACACCCAGGTCGTTTTGCGATGCAATCGCCGTGGGCGCCGTCGCGGTGTTGAGTCTCAGCATTTCACTCGGCGAGACTTTCGCGGGTTGATTGATCCCCTTGACGCCCGTCAGAAACGCCGCGACCAGATCGTTGCGTGGAGTGGCCGGGACCAATGCCGCACTGCCAAACAGAGCGTTCAGCAACACCGGCAGCGACGGATTCGTCACATAGTGCAGAAACTGGGCATCGTGCTGTGGGCTGCTGGCGTTGAAGGTGTCCTTGTCCGGCAAGCCGATCACGAGTTCATTGACCAACGGCATGCCGAGCCGCGACTCCTGCTGCCAGCTCACATTGTTCGCCGGCTGCTGCGGAAGGCTCGCCGTGGTGTACCCGCCGATCACTGTCTCGGGTTTCGTGGTGACGCAGGCGATGGGCACTTCGAGCGCAATCGAGGTCACGTTCTTGCCGGCCAGCGTGTTCGGTTCGCCATTTCGGGGACCGACGGGATTGGTGTTGACGAGATCGAATACCTCGCCGAGATTGACCACGAACCCTTCCTTGCGCTGTCCTACGAACACACGTCCCGGCGTGGAACACCCCGGAATTTGTATCTCATAGATAAAATGAGCCGCGTACGCCTCGTAGTCCGCGATCGACTTGTTGCCGATATTGTCCGCGGGCTTGTTGAAGCTCACGCCGCCGCTGGTCAGATTTTCCGCCCATTGAGCGTTGCCGTTGCGCATCACCTCGACGGTGTAGCTCTGTAGGACGTTCAAGTTGGCGCCGGTGGGATCGACCGGACCGATATTGATCAGGGGAACCGCCGTCTTGGTGCCCCCCGCATTCACCGCCAAGCCCTTGTCGGTGGTCGTGAATTGAAAGGAAAAAACCAGATCGGCAGCCGAGCTGCCGCTGGTGGAAACGTGGATGTCGTAGCGCGCCTTCGAATCGAGATTGAAGAAATTCGGACCGCCTTGGGGGTCCTGGAGCGGAATGTAGTTCGCCAGGAATGTGACGTAGCCGCTGCGGCCCGTCTCATAGCTTCGAAACATATAGAAGTCCGTTCCGTCGAGCCGCGGCATTCCCGAGATCGAGGGCGCCTCCCGATGGCTCGATGCGATGGCACAAATTGGCAGCAGAGCGGCGCCTAGAAATAGTGCACGCCCCGACAGTTGGCTGTTCATTGACTTTCCCCCGAGTGTTATTGAGAGACCGGAATCCGTGATCCCTTATTCCTTCGTGGCAAGCAGCGACTTGGATGCAAGAAAACGATCGACGCGGCGATCTTTCAAGGATTCAGGGTGATGCCGGCGTTCTGCGGGGATAACAGAGCGGTCGCGACCTCGTTGCCGGAGCGCATGACGAGAATCCCGCGGTGCGAGGGGTCGATGGAGAAGAATAAATCGTAGTTGAGCGCAAAGCCCCCCGGTGAGCGCTCGCATTTGACGTCGAAGAACAGCGCCGCATAGGCGCCGTCCGCATGTTCGTCGATCATTTGCCGCGTGGGCTCGATGGAGCAAGCCCCGCCCGACACGCCGGCGATATGCAGATGGGCGTAAGCATATTTTTCGATCTCGGCCTGATGTCGCCTGACCTCGCCCCACGTCAGCTCGCCGTCGCCGCGATCGTTCAATTTCAAAACAAATTCGAGATCTCGCAAGGCAATATCCCACTGGCCGTGTAGGACAGTAGCAGCCGAGGACGCAGCGGCCGCCGCGGACGGGCTCTTGTCGGACACGATATTCAAATAGGCGTCGCTGGCTGAATGCGCGCCGGCGCCGGCCGATACGGCGAGAGTACATAGCGCGAGCAGGGTTTTCCGCATGTGATTACTTGCCATGGGACTGCATTTGGCTGCGCAGCTCCTGCGCCAAGGGATCGACTATGGGATCCTCGAGTCCGGTCTGCTGCAAGAACTCGAGCGCCTCCGTGGCCGCCCGCGGCTGATTCGCCGCCTTCGCGGCTTCGAGCAGCACGCGTGCATCCCAAGGGGCACGCTGCACCTGCCAGTTGCGCCGCGCCATGTCGAGCGCCGTCCGTGGATCGTGCTGAAGCTGCAAGGCGAAGCGTGCTTCCTCGCGGCCGAAGTAATCGCTGCCGCGCTGCCTCAGTGCTTCGAAACGCGCCGCCATGATCCAGGTATAGCGGACAGCCTCCGGGCTGCGCAGCGCGGACTGCGCCAGTGCGAGCCGCAGGAATGCGGTGTCCGATTGGGTGTGATCTCGGAGCAGGCGGAGGACTTGTTTGGCGCGGCCGCGATCCAGCAGAAAATCGGCATAGGCCACCAGCAGAAAATTATCGCGAGGCAACAGTTTCAGCGCATTCAGATAGTGCGACTCGGCCTGCGGCCAATCCCCCAAGCGTTCGGCGCTCTCCGCCATCAGCCCTTGTATCCACGCCTGGTAACTCGCGGGCACCTTGTCGCCGGCGCCCGCGGCGTGCCCGAGCAAATCCAGGCTTCGCGAGGCTTGGCCGGTGTAGGACAGGAGATTTCCGGAGCAGGCCAGCCCCAAGTCGAATCCCGCGGTGTTGGTCACCTGGGCGCAATCTTTTCTCGCCGCCTGGTAATTGCCCTGCACCATGTCGAGAGTGGCGAGCGTCAGCCATCCTTGCGCATTTCGCGCGTCCTCACCCAGCGCCTTGTTCAACAGTACTCGTGCATCGTCGAATTGGTGCCGGTACTGCAGTATGGTTGCCTGCGTCAGCAAGGCGCCGGGCGGCGGCAGCGGCTTCGCCATCCAGGGTGCAATGATGGCTTCGGCGTAACCCGCGAAGTGCGCATCGCCGATTTGCCGGCTATAATCGACGTACGCGTTCGCGAGCTCGATGGCCGCCGGCAGGCCTTGCGGTTGGGCAGTAAATTGAGCGCGCAGGCCTTGCATGCTCGCAACCGCCGGGTCGGTGACGGACGGGACCTCTTGTAGGACGTCGGAGTCGCCGGCGGGGATGTAGGGCGCCTTGAAGGCCGCACCGACAGCCGCTGCGCCTGCCGCTGCGTCCGCTGCCGCGCCGGCCATGCAAGACAGCATCAGGCACGCGAACGCCAGCATGGGCAGTGATCGGCGTCGAGTCATGGAAGGTTATTCGCTGGCAGCGCCGGGACAGATTCACCGCAACTCGATATTTTCTGCATCCGGTCGCAGACTGCTCACGAATACCCATCAAACACCAGTCAAGGCGAAGCTGTGTCAGACCTTGTATTTATTGCGCGACCCAGGCTTCGGCGAATGCCGCGCCTGGCGTTCTCACCGGCCGAATGGAGGCGGTTGGCGGGTCTGTACGGGTTCATCGGTTTCCTGCACGTCTTGGGCTGGGGTCTTTACCTGCATTATGCCGTTCAGTCACCGCAGCTGGTGGGGCTCGGCTTCGCGGCTTACATGTTCGGCCTGCGCCACGCCTTCGACGCGGACCATATCGCGGCAGTGGATGACACCGTGCGCTTCATGCTGCAGAAGGGGAAGCAGCCCTTGGCGGTGGGCTTTTTCTTTTCCCTGGGCCATGCCACCGTGGTGCTGGCCCTGGCGATCGGCGTCGCCTTGGCCGCCGGCGCCGTCAGAAACGAATTACCGATGCTGAAGGATTTCGGAGCCGTAATCGGCGCCGGCGTGTCCGGGACGTTTCTCTGGATCATCGGCGTACTCAATTTATTGGTGCTGCTCGATATCCTGAAGATCTGGAACAGCGCCCGATCGGGCACGCATAGCCACGCACACCTCGACGCGCTATTGAACAAGCGCGGACTGCTCAATCGTATTTTCGGCGGACGGCTGCGCCGATTGATGAATCACAGCTGGCAGATGTATCCGCTGGGGATTCTGTTCGGCCTGGGGTTCGACACGGCATCGGAGGTCGGCCTGCTCGCCATGACCGCCGGCGCGACCGCGGGCAACCTGCCCGTTCCGGCGGTACTGTGCCTTCCCATTTTGTTCGCCGCGGGCATGACCGTAATGGACACCACCGACGGCGTGCTGATGTGCAAAGCCTATGATTGGGCTTTTCTCAATCCGCTGCGCAAGATTTTCTACAACCTGACCACCACGGGGTTGTCGGTTGCCGTCGCCCTTCTGATCGGCACCGTCGAATTGCTGCAGGTGTTCATCGGATTGCTGGGATGGCGCGGCCGGTTCTTCGATGACATCGCCGCACTGGACTTCGGCATGGTTGGCTACCTCATCGTCGGCCTGTTCCTTCTCGCCTGGGGGCTGTCGGTCGGCTGGTGGAAGTTCGGCCGCTTGGAGCAGCGCTACACGATGAAGCAGACGCCGCATGCACACTTGCATGTGCACGACGGCGGCATGCAGCATGTACACGACCACACCCACTTACGTTAAGCCCATGCAACCGCCTCGGCTCGGGCGCCGCGCGCCGCTGCTTGCCTCAATGCTGGCCGCGCTGCTCTGCCTCGCGGGCTTCGCCGCGCACGCCGATACCGTGGCCAGCCTGCTGGGCGATTTCACCATCAACCAATACTGCGGATTGAAGCTATCGAGCGGCGCCGTTGATCTGCACTACGTCATCGTCTATGGCCAATTGCCGGCGCTGCGCGAGTTGCACGCTGCCGACGCCGATGCCAATGGGGTCACCACCCAGGCCGAGCGCGACGCCTACTTCGGCAAGCTGGCGCCGACGCTGGCGGACCAATTCTCGCTCATCGTCGACGGCGCCGCGGTTCCGCTGCGCGCCGCGCACTGGGCCAGCAGCTTGCCCGCCGAACAGGGCGGCTTTTCCCTGCGCGTAGACGTCGACTTCACGGCGCATTTGCCGGTAAACACGCAAGCCCCTCATTCACTGCAATTCACCAACGGCAACTATGCGGGCCGCCTCGGCTGGCACGAAATCGTAGTGACTCCCTCGCCCGGGATTGCCGTGTTCGATACCAATGCCTTCAGCAGCTCGGTGACCGGAGCGCTGACCGAGGCGCTTCAATCGCTGCCGGCAGCCGGACCTCTGGATGAGCGCCACGTTCACTTGGGCTACGTCCAGGGCGGCGCGCCGGCCGGTGCCGTCTTGCTGGCGGCGAGAGCCGCGAAGGACTTGCCCGTCACCAAGCGCTCGGCCGCGTCTTCCTCGGCGACTGTGCCCGGGCAATCGGACACCGCCTGGATCGCGACCA